>Ga0137368_10001583_pt1 | contig 24186 bp, 22 predicted proteins | sample SagtaG_13_FD_104917 | JGI IMG/M metagenome (GOLD analysis project Ga0137368, IMG submission 104917) | Vadose zone soil microbial communities from Sagehorn Ranch, Mendocino, California, USA - Sage1_L_100_16 metaG | ecosystem: Environmental > Terrestrial > Soil > Vadose zone | place: USA...
GACAACGACGACTCCCTCGGTCCGGCCCTAGTTGCCCGGGCGGCGGCCGCGGGGCTCCATCGTGCACGCCGCCCGGCGAGACCTCCAGCCCCGCGCCCGCCGGCTTGCGCGGACCCCTCCCCGGTCGTCGATGATCCCGGGTGGAGGCTCCTGGGCGACGGAGGTGAACCGCGGATGGCGCGAAGGACGGTGGACTCCGGACACCTCTGGGTGCGGGACGGGGGAGCGGGGGAGCCGGCGCTGTTGCTGCTGCACGGGCTGGGCGCGACCGGGGAGGTCTGGGCCGGGATGCGCGGGCTGCTCGGGGAGCGCTGGCCCGGCCGCTGGGTGATCCCGGACCTGCGCGGCCACGGGCGTTCCAGCCACGCCGCCGCCTACTCGTTCGGGCAGCACGCCGCCGACGTCGCCGGGCTCTTCCGCCCCGGCGAGCGGGTGGTGGTGGCCGGCCACTCGATGGGCGGGGTGGTCGGCATCGCTCTGGCCAGCGGGTGGTTCGGGGTCGCGGTCGCCGGCGTCGTCGGCGTCGGCATCAAGGTGTCGTGGACCGAGGCCGAGCTGGCCCGCGTGAGCGAGCTCGCCGCCCGGCCGGTCCGCTGGTTCGAGGGCCGCGACGAGGCCGCCGCCCGGTTCCTGCGCGTCGCCGGCCTGGAGGGCCTCGCGCCGCCCGACGGCGAGCTGGTCGCCAGCGGGCTGGTCGCAGAGGGCGGACGCTGGCGGCTGGCCGCCGACCCGGCGACCATGGCCGTCGGCGCGCCCGACATGGCCGGGCTGCTGGCGGCGGCGCGCGCGCCGGTGCGCCTGGCCTGCGGCCAGTCGGACGGGCTGGTGAACGTGGAGGAGCTGCGCCGCCACGACCCCGGCGCCGTCGAGCTGGCCGGCCTCGGCCACAACGCCCACGTGGAGGACCCCGAGCGGGTGCTGCGCCTGCTCGAGCGCGCCTGACCGCCGAAGCCGACCGAGAAGATCGGGTCCTCATGCCGAGGTCGCGGCAGAGCGGCGTCCGCCACCGGGTCGACCGCTGAGGGTTGCTGGCTCAGGCGTGCCCGCCGGCGGTCACCGTGCCGACGGTCAGCCAGGGGTCGCCTTCGAGGAGCTCCGCGACGCGCTCCACCTGGCCGTCCAGCTCGCGGCGCCGCGCCGCGCCGAGCTCGTCGAGCGGCTCCACGGTGACGTCGAGCTTCCGGCCGGAGCGGCGCTGGTGCCAGACGCCGGCGACGGTCCCGTCGACCAGCAGTACCGGGTAGTTCCCCGCCTGGCCGCTCGGGCTCAGCGCCCGTTCCGCCGCCCGGCCCGGGAAGAGCAGCTCGCGGGGCTGGCAGCCGACCGCGTACGCGTCGAAGTAGGGCAGCAGCCGGACACCGCCCGGCGCCCCGGACGGCACTGCGGCGTCCCCGGCCGCCACCCACGCTGGCGTGCCCTCGAGCTCGACCTGCTCGAGCTCGCCGGCCAGGGCGTCGAACAGCTCGCTCGCCCAGCGCGGCGGGCCGCCGAACCACTTGGCGAAGTGCCGCGGCGTGGCCGGTCCGTACGCGTGCAGGTAGCGCCGCAGCAGCTCGGCGACGGCGGCGCGCCCGCCGGCGGGCCGGAACCCGGGCAGCCAGCGGCGCGGGCTGGTGTAGGTGACCTTGCGGCCGCGGTTGGGGCCGAAGCACAGCACTCCCTTGGTCGCCGCCGTCCCGACCGCCTGGCGCCAGCGCGGCCACATGCCGTTGAACGCGGGCATGACCAGGTCACCGGCCCACGGTCCGGTGGCGGCGACGACCGCCTCGCCCAGCTCGTCGACGGTCAGCTCGGCGTCGGCGAGCGCGGCCGCGATCGCCTCGACGACCTCGTCGCGCTGCTCGGGCGTGAGCCGCACGTCCTCCGGGAAGCTGCTGCCGGCGGGCGGGACCGCGGCCAGCGCGCCGATCCAGACGGGCAGGTCCCGGGTCGGCAGCAGGTGCACGGTGCCGCGAGGCCCGAACGTCTTGACCAGGCTGCGCTCGGTCCACAGCGCCTCCCGGACGTCCTGCCGCGTGCCGCCGGCCAGCCGCAGCCCGATGGACAGCTCGGCGGCGGACAGCACCTGCGCGTGCGCGCCGCAGATGGCCGCGGCGACGTCGGCGGGCCGGGCGTCCGGCGACGGGACGGACAGCCCGTGCCGCTCCAGGCGCCTGGCGCGGGCCTGGGCCCACGACCAGCGCGCCGCCGTCCCGCTGCCCACCGACATCGCTCCTTCCGTGTGAGCCCGCACGACCCTACCTCGGCGGGCCTAGAGGCGCCCCTCCCGGAGGGCCTCGACCGCCTTGGCGATCCGCCGCTGGCGGGTCTCGGCCGTCTTGGCCTGCTCGACCGGGAGCACGAAGCGCTGCTTCTTGCTGTAGGACAGGCCGTCGAAGCGGCGCCTGGCGCCCGCGTCGCCGTCGAGCGCGGCGCTGAGGTCGGCCGGCACCTCCAGCACCCGAGGCTCGGTGTCGAGCTCGAGGTCGACGTCCACCTCGTCGCCGGCGGCGACGCCGGCGGCCTCGCGGTGCTCCGCGCTGACCGGGAGCATGAACTCCCCGCCCATGGGCGCGACGGTGCTGCGGTAGGCGTGACCCTCGATGGTGACGCGGACCGCCGGCCGCCTGCTCGGACCGAGGGCCGCGACGACCTCGGCCGGGACCCGGATGCCCGTGGCGGTCTTGCCGGCGAGCAGGATCGTGGCACGGAACCTCACCTTGGCCTCCTCTCTTGCGCCTTCGGATTGAAACTGGACGGTACAGTACTAGACTTGGTACTGGACTGTCCAGTACCATCCGAGGGACGAGAGGAGCACCGATGACGGAGCAGGTCACCGCGGAGCGCCGCGACGGGGAGGGGCGCTCGGCCCGCAAGCGCAGGGCGATCATGGAGGCGGCCACCACGCTGTTCCTGCGCAACGGCTACCTGGGCACCAGCATGGACGAGGTCGCGGCCCTTGCCGCGGTGTCCAAGCAGACCGTCTACAAGCACTTCGCCGACAAGGAGCGGCTCTTCACCGACATCGTCCTCGGCGTCACCGACATGGCCGGCGAGTTCGTCGAGGACGTGACGCGCACCCTGCGGGACACCGACGACCTGGAGAAGGACCTGGGCGCGCTCGCCCGCCGCTACGTCACCTCGGTCGTCCGGCCGCCGGTGCTGCAGCTGCGCCGCCTCCTGGTGGGGGAGGCCGCCCGCTTCCCCGAGCTGGCCCGCACCTACCACGAGCGCGCCCCCGAACGGACCGTGGCCGCGCTGGCGGCCTCGTTCCAGCGGCTCGCCGAGCGAGGCCTCCTGCGCCTGGACGACCCGCTGCTGGCCGCCAACCACTTCGCCTACCTGGTCCTCGGCATGCCGCTGAACCGGGCCATGTTCCGCGGCGACGACGGCTTCACCAGGGCCGAGCTGGAGCACCTCGCCGACGAGGGCGTCCGCGTCTTCCTCGCCGCCTACGGCCGACGCTGACCCCGAGTAGTGATGCCGCCATCGCGTCGAGCTCATTGCCGACGTGGACAACTGCAAGCTGTTCCGCCGCTAAGGGCTGGCCCCGTAGGCGACCAGGTCGGACACGGTGAACTGGCCGGGGGTCGGGCCGAGGAACGGCGTCCAGGTCGGGTCGACCGAGAGGAACGACTCGGGGTCGGCGTCGGCCAGGCCGAGCAGGACCTCGGCGACGATGCGGCCGCCGACCGGGCCGAGGTGCCGGCCCTCGCCGAGCGTCTCGGCCTCGGCCAGGACGTAGAACCACAGCGGCGCGGCGGCGCCGTCGAGGCGCAGCACCCCGTCGTCGAGCGGGGCCTGGCCCATGGCCCGGGCGACGGCCTGGCCGGACGGCAGGCCGAGCCACTTGCCGCGGACCAGGTTGAGCCAGGCCAGCGAGCGGTTCGGCGCCCCTGGCGGCGCCACCACGGCGGGCAGCCGCGCCAGCGGCCTGCTGAGGTGCGTGTCGATCGCCCGCGCGGGCTGCGGCGGCCCGCCGGGCAGGCCGTCGAAGAAGTGCCCCCAGTCGATCACCAGGCCCGCCGGCAGGGCGCGGAAGCCGCCCAGGTGGGTCGCCGAGGCCGGGTCGGGGTCGGGATGGGCGGTCAGCACCGGCAGGACGCCGCTGGTCCCGTTGAGCTGGTAGGAGGCCCGCACCAGGCTGTGGCCGAAGCGGTAGGCGGCGCCCGAGAACTCGACCGGCACGAACGGGTCGCCGTCGTGCTCGAACAGGCGCGGCCGCGGGTCGAAGCGCCGCGCCACCGGCCCGCCAGTGGTGGCAGACCCGAGCCCGAGCAGCTCGCGGACCGCGCGTTGCCCCACGATCCGGGGCAGGTAGTCCTCGATCACCAGCCACTGGTAGTGCCAGCGGACGATGCGGCGCGCCTCCTCGAACAGCTCCTCCTGGCTCCCCGACCAGTGGGCGGCGTGCTCGCCGGCGGCCAGCGCCCGCGCGAGGCGGTTGTGGAACTTCAGGAACGACAGGTGGAGCTGGGTGACCACGGCGTTCTCGTCGTTGCGCGGGTCGCCGACGAGGGCGCGCTGGCGCGCGTTGCGCGGCAGGTCCTCGGCGGCGAACCCCTCCCCGAACAGCGCCTGGCTGTCGCCGACCAGCAGCAGCGCGCCGCTCGGGGAGGCCTGCTGGTCGTACAGGTAGGGAAGGTCGCGCGGCCCGCTGCCGTAGACGGCGTCGAGGTCGAGCCGCGGGGAGCGGAAGTCCTCCAGCCGCTCCGGGTCGTTGGGCCGGCGCAGGCTGGAGGTCGGGTCGTAGGTGACGTCGTGGTCGACGAACTGCCCGAAGTAGGTGTAGCCGGCGGGCAGGTCGAGGTGGTCGCCGCCGCGGTCGTCGGCCATCCGGGCGGCCAGCCGTTCGAGCAGGCCGTCGTCCGGCTCGTACGGGCGCAGGTTGGGAAACATGCGCCCGAACCGCCCGCGCCCCACCGGCGCGCCGGCGCGCTGCGCTGGCCCGCCGAAGCGAGCCGGCCCGGGGGCGGCCCGGGCGGCGGCGGCCAGGCCGCGCGGCTGCAGGGCACCGTGGCGGTCGGCGGGCGGCCGGTACGGCGGACCGTTCAGCTCGCCGGCGCCCCTGGGTACGGCTGCTCCCACCAGGGCCTCCCGCTCGGCGGCCGGAACAGCCAGGCGTCGGTCACCTTGGCGAGGAACTCGACGCTCGCGCGGCCGGGCTCGAAGCGCTCGAAGCTGATCGCCACCCACGCGTCCGGGTCCAGCTCGTGCCGCCAGGCCAGCTCGAACTCGCCGTAGAAGTCGATGCCCATGGGTTGCCCGGCGTCGGGCTGGTCGTACGGGCCGGAGACGATGCCGGTCGCGTAGTGGCCTCCCTCGGGGGAGAAGTGCACCGCCCTGGCCCAGTGGAAGGTGAGCATCACCTGCTGGTCGAGCGTGATCGTCTCGAGGGCGGGTGCGCCGAGCGGCGTGACGTCGTCGGTGAAGCGGACGCCCCGCCGCCACGAGTCGGCGTCGGCCTCGTCGGCGAACAGCGGCCGGCCGTCCAGGTCCCGGATCGGCTCGTACCAGCGGCGCCCGTCGACCCGCTCGGGCGGGGGCGAGGCGGCCTGCAGGGACTGGGGCAGGCTGGGCATGGGGTGGTCCAGGGGCTTGGCATCGGCGCGGCGGAGGTGGGACACCAGGCGCAGGCGGACGCCGTCCCGCGCGGCGAGCATCACCTCGATGCCGAGGTCGCTGGTGGTCTGGAAGCTCATGCGCGCTCCAAGGGGGGACGTGGTCGGTCGACCAGGGCGGATGACCGGCCAGTAACGAGTTCGCGCTGCTCGTCTGGTGCGATACGGTAGCGGTGCCCGCTCCAGCGCACCATTGTTAGAAATACCGACAAATCCGCCGTGTATCCCCGAGGTGCGCGATGGCGTTCCGGCCGTACGTCCCCGACTACACGCCGCGGCTGCTGGCCGGCGGCGGCGCGCCGCCGTTCGTGAGGCGGGCGGAGGCGGCCGTCCTGATCGCCGACGTCGCCGGCTTCACGCCGATGAGCGCCTCGCTTGCCGCCGCCGGTCCCTACGGCGCCGAGGAGCTGAGCGACCTCCTCAACGCCGTCTTCGACCGCGTCACCATCCTGGTGGGCGGGTACGGCGGGACGGTCGCCAAGTTCGCGGGCGACGCGGTCACGGCCGTGTTCCCGGCGGGGCGGGGCCTGCCGGTGGCGGCGCGCCGCGCTGTCCAGTGCGCCCTCGACCTGCAGGCGGCGATGGGCGAGTTCCGCGCGGTCGCCACCCGGGCGGGACCGTTCACGCTGGCCATGCGCGCCGGGGTCGGAGCCGGCTCGGCGTTGCTGGCGGTGCTCGGCGACCAGGCGATCCGGCTCGAGCACCTGGTGGCCGGCGAGGCCCTCGACCGCGCCGCGGCGGCGGCCCGCCGGTCCGGCCCCGGCGAGGTCGCGGTCGACGGCGCGCTCGCCGCCAGCCTCGGCGTCGAGGTGGCCGAGCGGCGCGGCCCCGCGGCCGTGGTCGCGGCCCTGGCCCGCCGGCAGCCGCGCCCGGCCCGCCGTGGCCCGGTCGCCCTGGACCCGCACGAGGACGAGCGCCTCGCCGCCTTCCTGCACCCGGCGATCGCCGAGCGCGTCCGGCGCGGCCAGGCCGGCCTGGTCAACGAGCACCGCACCGTCACCATGGCGTTCATCGGCTTCCCCGACCTGGCCGACGACGACCCCGGGGCCGTCACCAGGCTGCAGCGCTACGTGGTGGCTGCGGTGCGGACGATCGGGCGCTGGGACGGCCACCTGCGCCAGGTCGACCTGGGCGACAAGGGCAGCGTGCTGGTGCTGGCGTTCGGCGCGCCCGTGCGCCACGAGGACCACGAGGAGCGGGCGGTGCGCTGCTGCCGCGAGCTGCAGGAGCTGGCCGGCGGCCCCTTCCGGATGGGCGTCACCACCGGGGTCGTGTGGTGTGGCGAGGTAGGGTCCGGCGCGCGCCGCGAGTACGCCGTCGTCGGCGACTCGGTCAACCTCGCCGCCCGCCTGATGGAGGCGGCCGCGCTCGGGCAGCTCCTGATCGACCGCCCGACCTGGGAGCGCGCCAGCGGGGCGGCGGTCGGCCGCCGCCTGCCGGTGACCGTCAAGGGCCGCAGCGGGACGGTCGACGTCTGGGCGGTGGAGGGCATGCGCGACCGCGCCGACCCGCCTGACCGGGCGGCCCCGCCGGCGCTGGTGAACCGGCGGGTCGAGCTGGCCAGGCTGGAGGCGGCGGTGCGCCGGCTCGCCGCCGGCCGGGGCGGTGTCATCGGCCTCCTCGGCGAGCCGGGCATCGGCAAGTCGCGGCTTGCCGCCGAGACCGTCGCGCTCGCCGGCGAGCTGGGCGTCGGGGTCTGGGGGGGCGCCTGCCGCTCGCTGGGCACGGCCCGCAGCTACCTGGTCTGGCGGTCGGTCTGGCACGGGCTGCTGGGGCTCGACCGCGCCCAGTCCCTCGACGAGCAGCGCGCCGCGCTCTTCGCCCGCCTCGGCGAGCGGGCGCCGCTGCTCGCGCCGGTCCTCAACCTCCCGCTGCCCGACACCCGGCTGACCGCGCGGCTCGACCCGCCCACCCGCGCGGAGCTGCTCCGCTCGCTCCTGCTCGACCTGCTGCGCGAGCAGGCCGCCGCCGCGCCCGTGCTGCTCGTGCTCGAGGACTGCCACTGGATGGACGGCCCCTCCCGCGCGCTGCTGGCGTTCCTGGCCCGCAACCTCGGCGGCCAGCCGCTGCTGCTGCTGCTCACCGCCCGCCCGGTCGACGGTGGCGCCGACCCGTTCGAGCCGGTGACGCGGCTGCCGCGCTTCCGCGGCGTGACCCTCGACGAGCTGGAGGAGCCCGAGGCGGTTGAGCTCGTGCGCCAGCGGATGCGCCAGCTCTACGGCCCCGACCGGGAGCCGCCGGCCGGGGCCGTCGGCCGCGTGGTCGCGCGGGCCGGCGGCAACCCCTTCTACCTGGAGGAGCTGGTCAGCCTGATCCACGCCCGCGGCGGCGACGGCAGCGACCTCGACCTGCCCGACAGCGTGCAGCGGGTGGTGATGGCCCGCATCGACCAGCTCGGCGAGCCGGAGAAGGCCGTGCTGAAGGTCGCCAGCGTCCTCGGGCGCCGCTTCCAGGCCGGGTGGATCGCGGGCTGCTACCCGGCGGCCGGGACGCCCGAGGAGGTCACCTGGCACCTCGACCGCCTGGACGAGTTGCGGCTGACGCCCCGGCTCCGCGCCGGCGCGGAGGCCGAGTACGGGTTCCGCCACGCGATCACCCAGGAGGTCGCCTACGAGAGCCTGACGCTGCGTACCCGCGAGACGCTGCACGAGAGCGTCGGCGCCTACATCGAGCAGGCCTACCCGGACCGCCTGGCCCAGTACGTCGACACGCTCGCCTACCACTGGGGTCGCACGCGCCGCCGCGACAAGCAGCGCATCTGGTTCCGGGCCGCGGCCGACGCGGCCAGGGCGGCGTTCGCCAACGAGGCGGCCGTCGCCTATTACCGGCGCCTGCTGCCGCTGCTGCCCGAGCCCGAGGTCGGCGGGGTCCTGCTCGACCTCGGCGGCGTCTGGCACCTGGTCGGCCGCTGGTCGGAGGCGGAGGGCGCCTACCGCCGGGCGATGGCGATCGCCCGCGCCGCCGGCGACCGCTCGCTGCTCGCGGCCAGCCAGCGGGAGCTCGGCAACCTGTTCATGTACACGCAGTCCTACGCCGAGGCGATCGAGTGGCTCACGCTCGCCGCCGACCAGTTCGAGCGGCTCGACGACCCCTCCGGGCTGGCTCGCACCCTCGACCGCCTGGCCTACGCGCTCATCCAGCAGGGCTCGTATGCCCAGGCGGCGGAGGTGGCCGAGCGCCACCTGGCGATCGCCGACGACTCCGCCGCGGTCAGCGCCGCCCTCGACCACATCGGCGTGGTCCACGCCTTCACCGGCGACCTGCCATCGGCGTTGGAGCTGCTCGGCCGCTCGCTGGAGACGGCCGCGGCGGCCGGGGACCGGCGCGGCGTCATCGACGCGGCCAACAACCTCGGCGGCTTCGCCGCGACCAACGGCGACCACGTCAACGCCCTGGAGTGCTTCCAGCGGGCGCTGGCGGTCGCGCAGGAGATCGGCTACCGCCAGCCGGCGGCGGTGGTGATCGGCAACATGGGGGAGCTGTACCACCTCCGCGGGGAGAACGACCGCGCCACCAGGTGCTTCGCGCATGCCCTGCGGATCGCGCTCGAGCTGGGCGACTGGACCAGCGTGGCCAACCGGGTCGCCAGCCTCGCCGCGGCGGTGGCGGCCCAGGGGGACGTGACCGTGGCCGAGCGGCGCTACGCGGGCGCCATCGAGCTGGCCCGGAGGCTGGACGCCGCCCACTTCCTTTGCGAGTGGCTCTTCGCCCTCGCCGAGCTCCTGGCCGCGGCCGGCCGGCCGGGCGAGGCCGAGCCGCTCAACGCCGAGGCCCTCGAGGTGGCCGCGGGGCACGGCGAGCGCGGCACCGAGCTGCGCGCCCGGCTGCTCGCCGTGCGGCTGCGGGTCGCGACCGGGCGGCTCAGCCCCGAGGACGCCGCGCGCGAGCTGTGGCCGCTCGAGCGGGAATGGACCGGCGGACCGGAGCGGGCCGCCGTGCTCGACGAGCTGGCCCGTCTCGGGCCGGCGCGGGACCGGGAGCGCAGCGCCGCGGCCGCGCTCTACGGCGAGCTGCACGAGCGCGCCCCCAACGTCTCCTACCGGCGCGCCTACGAGCGGCTGACCGGCAGCTCGCTGCCGCCGGGGCCGCCGCTGCCGCCACCGCCGGAGGTGGCCGGGCCGGCCGCCGACGTGGACGAGCTGCTCGACCATGTCGAGGAGCTGCTCGGCCAGGCCGGGGAGCTGGCCGGGGCACGGTCGTGAGCACGCGCCTGGACCACCTCGCCCTGGTGGTGCGCGACGAGGAGCGCTCGCGGACCTTCTACGAGAGGTGGTTCGGCTTCGGCGCCGGCCCCTCGTGGCGGGCCGACGACGGCACGCTGTTCGTCCGTGACGCCCACGGCTTCAACCTAGCCCTCTCCACGGGGGAGCCGGGCGCGCTGCCCGGCTTCTTCCACTTCGGCTTCAGCCTGCCCGACCCGGCCGCGGTGCGGGCGCTGCACGACCGGATGGTCGCCGCCGGCGTCACCGTGGTCGAGCGGGACGACGAGCCCGACTACGTGAGCTTCAAGTGCCTCGACCCCGACGGCTACAAGGTGGAGGCGTCCTGGGAGCCGCCGCCTACAGCGGGGTGACGTAGGCGCCCGAGAGGCCGCCGTCCACCATGAAGGTGCTGGCGGTGATGTAGGAGGCGTCGTCGGAGGCGAGGAAGCAGGCGGCCGCGGCGATCTCCTCGGCCTCGGCGAAGCGGCCCATCGGCAGGTGCACCAGGCGCCGCGCCGCCTGCTCCGGGTCGGCGGCGTACAACTCCCGCAGCATCGGGGTGTTGACCGGGCCGGGGCACAGCGCGTTGACGCGCACCCCGCGGCGGGCGAACTCGACGCCGAGCTCGCGGGAGAGGGCCAGCACCCCGCCCTTGGAGGCGGTGTAGGAGATCTGCGAGGTGGCGGCGCCCATCACCGCCACGAACGAGGCGGTGTTGACCACCGACCCGCCGCCCCGCGCCAGCAGGTGGGGGATGCCGTGCTTGCAGCACAGGAACACCGAGGAGAGGTTGACGTCCTGCACCCGCTGCCAGGCCTCCACGCTGGTGTCCAGCACCGAGACGTCGTCGGGCGGGCTGATGCCGGCGTTGTTGAACAGCACGTCGATGCCGCCGAAGTGCTCCGCGGCGCGCGCGTAGGCGCCCGCGACCGCCGCCGCGTCGGTCACGTCGGCGTGGAGGTACAGCCCGTCGACCTCGGCGGCGACCTGCTCGCCGGCCTCGTCGGCGAGGTCGACGACGCAGACCCGGGCGCCCTCGGCGGCGAAGCGTCGCGCGCTGGCGCGGCCGATGCCGCTGGCCGCCCCGGTGATCACCGCGATCTTGCCCTGCAGGCGTGCGATATCGATCAGCCCCCTTATCGCTATGACGACAAGTCAAGTTGTCGACACGAAGACGTTCTTGACCTCGGTGTAGTGGTCGAGCGCGTGCGGGCCGAGCTCACGGCCGAGGCCGGACTGCTTGAAGCCGCCGAACGGCGTCTGCACCCTGACCGAGGTGTTGGAGTTGACCGACAGGGTGCCGGTCTCCAGCGCCCGGGCGACCCGCATGGCGCGGGCCACGTCGCGGGTCCACAGCGACCCGGACAGCCCGTAGACGGTCTGGTTGGCCAGGCGCACCGCCTCGTCCTCGTCGGCGAACGGCAGCACCACCGCGACCGGTCCGAAGATCTCCTCGGTGACCGTCCGGTCGCCCGGGTCCACCGGTGCCAGCACCGTCGGCGGGTACCAGTAGCCCGGCCCCGCCGGCGCGTGCCCCCTGATCGCCACCGGCGCCCCGCTGGGCACGTAGGAGGCCACCGCCTCGCGCTGCGACGCCGAGATCAGCGGACCCATGCGGGTGTCCTCGTCGGCCGGGTCGCCGACCCTGACGTCCATCACGGCCGGCTCCAGCAGCGCCAGGAAGTCGTCAAGCACGGAGGCCTGCACCAGGATGCGGGAGCGGGCGCAGCAGTCCTGGCCGGCGTTGCCGAACACCGCCGCCGACGCGGCCGCGGCCGCCGCCGCCAGGTCGGCGTCGGCGAACACCAGGTTGGCCGACTTGCCGCCCAGCTCCAGGGTGACCCGCTTGATGGTCCCGGCCGCGCCGCGCATCACCGAACGCCCGACCTCGGTCGAGCCGGTGAAGGCGATCTTCGCCACCCGGGGATGCTCGATCAGGCGCTGGCCGAGGACCCGCCCGGGGCCGGGCAGGACGTTGACCACCCCTTCCGGGATGCCGGCCTCGACGGCCAGGCGGGCGAAGGCGAGCGCCGTCAGCGGCGTCAGCTCGGCCGGCTTGAGCACCACCGCGTTGCCGGCGGCCAGCGCGGGCGCCAGCTTCCACGAGGCGATCAGCAGCGGGAAGTTCCACGGCACGATCAGCCCGACCACGCCGAGCGGTTCCCTGAACGTCAGGTCGACCCCGCCGGCCACCGGGACGGTCTCGCCGAGCAGCCGCTCCGGCGCGCCGGCGTAGTAGGCGAAGGTCTCCACCACCATCGCCATCTCGGCGCGGGCGTCCACGATCGGCTTGCCGGCGTTGCGCATCTCCAGCCGCGCCAGCTCCTCGCGCTCGGCGTCGACGCGTTCGGCCAGGCGGCGCAGCAGCCGCGCCCGGTCGGCGGGGGAGACCGCGCGCCAGCCCTCGAAGGCCGCGGCGGCCCGCTCGACCGCCGCGTCGGCGTCGGCGGCGGTCGCGGCCTGGAGCCGCTCGATCACCGCCTCGCTGGCCGGGTCGCGGACCGCGATGGTGGTGGAGACGTTCACATCCGCTCGAACCCCCGGTAGCGCTCCCAGTCGGTCACGGCGGTGTCGAACGCGTCCAGCTCGACCGTGGCCATGTTGCTGTAGTGCTCCACCACGTCGCTGCCGAACGCCTGCTGGGCGACCTCGCTGCCGGCGAAGGCGTCGCGCGCCTCGCGCAGGGTCCGCGGCACCCTCGGCTTGCTCGACTCGTAGGCGTTGCCGGTGAACTCGTCCTCGAGCTCCAGACCTTTGTCGACGCCGTGCAGGCCCGCGGCGATGATCGCGGCCAGCGCCAGGTAGGGGTTGACGTCGCCACCCGGCACGCGGTTCTCCAGGCGCAGCGACTGGCCGTGGCCGACCACCCGCAGCGAGCAGGTGCGGTTGTCGTGGCCCCAGGCGACCGCGGTGGGCGCGAAGCTGCCGGCCGCGAAGCGCTTGTAGGAGTTGACGTTCGGGGCCAGGAACAGGGTCAGCTCCCGCAGGCAGGCGAGCTGGCCGGCGAGGACCTGGGTCATCAGCTCGGAGTAGCCGTGACCGGCCGGGCCGCCGTCGCCGTGCGCCCCGTCGTGCCCGGACCGGGCCATCACCAGCCCGCCGTCGCCCGCCCGCAGGCTGAAGTGGATGTGACAGGAGTTGCCCTCGCGCTCGTTGAACTTCGACATGAAGGTGAGGCTGTAGCCCTCCTGGGCGGCGATCTCCTTGGCGCCGTTCTTGTAGATGGCGTGCCCGTCCGCGGTCGCCAGCGCGTCCGCGTAGCGGAAGGCGATCTCGTGCTGGCCGTAGTTGCACTCGCCCTTGGCCGACTCGACCCGCATGCCGGCGCCGGCCATGCCGTTGCGGATGCGCCGCAGCAGCGGCTCGATCCGGGCGGTGCCGAGCATCGAGTAGTCCACGTTGTAGGTGTTGGCCGGGTCCAGGTCGCGGTAGCCCTTGCGCCAGGCGTCCTCGTAGCTGTCGCGGAAGACCATGAACTCCAGCTCCGTGCCGGCGAGGGCCTGCCAGCCCCGCTCGGCGACCCGTTCGAGCTGGCGGCGCAGGATGTGCCTCGGCGAGGCGGTCACCGGGCTGCCGTCCTCCCACTCGATGTCGCACATGACCAGCGCGGTGCCCTCGTGCCACGGGACGCGCCGCAGCGTCGCCATGTCGGGGCGGAAGACGAAGTCGCCGTAGCCCCGGTCCCAGGAGCTCATCGCGTAGCCGCCGACGGTGTTCATGTCCACGTCCACGGCCAGCAGGTAGTTGCAGCCCTCCGCGTTGTGCTCGACCACCTCGTCGAGGAAGTGGGTCGCCGCCAGCCGCTTGCCCTGCAGCCGGCCCTGCATGTCCACGATCGCCAGCAGCACCGTGTCGACGCGGCCGGCCGCCACCTCGCCCCGCAGCTCGTCGAGGGTCAGCAGGCCCGGCGCGCGGGCCCCGTCGGTCGCGGGATCGGCCACGCCCCTCGCCTCGCTCACACCACCAACCTGCGTCATCCGGCACCCACCCTTCCGCACGCGTCACGGCGCGCGCTCCCCCGAGCGGCCCTCGCGGGCCGGCTGCCAGCGCGGGCCACCGCAGCGAGGCAGCCCAGGCTCTCACGGATCTTGTTGGCCGCGACCTGGGCTGTCAACGGTCGCCGCTGCTCACGGGTTCCCCGTCGTGCCGGCCTGCTGGCCGCCGGCGGCCAGCAGCGCGGTCAGGCCCGCGCTCCAGGTCTCGAAGTAGCGTCCCGCCTCGTCGCGCGTTGCCCCGGCGGCCGCGACCGTGCTGGCGTCGTTGCCGCTCGCCGGCGGCTGCTCGATAGTCTGTGATCCTATGCAGGGGGCCGAAGTCAAGTCCGGCTGCAATGGGCGGTCGGACGGTTCGGGCGCGCGAGCGAGGGCCGGCGAGTGACAGGGATCGGCCGGGGGCCGGCTCCGGGATCGCCTTCGGCGTGTTCCTCGAAGTGCTGCCTGGGCTGGTCGGCCTTGTCAGGCGTTCACCGCCTGGCGATACTTCCCTGGCGATGTCGGACAACTCCGCGCTGGTGCGGCGCTTCGTCGACACCTACAACCGTGGCGATACCGAGGCCGTCCTGGCCCTGGTGACGCCGGACGTCGAGCTCGAGACGCCCGGCGGGCTCGAGCGTGGCCCCGAGGCGGCGCAGCGGTTGGCCGCCAAGTCGACGCAGGAGCACGCGCTGGTCCACATCGAGGTCGAGCGGCTGGTCGAGGTGGGCGACCAGGTGGTGGTCTTCGCCGAGCGGCAGATGCGCTGGCGCGAGACCGGCGAGCTGGCCGACGCGTCGCCGAGCGACGCCGTCATCACGGTCCGTGGCGGCAAGGTGGCACGCTGGCAACGGCTGCGGGACCGCCGCGAGGCGCTGCGGCTCGCCGGGCTTGGGCCAACCGAGCCGGCTGCGGGCGAGGGCGACGCCTAGCCGTCGGCGCTAGCGGTCGACCGTTCCGTGGCCGGGGCCCGAGGATCGGGCGTGGGAAGGTCGCCTCCGTTCGGCACCGCTGTTGCCACGCTGGGCATGCCCGTTCAGGACTTGCTGAGTGGCCTTCCCCGCTCGGGGCTTGGTGGAGCGGCGCCGGCGGCGGACCTCCTCCGGCACCGTGTACCGCTCGGCGATGATCCGCCTGACCTCCTCGACGGTGACCTCGCGGCCGTCGACGTCGCGCAGCACGTAGGGCTCCCCGCTGGTCTGCACGGTCCAGAACCGCTCGGCGAGCTTGGCGGCCACGACGCACAGCGCCTTGATGTGGTGGGCGCCGCGCTCGACCATCTGCGCGTGGTAGACCGCCGCGAGCTGGGGATCGACCTGCCGGGCGGTGTTGGCCGAGCAGACCAGCTACTTGCGCAGCCTCGCCGCACCCGCCTTGGTGATCGCCTGGCCCTTGCGGTCGGTCTCACCGGTCTCCGAGGCCTTGGGCGTCAGGCCGGTGAAGGCCTTGAACTTCGCCGCCGAGGCGAAACCGCTGCGGGCGGCCCATCGCGGCGACCAGCATGGGCGCGCCGATCTCGGGGATGCCGGGCAGGGTCCGCGCCAGCTCGTCCGGCTGGACCTTGAGGTAGGCGTCCTCGCGGGCCTGCTGGTGGGGCTTCTGCTCAGCCTGCACCGCGCGCAGCAGGCGGACCTCGGTGGCCAGCTCGGCGGCCAGGTCGGCGTACGGCAATGGCCGGATCGTCGCCGTACAGCTCGACCGCGGCCTGGGCGACGCCGACCCAGGCGGGCGCCCGCACCTGGACCTTGGCCGCGGACATCCGGCCGGTTGAGCCGGCGCGCAGCAGCGCGGCGACGCGCTGGGGCCCGGCGGCCAGCAGCGCGCGGGGGTCGCCGTAGCGTTCCAGCACCGCCAGGTCGGCGCCGCGCAGCTCGCTGTCGACGGCGTCGTTGCGGGTGGGGAACAGCTGCCGGGCGAGCTCACGGATGCGGACCTTGTGGCTGGTGGCCTGCTCGGTCAGCCACTGGCAGGTCCGCACCCGCCGGTCCAGGTTCGCCCGGGAACCGCTGGGCAGCTCCAGCGGCTGCAGGCCGCCCGGGTCGACCAGCGGCAGCCGGGCCAGCGTCTCGGCGTCGATCCGATGGACTTGGCGTGCCGGGACAGGAAGCGGCGCAGGTCGGCGGCCTTGGCCGACGGCACCCGGAACACGGTGTGGCCGCGGCCGGCGAAGAAGACCGCCACCGGCAGCCACGCCGCCCCGGTCGGCTCCACCACCACCTCGAGCCGCGTGCCCGCCGGCGTGCCCCTCAGCGCCGCCGCCTCCACCGCCTCCAGGCTCTCCACGGTGGGCCGGCAGCGGCGCCGGCCGAGCACCTGCCCGGCCTGGTCCAGGATCGCCACGGTGTGGGCGGTGGTCACGCCCAGGTCGATGCCGAGCAGTCGCCGCTCAGCCACAGCCACGACGGGCCTCCTCACGGTCGCACGGACGTGCCAGTGCCTTGCTTGGCTCCGGCTGCCTGATGGCCACGGCCCCACAGTTCGCGTCGCGTGCCAGCGACGGCTCCCACACATGTCGAGTCAACCGGGCCAGCCTCGCTGGGCCTGGCCCACGTTCCTCATCCGGGCCCTCCGTGGCCGGATGAGGGGAGGCAAACAGACTTTTCGAGGCCCCGCGCCGCCACACGACGGCGGCGCGTCCCTCAGTGGGATCCTTCTTGCCTCCCCCCCGGACCAGCCGGGGCACGCATCCAACCCCGAGGCTCCGGGCTGATCAAGCACCGAAGGTGCTTACATGTGGGTGCAAGGTCCGCATGGGCGCAGGCGGGTGTGCCGTGCGGAGCTGGCCGAGGGAGTTTCGGGCATGGGGAAACCGCTGTTCTTCCTGGTCGACGACGACGCAGCCAGGCTGGAGGCGCTCGCCGGCGAGCTGCGCCGCCGCTTCGGCGCCGACTACCAGGTCCTCGCCGAGCGCTCCCCGTCGGCGGCGCTGGCGACACTCGTACGGCTCGGAGCCGGCGACGAGGTCGCCATGCTGGTCGCCCCGACCACCACGGCCGAGATGGACGGCACCGAGCTGCTGGTCCGCGCCCACGAACTGCACCCCGCCGCCAAGCGCGTCCTGTTGGTCGGCAGGGGCGAGTGGGCCTCGGCCCACCCGCTGGCACGGGCGATGACCCTCGGCCAGGTCGACCACTACCTGTTCGACCCCTGGGGCGAGCCGGAACGCTGGCTGTTCCTGCCGGTCAGCCAGATCCTCGCCGACTGGACGGCCGGCCGGGCGACCACCTTCGAGGCGGTCAGGATCGTCGGGGAACGCTGGGCCGAACGCTCCCACGAGCTGCGCGACCTGTTCAGCCGCATCGCCCTGCCCCACGGCTTCTACGAGCCCGGCTCCGAGACCGGCAAGGCCCTGCTCGACCAGGCCGGAGGAGCCGCCGCCAGCCTGCCGCTGCTGGTCTTCCGCTCCGGCCGGGTCCTCACCGACCCGTCCAACGCCGAGATCGCCGAGGTCCTCGGCTTCCGCAGCCACGCCGACGGCCGGACCTACGACGTCGCCGTCGTCGGCGGCGGCCCGGCCGGGCTCGCCGCCGCCGTCTACGCGGCCTCCGAGGGGCTGCGCACCCTGATCGTGGAGCCGACGATCTTCGGCGGGCAGGCCGGCACCAGCTCCCTGATCCGCAACTACCTCGGCTTCCCCCACGGCATCAGCGGCGACGACCTCGCCAACCGGGCGATGGAGCAGGTCTGGCTGTTCGGCGCCGAGTTCGTCCTGGCCCAGCGCGCCACCAGCCTCACCGTCACGGGCGGCGAGCGCGTCATCGGGCTCTCCGACGGCGACGAGGTCAGCGCCCGGACGGTCATCATCGCCAGCGGCGTCACCTGGCGCCGCCTCGGCGTCCCCAGCCTCGAGGCCATGCGCGGCGCCGGCGTCTTCTACGGCGCCGCCGCCGCCGAGGCCCGCGCCATGGAGGGCGAGTACGTCTTCGTCGTCGGCGGCGGCAACTCCGCCGGCCAGGCAGCCGTCCACCTCGCCAAGTGGGCCGCCACCGTCACCATCCTGGTGCGCGGCGACGGCCTCGCCGCCACCATGTCCGACTACCTCGTCAGGGAGATCGACGCGCTGCCGAACGTGACGGTCCGCCCCCACACCGAGGCGGTCGGCGGCCAGGGCCGCGGCCGCCTCGAAGCCCTCACCCTGCGGGACAACACCGACGGCACCACCCAGACCGTCCCCGCCACCGCCCTGTTCGTGATGATCGGCGCCGAGCCGCGCACCGAGTGGCTCGACGGGGTCGTCGAGCGAGACCCGCGCGGCTACCTCCTGACCGGCCACGACCTGCTCCGCGACGGCCGGCCGCCGGCCGCGTGGCCGCTCGCGCGCCCGCCGCTGCTGTTCGAGACCAGCGTCCCCGGCGTCTTCGCCGCCGGCGACGTGCGCCACCGCTCCGTCAAGCGGGTCGCCTCCGCCGTCGGCGCCGGCGCCATCGTCGTCCAGCTCGTCCACGAGTACCTCGCCGAGCAGCACACCTGAGGCCACCGTCCCCACGCCACGGCAGGATGCGCGCATGCCCCGCAGGCAGGGCGACCGCACCTCGGCCGCGGCTCGCGACAGTGGTGCTAGCTTCATCGCATGCTGCTCAGCGAGATCGCAACCACCTCCGAGACGGTCGCGGCCACCCCAGCCCGGCTCGCCAAGATCGAGAGCCTCGCCGGCTGCCTCGCCCGCCTGCAGCCCGCCGAGATCGGCATCGCGGTCGGCTTCCTCTCCGGCGAGCTGCGCCAGCGCCAGATCGGCGTCGGCTACGCCGCACTCCGCGACCGGCCCCCGCCGGCGGCCACGCCCTCGCTCGCCCTCACCGAGGTCGACGCCGCCTTCGAGCGGATCGGCCGCCAGGCCGGACCAGGCTCCCAGGCCGAGCGGCGCCGCCTGCTCGCCGCCCTGCTCGGCCGCGCCACCGCCGCCGAGCAGCGCTTCCTCGTCGGGCTGCTCTCCGGCGAGCTGCGCCAGGGCGCCCTCGACGGCGTCATGGCCGAGGCGATCGCCCGCGCCGCCGCCGTGCCGGCCACGCAGGTGCGCCGCGCCCTGATGCTGCGCGGCGCCCTCGGCGCCGTCGCCGAGACCGCCCTGCGCGACGGCGTCGACGGGCTGCGCGCCTTCCGCCTGCAGGTCGGACGCCCCCTGCAGCCGATGCTGGCCCAGACCGCCGGCAACATCGACAGCGCCCTCGAACGGGTCAGCCCCGCAGCGGTCGAGTGGAAACTCGACGGAACCAGTGCCTCATTAGGGCCACCAGGTGAGGCGACGGCTGCTGCGCGGCCTAGAGGAGCTGGCATCGAATGGAAGCTTGATGGCGTTCGTGTCCAAATTCACCGGCAGGACCGCGAAGTGCGGGTGTTCACGCGAACGCTGGACGAGATCACCGACCGGGTCCCGGAGGTGGTCGAGGCGGTCGCCGCGCTACCGGCCGGCTCGCTGGTGCTGGACGGCGAGGTGATCGCGCTGCGCGAGGACGGCCGGCCGCAGCCGTTCCAGGTCACCGCCGGCCGGGTCGGCAGCAAGCTGGACGTGGCCACGGTGCGGCGGGCGGTGCCGCTGTCGCTGTTCGCCTTCGACCTGCTGCACCTCGACGGCGAGGACCTGCTCGACCGGCCCGGGTCCGAACGCCAGGCCGCGCTGGCCAAGGTGGTGCCGGAGGCGCTGCGTGTTCCGCGGGTGGTCACGGCGGATCCGGCGATCGCGGCAGCGTTCCTGCAGGACGCGCTTGCCCGCGGCCACGAGGGGGTGGTGGTGAAGTCCTTGGACGCGCCGTACGAGGCCGGCCGGCGTGGCGCCGGCTGGCTGAAGGTCAAGCCGGTGCACACCCTGGACTTGGTGGTCCTGGCGGCCGAGTGGGGCCATGGCCGCCGCCGCGGCTGGCTGTCCAACCTGCACCTGGGCGCGCGCGACCCGGAGACGGGCGGCTGGGTGATGCTCGGCAAGACCTTCAAAGGGCTGACCGACAAGATGCTCACCTGGCAGACCGAGCGGCTGCAGCAGTTGGCGGTCGGGCCGGGCGACTGGGTCGTGCACGTGCGCCCGGAGCTGGTGGTGGAGGTGGCGTTCGACGGCGTGCAGTCCAGCCCGCGCTACCCGGGCGGGCTGGCGCTGCGCTTCGCGCGGGTGCTGCGCTACCGGGAGGACAAGCGCGCCGAGGAGGCCGACACGATCGCGACGGTCCGCGCGATCCACGCCGGCGCGCCGCCGCGGTAGGCAAGGGCCGACGGGCTGCCGTAGCTACGGGTCGACGTCGCGGTTCTCTCCCGGCTCCGCGCCGAACCTTCTCGCCAAGGGCTGGGAGGCCCGGTGAGCGCCCGCATTCTGCTGACGTCCAGCTGCTAGGTGTTGCTGGCCGCCCCCATCGGTAGGGCGCCGGGTAGCTCGAAGACGAAAGCCGACCCGCGCATCGTGGCGGCGGGATCGACGGCCTGGGCCGATAGCCGCTCAGCCTCGTCTGGCGCCAGGTGGTTGCCCTGCATGGCCAGCCGGAAGCGTGCGATGTCGGCCACCAAGCCCTTGGCCACGTCGCCGGCGATGCGGTCGGGTTCGAAGCCGGTGACGCCAGCGGTAATCGTGATCATCAGCCGCGTCAGCAAGTCCCCGTTGCCGCAGGTGACCAACAGCACCCCGGCCGGCCGGCCGAGGAGCCGCAGCGTTTGCAGCGTCACGTCCCTGGGCCACTCGAAGCGGACCTGGCCGGCCGCGATCCGCCCGCGCCGCTTGCCAGCCGCCAGCAGCGCGCTCGCCCCTGTGAGGGCCAGTGCCGCGACGCCAGTGCCAAACCAGACCGAGCCCTTCTCGAACTTGCGGCAGGTGAACGCCAACCGCCGGTCGGTAATGACGATGTCGGCTGGCTCGGGGAGCTTCCAGACGTCCTCAAGCTGGGTGCCCCGCGCTGGATTGGGGCGGGCCTCGGACACCGTGGCGCGAGCACGCCAGCGGGTCACCTCGCCGTCGGCCAGCCGCAGCTGCCCTTCGGGCGTCAATGCTGGCCAGGTCGAGTCGTCGGTGTCGCCGGCGTCGAGCGTTCGGATGGTCAGCAGCGGCTGGATCATGGCAGGCGCCCTTCGATGACGGACAGGACAATGGGGAGCGGAGCGAGCACGACGATCAGAACGACCAGCAGGCATCCAGGCAGTGGGACGATCACCACGCGACCGCCCCGGTACAGGTAGCGGGCATAGAGGCCGACGAGCCCAGCGACCAGCAGCCCTCCCAGGGAGTGCGGACCGGGCTGCCAGAGGCTTCCCACGACCGCGAGCGCGGCGAGCGCCGCGTACAACAGCCAGGCGGCCGAACGCCGGGCCTGGGCCGATCCCGGGAGCCGTGGTCCTCGGGCGGAGGCGGCTGGCGGGGCGACGGACGGCGACGATGCCGGGGCAGCGGCCGCCTGGTCGACGCTGGCCGGCTTGAGCAGCACGCGTGCGACAGGGTGCCCGCAGGCGGGGCACTGGCCGGGCATATCAGTATCAGCCCGGCAGCTGGCGGAGGTGCAACGGTAGCGGTACATGGCGCAACGCCTTCCTTCTCGAACGATGCCGTGCCGTTGGGGCGCCACGGCGGTTCGCCACCGAGCCGGGGCATTGCTGTTCCCGGTCCCTTGGCGGAATTGGCCTGCCGAACCGCCCAGCTTGGCCGGTGACGCCGGCGACGGCGGTAGCCGCGGTCCATTCCGCGGGCCCTCCCGGCGCGTCCGCCTCACGCGTCCGCCTCAACGGACACGATGCCCCCCTCGCATCTCCACCCGATATAGCGCTACCGCCGCGGGCGGCCAGAGCCTAGCGGAACGGGCAAGCAGCGTGTAATAGGCAAACCGTCGTAATAACTACGAGTACTCAAACAAGTACCAAAGGATGACTGGCTGCATACGACAACAGCACGAATGAGGCTGCTGTCCTGGGAGGAACCCGACGCCCACCGTGGCGATGGGATCGGCGTCTCGCCGAGGGCGCGGACGCGCGATTGTGACGCTACTTCCCATTTGGCGAAGAGTGAGGTACATGATCTTACGGTACTTGCAGATATTTTCCTCAGATAGGCTGCAACACCGTACTGTTCACGAGTCGGCCTCAAGGTGTCACCCGTGCTGCCGTTTCGGCTGACGACACGTACCCGATGCCGGAATTGTTGCCTACGAATTGGTGCCCGGGCGGGATCACTCGTACGCCGACTCGTTCTGGGGGGAGTGACGTGGGCAGGCAGGGAACGGCCGGAGGCCGGCGACGGCGGCGTTGGCGGGCAGTCGCAGGGTTCTTTAAAACGCTTCCGGGTGCGCTCACAGCGATAGGAACGTTGCTCGCTGCGGTTGCCGGCTTGCTGACCGCACTGGCGCAGGTTGGGCTCATCCAGGTCCGCAGCCCGATCGTGGTGGACCCGCCTGGGGCGCGTGCCGCCGCCGCTACGACGGTGTCGCCGACCGTCGCTCCCGCGACGGTGCTGGGCGAGACTGCTCAGGAGGGCCAAGCCGGCGAACCGGCATCGAACGTCGTCTACCTGGGCGAAATCAGGCCTGTGCAGCAGCCGGGCTCCTGGTACCAGACAGGGTCGCAGACAGTGAACGGCCGTAGCTACGCGCGGAGCATCGCAGTCTCGCAACCGCTACGAGGCCGCACGGTAACGACAATCTTCAATCTTGGACGGCACTACGCACAGCTACGATTCACGCTAGGGCTCAGTGATCGCTCGGACCCACCGCTCCAGTCGAAATGCCAAGTCTTCGCCGATGAAAAGCTGATCTACGACTCCGGAAGCATCATGCGCGGGAGCTCCTCGGAAATCGTCAGGAACATCGGCGATGCCTTCGACCTTACCCTGTCATGCACGCCGACCCAGAGCATTAGCGTGAACGGGGAGGTCGTGTTCGGAGACGCGCGACTGGCACCCAAACCCAATCAGGTGACCCCCACATCGCCACCGTGATGGATACCGGGAGGACCGACGGTACCAATTGCCAGCACGACCGTACGTGGAGGGGGGAAGGAAGGCCGACGCTTGGAGCCGCTGCTTATCCGTCCGTGCGAGCTTGCAGCATCTGATGCGCACGTTCTGCCGGGCGATCGGTGCCATCCCGCCGTCACTGTGGCTGGCGTTCCGCGCCTGAGCGAGGGAGAGGCAGTCTTGTAGCGGGGCCGGATGCATGCGGAGGAACTGCGCTTCACCGACGAACTCGACGACTTCGACCGAGTGTGGCGGCTGCCCGATCTGGCAGATGTGACGATTACCGACCAGCGCCTGTTGTTCATCTGTGCACGCTGGGACATCGGGGGAGGCTGGTTCAGTTTCGGTTCCCCGGTCAGTTCGGCATTGCTGAACCTCGCCAGCCGAGCACGTGCCGCCGCGCGTCGGCGCGGCGTCGTGATGGTGGGTCAGGTTCGGTGGCAATGGCCTTCGCTCATGCAAGTCACCCCAGGCTCCTCCCACTCGGCGGCAAGACGCCAGACCAGCGCCCAGCCCGCGAGCCTGCTGCTCCTAACCAAGGCGTTCAGGACGGCTGGGCGGCCAGCGTTGCGGTTATCCGGCGGGGAGGTTGTGGACCCTGCGATCGCCAGGCAACTCGGCGCCTTGGTCTTCCACGCGATCGTGCGCTTCCGCCTGGAGCGGAGGACCGCCCTCGGTGTGGACGAGGCATCGACTCGCCGGCTTCGTGAGCTCCAGATCGCCGGCTGGTCCGGCGCCGGCGACGTGCCCCAGCAAGCGAACCTTCCAGGGCCGCTGCTGCTGTGGTTCCTGGCCGATGACGAGTACAGGAGCGCGGAAGCGGAGAATATCGCCGCAGGAAAGGCGGGATGAGATGGGGATCGCCAAGGACGTCGCGGCTGGGATCGACGTGGAGGTTCCAGCGGATCGGGGCAAGGTCAGATCACTGGCTCGGGCAGCGGCGGCAGCGGCAAGTGGCTGGTCATTCAAGGGAGGCGTGATCGGACTCCTCAAGGTGTCCGAACTCCGAGAGGCCGAGCGCGGTTTGACTTTTACCGTCTCCGCGCCAAACGGCAGGGCCCTCATGCAGTTCCGCGTGGAAGACGAGCCAGCACCATCCGGGGGTTCGCTGGTTCGGGTTGGGATCGGTGACCACATCGAGACCCGAGCCGTAGGCACGTTCGGGATCCCAGTGGACCGGAAGCGGGTTGCCGGATTCCCTGTCTACGACAAGTTCCTCCGTACCTTCGCCGCATCGCTTGAGACGCTTGGCTAACGGCCAAGACTGCAGAAGCTACTGCTCGATCCCGTGGCACCAGGTGGCCGGCCCACGGGTTACGTGGCGGGGCGACTGCGGCAATCGGCTCGGAGCCGGTAGAGGGCTGGTAGCCGAGGGTTAGACCGAAGTTCCCCCCGGTGACGCCTGCTTGACGCTCATGGTGCTGCTTGGAGCTGGGCGTTCGCGTCCCTCGAGCCAGGCTAACGTAGACATGTAATCTAAGGGCCGAGCGAGCGGAAAC
>Ga0137368_10001643_pt1 | contig 23762 bp, 27 predicted proteins | sample SagtaG_13_FD_104917 | JGI IMG/M metagenome (GOLD analysis project Ga0137368, IMG submission 104917) | Vadose zone soil microbial communities from Sagehorn Ranch, Mendocino, California, USA - Sage1_L_100_16 metaG | ecosystem: Environmental > Terrestrial > Soil > Vadose zone | place: USA...
CGACCGATGCCCGACGGCCGCCAGCCCGCCCCGGGCGGCTGGAATCGCATCCACCTCGTGGTCGACGACATAGCCGCCGAGGTCGATCGGCTCCGCGCGGCCGGCGTGGGGTTCCGCAACGACATCGTGACCGGGCCGGGCGGCTCGCAGATCTTGCTCGACGACCCGTCCGGCAACCCAATCGAGCTCTTCCAGCCCGCCCGCTGACGAGCCTACACCATCCCGAGCACGCTGCACAGCTCTCAGTGACGACTGTCCGTTCGCCGAAGCCTGGGCAGCCACCTCGGCACCCGTTCGCGGTAATCGTCGTAAGCGGCGCCGAACCGCCGGCGCAGGACAGGCTCCTCGTAGAACAGCACGAAAAGATGACAGCCCAGCCATACCACGGCGGCATAACCCGGCAGCGCCGCCGACTCGAAGACAATGCCCTCGCCAAGCAAGGTCATCGCGATCCCGACGTACATGGGGTTGCGCACAATGCGGTACATCCGCCCCGTCACCAGCCGTCTGGGCGGGTCGTACGGCGCGGGCGTGCCTCGGCCCTCGACGATGAACCCAACCCAACACCACGCCAGCAGCAACACCCCAAGCGCGATCGGGACCCATCCTGCCAGCCTGAGCCAGCCGAGGTCGAAGGAGGACTGGCCGCCAGTGGCAGCCAGGATGCGGATCGGGATGTAGACGAGGACTGCCCCTGGCGCCACGACCGCGAAGGCCAAGGTCCGCAAGGCCAGTAATGGCATCGCCCGGCTCCTCGGCTGCCGTTCGACCACTCCACACCGTAGCTCGTTCACCGTGCTGGCCGCAGCGGTGGGAGCCGCTGCCCTTCCGCTAGGGGCAGACGGTTTGATCGAAGGCGCGTTAGGCGGATCGGCGCTACGGCGTCACTGGCACGCGCGCCAGCTCCTCCCCCAGCCGCCGAGCCACGACGCTCACTTCGTCACCGCGCAAGCAGTGTGGGTCGACGAGCAGCGCGCCGCCCCGGAAGACCCGGACCATGATCGGCGGCTCGCCGTGGCGCAGCACGTCCATGACGCCGTTCGCGGTCAGGCCGGTCTCGCGCTCGTCGATGCCGATCAACACCGTCGGGGCGGTCCAGACCGACTGGTCGTCCTCGATCCGGGCGCTGATCCCGGGTAGTCCGGCCACCGCCTCGACGATCTGACGTGCTTCGTGGAGATGTCGCTCCCACTCGGCCTGGTGGTCTTCACGCAGGAAGAGCTCCAGGGCGGTGACGAGGCCGACAATGTCTTCCTTGCTCACCTTGCAGGGTCGGCCGAGACTGGCGTTCGGCGAGCCGTTCGCGGCGGCTGCGCGAATCAGGTCCGCACGCCCCAGCAGCAGGCCGCTCCCCTGCGGGCCGCGAATGCCCTTACCGCCGCTGTAGATCACCAGGTCGGCGCCCTGATCGGTCCAGCGCGTCAGGTGGGCCGCCGGTGGCAGCGTCGAGGCCGCGTCCACGATCAGTGGCAGCTCATGCGCGCGAGCGATCTCCGCCATCCGGTCGACTGGGACGCCTTGCTCGCCCAGGCGCGGCGAGACGATGAAGATCAGCGCCGCGGTGCGGTCGCCGATCGCGCCCTCAACGTCGCGCGGCGTGCACGCTTCGTCGATCCCCACCGCCAGCAGTCGCACGCCCGCCGTTCGCAGCGCCTGGTCGTATTGGATGCGCTGGCACCCTTGAATGATGATCTCGTTCTTCATCCCAGCCGTATCGGGCAACTGCCGGATGCGCTGCTGGTCGGTGCCGGCCATGCACGCCGCCGCCGCCAGGAGCAGCCCGCCGGCTGAGCCTGAGGTGACGTGGGCGGCCTCCACTCCGATCAGGCTAGCGATCCGCTCGCCGGCCCGAGCGTTGAGCTCGGCCATATCAACGAACGCCGTCGCCGCCTCCGCCATTGCCTCTAGCACCGGTCGCGGCATGAGCGACCCGCTGGCCATGGTGTTCATGCCCCGTGCGTTGATCACCGGTCGGACGCCTAATCGTTCGTAGACTCGCATGCACACCTCCTCGGCGCGTGGATTCTAGCGTGCCGCGCCGACCGCCGTCGCGCGCCGCGATCAGGTATCCTCGGTCCAGGGGCGAGCTGAGGGGATGTCTCGATGGCCCGGATCCCAGATCGGGCACGCCCCAACCGGCTGGCTCAGGCCAGCAAGGTCATCCTGGGGGGGTATTTCAAGCTCTATCATCGCTTCGAAGTCATCGGAGCGGAGAACCTGCCTGCCCATCCGCCTCTCCTGGGGCTGACCAACCACATCAGCCTGCTGGATGTGCCGGCCTTCGGCTTGATCGACCCTTATCCGAACTCGGCGTTGGTTGCCAAGGCCTCGCTGCTGAGGGTCCCGATCATCGCCCACATCTTGCGAAGCTGGGGGATGATCCCCGTCGAGCGGCACGGCCAGGACTTGACGGCGGTCCGAGAGGTGCTGCGTTGCCTTCGTGAAGGGCGGGCCGTCGCGATCGCCGCCGAGGGCACCCGCAACCGCTCGGGGGGCCTGGGCGAGGTGCACCCGGTCCTGGCGCGGCTGGCCATCACGGCAGGCGTCCCGCTGGTCGCCATCGCGGCGATCGGCACGTATCAGGCGCTGCCGCCCGGTGCCTGGGTCCCGCGCCCCAAGCCTGTCCGCGTGGCCATCGGGCCAGTCTTCGACTTGGGCTACCTGCGCGATCGACCCCGCGCCGAAGCCATCGAGGAGGCGCGCGCGATCATCCGCGCTCGGCTTGCCGAGCTCCTGCCGCCAACGGCGAAAGGCATAGCAACCGCAGAGGACGCAGAGGCACGCGGAGGCAAAGAAGTCAGAGCCGGTTGACCAGGCGCGTAATGCCGTCGCGCAGATGCAGGACGTTGAAGTTGATGAGCAGCCCAACGCGCATACCACTGAGCTTCAAGTACGAGAGCAGCTGCGCCTGGTGAAGCGGCAACAGCTTTTCGACTGCTTTGAGTTCGACGATCACCGAACCAGCCACCTCGAGATCGATCCTGTATCCGACATCTATGGTCACGCCATCGTAAACAACGGGCAGGATCTCCCGGGACCGCACCTCCAGCCCGCGCTTTCGGAGTTCGTGCACCAAGCACCCCTGGTAGGCGCTCTCGAGAAGCCCCGGACCAAGGGCCGAATGAACGCACATTGCTGCGTCGACGATCTGCCCGCTGACCTCGTTGACGTGCACCTCTGAGTTCCTCTGCGTCCTCGGCGGTGAGCTCTCGGCCGCGTTGCCTGGGTCTTGGCGCGATGACTATACTGGTAGCGTAGGTAGGAATCATCGTCCACCCACGCGGATCAACCTCGCAGCGCCGCTAGGCCCGATCGCGCGGCGCCAGCCGGGGTGGCCAGTCGGTTTTGAGGACGCCTCGTGGCCGAGTACTCTTCGCTTCTGGTCTACCTTGCGCTCGCGGCGGCCTTGTCGGCTTTCTTGGTCCTCGTCTCTGGCAGGCTCGCTCCCAGCCATCCGAGCCCGGCCAAGGCGCGGCCGTATGAGTGCGGAGTGTCAGAGCCGCAGTCCACCGAGACTCGCTGGCCGGTCCGCTTCGCGCTGGTCGCGATGCTGTTCCTGGTCTTCGACGTGGAAGCGCTGTTCTTTTATCCCTGGGCCGTCCTCGCGCGCGAGCTGCGCTGGACTGGCATCCTGGCCGTGGGCGGTTTCTTTGCCGTGCTTGGGGTTGGCTATCTCTACGCTCGAGCCCGCGGGGCGCTGAAGTGGCGGTAGCGGAATGAGTACCCCGCTGCCGGTGAGCGGGCATGCTAAGGACGCCGCGCCGGCCTTCGTGCTCGGTCGGCTTCGGGATTGGAGCCGCGAGAAGTCGCTCTGGCCGGTCATGTTCGGGCTGGCCTGCTGCGCCATCGAGATGATGGCCACTTCGGCCGGCAAGTACGACATCGCGCGGTTCGGCTCCGAGCTGTTCCGCCCCAGCCCGCGCCAGGCCGACCTGATGATCGTCTCGGGGCGCGTTGCACAGAAGATGGCCCCGGTCCTGCGCGAGATTTACGATCAGATGCCCGATCCGAAGTGGGTCATCGCCATGGGCGATTGCGCCGCGTGTGGGGGTGTCTTCAACAACTACGCCGTTGTTCAAGGCGTCGACAAGATCGTTCCGGTCGACGTGTACGTGCCCGGCTGCCCGCCTCGCCCGGAGGCGCTGCTCGATAGCATCATCAAGCTTCAGGAGCGAGTCGGGAAGGGACAGCGGGGGGCATGACCGGCGGGCTGGACGGCTTGAAAGCCGCCTTCCCGACGGCCGAGGCCGGCATGTCCGCGGATGGCATCCCGTATCTTCGCCTTGCGACGGCTGATCTGTCGGAGGCCGCCGGTCGCCTGCGCAACGAGCTGGGGTACGGGCGCTTCATCGACCTGACGGCCGTCGACGATCCGGACCGCGTCGACCGATTCGAGCTGCTGTACTTGCTGTATTCGATGGCCGAGAGGGCCTGGCTGCGGCTGAGAGTCCGCACCGATGAGACGGTGGCCAGCGTCACCCCCCTCTTCCGGGCCGCCAACTGGTGCGAGCGAGAGGTCTATGACCTGTTCGGGGTTCGCTTCGAGGGGCACCCCGAGCTGACCCGCATCATGCTGCCGGACGACTGGGAGGGCCACCCGCTCCGCCGCGATGCGCCGGTCGGCGGCGAGCCGGTCGACTTCACCGTCACGCGAGACGTCTATGGGACCGGCCCGTCGGCTCCGCCTGGCCCCGAGCGGAGTGGCTGAGGATGGCCATCCAGAGCGAGCGACGCGGCAGCACCCTGCACATCAACATGGGGCCGCAGCACCCCTCCACGCATGGCGTGCTGCGCCTGGAGCTGGAGCTGGACGGCGAGACGGTTGTCTCCTGCAAGCCGGTGATCGGCTACCTCCACACCGGCATCGAGAAGACCTTCGAGGTGAAGACCTACCTGCACGGGGTCACCCTCACGGATCGGATGGATTACCTCAACCCGCTCGGCAACAACCTGGCCTACGCGCTCTCCATCGAGAAGCTGTTCGAGTGCGAGATACCCGAGCGCGCGGTGGTTGGTCGGGTCCTGCTGGCCGAGCTGACCCGAATCAACTCGCATCTGGTCTGGGTGGGGACCACGGGGCTCGACCTGGGCGCCAGCTCGGTCTTTCTGTACGCCTTCCGTGAGCGGGAGGCGCTGCTCGACCTCTTCGAGTGGATGAGCGGCGCGCGGATGATGACTAGCTTCATCCGGCCGGGCGGGCTGGCCGAGGACTTCGAGCCGGAGTGGCTGGCCGCGGTCGACCATTTCCTGGACGTCCTGCCCAGTCGAGTCGACGACTATGAGGCCCTTCTGACCAACAACCCGCTCTTCAAGGAGCGAACGGTCGGCATCGGGGTGCTAAAAGCCGAGGACGCGATCGAGATGGGTGTCAGCGGGCCCATCCTGCGGGCCTCGGGCGTAGCCCACGATCTCCGAAAGACGAATCCTTACTGCGGATACGAGCGCTACCCGTTCGACGCGATCGTGGGTCAGAACGGTGACTGCTACGACCGCTATCGCGTGCGGATTGCCGAGCTGCGCGAGAGCATCAAGCTCTGCAAGCAGGCGTTGAGCTTCTTGCCGCCAGGCCCCGTTAAGACCGCCGACCGCAAGATCGTCCCGCCCCCACGTGAAGAGCTCGGCCGCTCTATGGAGGCGCTGATCCACCACTTCAAGATCTACACGGAGGGGATCCGACCACCGGCCGGTGAAGCCTACGTGCCCGTTGAATCGCCGCGCGGTGAACTTGGCTTCTACGTGGTTAGCGATGGCTCGGGCAGGCCCGTCCGTGTGCACGAGCGGGCGCCCTCATTCGCTAACCTCCAGGCGATCTCGCTGGTCGCCCAGGGCGGATTGGTGGCGGATCTGATCGCGATCATCTCCAGCATCGACCCGATCATGGGCGAAGTAGATAGGTGATGGAAGCAGTCAGCCGTCAGCCATCAGCCCCCGGGTTCGCTGCTGACTGCTGATGGCTGATAGCTAAGTGCTCGCATGCTCACTCCTGAGACTCGCGACAAGATCCTGACCGAGGTCGAGCGGTACCCACAGCGGCGCACGGCGGTCCTGCCGGCTCTCAAGCACGCCCAGGCCCAGATCGGCTGGCTGCCGCCAGAGGCCATCGGCGAGGTGGCCGACCTGGTTGGGGTGTCGCATGCCGCGGCCAACGAGCTAGCGACCTTCTATTCGATGCTGCGGACGCGGCCGGGCGGCCGGACGCGAGTCGAGGTCTGCCTCCAGCTGCCCTGCGCGCTGGCCGGGGCGGAGCGGCTGCTCGGAGCGCTGGCTGAGGGCCTCGGCATCCGGCCGGGCGAGGCGACAACGGACGGCGCGATCGAGCTGATTGGTACCCCCGAGTGCTTCGGCGCGTGCCACCGCGCCCCGATGTGCCGCGTAAACGACGACTATCGCGAGCACCTGACCCCTGAGGCCACGTGCGCCCTGATCGAAGAGCTCACCGCGGACCGACGACGGACGACCGATGGCCGACGACCGCGGGCGCGCCATAGTCCATCGTCTCTCGTCGGCCGTCCGGCGCGGGCAGAAGGGGCATGATCGACTACAAACCGATCTTGCTGCCGCACCCTGGGCGGACGACGCCGGTCAGCCTCGAGGAGTACCGCCAGAAGGGTGGCTACCGCGGCTGGGAGAAAGCCCTCCGCGAGATGTCGCCAGACGACGTGATCGAGGAGGTCAAGGCGTCCGGGCTGCGGGGGCGTGGCGGGGCCGGCTTTCCGTGTGGCGCGAAATGGGGCTTCGTGCCCAGGATCGAGGGCCCCAAATACCTGTGCTGCAACGCCGACGAGTCGGAGCCGGGCACGTTCAAGGACCGCGAGATCATGGAGATCGAGCCCCACATGCTGCTCGAAGGGGTCGCGATCGCCTCCTACGCGATCGGGGCAAACGACGCCTTCATCTACATTCGCGGCGAGTACGTGACCGCGGCCGACGGCCTGGAAGCCGCTATCGAGGAGGCCACCCGAGCAGGCCTGTTCGGCGCGGACGCGCTGGGCAAGGGCTTCGATCTTCGCATCCACGTCTTCCGCGGGGCCGGGGCGTACATCTGCGGCGAGGAGACGGCGCTGCTCGAATCCCTCGAGGGGCGCCGCCCAATGCCGCGCTCGCGGCCACCGTTCCCAGCCGTCGAGGGCCTGTACCGACGCCCGACCGCCGTCAACAACGTCGAGACTCTGGCCAACGTCCCGTTGATCCTGGCCAACGGCAGCGCCTGGTACCAGACCATCGGAGTGCCGCCAAGGAACACGGGCCCGAAGATCTTCTGCCTGTCCGGTCGGGTGAAGCGACCGGGCAATTACGAGCTGCCCCTGGGCTCGGTCACATTCCGCGAGTTGATCGACCAGTACGGTGGAGGAACGTCGACCGGCGCGCCCGTGAAAGGGGTCCTGCCGGCCGGCGCCTCGGCGCCGATCATCACCGCCGACAGGCTGGACACAAGGCTGGACTACGACTCGGTCCAGGAAGCAGGATCGATGCTCGGCTCGGCCAGCCTGATCGTGCTGGACGAGACCGTGTGCATCGTTCGGGCCGCGGCGCTGATGGAGGAATTTTTCCGCCACGAGTCGTGCGGCAAGTGCACACCATGTCGCGAGGGTACCGGCTGGCTGCACGACATCCTGGTCCGCCTCGAAGGTGGGCGCGGGTCAGAATCCGACCTGGAGCTTTTGATGTCGCTCTCGGGCGAGATCAGCGGCAAGGTGTTGTGCGCGCTTGGCGACTTCGCGACCAGTCCGGTTACTGCCACCGTCCGCGGCTTTCGCGACGAGTACCTCCAGCACCTCGAGCTGGGCCGCTGCCCGTATCCCGACTGGGGGTCGGGAGCTGGGAGCTGGGAGCTGGGAGATGGGGGTTGGCAGACAGGAGCGCATCGTGGCTAACCCCCAACTCCCAACTCCCATCTCCCAAGCGCCCGATCTGGTCACGCTCACGATTGACGGCCGCCAGGTGCGGGTCCCGAAGGGCATCCTGTTGGTGGACGCGGCCACGCAGGCCGGGATCGAGATCCCAGTGTTCTGCTACCACCCCAAGCTCAAGTCAGTTGGGGCCTGTCGGATGTGCCTGGTTGAGATCGAGAAAATGCCTCGCCTCCAGACGGCCTGCACCTCACCTGTCGTCGACGGTATGGTGGTCTACACGAATACGCCAAACGTCGTCGGCGCCCAGACCGGGGTCCTGGAGCTGCTGCTCGCCAATCACCCGCTCGACTGCCCCATTTGCGACAAAGGCGGCGAGTGTCCACTTCAGGACAACACGTTCAAGTATGGGACAGGCACCAGTCGCTACACCGAGCGGAAGCGGCTGCTTGCCAAAGCCCTGCCGCTGTCCGATCGGATCGTCCTAGATCGCGAGCGGTGCATTCTGTGCTATCGCTGCACCCGATTCCAGGCCGAGATCCCCGGCGACGAAGCGCTCGCGGTGCTCGACCGCGGTGGGCACAGCGAGATCGGAGTGCTGCCGGGCGAGACGTTCGACTCGCCCTTTAGCGGCAACACCATCGAGCTGTGTCCCGTCGGCGCGCTGACCAGTCGCCAGTACCGATTCAAGGCTCGGCCCTGGGACCTGGAACGTACGCCGACCGTTTGCGCCGGCTGCGCGGTCGGCTGCAACGTCGAGGTGCACACCCGGGACGGCCGCGTCCAGCGGATCGTCAGTCGGGAGAACCGCGAGATAGATGACGGCTGGCTGTGTGACTACGGTCGCTTCGACACGATGCCGCCCGTCTTGGAGGGCCGGGCTGTTCAACCGCTGGTCCGGGGCAAGCCTGCCGCCTGGGACGAGGCTTATGCACATGCCGCCACGCTCCTGCGCTCAGGCCCGGCTGGCATGCTCGCCTCGCCCGGGCTCACCAACGAAGCGATCTGGCTGTTCGCGGATGCGCTGCGGGCAGCCCTGCCCGAGGCGCCAGCCGCGTTCTGGCCATCGGGCGGGACCGGCTGGCTCCTGCGCGGGGCGATCAGGAACTTGCTTGCGTGCCGAACGATTGTCCTGGTCGGTCTCGATCCATGGAACGAGCTGCCGATCCTCGCACTCTGGCTGCGTAAGGCTGTCTTGGGCGGAAGCACGCTGCTGGTCATTGGCCCCGAGAACGGCTTGTACCGCGACACCGCCCACTGGCTGCGGATTCCAGCCGGGCACGAGCTCGGGATCGTCAAACAGATCGTGCGACTCGCCAGCCCGGCCTGGAGCGGAGCGAAGGGCCCCGGGTCGCGAGCCGCGAAGAGGGCTGAGACCGTCACTGGGCGTGCCGCGTGGGCGGGCCGCGAGCCAGATCGGCGCGCGATAGCGGCCGCCGCGCAAGCCCTCGGCCGCACGCCGGCGGCGCTGTTGGTCCACCCTCGCCTGGCCGGGGACCAGCAGGCGCGCGGCCTACTCGAGCGGTTGGCCACGGCGATGGGTGCGGATGGCGAGACGGGCATGCTGGGCAGCCCGCCGCTGGCGGCCAACGGGCGAGGCGCCATGGACTTGGCGGCTGACATCGCGATGCCTCCGGCAGGAGGCGACGTGGTCGGGCGAGCGACGGCTGGCGACCTGTCGGCACTCCTACTGCTCGGGCGCGAAGAGTGGCCGCCGGCCGGCGGCGCCCGACGCATCCTGGTGACGACGGGTCCCATCGACGACGCCGAGGCGGCCGAGGTCGTCTTGCCGATCGCCCATCCGTATGAGCAGGCGGGCTCGTTGACAAACTTGGAGGGCCGAGTCCAGTTCCTCGAGGCGGCCGCACGGCCTCCCCAGCGTGTGCCGCCCGATTGGCTGGCCGTGGCCGACCTGGCGGCCGCTCTCGGTGGCAGTCCACCCCGTGAGCTGGCCGCCATCCGCGCTTCGCTTGCAGAGGCGCATCCCGCCTACCGATTCCCGGAAAGTGGCGGCAGGCGCCGCGGCAAGCTGGACCTACCTGTGGCGAGTGCGGATCGCTGATGGACGGCTCGCTCACACTCGACCTGGTCCGCTCGCTGCTCGTCATCTTCGGGCTGCTGACCGGGATGGCCTACATGACCTGGTTCGAACGGCGCGCGATCAGCCGAATCCAGGTCCGGATTGGCCCCAATCGGACCGGTCCGGGCGGCCTGCTTCAACCGCTGGCCGACGCGCTCAAGCTGTTTTTCAAAGAGGACATCGCGCCGGCCTCGGCCGACCGCTTGCTCTACCCGATCGCGCCCGCGCTGGCGCTATTCGCCGCTCTCGCGGCCTTCGCCGTCGTGCCGCTTGGACCGACGGTCTCCGTGGCCGGCGTGGACGTCCCGCTCCAGGTCGCGGACCTGCCGGTGGGGGTGCTCTACCTGCTGGCGGCGAGCAGCCTCGGCGTGTACGGTCTGGTCCTTGGTGGCTGGTCGTCAGGCTCGAAATACTCGCTCCTGGGTGGGCTTCGGGCCGCGGCCCAGGTCGTGTCGTATGAGCTGATCCTGGGACTGTCGTTGGTAGGCGTAGTGATCGTGAGCGGCAGCCTCTCACTGCGCCAGATCGTCGAGGCGCAGGCGCGCTCGGTGCCGTACATCCTCGTCCAGCCGCTCGGGTTTCTGCTCTACCTGGTCGCGGCCGTGGCCGAGGTCAACCGCGCGCCCTTCGATCTACCTGAAGCCGATACTGAGCTGGTGGCTGGCTATCACACCGAGTACAGCGGGATGCGATTCGCGATGTTCTACATCGGCGAATACGTCAGCATGATCAGCGTCTCGGCGCTGGCGGCGACGATGTTCTTCGGCGGCTGGTGGGGGCCGGTCTTCCCGGGCCCCCACTGGCTCTTCGTCAAAATGGTGCTGTTCCTGGTCATGTTCGTCTGGCTGCGGGCCACGCTGCCTCGGCTGCGCTACGATCAATTGATGCGGCTCTCCTGGAGCATCCTGCTGCCGCTCGGCCTGCTCAACGTCGCCGTGACGGCGCTGGCCGTGGCGATCATCGGGTAGCTTGTCGTGCTGCGTGACGCGTTGGCGCTCGCGAAGGGGTTCTGGACCACTCTCAAGCACGTCGTCCAGCCGCCGATCACGCTTCGCTATCCCGAGGAGAAGCGACCCCTGGCGCCGCGGTCCCGGGGCCGCCACCGGCTGTATCGCCATGAGGATGGGCTCGAGCGCTGCATCGGCTGCAGCCTGTGCGCGGCGGCGTGTCCCTCGGAGGCGATCTACGTCCAGTCGGCCGAGAACGATCCGAGCAAGCCTGTCTCGCCCGGTGAGCGGTACGCCAGCGTCTACGAGATCAACATGATCCGCTGCATCTTCTGCGGGCTGTGCGAAGAGGCCTGCCCGGTTGACGCCATCAAGCTCGGTCCGGAATACGAGCTGGCCGACTTCGCCCGTGAGGATTTCGTCTACACGAAAGAGATGCTGCTCGAGCCTGAGAGGTACGCCCCACGGGCCCAGTTTCACCCCGACGTCGAGCGCTCGATGGACGAGCGTGGGGTCCACACCACGCTCGGCACCGTGTACCGCACCCACCATCCAGTCGGCGGTCCGGATCCGCGTTTGGCTCCCGAGGAGACAAGTGAGAGGGCCGCTGAGTAAGCTAAGCTGGCAAAGCGCAGTTGTTCCCCGACCCCCTTCCCTAGCGATTAACCTAACCCCCCGGCCCCCTTCCCTGAAGGGGGCCGGGGGGTTAGGTCGTCCCGGGTCAGGGGCTTAGGCCTTGTCTGAGCTCTTCCTCCCGCTGGCAGTGGGATGCGCCGTCGCCCTGGTGAGTGGGCTCGCGGTGGTTCTGGCGCGGCGGCCGGTCCATTCCGTCGTCGGCCTGCTGGTTCACAGCCTCGCCATCGCGTCGCTGTTCTTGTTGCTGGCCGCCGACCTCGTCGCGATCGGCCAGGTGCTGATCTACTCGGGCGCAATCGTGGTGCTGTTCCTGTTCGTGATCGCGCTGCTGCCGGCCGGGGGTGCCGAGGGACCGATCGGGAGCGGGCGCGCGCTCTCGGCGGTTTTGGCGGCCGGGGCGCTGCTCGCCGCGCTGGCCGCCGGCCTCTCGGCCAGCCTGCCGGCCGCGACCGGTCGGTCCGTGGGGGGCGTCGAGGCGATCGGCCGATCACTGTTCGGGCCGCTGGTCGTACCGTTTGAGCTCACCGCCCCACTCTTGCTAGTGGCCATCGTTGGCGCCGTAGCTATCTGGCGCCGCCAGGAGCAGGCGCCCTGAGCTCCGAGGTGCTCGTCCTGGGCACAAGCGCCGCTCTGCTCGCACTCGGTAGTGGGGGCGTGCTTTTGCGGCGCAATCCGGTCGCCATGCTCATGTCCGTCGAGCTCATGTTGAACGCGGGCAACTTGCTCTTCGTGCTAGCCGCCAGAGTGCGCGGGGTGGTGGATGGCCAGGCGGCGGCGCTTATCGTGCTGGTCGTGGCCGCCGCTGAGGCGGTGGTCGGCCTGGGACTCGCGCTAGCCCTCTTCCGCGACCGATCCCGGGTCGACGTGGACGATCCGGCGGAGGTCCGCGGATGAGTGGCGTGCTGCTCTGGGCCTGGGCGCTCACGCTGCCCGGCCTGGTCCTGACCGGGCTCGGCGTCGGGCGGAGGCCGGGCTCGGCGAGCCTGGCTGGTCCTGGGGTCCTGCTCGTGGTTGCCGTCACCTGGCTGCTTGGATCGCGCACTGCGGCCGAGTTGCGCCAGGTAGACTGGCTGCCCTTCCTGCCTGACGGGGCATTCCACCTTCGAGGCGATGCGCTCGCAGCGGTCATGCTGGCCGTGCTCGGCTTCGTCTCGCTGTGTGTCTACGTCTACTCGCTGGCCTACATGGCCGACGAGCCGCCCGCCGGCCAGCGCCGTTTCTTCATGTACCTGGACTTCTTTGTGGCCAGCATGGCGATCCTCGTGCTGGCCGGCAACCTGGCGGTCCTTCTGATCGGCTGGGCCGGCGTGGGGCTGGCCAGTTTCCTGCTGATCAGTTTCTGGCTCGATCGGCCGGGCACGCTCGGCGCGGGCCTCCAGGCGCTCGCCGCCAACGCGGTGGGCGACGCGGCGCTCCTGGTGGCGATCGTGCTCGTGCCGGCCGGATGCGGCGATCTGCTCACCCTACAGACGCCGGCTTGCCTCGCCGTGCCCGGGGGGGCGCGCCTGACCGCGAGCCTGTTGCTCGTCGCGGCCGCGGCCAAGTCCGCGCAGGGGCCGCTCTACTTCTGGCTGCCCAGCGCGATGGCCGGTCCAACCCCCATCAGCGCCCTGATTCACGCCGCGACGATGGTGGCGGCCGGCGTCTACTTGCTCGTGCGGACTAACGCGCTGCTCGCGGCCGCTCCGCCCGTCGCCGTGGCTACAGCGGCCCTGGGCGTGGCGACCGCGCTGGGCGGGGGGCTCGCCAGCCTGCAGCAAGCCAACTTCAAGCGCGGCCTGGCCTACTCGACCGTTAGCCAGCTCGGCTACATGTTCGCGGGGGTCGGCTTTGGCGCCCCGTTCGCGGCGATCTTTCACCTGGTAACCCACGCGTCGTTCAAGGCGCTGCTGTTCCTCTCGGCCGGGGTCGTGATCCACGCCCGGGACGGCGAGGAGGAGCTGGCCGCGCTCGGTGGCCTGAGACGAGCCTTGCCCGGCGCCTACGCCGCCTTCCTGGTCGGGTCACTGGCGCTGGTGGGCCTACCTGGCCTCTCAGGCGCGCTCAGCAAAGACGCCATTCTGGACGCCGGCGAGCAGGCCAACCTCCTCCTGGCTGTCTGCCTGTTTGGGGGCACGTTTCTGACCGGCCTCTACATCGGCCGCCTTTTCTTCGGCGTGTTCCACGGGCCGCGACCGGATGAACAGCCGATCCATCACCCGTCTCCGCTCCTGCTCTGGCCGCTTGTGCCGCTGGCGGTCGGCGCGGTCGTCGCGGGCTACCTGGAATGGCCGGCCGGGCTGCTCTCGTCAGCGCTCGGCGAGACGGCCGGCCACGCTGAGCCGGTCCGCTTCGCCAGCCCGTTCGGTTTCTTTGCCGGACTGCTCGGCGTGTTTGGCTTCGCGCTCTCTGGCTGGCGGGGCCGTGAGCAGGCAGCCGAGCCGGTCCGTGTCGGCACCGACGCTGGTTGGGTGGGGGCCGTCGCGCGGCGGGGCTATGGGTTGGCGGATCGCCTGGCCGCCATCCACAGCGGCCGTCTCGGACGCTACGCGCTGGCGTCGGTGTTCGGCATCGCGATCATTCTGCTGATCGGATTGCGCGCATGAGCGTTCCTCCGGCCCTGCTCTCGGTCGCGATCCTGGTCGTAGGTGCCATGGTGATCCTCACCCTGACCTCTCGCCTGACGAGAGACTCGACCGCGCTCGGGACGATCGGGATGCTGACATTGGTCGTCGCCGCGCTGCCTAGCGTGGCGGGCGACCCGCTGAGCCAGATCGCCCTGTTCTCCATCCTCGGCGCGGCCGCGATCGCAATGCTGCTGGTTCCGAGCGCCGAGCTGCACGTGACAACACAGCGCCCTGAGGTGGCGGCTCTGGTGCTTCTCGGCTCGGCCGGCGCGGTCGTGCTGGCGACCGCTGGGGATCTCTTGAGTGCCGCGCTGGGCCTGGAGACGCTGTCGTTGAGCGCCGCGGTGCTGATTGGCCTGGGTCGTGGCGAGCGGCCACTGGAGGCGGCGTTCAAATACTTCGTGCTTAGCGCGATCACCTTTGCGGCGCTGATCTATGGGCTCGGGCTGATCTTTCTGGCGACCGGCTCCTTTGCCTGGCCCTCGTTGGCTCAGGTCGAAGCGGCGTATCACTGGGTGCTGCTGGCCGGGGTGATGCTGTTCGGCCTCGGAGTCAGCTATGAGCTGGCGGTGGTGCCACTGCACTGGGGCGCCCTAGACGTCTACACGGCCGGCGCGCCCGCCTTGGCCGGCTACGTAATGGCCGCCAGCAAGGTGGCCGCTGTGCTGGCGCTCGGCCGACTCGTTGTCGGGGCCGGCGCGCCGCCGCCCGCCGTTCTCATCGGGATCGGGCTGCTGTCGATCGTGTGGGGCACGTTGGGAGCGCTCGCCCAGCGCGAGCTGCGGCGAATGCTCGCGTATTCGGCCGTTGCGAACGCGGGCTTCCTCGCCTTGGCGCTTGGCTGCGGCGCGGAGGGTCGCGCGGCGGCGGTCTTTTACGTCGAAATCTACGCGTTGACCGCCCTGCTGGTGTTCGCCGCGCTGGCCGGTCGCGGCCCGGGGCCGCTCGGTCTGGCCGACGTGCCGTCAGAGGAGTGGGGCGCGACGCGCGCGCTCGGCCTGGCACTCGGACTGCTGTCACTGGCTGGAATCCCGCCGGCCCCGGGCTTCTGGGCCAAGCTGGCCGTGCTGGCGGCGGCCTGGCACGCTGCCGGCTGGGGCCCAACGGTCGTCGCGGCGGTCGGCGGAGTGGCGGGCGTGCTCTACTACTTACGACCCCTGCCCGACGTGTTCGCCGCCGTTCGGGCGGATGGCGGCGGCCCGGGCCTGCGCTTCCCCGCGCCTGCCGTGCTCCTGGCTGGCGCGGCTGTGGTCTTCCTCGGCCTGGTGCCCGGCCTGGCCTACGCTATCGCGCGCCTGGCTATCGGCTGAGCATCCTCCCATCTCCGTCTGGGACTGGGTCAGGTGAGCCGTTGGGACTCGGTACCGTCACCGTCAGGGACCGGCAGCAAGGACCGGCCGCTCCCTGACGGTCGCGGTACAGTCAGGCGGCGCTGAGTGTGAACTCGCCTATTCGCAGCCGCGGGCCGGGCGTTGGGGCGGCTGGCGCCAGTCGTTGCCGTTGGGCCCGCCGTAGGTCCAGACCGTCGCCTCGGTCTGGACGCCGTCGACTACCACGTAGTACTCGTAGAAGTTCTTCGGGTCGCGGGCGAATCCGACATTCACCTCGTTGAAGTCCCAGACGGGATACCGAAGCCCGTCCGCCTCGGCCATTCGCCGCACGCCATCTCCGACAAACTCCTTCTCGCCGCCGTTTGGCTTGGACCACAGCTGGACGTTGTCCGGCTTGTAGCGACACGGGACGGACTCGTTGGCCGGGCCTGGCATCAGCAGCTGCGCGGTGACGTTCGCGCGCTCGGCGTCCTTCGTCTCTGCGCCGTCCCTGGGCCAGACGATCTCGATCCGACTGGCGACGCGATCGGTCGGCAGCGGCCGCACTTCCTCGTCGATGATGAACGGCTCGCCGCCGATCATGTAGATGCTGTAGTCGCGGATGTCCGGGTTGTGCTGCGAGCCCGGCAGGTCGATGACGTAGAACCCGTCTCGAGCGGTGATCGTGTCGGTCTTTCCGAACTTGGTCACCAGCGTCGCCCGCCTGGCCGTGGCCGGCACACGGTGAGTCACGTCGAGCGGCGAGTTGTTCCAGACGACCGTCGTTCGCTTCGGGCCGCGTTCCAGGACGACCTGGCTGACCTGGGCCGGCCAGATGAACTGGACTCGGTTCGCGTTTGACGTCAGGATCGACTTGACCTGCTCCGGCGTTGGCACCTCTGCGCTGCCCGGCCAACTGTAGACAGCCGAGCGGACGTTAGAAAAATAGGTCGCCCCAACCTGATAGGCTACGTAGGCCGGTTTGAGGCTCAGGTCGTTGCGAGCCAGGCCCCACATCTCGGTGTTGTTTTCGGGCGCCTCGTCCACCAGCTTGTAGATGCCGTATCGGTCGACGCCAGCGGCCAGAGCTAGCGCCATGCTCTGGATCACGTAAGAAGCCTGTTGGTCCAGCGTTGCCCGCAGCCCACCGGGCGGCAGCGGATTGGACGGGTCGTCGTACGGGACGACGTTGCTCTCGGATATCCAGATCGGCTTCTTTATCCCGCGCAGCTCCAGGATCTCGCGAAAGATGAGTGGCTGGGTATACGAGTTGAGCGGCGCGCTGTAGGCGTGCAGGCTGACCACGTCGAAGTAGTGGTTGTTGCGCCTGGCTTCAGGATCGCGGGCGATGACCTCGAGCAATGGACCCAGGTAAGGCGGCCGGCCATAGTGCTTGTCCCACCAGTATGCGAACCCGCCGGCGATCACCCGCGCCTTGGGGTTGACCTCCTTGATGTTCAGATACGCGACCTTCAGCAGTTGGGCGTACTCCTCGTACGAGCCATCCCAGGTGTACCGCGTGCTTGGGTCGAAGAGGTCAGGCTCGTTCCAGACCACCCAGTTGTCGACGACCCCCTTGTGCCGCGCGACCAGCTTGCGAACGAACTGGCCCCAATAATTCTTCGCATCGTTGTAGGGCAGGTTAAGGCCCTGCGGGCGGTCGATGGGACGGCCGCGGGGAGGGTCAATCGAGGCCCACTGGGGCGTGTAGATGATCACGCCGACCATCGTCACGCCTCGCCCGGCCTGGGCGCGGATGATCTCATCCGAGTAGTACAGCTCCTTCCAGCTATCTGGCCCGTCCCGCTGGATCAGGGACCAGGGGAAGATGACACGGTCCCAGCGCGCGCCCGCGTTGAGTGCCAGATCAGGAGCAGCTACGCCCTGGACTATGCCGAAGCGACCATCGGGGTTCGCCACAGGCGGTAGTGGGGCCACGGCGATCGGGCCCGGATCAGCCCGGACCGGGACAGACGACAGTGCTGACAGCAGCGCGAGGGCGGCAAGGAGCGCCGCGATTCGAGTATTCAGGTGCATGCAGGTCCCTGAGGCTCGCAAGTTGGGCCCGTGCGGCGGGCAATTTTAGGGGCGAGGATAGTACCAGGCGGCGGCCCCCGGGCCAAAGGCCGGCGCGCCACGTTGAATTTCGGAGTAGGTCCGTTGCTCAGAAACGAGTGGCGCGCAGGGGGGTTTCGCTGTTCAGGATGACATGCGATCCGATCCGGTTAGGAGGCCAGGCGGAGCTGAGGAAAGTAGGTCCGGTAGTACCCTCGATCCCGAGTCAGGAGCCGGTCGGCATGCACGAGCGCGTGCGCGCCGATCAAGAAGTCTCCGACCAGGTGCTGACGGACCGAGATGCTCGCGCCGCACTCGTCGCATGGGAGGGTCTGGACCGTGCCGCAGTCGGGACAGGCGAGCTGCCCAGGTTGGCGCGCCCGATACTGGCGCCAGGCATGCCCAGCTGTGCTCAGGGCCTCAGCGCCTGACGGCTCGAGTCGCACGCCAGTGTTCGTCAGAAAACTGTTCAAGTCGGCCGGGCCCGCGAAAGTCGCGGCCAGTTCCGCGTAAACGGTCTCGCAGATGATCAATGCTCCGGCCCGAGCAGCGTCTGCGAGGGCACGCCTGGATGAAGACAGATGAGGCGCGTCAGGGATCAGGATGTCGAGGAAGACGTTCGTGTCGACAGCCGCTATCACGGCCCACGCATCTCCTCCACCAGTCGGTCTGGGTCCTGTCCGGCCAGCCCCCTCAAGTATCCGAGGTAGGCGTCGAAGGGAGAGCTTACGAGCCGCTTCTGGACGCGGAAGCCTAGGCCGTCTTTGACGAACTCGATCTCATCGCCGGGCCTCAAACCCAGCTGAGCCCGCACGTCCTTCGGGATCGTGACCTGGCCCTTGCTCGTCAGCTTGCTGCGCGCTGGTCTCATCCGCCGCCGATGTGGTAAGGAAATCATTCTTTACCTAATTGTAAGGTCACGCCGCAAGGTCGCGCAGGACGGCTCGCGTGGGGAACGCGCCCGCGCGGTGGCGCAGAAGGGGCGTGCTACACTCGGACGGCCAGGTTTGACCCTTGACTCCAGACTCTGCACTCTGGAGCTGTACTGACGGGAGGGAAACTCGACATGGCTGGTGGTAAGGTCGGCTTCATCGGGCTGGGCAAGATGGGCCGTCCGATGACTCAACAGTTGCTCAAGACCGGATTTGACGTGACCATCCACAATCGCAGCCGCGCAGTGGTGGACGAGCTGGCTGGCGAGGGCGCCAGGCCAGCCAGCTCACCACGGGAGGTGGCCCAGGCGAGCGACTTCGTGTTGACCTGCCTGCCCACCCCGGCGTCGGTCGAGGAAGTCTACCTGGGCCCCAGCGGCATCGCCGAGGGCGGACGGGCCGGACAGGTCTGGATCGACCACAGCACGGTTAGCCCGGCCACCAACGCCCGCTGCGCCGAGGCGGCCGCGGCAAAGGGGGCTGCCTTTCTGGACGCTCCGGTCAGCGGCGGGCCCGGCGGAGCGCAGGCGGGCACCCTCACGATCATGGTGGGTGGCGACGCCGCCGCGTTCGAGAAGGCCGCGCCTGTCTTCCAGGCGATGGGCAAGAACATCAAGCATTGCGGTGGCCAGGGGACCGGCACGATCGTTAAGCTGGTCAATCAGCTGCTGGTTGGCGTGCACACAGTCGCGGCTGTCGAGGGCTTCGTGATGGGCGTCAAGGCGGGCGCCGACCCGAAGGTGATGCTGGACGTGCTGGGGACCAGCTTCGGCGCCAGCGCGATGCTCAACCGCCACGTCCCGCTGATCCTCCAGCGCAAGTTCGACCCAGCTACACCCGTCAGCCTGATCCTCAAAGACCTTGGCCTGATCCATAGCTTTGGCCAGGAACTCGGCACGCGGCTGCTGCTCACCAGCACGTCGCTCGAGCTGTTCAAGGAGGCCAGCCAGCTTGGCCTGGGCGACCAGGATATGTCCGCGATGGTCCAACCTGCCGAGCGCATCGCCGGAGTCGAGGTGAAATGACTCGGGTTCAGACTTCGGACTTCGGACTTCGGACTCGGGTAAGGAGCGCCGCGCTGGCCAGGGTGAGCAGGCCGGCCAAGAAGAGTGCCGTCCGAAGGCTGCCCGTCAGGTCGGCGAGCAGGCCCGCGCCGGCCGCCCCAAGCGGCTGAGAGATCGACCAGACGGCCGAGCCGAGTCCGGTCAGCTCCCCGGCCCGGTCTCTGGGGAGCAGATCGGCCAGGAGCGGGAAGAGCAGCACCGTGCAGGCGGCGTTTGCGACGCCGACGGCCGCCAGAATCACGAACGCCTGCGCCACCGTCTGGGCTGCCGCGCCGGCCAGGCAAGCAGCCCCGTAGCCGAGCAGGCCCAGTCCCAGCACCCGCTGCTTGCCAAACCGGTCGCCGAGGGCGCCGGCTGGGAGTGCGAAAAGGGCCGTCGTGGCCACCGCGACCAGCAGCAGCTGGAACGCAGTGCTCGTCTCGACACGGAGCTCGTCCACGCCGTAGCGGGTCAAGAAAGGCACCACCCCACCGGTCCCAAGCCAGAATAGGCCGGTGACACAGACGTACTTCGCCAGCTCTCGCTCGGCGAGCACGCCGCGAATGTAGGCCAGCGGTCGCAGTGAAGGGCGCACGGGAGGGCCGGGCTGGTTCGGGTTAGGTGGCTCGCGGATACCCAGAAACGTTGTCGCGAAGCCGGCCGCGACGGCCACTGCGACCAGCCCGAACACCAGCCCCTCGCGCTCCTCCCAGAGCAGGCTCGCGGCGGCCAGCAGGGCCACCTGGCCGGTCATATTCGCCACCCCCATTGCGCCGCCCACTCGGCCGCGCTGCTGGCTGGGGACGATGTCCGCCAGGAGCGCCAGATACGGGTCGTAGGCGACCGCGAGGAAAAAGGCCAGAACCGCCAACAGGGCCACCGCCGACCAGAACGGCGGGTGGGCAGCCAGTGCGAGCAGGCTCAGGACGACCAGTGGGACGCCCACCAGAAAGAACGGCCGTCGGCGTCCGAGCGGGGAGCGGGTGCGGTCGCTCAAGGCGCCCACGAGCGGCTGCGCCAGGCCGCCGATGAAGCTTCGCTCCTGAGCCAGAAACCCGATCGCCACGTTCGGCGCGCCGTAGCTGGCCAGATACAGCGGTAGTGCGGCGTTGCCGAAGGCCGCCAGCGCGTTCGCCCCGAAATTGGCCGCGCTGTAAAGGGCGACAGTTCGCCACACGAGCGGCGTCAGCTCCGGATCGTTCAGAGCCACGCCACCGTCCCTCGCCGCAGGGAGGTCGCAATGCCCACTCTATGCGTCGTGGGCCGCCAAGGCGCCCTTCGCAGCCCGTACGCCAGCGCGCCATGGGGCCGACCTGGTCGGCCTCCTACGAACCGACGCTCTCTACCCGGGCGGCGGGCCGGGGACGTCGATCGGCTCGGGTGGGGGTGGCTGGGGCGCTGGATCGGGAGGGCCCGGTTCGGGCCCCGGCGGCTCGGGCACGTACCACATGCGCGCACCTCCGCGTCCCAGGTCGCAAGGTGCGTGCCGGGCATCACTCGCGACTTGTGAGCAGCTTCCGGACGCGGTCGCGGCAGACCTCCCAGAGGCGGCCGTAGCCCCTGCGGCGAAGCAAGTCTTCGACGGCGTCGGGATGGACCAGGAACGTGTCACGACCATCGTGATGCGGCCAGTCGGGCGTCTCGCCTGTCGCTCGCATCAAGTAGAACATGAAGCGGCGCTTCTTCCCCTGATGGGGCATCATGATGTCGATCGGATCGTCGACGACTTCGACCAGCAGCCCGGTCTCTTCGACCGCTTCGCGAACGGCAGCCTGGAGGGGCGGCTCATGCTTCTTCAGCTTCCCTTTCGGAAAGATCCAGTGCTGCTCGTCCGTCAAGCGCAGGACGACCTTGCCTCGATGGATGATCACGCCCCCGGCCTCGTAGACTTTCTTTGGCGTCTGCTGCTTCGGCTCCCCTTCCGCCGAGGACGCGGCGCGTGCGTCCTCGCCGGAAGCGTGCGGCTGGGCATCCAGCACGTTCATGGCGTACCTCCCGGGGTCAGGCCAGAGCTCCTGGTATGATACGTCTCGCGGCTGGGTCGGCTGCCGGCTGCTCCGTCGCGTACCTTCGGATAGCCGTCGCAACCATCCCTCGATGAGATCCCCGGACGACGTCGCCAGGCTGGTTCGAGCCCGGTCTCCGCTCGCGCCCGACCAGACGGAGCGTATCCTGCGCGAGTTCTTCGTACCGTCTCGCGCAGTTCGCTTCGTTTGCCAGGCCTATCACGCCGATCGTCTGTCGGTCCTGGACATCGGTTGCGGCTACGGCCAGCACCTCGTGCAGTTTGGCCCGGGTAGCGCCGGGGTGGACGCGATCGAGCGCAACGTCGCCTTTTGCGACGCGCTGGGCATGGAGGTGGAGCTGGCGAACGTGGAGGACGGATTGCCCGATTTCGGCCGACCATTCGAGGCAGTCTTCTGCTCCAACTTGCTCGAGCATCTGGTCGCGCCGCACCTGTTTCTGTTGCGCTTGCGTGCCCAGCTCGGCGAGCGCGGCCGATTGTTCATCCACGTGCCCACGATGCCGCCCCTGCCGATCGTGGACTGGGCGATAAGGCGGGCCATCGGCCACAATGGATATCGAGCCAGCGAGCACATCAACGCCTTCACGCCGCGGACGCTGGCGTTCACGTTGGAACGGGCCGGCTTCGTAGTGGAGGACTCCGTCTTCGTGGCCGCTCGTGCGCAGCCCGTCTTGCGTTGGGCCGAGCCGCTATTCCGCGAGCTAGGGATCTCCGTGCTGGCCGTGGCTCGGCCCGATCCGGCTTTCGGCTATCCGGAGAAACGGGTGGCCGCGTTCGCGCCCGGCTTCGTCAGCAGGGTTGGGGGAGGGGGAGGCGCGCAGGACTCTTCAGCGTCGCGAGCGTAGGCGAGCGGCTGTCAAGAAGAGCTCGGCAGTGATCGGCGTGATCAACTCGGCGCGACGCCGTCGACGATATCCTCCGAAGCGGTCGGCGCACTGACCGCCCCGAGGGCCGCCAGCTCGCGCTGAACCGCCGCGTCGATGTAAATCGTGTAGATCGCGAGCGCCGACGACTTGGTCAGGTGACGCAGCTCGCTTTGAAGCTCGAGGTGGTGGACGAAGACCTTTCTCCAGCCTGGATCCGTGGCCAGATTCGGGGTGAGTACGGCTCCGTTGCCAGCCGCGGCGAGGCCTCGCGCCGCGTAGCGCGCGAAGTCACGCTCCACGAAACGTCTGATCTCCTCTCGCTGCTCGGCGTTAGGGGTTGCTTCCGCTCGATTGGAACGGAACCATGCGACCAGCACCAGGATGATCAGAACGATCCCAATAGCAACCAGGGCCGACGGGATCCACTGGCTGCTCACTCTGATGGCCTCAAAATCCATGGCAACGCGAGTTTACGTCAATCAACGAATCAGCGCGCGCCTGGAGGGTACCTTTTCCACGGCCCTGTGCGTCAAGCCGCGCTTAGAACACGCACCTGCTAGCTCGTCGGCTTCTGACCGGACACCAGATAACCGCTGCTGATCGAATCGCTCGGCAAGATGCGATTCGCTACTGGCTCCAGGCCCCACAGGAGGCCGCACAGGGCCAACACGGGCGGCGCGATCAGCCGATTGAGCGGCGTTGGCTCCATCACCAGCCGAACCAGCAGGACCAGTAGGGTGCGGTACGCGCTGTGCTGAGGCAGGACGACCGGCTCCAGCGGCGCGAATAGGCGCGCAAGCGTGTAGGGCGTGAAGCGCCAGAAATCGGCCGGTCGCTCGTGGAGCGGGAAGCAGAAGCGGGTCGTGAGGGCCAAGCGCCCGCCGGGCTTCAGCACACGGATGATCTCGCGGGCCGCCGTTGGCGGGTCGATCAGGTGCTCGAATACCTCGGTGCAGACGACGGCGTCGAAAGTTTCGTCCTTGAAGGGCAGCCGATGGGCGTCCGCGACCAGATGGAGACCAGGCCGCGATCGATGGTCGAGCGCAACTGTGCGGGGCGGAAGCAGCTCGGCGAACGGCTGCAGGCCGGCCCCCAGATCCAGTACCCGGCCTGAGACGGATCGCAGCTCGCGCCGAAGGAACGAATCGATCCCCTGCCGCGTAAAGCGCTTGCTCAGCTCGACCTTGGCGCTGGCCAGACGAGTAGGCAGTAGGCAGTGGGCAGTGGGCAGACGAGTAGGCAGTAGGCAGTAGGCAGTAGGCAGTCGACGAGCGGGGAAGAATAATCGCATGAATGCTCTGGGCCACGCACGTGGCGAGTGGTTACCTATACTGCATGATTACTGCCCACTGCCCACTGCCCACTGCCCACTGCCCACTGCCCACTGCCCACTGCCCACTGCCCACTGCCC
>Ga0137368_10001663_pt1 | contig 23696 bp, 15 predicted proteins | sample SagtaG_13_FD_104917 | JGI IMG/M metagenome (GOLD analysis project Ga0137368, IMG submission 104917) | Vadose zone soil microbial communities from Sagehorn Ranch, Mendocino, California, USA - Sage1_L_100_16 metaG | ecosystem: Environmental > Terrestrial > Soil > Vadose zone | place: USA...
ATAAGCCGCAGATGGTCGCAGATGGTCGCAGATAGCCGCAGATAAGCCGCAGATGGGCGCAGATAAGCCGCAGATGGGCGCAGATAAGTCGCAGATGGGCGCAGATAAGCGGCGCCAGAGTGCGACATAGGTTTGCCGCACGGCCTTTACTGGGGCTGAGTAGAGCGCTGCTATACTGATTGTTTACCTGTCCCGCCGGAAAGTGCGCCTCACGCGCCGGATCCGGCATCAAGGAGACAATCGTGAAAGACGGAATTCATCCTCAGTACCAGGAAGTCGAAGTCCACTGCGCGTGCGGCGCCTCGTGGAAGACGCGGTCGACGCGCAAGGATCTGCACCTCGAAATCTGCTCGAACTGCCATCCGTTCTTCACGGGTCGTCAGAAGCTGATAGACACCGAGGGTCGTGTCGAGCGCTTTACGAAGAAGTACGGCGCGCAGACGGCCGAGCAGCGGAAGACCGCCGCGAAGGCCGCGAAAGAATCCAAAGCCAAGAGCGTGCGCAAGCCGAGCTGAGCGCGTCTTTGCCGGGCTCAACGCTCGGACCCGATTTGATCAGATCGCGGCCGCGGCCGTAATCACTGCCAGGAAGCGGCGCAGCGCGGGGATGCCGGCTTCTGCCTCCCCATGCACCCGGCTGTAGTCCAGCATTGCGTAACCACGTGCAATGCGATTGCGGAGACGGTCGCGCCGCGAAGAGCTGTCGCCGTGTCGCGGTCGATGACGCCGTGGTCGGCCAGCACATCGAATGCAGAACCGGCTTCGTCCGGCTGCCCTAAGCCCTCGTCCGCCACCCAATGCGCCGCTAAATCGATGCGCCGAGACCACGTCACGACGGACCACGCGTGGCCTCGTCGCGCAGGCGCGCAGCGCCTACCGCAGGCCCACGCAAAGCGCCTGCCGCAGTCCTACGCCGCGCGCTTAGAATGAGCGGGTGTCCGGCTGGACCTCCGCCTTCATCTACGCTGCGCGGACGCTCCGCCGGCAACCCACGTTCGTCGCGGTGGCGCTGCTCACGCTCGCATTGGGCATTGGCGCCAACACCGCCATCTTCAGCGTCATCAAGTCAGTGGTCCTCAATCCGCTTCCTTACGAAGAGCCGGAGCGGATTATGGTCGTGTGGGAGGTGAGTCCAGAGGGTAATCAGGACCGCGTATCCGTTCCCACGTTCGACGACTGGCGTAGCGAACTGCGCGCCTTCGAGTCGATTGCGGCGTATCGGCACGTGGACTTTTCGTACGCCGGCACCGGCGATCCGCGCAACGTTCCCGGCATGAGAGCGACGCCGGACCTTTTCAAGGTGTTGAAGTCCAACGCGCTTCTCGGCCGCACGTTCACGCCCGAGGAGGCCGTCGTCGGCGCAGATCGCGTCGTCGTTGTCAGTCACGGATTCTGGCAGCGTGTACTCGGGGCAAATCCCGACATCATCGGAACGGCCATCAAGCTCGACACGCTCCCGTTCACCGTGATCGGTGTGATGCCGCCGGCGTTCGAGTTTCCGACTGCGGCCGCCGCTGAAGTCTGGGCGCCGCTTGCTTTCGATCCGAACGATCTGCATGGGCGATCGCGCCGCGCACGATCGCTGATGGTTGTTGGACGAACGGCGCCGAATACAACGGCCGGGCAGGCACAGGAGGAGATCTCGGTCCTCGCCAATCGCATTGCCGCCGAGTACAAAGACAGCAACGCAGGCTGGGGCGCGCGCGTCGTCGCCGCCCACGAACAACTCGTCGCCGCCTCGCGTCCCGCGCTGACTGTGCTGATGGGCGCCGTCGGATTCCTCCTCCTCATCGTCTGCGCGAATATCGCGAATCTTCTGCTCGCGCGTCTTTCCAGCCGTCGTCGAGAGATCGCCATTCGCGCCGCACTCGGAGCCGGGAAATGGGATGTCGTGCGTCCGATTGTCGCTGAGAGCCTCCTCCTCTCGGTTGCTGGAGGTTTGCTGGGACTCGTCTTCGCGACCGCCGGCCTTCGGCTGTTGACCACCCTTCCGGACGCACGCCTGCCGCGGATCGATCAGACGCAACTCGACGGCTGGGTCTTGGGCTTCACCGCGGCCATCTCGATCGCGGTCGGGATTGCGTTTGGCGTGATCCCGGCGCTGCACGCATCGCGTGGCGATCTGCGCAGCAACGTTTCTGAATCGGCGGGCACCACGGGCAGTCCGTACGCACGTCACCTCCTCGGCGGTCTTGTCGTCATCGAAGTCGCGCTCGCGCTCGTGTTGCTCGTGGGAGCGGGTCTGATGACACGCAGCTTTGGCAGACTGCTGCAGGTGCATCCCGGCTTCGATTCCAGCAACGTCATCGGCGCACAGGTGCTGCTCCCGGTGACGAAATATCGCGATCGACAAAACCTCGTGCGCTTTTTCGACGACGTGGTGGAGCGTCTTCGGCGTGCGCCGGGAGTGAGTAATGCATCAGCCGTTTCGGCGCTCCCCATGTCTGACGTCGGGCAGGCCATGGCGCTGCCGTTCAGCGTGGAGGGGCATCAGCCGCCACGCGGTGAAGATCCGCTGGCCGACGTGCGCATCGTCGCGCCCGGCTATTTCGAGACCATGAGAATCCGTCTGCTCGCGGGGCGTTTTCTCGACGAGCGCGATGCGCAGGAGACGGCGCGCACGAGCGTCATCAACGAGACCATGGCGCGGCGGTACTTCGCCGATCGGAGTCCACTCGGACAGATCCTCCAGAACCCGCACGGCAAAAGCGAAGTTGTCGGAGTCGTCGCGGACGTGAGGAATCAAGGTCTCGACAGTGAGCCGAAGAAGCAAGTGTATCTGCCCCTTCGTCAAAGCCCGACGGCGGGCATGGCGGTCGTCGCGCGCACCGACAGCGACCCGCTATCGTTCGCCAGCACGATTCAGCGCGTGATCTGGAGCGTTGATCCGGAACAGCCCATTTATCAGTTGAGCACAATGGAGCAGATTCTGGCGCGCGCAGTGTTTCTTCCCAGGCTGAGCACGAGGCTTCTCGCGATCTTCGCATTGGCCGCGCTGCTTCTCGCCGCGCTGGGAATCTACGGCGTCCTTTCCTACTCGGTCACCGAGCGCACGCGCGAAATCGGGCTGCGGATGGCGTTGGGCTCAACGGGCAGCCGCACGGTGAGGCTGGTCGTGCAAAACAGTTTGCTGCTCATCTCAATGGGAGGTGTCTGCGGGTTGATTTGTGCCGTGCTGCTGGCCAATTCGATGTCGGCCGTTCTCTACGGCATCAGCCCATTCGATCTTCCCTCCTTCAGCCTTGCGGCATTGGTGCTGGTCATCGCCGGCATCAGCGCCAGCCTGCTGCCGGCACTGCGTGCGACGCGTGTGGATCCGATGGTCGCGCTCAGGGAGCAGTAAGCTGCTCGATCCGGGGGCGCATGACGCGAAGTCCAGCCTTGGACGATCGCGTTGACCATGGGACTGCAATTTGCGATCGATCCGGTGGAGTCGATGCTCCGCGTGTGCGCGCCATCGCGCCGGCGGCGCTTCAGAAAGCGCGTCGATCACGAGCGTTCGAGCCGTCTCGAGATCCCGCGAACGATGCTCGTGATGAATGGCGAGCGCTTCGCGTGCTTCGCGCCGCAACCCAACCGGACAGGCGGGCAAGGTGACGAGTTCCATCCAGGCTTCAGCGGCCTCGCGCATGCGGCCAGCGCGCCGGCGACACAGCGCGAGCCGGCGCAGCGCCTCGGCTCGAACGTCCGGCTCCCGGCCGATTCGTCCCGCGAGGAGAGAGGCGTTTGCGTAGCACGACTCGGCGTGATCCCGCATGCCGGCACGTTCGTAGAGCCGGCCGAGTCCGAGGCATTCGCGAGGATGCTGGGTTGCGGGCGCGCCGCGCTGAATGAGACGAATCGCGCGCGCCATGACGACGGCAAGCGAGACGAGATCCATGCGATTGTGCTCGAGCACCGCCGCGAGAGGAGCCGCGTCACCGCTGCGGACGTAGCGAAAGAAGCGCGACGGGATTTCGTATCCAGGCACATCCCCGATGCGATGCACGCCGGCGAGATGCCGCTCGAGCACGGCCAGCTTGCAACAATCGTCATCGAGTGAGGGACCGGCAATCGACGGACGCTCCTTCCACAACCGTCGTGAAGGATGCAGCATGTCGACATGCGCCGAATCAGCCAGCGGAAACTCGAGGCGATGAAACAGATAGCGCGTCTCTATCAGCGGCAGGTCGAACGATCGGCCGTTGAATGTGACGAGCGTCGCGTCGGGTGCCAACCAGGCGCGCACTGACTCGAGCAGCGCGCGTTCGTAATTGAGAGCTGGCAGCAGAAACTGACGCACGAGGAGCTCCTCGCCTTCAATGACCGTACAGCCGACGAGGAATGCCTGCGTCCCCGCGCCACCAGCAATGCCGGTGGTTTCAAGATCCAGAAACAAAAGGCAGGGTGCGGCGGCACGTACGGCTGGCGAGGGCTGTTGGGAACGGGAGGGCCACGCCCGCAGCAGCGTGTCGATGGCATCGCCGCCGTTCACCAAGGTCTCGATCATGCCGCCGATTCGCTCTCGACCGTGCGATCGGTCAACGGCGTAGTGACGATCGACAACGATGACCGCGCCGTCGCTGCGTTCGACAACGCCACCTCCTAGAATGCTCGCCGTTCGAGCGATGTCATGAAGCGTGCCGAGCTCGCGTGCTTCGAGACATTCGTTCGGCGTTTCCGTGTTGGAAGGCTTGACGATGCCCCGAAGACGTTCGGCGAGCGAGCTGGCCATCGCTAAAAGGGCACGTCGTCCGGCAGCGATAATGCCGCGGTTGTAGCCCCGCCGGCTTTTGACGGCGCACCTGAAGGTGCGCCACTCCGTGACGCGTGTAGTGGCGGGGCTTCCTTGTCCGCCGAAGCTTCAGCGAAGGCGGAAGCCCCGCCGGCTGCGAGCCGATCCAGAATCCGCAGCGCGACGCTCTTCGCCAAAGGACCATGCTGTCCCACCGGCCCCACGCAGCTTGGACAGCCGTTGTCGCAGGGGCATGTTGAAATCAGATCACGCGTGCGCGCGAGCAGATTAGGGTGCATCACGAACAACGGCTCGCTGAATCCAATCCCGCCCGGATACGCGTCGTAGATGAAAACACGCGGCGTGTCGCCAATCGAATTCTTCTCGCCTGCGTTGATGGACAATCCGATGTCGTGCTGATCGCACATCAGGAGCAGCGTGGCCACCTGTTTCATGGCAAACGCCAGCCCATAAATTCCGTCACGACGGTCGTCGGTGGCATACGGCAACGCGCCAAGGAGCGCGTGCGGCAATTCGAGCCAATACGCCGTCGTGTGCATCTGCTGCTCGGGCAAATCGAGCTCGCCCGATCCCACGTTCTCGTTGGTGTAGAACTTGATCTTCTTGAAGCCCACCACCCGCGATACGACATGAACTTCGCCGTGATGAGCGAGATTGAATTCGTCAGCGGCGAACCGATCCAGAATCGTGACTTTCGTATGTGCGATGGCGTCCGTGTAGTAGTCGCAGTCCACCGCGCGAACGTAGGCTTTGCGTCCCTCGAAATCGAGGCGTTCCACCTGGAACAGCCGCCCTTCGATCATGTAAATCGCTTTTGGATGCAGGGTTGACGGGCCGCTGGTGAAATCGGTTTCCCCAATGACGTTCGGCTGGCGCGTTTCGTCCACGACCACGAAGTTGTCTGAGGAAATCGACCGCAGGCTGATTGCGTCCGCTGGATACGATTCGCTCGTCCAGTGCCATTCTCCTGCCGCGGCGGGCGGGTCTTCCGCCTTCGCCAAGGCTTCGGCGGGTAAGGAAGAATCGCCACTACGAACGTCGGAACCGGACAGGTATACCAGCCCGGACTCTTGGAGAACCGACAGCACTTCCTGGACGTCGACGCGCCCAAACTGTTCATCGGTGCGAAACGGCAGCTCGAACGCGGCGCACTTCACGTGGTTCACGAGAATGTGGAGATTATCGGCGTTGATCAGCGCATGCTCTGGCGAGGCGTCGAAGAAATACCACGGATGCCGCACAACAAACTGATCGATCGGCGCACTCGATGCCACCAGTACCGATGCGGAACGCGACGTCCGTCTTCCGGCGCGGCCTGCGCGCTGCCATGTTGACGCGATCGTTCCGGGATAACCGGCCAGCACCGCCACATCGAGCGCGCCAATGTCAATCCCAAGCTCCAGCGCATTCGTCGAGATGACGCCGCGAACCTGACCTTCGCGAAGTCCGCGCTCGATCTCGCGCCGGCGAAGCGGCAGATAGCCGCCTCGGTAGCCGCGAATGAGCTCCGGCATACCGGGAATGTCCTCGAAATCCTCCTTGAGATACGTGGTCAGGATCTCGGTGGAGAGCCGGCTCTGTGCGAAGACAATCACCTGGAGATTGCGCCGGAGAAACTCTCCCGCGATACGACGTGTCTCGGCCAGATAAGAGCGTCGAATGCCGAGCTCACGATTGAGCACGGGAGGATTCAGGAAGACGAAGAACTTTTCACCGCGCGGTGCGCCGCTCTGCTCGACCAGCGTGAACGGCCGTTCCGTCAGTCGTTCGGCGAGCTCTCGGGGATTGGCAATCGTCGCCGACGAGCAGATGATCTGCGGATCCGATCCGTAATGGCGCGCGATGCGCCGCAATCTCCGCAGCACGTTGCACAGATGGCTGCCAAACACGCCGCGATAGGCGTGCAATTCGTCGATGACGATGTAGCGGAGGTTTTCGAACAGCTTCGCCCAGCGCGGGTGATGCGGCAGGATTCCCGAGTGCAACATGTCGGGATTGGTGAGCACGACGTGCGCGCGCGAGCGAATGCTCCGGCGTGCGTCCTGCGGCGTGTCTCCGTCGTAGGTGTGTACGCCGATCTCGCCCGAGCCGAGCTCGTTGAGTGTTCGCGCGAGCTCCTGCAACTCCGCCATTTGATCCTGAGCGAGCGCCTTCGTCGGAAAGAGATAAAGCGCGCGCGCAGCAGGATTCTTCAGAACTGCGTCGAGTACAGGAACGTTGTAACAAAGCGTCTTGCCGGAGGCCGTGGGCGTGGTGATGACGATGTTCTCGCCACGTCCGATGAGCGCGAGCGCTTCGGCCTGATGACTGTAGAGCGCATGGACGCCCCGGCGCTCGAGAGCCGCGCGGAGCCGCGCGTCCAGCGTGTCGGGAAACGACGCGTATCGCGCTTCGACTGCCGGCAAACGTCTGACCGCTGTCACCACGCCGTCCGGCGTATCGCGACGCTGAATCCACGGCCCAGGCGCGAGGCGTTCAAGCGCGCTTTGAAGCGCAAGTTCCTTTGTGATCAAAGGGCTGGCGCTCAGTCCCCGCTCGCCAGGCGCGGCTAAAGCTGCGCCCTCCGCGGGGCTGTTCGAATGGTTCGCCGGCATGCGTAGCCGTGTGAATGCTACACGATCATGTGGCGAAAGCGATCGAAAATCGAATGCTGCGATTTGGAGATTTGACGGGTTGAAGACCATTATTCCCGCATGGCGCACCTCGAACGCCGGCTCGGACTCTGGAGCTCGATCGGCATCGTCATCGGCATCACGATCGGCGGAGGGATTTTCCGGACACCGGCGGGAATCGCGACGCGTGTCCCCGATCCGATTTGGATGCTCAGCGTGTGGGTTGTCGGCGGCGTGGTGGTGCTCTGTGGCGCGCTCGCGTTCGCCGAGCTGGCGGCGTCGATGCCCGAAACCGGTGGTATGTACGTTTACCTCCGGGAGGGTTGGGGCCGCCCATATGCGTTTCTCTATGGTTGGGCGCAGCTTGTTCTCATTCGCGCGGCAGCCCTTGGAGGAATCTCTTCGGTCTTCGGCGAGTACTGTCTCCGGTCGTTCGGCGTGGATCCGGCACTGCACGCCGAGTGGGCGGACTACCTTGCTGCAGGCGCGATTGCATTTGCCGCCGGGACCAACGTCATCGGCGTGCAGTTGGGCGCACTGTTTACCGGTCTTTCGACCTTGACGAAATTCGGGGCGTTGGCGCTGCTCGTCGTCTCGTCGTTCCTCCTCGGCGGCGGCAGCAGCGGAAGCTGGTCGCATCTCGCGGGAAACGGAGCACCCGTGCAAATGGGTTTGTATGGCCTCTCCTTGATCTCCGTGCTCTGGGCATACGACGGTTTCGCAGACCTCTCATTCGCGAGCGGCGAAGTGAAGAATCCACAGCGCAATCTTCCGCGAGCGATCATCATCGGCACGCTGTTGATCATCGGCATTATCTCGCCGCAAATGCGGCGTATCTCTACATCAACCCGATCGATCGAATGAAAGACTCGCGGCTTGTCGCAGCAGACACGATGGTGGCGATCTTTGGACAGTTTGGCGTCTCGTTCATTTCCATCGTCGTGATGATTTCAACTTTTGGATCGCTCATGGGCAGCATGCTGGCATCGCCGCGAATCTTTTTCGCGATGGCAGACGATCGGCTGTTCTTCAAGCAGATTGCCGCTGTTCATCCGACACGGCGCACGCCGTGGGTGGCCATCACGCTCGCATGCGTGTTGGGGATCGCCATGGTGATGACTCAAACGTTCGAGCAACTCACCGACACGTTCGTCCTGGCAATGTGGCCGTTCTACGCGCTCAGCGTTGCCGCGATTTACCGTTTACGCGCGTCGCAGCCGCATCTCAGCAGGCCCTACAAGGTGATTGGTTATCCCATCGTCCCAGGCGTGTTCATTGCCGCGGCCTTTTACCTGGTGCTGAACGCGCTCATCGCCGATCCGAAGTGGACGACAATCACGTTTGCCATCGTGCTGGCCGGCCTTCCCGTCTACTGGCTTTCGTTCAGATCGCGCGGTCCCCTCGCCAGCCAAGCGATTTAAGGTCGTGACAGCGGCATGGATCTTCAGCTGACGCAAAAGATTGCCGCCGTGACGGGCGCCAGTCGAGGATTGGGCCTCGCCAGTGCGAAATCGCTCGTGGCCGAAGGATGCAGCGTCGCAATCTGCGCGCGCGGCGAGCAGCAGCTCGAACGGGCTGCACGAGAGCTCACGGGCGCTGCGAGCCATAACGCACGGGTGCTGCCGATTGTTGCAGACATATCGATTGCCGACGACGTGTTGCGGTTTGTGGAATGCACGGCGAGTGAGCTCGGTGGACTCGATATTCTCGTCAACAATGTCGGCTTGGCGCGAGGATCGGACGTCGATTCGACAACCGACGCCGAGTGGCAGGAGGCTTTCGACCAGACGCTTTATCCCGCGGTCCGCGCGTCACGCGCCGCGCTTCCGCACTTGCGCAAACGGGGCGGGACCATCGTCATCATCTCCTCCATTTTCGGCCGCGAAGCGGGAGGACGCATGACGTACAACGCGGTGAAAGCCGCGGAGATCAGCCTCACCAAATCGCTCGCGCAGCAGCTCGCAAAGGATGGTATTCGAGTGGTCGGCGTCGCGCCCGGGTCGATTCTGTTTCCCGGGGGCTCGTGGGACAAGCGGCTGCAGGCGGACCCTCGAGGCATCACCGAGTTCGTTCGTCGCGAGTTGCCGTTCGCGCGCTTCGGCCGGCCGGAGGAGATTGGCGACGTCGTCGCGTTCGTCGCATCTCCGCGTGCGAGTTGGATCAGCGGAACTACCATTGCCGTCGACGGCTGTCAATCGAGAATGTTTTAGCGCGGTTCCTTCATGTGGGTTCCGTCACGTACGTTCCTTCACGCGGGTTCACGAGGTTCTCCCACGTACGTTCGTTCACGAGGTTCGCTCAAAAGAACGGCACGTCTCATGCCTACATGTCTGCGATGGGCGCGAGAAGAGTGGAGGATCTCAGAACATGGCAGTTGTGCAGCGATCTGGCGCAACGCGTCAGTGAACTTACATCCACGGGACTCGTTGCGAAAAATGTCAGATTCTGCGAACAGATCAATGATGCTGCGACGGATGCACTGTCTGATGTCGCTGAGGGTTTCGTGCGGTATTACCCGCGCGACTTCGCGCGGTTTCTCGACTACGCGGTTAGTTCGTTAGCGGAAGTCCGTACCCGTGTGACAGCTGGGTATCAGCGCAAATATTTCAACGAGCATGCCACAGGCGAGATTCTTCGGCTTTGCATGCGCGCTGAGTCAGCCGCCCGCACTTTACGCGCGTACCTCTGGTCAGTCGACAAGCGAACGCTTCCGCCTAGGCCTCATGAGAGACGCGATAAACGGAAAGAACCCAGCAGGAAGCGGCGGCCAAGCTCCGGAACATAGTTGGAGCCGGCATCGAACCGACGTGCAGGAACCGACGTGAACGTGTGTGTGCGAACGTCCGTAAAGAAACCCCCCGTAAACGAACCCCCGTGAAGGAACCCCCGTGAACGCCTGTGTACGAACGTACGTGACGGAACTACCCGTGAGGGAACCCGAACCCACGTGAACGAGATTCCCATCAATTCGGCCTGTTACTGAGATCGTTGAGCCGCCAATCGAACTGATGAAAGACCATTTTGAACGTGTTCTTCTCGAGAAACTCAGCTTCCGATCCGCTCAGGTGAGGTTCGATCAACGCCAGTACGGCCCGTTCGAGCGGACTGCGCGTCTTGAAGATCGCGTTCGCTTTATCTGCGAGTGCGGCCACGAACACCGGTTCTCGCCATGAGAAGAGCGGCGTCACGCTCAATTGACTGTTGAGAGTATCGACGCGCACAATCTCGCGCCGTGTGACTGATTCGGCAGCGACAGCTGCCAACTGCGCATCGAGGCGTTTCGGATCGTACGCCTCACTTCGAAGGCGCCCGCCGCCCACGGCGCCCCGGCCCAACGCAAGGAAGGCACGAGGCTCACCGAGCGGCGTCAACATATCCTTTTCGATGCCATCCAGAGTGACGACACGGCCGGCCGCGCGAAACGTCTGCCGGTCGAAGGCGCCTGGAACTTGACGGATGCTGACGGCCGGATACTCCCCCGCACGTCCGCGGATCGGAAAGTGAGTGATGACAGTCTGCAGCACAAACGCGTTGTAGGCGTTGATCCAAAACGCCAGCTGCTCTTCGCGGGAGCCTTTGGCCTGTTGCACGGCGGCTGGTCCGTCGAGCGCGCGAATGTACTGATCGAGCCTGCCACGATCGCTTTTGACTGCGTTGTAGTACACGAATCCATCGCGCACGTACAGATCGAGCAGCTCGTCGAGGGGCCGATGGAGCCCTGGGACGAGTGCCGGCGGCGCGGCGTAGTCCTGAGCGAAGGCCGCCGCCGCTGACATCGTCGTCAGGCCAATCACCAAGGCAAAGCGCATGAAACCACTATAGACGAGACAGGAAATTTCCTACGGCTGCATTGAACGCTGCCGGCTGCTCGAGGTTTGCGAGATGGCCGGCACGGGGCACGATCACCAACTCAGCGGTCTTGACTGCATCCGCCATCCGGCGAGATTCCACTACCGGCGTCAGCGTGTCCTCGTCGCCAACGATGATGAGCGACGGCAGCTCGATGGAGGTCAGCATCTCAAAGCAATCGGGCCGCGCCATCATCCGCACAACCGCGCCGCGAATGCCGACGGCAGTCTGCTGCTTGATCAAACGCCGGACGCTTGATTCGACCTCGGGTCGTTCCTGGCACGTAGTTTTGCCAAGAAGCTTTGGCATTATCTCCCGCGCGACGCCGGATGAACCTTCGCGGTCGAGAACCGCCAGCATGCTACGACGGTTTGCGCGAGTCTCGAGCGAATCGGCTCCTGCACGCGTTCCCGCCAGGATGAGCGCCCGAACCGCTGCCGGCGCCTGCCGCACAACCGCAAACGTCACATAACCGCCCATCGCGCAGCCACCGATCACCGCTTTGCTGATGCCGAGCTCCTTCAGCACGTCGACGACGTCGGTTGCGTAATCGTCGATTGACGGTGATTCCGACAGCGTGTCGAGGGTGGACCCGCCAAACCCGCGCAGGTCCGGCGCAATCAGGCGCCATCCCTCCGGCAACGCTTTGAATTGCGCCTCCCACATCGACGCCGCAAGTGGGAAGCCGTGCACGAGCACAATGACCTTCGCCGAGTCGTTACGTGGCGCCGAGTCGAAATACGCGATGGTACGGCTGTCGACGTGCAGATACTGCCGATGCACGGAGGGATCATACACGCAGGCTCCTTCGCAGCGGTTCCTTCACGTATGTTCCTTCGCGTACGCGAACCCGATCAGATTTCGATCGCGCCGCCCAAGGACTTGAGATGTGCCCGGAAGGTGTACGTGGGATCGTCTTTCCGCTGCGCGACGTAGTTCTCGAGCTGCAGTTGATCGCGGAGGCGTTCGCCTGCCATGAGTCGCGCGGCTTGCGCCTGCTCGCGTTCGGCAATGTCACGGGCGGCCGTGACGACTTGTGCCACCTTCGCGGAGGCAACCACGACGACGCCGTCGACGTCCGCAAATACCACGTCGTCTCGCGTGACGGTCACGTGATGCCCTATCGACGCCGCGTCCAGTGCATGGGCGCTGCGTGTGCGGAGCTCCAGCGGACCGTTTGGACAGGCGCCGATGGACCAGACCGGAATTCCAATCGCCTGAATCGCGATTGTGTCGCGATGCGCGCCCCACACGATGAGGCCCGCCAGACCGGCGATGTGCGCTTCTCCGGCGACGAGATCGCCAATGCATCCCTCGTCCGTGCGGCCGGTGTTGTCGATGACGAGCACGTCTCCGCGCTGTGCGGCGGCGATTGCTTCAAGGAACACATCGGTGCTGCCTGCATGCCGCGCCGGGCAGGCGCGACCCGTGATGCGTGAGCCAGCAATAACGGGCCTGAGATCCGGTGGGCCGACGCGCACCGGAAGCTGCAGCATGACGCATGCGTCGGCGATAAAGGGCGTCGTCCACTCGAAGCCGCGAAGGAGCTCTCGATCCATCAGCACAGATTACACAAGTGGCGGAAGCACGGAACCAGAGAATAAAAACAGCCACGGAAGCACGGAACCACGGAACAGGAAGCCACGGAAGCACTGAAGCACAGAAGGGATTTTGATCGTGGCTCACGTCGAGACGCTCAGTGCGCCGGGACGTTCAGAGAACAACGATTCCGTGCTTCCGTGTTTCCGTGGCTTCTTTCTCCGTGCCTCCGTGTTTCCGTGGCCTCACCGCGGTTCGGTCAGTTTCTGCAAACGATGTTCGAGCTTCTCCTCTTCCGTCACCACGGATGTGTGCGCCTTCTCGCGGCTTGCGAGATCGGCGCGAAGCTGCCGGACCTTTTCCTTGGCCTCGGCGAGCTCCTGCTCCACGCGCGCGTGCGCGTTCTCGGCACGCTGCAACTCGCGCCGCGCGCGCTCCACATCCGCGTGAAGCTGTCTCTTCTCGACCTGCATGGCACCCAGTCGCTTCTCGATCTCGTCGATCTCTCGCTTTTTCGCGGGTGAGAGCTCTGGCTTCGCGGGCGTCTTTGGCGGCGGCTCGTGCGCCTTCTGTGTTCCCTTGACGAGCGCCAGCTTGCGAGGAGCAGGCGGACCGCTTCTCGGCGGCACCCCCGCAAGCGCTTCGAATCCGATGCGCTTGAGCGGCTTCGTCAGCCGGCCGGGTTGCTCGTCCACGGGCGGCAACGCTTCAAGCGTCTCCGCCACGGCTGTCATCGTCTGCGGCGAAGGAGACTCGCCGGCTTCGGCCAACAGTTCACGAATCTGCTGGGTAGCGCCGCGAATTCGGTCGCGGTGCGCGGCTTCCACACCGTGCAGGTCCACGGCCTTGCCAGCCACGAGCGCGCGATGAGCGGTGCGAAGGCGTTCCGCCGCGTGCACCAATTGGTCGTACGTCGGCCGCTGCCGCCAATACAGCTGATTGACGGCCCAAGCGGCCGCGTTGGGCTTCTGAAGCGTGCGCACGCGCGTCGAGTCAGCGCCCCGCACCTCTTTCGCGAGCGTATTTCGCGCGGGCGTGAACTCCTTGAGCGGCAACTGATAGAGACGATCGATTTCGTCTTCGATGGACGCCATGTCAGGGGGTCAGAATACCGCGCTCGATGTAAATCGGCCGAACGACCGCGCGCAGTGCGGCGAGCCGTCGCATGAACCACAGCCCCGCAAGGGCGCATGCGAACCCGCCCAGCGCGATCGTCAGCGGCGCGTCGAGTCGCTCGGCGACGACTCCGGCAAGCAAGCTTCCAATCGGCATGGTGCCGAGAAACGCCATCGTGTAGAACGCCATCACGCGGCCGCGTAAATCTTCCTTGAGCAGCGTCTGAATCAACGTGTTCGACGCGGCGATAGCGGTCATGTAGGCGGCGCCGGAGGCCAGCAACAACGCCATCGACAGAGGCACGCTGCGCGACCAGGCGAATGCCGCGAGGCTTACGCCGTACACGACCGTCGAAATGCCAATTACGCGGCCGAGGCCGACCACCGTCTGGCGCGACGCGAGATACAGCGCCCCGCCCAGGGCGCCAACCCCCGATGAGGCCATCAACAAGCCCAGCGTGTAGGCGCCACCGCCAAGAACATGCGACGCCATGACGGGCATGAGCACGGACTGTGGAATGCCGAATGTGCTCGTTGCCGCAATCAGCAGAAGCGCCGTGCGAATGGGCGAGAACGCCCACACGTATCGAAAGCCGGCCTTCAACTGGTGCCATACGGCTTCGTGCGAGTTTCCTGAGTCTGCGCGAGCCACGCGCATGACACGAAGCGACGCGATGACCGCCACGTAGGAGACGGCGTCAAGGATGAAACACCATCCCTCGCCTACTGCGGCGATCAGTCCGCCGCCAATCGCCGGCCCGAAGATACGGCTGCCATTCACCATCGATGAATTCAGCGCGATCGCGTTCGGCAAGTCCGCGGTGTCGTCGATCATCCTGACCACGAATGCCTGCCGCGCGGGCGTCTCGAAGGCGCCGATGACGCCTTGCGCGAGTTGCAACGCCAGCACATGCCACACCGCGACGACTCCAGAGAGCGTGAGCACTCCGAGCGTGGCCGATTGCAGCAGCGACAACACCTGCGTCCAGAGAAGGACACGTTGCCGGTCCCAGCGATCGACGTAAACGCCCGCAATCGGGCCGAGGAACAGCACCGGAATCTGCGAGCAGAAGCCGACCAGCCCGAGCAGCAATGCGGATTTCGTCAGCCTGTACACAAGCCAGCTCGTCGCGAGCCGGGTAACCCACGTCCCGACGAGCGAGATGCTCTGGCCGGAGACGAACAGCCGGTAGTTTCGATGTCGGAGCGAACGAATGATATGAGGCAGGGCGGGGGGCACGGACAGATCGTACCGCAGCCCATATGATCGTGACGATGCTGCAGGAGACTCCGGCGGGCCTCTACTGCGCCGCCGGCGATTTTTTTATCGATCCGTGGGCGCCGGTCGCGCGTGCCGTCATCACACACGCGCACGGCGATCACGCGCGCCCTGGCAGCGACGCGTACCTCTGCGCGTCCGACTGCGCGCCGCTGCTCGCGCGGCGTTTCGGGCCGAGCACGTTGATTGAACCGCAGCCGTACGGCGCTCGCGGCGTCGTTCTCGGCAGCACACGTGTGAGCTTTCACCCTGCGGGCCACATTCTTGGATCAGCTCAAGTGCGGATTGAGGGATCGGACGGCGTGTGGGTTGTGACGGGTGATTTCAAGCGAGCAGCGGATCCGACCTGCGATCCGTTCGAGCCGATCCGATGCGACACGTTCGTCACTGAATCGACGTTTGGCTTACCCATCTATCACTGGGATGCGACAGACACCGTCATGCGAGAAATCGTGTCGTGGTGGGACGAGAATCGCGCGTTGGGCCTCGCCTCGGTTCTCTTTTGCTACACGCTCGGCAAAGCACAGCGACTGCTCGCGGAGCTGGCGCGGTTCACCGATCGCACGGTGCTCGTGCACGGCATGTTGGTGCCGATGACTGACGTATACCGAACGCGAGGGATTGCGATGCTGCCGAGCTCAGTTCTGGTCGAGCGGCCGCGCGGATCGACATGCGCAGGCGAATTGGTGCTGGCGCCGCTCTCCGCGCGCGGCACGCCGTGGATGCGACGCCTGGGCGATCTCTCCGACGGGTTCGCGTCAGGCCTCATGCGCGTTCGCGGCGTGCGGCGTCAGCGCGGCTTCGATCGTGGATTCGTGCTCTCGGATCATGCTGACTGGCCCGATCTGCTGCGAACCGTAGAGGAGACCGGCGCATCTCGTGTGCTCGCGACGCATGGCCACGCCGAGCCGCTGGCGAGGTTCTTTGCCGCCGGCGGACGAGACACTGGCGTCATTCGCACCGCATGGGAAGGCGAGGCCGGATCCGATTCCGCCGTTGTCGAGCAATCGAGTTGATTGACGATGATTCGCTTCGCGCGGCTCTTCGAACGGATAGACCAGACGACATCGACCAACGCCAAGGTCGACGCGATGGTCGAGTACTTCGAGTCAACGCCACCTGAGGATGCCGCGTGGGCCGTGTTCTTTCTTACGGGCCGGCGGCTGAAGCGGTTGATTCCGGGCCCGGCGATTCGCGATTGGGTGCTCGCCGCCACCGGTTTCGAACACTGGGTGCTCGACGAATGTTACGCCGTCGTCGGCGATGGAGCGGAGACGGCGGCGTTGGTGCTCGATCAGGTGCAACCGCGGCCGATCGCTCGAGGATTATCTGATGCATCGCGCTCCGATCGAGACCTGGACACGGACAATCCCAACCTGGCCACTTGGGTCAACGATCGCATTCTGCCGCTCAAGCAATTGAATCCCGCCACGCAACAATCACTGGTCACCGGCTGGCTGCTCTCGTTGGACCGGTGGCAGCGTTTCATTCTTCTCAAGCTCCTCACCGGCGAGCTCCGTCTCGGCGTTTCTCAAACGCTCGTTGTGCGCGCGCTGGCTCAGGCGGCGAAATTGCCGGTGACCACAATTGCGGCGCGGTTGATGGGCGAGTGGCAGCCAACAGCTGACTGGTTTGCATCGCTGATGACGCATGGTGAAACGGCCGACGACCGGTCGCGTCCATATCCGTTCTATCTTGCATCGCCGCTCGAAGACGAGATCTCGACGCTCGGGTCTCCGGCGGACTGGGTGATCGAGTGGAAGTGGGACGGCATCCGGGCGCAATTGATCAAGCGAGCGGGCGGGCTGCATCTCTGGTCGCGCGGCGAGGAGCTCATCACGCATCGGTTTCCGGAGATTGCGGCGGCAGCTACGCGACTGCCTGACGGAACGGTTCTCGACGGCGAGGTGCTCGCCTTCCGCGACGATCGGCCGCTGCCGTTTTCCGCTCTTCAGCAGCGCATTGGCCGCCAGAAACTCGTCGCGCAGATGGTGCAGGCTGTGCCCGTGGTCTTCATGACGTACGACGTTCTGGAGCTCGAGGGTCGCGACGTTCGCGCAGAACCGCTTTCATGGCGACGCGCAGAACTCGAGAAACTTGTCGGTTCGAAGTTCGAAGGTTCGAAGGTTGAAGGTTCCGAGTTCGAAGGTTCCGACCTCGAAGCTTCAAAGTTCGAAACGGCGCCCGAACGTCGAACTGGAAACCTCGAACCTCGAACTGGAAACCTCGAACCTCGAACTGGGAACCTCGAACCTCGAACCTCGAACTTCGAACCTGGCGTGCTGCGAATTTCGGCACACGTTGAAGTGGCGTCCTGGCAAGAGCTCTCCGAGTTGCGTACCGAATCGCGGGCGCGCGGCGTCGAAGGCTTCATGCTGAAGCGCGTCGACTCGCCCTATGGCGTCGGCAGAAAACGCGGCGACTGGTGGAAGTGGAAGATCGACCCGTACACGATTGATGCGGTCTTGATATACGCCCAGCCTGGCAGCGGCAAGCGCGCGAGCCTTCTCACCGACTACACGTTCGGCGTCTGGGAGAACGGCGAGCTCGTGCCGATCGCGAAGGCGTATTCCGGGTTGTCCAACCAGGAGATCGCCGAGCTCGACAAATGGATTCGCCGGCACACGCACGAGCGCTTCGGACCCGTGCGCCACGTCGAGCCTGTGCACGTGTTCGAGCTCGGCTTCGAAGCCATCGCGCCTTCGTCGCGGCACAAATCCGGCGTCGCGGTGCGCTTTCCGAGGATGCTCAGGTGGAGGAAGGACAAGCTCCCCGGCGATGCGGACACGCTGGAGAACGTGCGAAAGCTGTTGAAGGATGCCGCGCAGTACAGCGCGGACGGGTCGAAAAGGCGGGGCTTCCGCCTTCGCTGAAGCTTCGGCCGACAAGGAAGCCCCGCCACGACATTGTCATGTAGTGGCGGCCCTTTAGGGCCGCCGTCCTGCCGCTACGCACATCCCGACGTCGTGCCGCAGTTCGAGCACTTGTAGCACGCGCCGCTTCTCACCATGATCGCACCGCACGTCGAGCACGGCGGCGCGTCTTCCTGGTTGCGTATCGCCGCAAAAGACGACGGCTTCGGCGGCGAGGCCTTGTGCGGCGTGGGCCGCGGACCGGCGGACTTCGCAGCCGCGCTGTGCGCGGCGCCATTGCCGTTCGCGTCGCTGACGTCCTCCCGATTGTTGACGCCGGCGTTGTACTGCGCTTCCGGCGAGAGGAACTTCGAGGCCATCCAGCGGAAGATGTAGTCGACGATGGACTTCGCGAAGCGGACATCCGGATTCCGGGTCATGCCGGACGGCTCGAAGCGGACGTGGCTGAATTTGTCGACCAGCGCCTGCAGCGGCACGCCGTACTGCAGCGCGTAACTGATCGCCTGCGCAAACGCATCCGCGAAGCCGGAGATCGTCGAGCCTTCCTTCGCCATGACGAGGAAGATCTCGCCGGGCTGGCCGTCCTCGAACAGGCCGACCGTGATGTAGCCTTCGTGGCCCGCGATATCGAATTTGTGCGTGATCGCGCGGCGCTCGTCGGGCAGCTTGCGGCGCACCGGCGCGCGCGACGCGGCTGCCGCAGCGGTGGCCGCGGCGACAGCCTCCTCGACCGCTCCCTTTGCGTCCTTGGACGCGTTCACCGCATCCTTCGACGTGTTCAACGGCTGCGTTCTCTTCGAGCCGTCCCGATAAATCGAAATGGCCTTTGCGCCGAGCCGCCAGCTCTCGATGTATGCAAGCTCGATTTCCTCGACCGTCGCATTCTTGGGCACGTTGACCGTCTTGCTGATGGCGCCGGAGATGAACGGCTGCGTCGCGCCCATCATCTTGATGTGACCCATGTAGTGGATCGAGCGTTCACCGTTGGCCGCTTTGAACGCGCAGTCGAACACCGGCAGATCACGCTCCAGCAGATGCGGCGCGCCTTCGATGGTCTCCTTCTGGTCGATGTAGTTCACGATGTCGGCAACCTGTGCCTGCGTGTAGCCAAGCCGCCTGAGTGCCATCGGCACGGTGGTGTTGACGATCTTCATCATGCCGCCGCCAACGAGCTTCTTGTACTTGACCAGCGCGATGTCCGGCTCGACGCCGGTCGTGTCGCAATCCATCATGAAACCAATGGTGCCGGTCGGTGCGAGCACCGTCGCCTGCGCGTTGCGGTACCCGAAGTCTTCGCCGAGCTCCACCGCGTCGTCCCACGACTGCCGCGCCGCGCTGTAGAGGTCGACCGGCACGTTCTTCGGGTTGATGCCTCGAATCGCATCGCGATGCTTCCGCATGACCCGCAGGAACGGTTCGCGATTTGCCTCATAGCCGGCAAACGGACCGCCATGATCGCGGGCGATTCGCGCCGATTGCGCGTAGGCCTCCCCCGTCATCAGTGCCGTAATCGCCGCGGCGTAATCGCGCCCGGCCTCGCTGTCGTAGGGCGCGCCGCGCGACATCAGCAGCGCGCCGAGATTGGCGTAGCCGAGTCCAAGCGGCCGGAACGCGTGGCTGTTCTTCTCAATGGCCTTCGTCGGGTAGCTCGAGTTGTCGACCAGAATCTCCTGCGCCGTAATCAGCGTCCGGCAGGCGGCTTTGAACGCCTCGCAATCGAATTCGCCGTCGTCGCGCACGAACTTCATGACGTTCAACGACGCCAGATTGCAGGCTGAATCGTCCAGGAACATGTACTCCGAGCACGGATTGCTCGCGTTGATGCGAGCGGTGTTCGAGCAGGTGTGCCACTCGTTGACCGTCGTATCGAACTGCATGCCGGGATCGCCGCACACCCATGTGCCCTCCGCGATGAGCCGCATCAGATCGCGCGCACGATAGGTGTCCATCATTTCGCCGGTCGTCACCGCCCGCGTCTGCCAGACGCCATCGTCCAGCACGGCGCGCATGAATTCGTCCGTGGCGCGAACGGAGTTGTTCGAGTTCTGAAAGAACACCGACGAGTACGCCGTCCCCGTAAACGAGCCGTCGTATCCCGCGTCGATGAGCGCCCAGGCTTTCTTCTCTTCGTCAACCTTGCAGTTGATGAAGTCGACGATGTCCGGATGATCGGCGTTGAGGATGACCATCTTCGCGGCGCGGCGCGTTTTGCCTCCGGATTTGATCACACCGGCGAACGCATCGAAGCCCTTCATGAACGACACCGGCCCCGACGCTGTTCCTCCCCCTGCGAGCAGCTCCCTCGACGACCGAATCGCCGAGAGATTGCTGCCGGTGCCGGAGCCGAACTTGAACAACATCCCTTCGGTCCTGGCCAGCGTCAGAATCGACTCCATCGTGTCGTCGACCGAGTTGATGAAGCACGCGGAACACTGCGGCGCGGCTTCAAACCCGCAGTTGAACCACACGGGGCTGTTGAAGGCCGCCTTCTGCTCAACGAGGAGATGCTTCAGGTCGTGGCTGAAAGCCGAGAGCGCGTCTTCCGACGCGAAATACTTCTGCTTGCGCGCCCATCCGGTGATCGTCTCGACGACACGGCCGACCAGCTGCTTCGCCGATCGCTCCCGGTCGGGCGATCCAACATGGCCGCGGAAATACTTCGACGCGACGATGTTGGTAGCCTGTTGTGACCACGTCTTCGGCATTTCCACCTGGCGCTGCTCGAAGACAACGGTGCCCTTGTCACTGCCGATCACGGCATCGCGAAACTCCCATTCGATCTGATCGAATGGGTCGATCCCGGCCGTCGAGAAAAATCGCGGGAACTCCAGTCCAGGCGGAGCGGTCTCGCTTCGCCTCGCGCGCTCGGCGGCCTCGCTCTCAACCGATCCGACCTTCGCCACCGCTTCAGCGGGCAAGCCTGTCGTCGACGACACTGTTTGTCCTGCTGGGGCGGCCAATTTCGGGGCAGCACCTTCCTGCATGCATCCTCCTGCAGCGACACCTGTCCCCTGCGGGGCTGGCGCCTTTCGAGTCCACGGTTCGCAAATTGAGCTGGGTGCGCGCGTCGCAGTCGTGTCGAAGTGTCGCTGATGTGCTCGGCAATTCCCAGGGCTCGACAGTCGCGGGTGCGACGGCGCTCGCGACCAACCCCTTTTGCGCGCGACGCCCAAATATGCGCTCGTGTAACGGCCTTGTCAAGCGTCTAAACCACAAGATGTTGCGCCTCAATTTTAGGTCGGACGCTAGATATCGTGAAATGCGGTGAGGTTTTCTCGTCTTCGTCTTATTTTCGCTCGGCAACTACACTTCACGCAAGCGTGCAGGAACCTGGAGTGCCTGGAGTGCCTGGAGTGCCTGGGGTGCCTGGGGTGCCTGGAGTGCCTGCGGTGCCTGGGGTGCCTGGGGTGCCTGCGGTGCCTGGGGTGCCTGGGGTGCCTGAAGTGCCTAGCGTGCCTAGCGTGCCTAGCGTCGGTTGGTGATGAACCCGGCGTCGTTCAGCGAACCAGGACGGCCGCCATCGTCACGGCCTTGTCCGCGAGCTTGCCCGCGTACACCAGATTGCCGCCGCGCAGCGCGTCTTCGGCCTGCTGCATGAAGCGGCGGGCGGTGTCGTACTGGGCCTTGCCGTCAGTGCTGAGCGACGAGTAATTCACGCGGCCAAGGTCGTTTGCCGCCCGCGACAGAAGCGCGCGGATTGATGTGGCTGTCTTGGTCTCGGTCCCGGGCGGAGGCTTCAGCGTCAACGATGGCGGGGGCGAAGCCGGACGTTCCGGCTCCACGCGCGGCGCTTCAGGCTTCGGCGGCTCGACGACGGCACGTGGCACAGAAGGTTTCGGAGGCGCGGTGCGCGTCGGCGGCGCGCTCATGGCCGTTTCCGCCGGGCTGGGCTCGATGGTCGGCACCGGCTCGTCGACATACTGCTCGACGACGTGCGGAGGCGGAGGTGGTGGCGTAAGCGCAGGCATCTCGGGCTCCGTCCGCGCGTGCAGTTTCGCGCAGCCGGCGGCCATGGCTGCGAGTGACACGAGCAGGACGAGCTGGGGGCGGCGCACTCGCTTAGATTCTACAAGTTCTGAACTTTCCGGAGATCCGTGAGCGTCGAGCTCTTCGCCGGCGCGACAGCCTCAGCTCGCGATTGCGGCATTTTGATGATGAAGGTCGTCCCCTTTCCCGGGATCGACTCGACATCGATGTCGCCGTTGTGCAGTTGGATGGTCCGATAGACGAGCGACAGTCCAATACCTGTGCCGTCGGCTTTCGTCGTGAAATACAGGTCGAAGATCTTGGCAAGATTCTCCGGCGAGATCCCGACCCCGGTATCCGAGACGCGAATCTCCACCCGGCCTTCTTTCCCTTGCGCGCAGGAGACATCGAGCCGGCCGCCGTTCGGCATCGCTTGAATGGCGTTCTTCGCCAGGTTGACGAGCGCCTGGCGATGGATCGACGCGTCGGCTTCGATCGGCGGCACGTCGGCGTCGCACGACGCGCTCACGGTGACACGCGCGGCCGCCGCCTCGGGCTCGATCATCTTCAGGACGTCCCTGGTCAACTGCATGGGTGAGACGGGCTGCAGCGACAACTCTTCGGGACGCGCAAACTTCAAGAATCCCTGGACGACATCGTCGAGACGACGAATCTCGTGCGCGATGATGTCCAAGTGTTCGTTCGATGAGTCTCGTGCGGCGCCTGAGGCCAGCTTTTCTTTGAGGAGCTCCAGGTGGATCGTCATCGCGTTCAGCGGGTTTTTCACTTCGTGCGCAACACCCGCGGTCAGCCGGCCAAGCGACGCCACGCGGCGTGAGAGCTCCAGCAGCTGCGACCTCGGCGCACCCGCGGGAAGCGTGGCTCTCAGCTGATTGCTGACGCTGGTAAACACGTCGCTCAGCTCCTTGAACTCGTCGCCTTTCAAGTCGAGCGTGGCGCCGAGATCGCCGCGGCCCAGACGAGAGAGACCGCTCCGAATCACGTGGATGGGTCGCAGGACGATATGCGACAACAAGACGGCGACGACCATCGCGCCTACGAGCGCGATGGCAGCCGTCAGGGCGGCTGGGCCGAGCCAGTTGTCGAGCTCGTCTCGAACGAGCAGCGTCGACAGGCCGATGCGAATCTCGGCAAAGGGAACGTCGTTCAGCAGCATCGGCTGACGCCACTCGAGCGTTCGACCGGTTGAATAGACGGCGCGGAGCTGCGCGAATCGGTTCTCGCCGGCGAGCGTCGCCAGGTCGCCTCCTGGCGGGAGCCGCTCGCCAATGCGCGCGCGATCGTTGTGCGCAACTACGATGCCTGACGTGTCGACAATGGCCGCGTAGGTCACGTTTTCGGAATAGATGGCGGATTCGAGCGCCGCCTGGACGCCCGTGTCGCGGCGCAACTCGTCGTAGGCGGTCTCCTGCGAGGTCACGACCTCGCTCGCGCGGTGATAGATGCCCATCGCGAGCACTTCGGCGCGCGCCTGACTCTGCTGCAGCAGCACGCGTGCGAGCGCCGTCAGCTGGAGGACGCTCAGGACGAGCGCCACCAGGGCGACGATCGACGTGACGCCGATCACCTGCTTCTGCTTGATGGAAAGGGACATCAGAAGTGCGCTAGTGCCAAGTGCCGAGTGCCGAGTGCCGAGTGCCGAGTGCCGAGTGCCGAGTGGCCAAGTTCCCAGTGCACTTGGCACTTTGCACTTGGCACTTGGCACTTG
>Ga0137368_10001668_pt1 | contig 23679 bp, 25 predicted proteins | sample SagtaG_13_FD_104917 | JGI IMG/M metagenome (GOLD analysis project Ga0137368, IMG submission 104917) | Vadose zone soil microbial communities from Sagehorn Ranch, Mendocino, California, USA - Sage1_L_100_16 metaG | ecosystem: Environmental > Terrestrial > Soil > Vadose zone | place: USA...
CCGCTGTTCGGCTACCGAGGGGTGGTCCTGGCCTTCCTCCTGATCACCGCCCTGTCCTTCAGCGTCTGGGCCCATCACATGTTCGTCACCGGTGCGGTCGAGCTCCCGTTCTTCAGCATCACGACCGAGATGATCTCCATCCCCACGGGCGTGCTCTTCTTCAACTGGCTGGCCACGTTGTGGAAGGGGAAGCTCAGGTTCGAACCCCCGATGCTCTTCGCGCTGGGCTTCGTGGCCATGTTCCTGATCGGGGGGATCGACGGCGTGTGGATGGCGTCGCCCGCCATGGACTTCGCCATCCACGACACGTACTGGGTGGTGGCCCACTTCCATTACGTGCTGTTCGGCGGAACTGTCTTCGGGATCATGGCGGGCGTCTACTACTGGTTCCCGAAGATCACCGGACGGATGCTTTCCAGGCGCCTCGGTCTCTGGCACTTCTGGCTCCAGCTGGTCGGGTTCAACCTCACCTTCTTCCCCATGCACATGCTCGGACTGCAGGGCATGCCTCGCCGTGTCGCCGACTACGCACCCGACCGGGGCTGGAACACCCTGAACCTCCTCTCGAGCATCGGCGCATTCGTGATCGCCGCGGCCATGGTGGTCTTCGCGGTGAACGTGATCCTCACGCTCCGGAAGCCCAGGACAGCGCCGGCCGACCCGTGGAGCGGGAACACGCTCGAGTGGGCGACCACCTCGCCCCCGCCGCCGCACAACTTCGACCGGCTTCCGGTCATCGGCTCCGCACGTCCCGTGTACGACGCGCGTCTCGCCGGGACCGTCGCGGAGGGGGATGGATCATGAGCACCGCCGAGATGGCAGGCGACGAACGCGCCGTCCGGGGCACGAGCAGCCCGGTGCTTGGAATGGTGCTCTTCGTCGCCTCGGAGGCCATGTTCTTCGCCGCGTTCTTCGCCATCTACGCCATGAGCTACTCGTCGCAGCCATCCTGGCCGCCCAAGGGTGTCACCGTGCCGAGCATCGGAGTGCCGTCCGTCATGACGGGCCTCATCGTCGCGAGCAGCTTCTTCCTCCAGCTGGGGGTTCGGGCCATCCGCAGAGGCGACGGGAGGCGCCTCTCGCTGTGGTTGGCGACCACGCTGTTGTTGGGGGCGACATTCGTGGCGCTGCAGCTGTTCGGCTACTCCCAGATCGAGTTCGGGATCCGCTCGGGCATCTACGCGTCGCTCTTCTACGTCATGACCGGGGTGGCGCTGGCCCACGTGGTCGGAGGCGTGGTCTTCCTCCTCCTGGTTCTCGTTCGGTCCGCCACGGGTCACCTGACGATGGTTCGGCATGAGCCCGCGGAGGCTGCGGCCATCTACTGGCACTTCGTCGTGATCGTTTCCGTGGCCCTCTACGTGGTGTTCTACCTCCTGGTCTCGGTTCAACCCAAGGGCCCATGACCAACCCCAGGGCGCGGCGTGGGTTCGGTCAGGGGGGAGCCGGTTGAGCCTGTACGCGCGCATCGTGTTGGGGCTGGCCCTGTTCCTCGTCGTCGCCGGCCTGATCTACGGCTCCACGAGTCACGAGTACCTGGGCACCCTGCTGTTCGTGGTCGGCGCCGGCGGCTTCGCCTTCATCGGGCTGTTCGTTCGCCGCGCGGTTCGAGTGACCGCGCGGGAGGGGCGGTCGAAGGAGCATCCCGAGGAAGAGCCCCACGTGACGCCCACCATCTGGCCGTTCGTGCTGTCACTGGCGGGAGTGGGTCTCGTCCTGGGCGCCGTGGTCAACCAGTGGCTCCTGGCCGTCGGCGCGGCATTGTTCGTGACCGCGAGCGTGGGGTGGTTCGCCGACGTCCGCCGACAGTGGGGCAATGGCGCACATCGGTGACCCCGGGAGACGCGGAGTCACCACTCGGAGTTCCCGGGATGACTCAGCTTCGCAGGAGCAGGAACACCGTGGCCAGGATCAGCGTGGCCAGGATCGTGAGGTAGACGATGGCGTGATACTGGGACGGGCTCGGACTGGGAAGGTCCGCGGGATTACACCTCCGGCACACCGAGCGTCCCGATGGAACCGTGATCCCGCACCGCACGCACCGGTCGTACAGGGACCGCATGTCGCATTCGATTCTACGCCACATGGCGGCACCCCCCATGAGCGGCGCCGGGGCGGCGGAGAGTGAAGGTACAGGCAGCCACCCGGAGAGATCTCCTCGCGCTCGTCGCCGACTACGTGGCCCTCACCAAGCCGCGCATCGTGTCGCTGTTGCTCTTCACGGGTGCCTGTGGGTTCCTGGCCGGGGGCCGCGGCCGACTGTCCCCCGGCCCGCTGATCGCCGTCGTGGGGGGCGGAGCCCTGGCTGCGGGCGGGGCGAATGCGATCAACTGCGCGATCGATCGCAAACTCGACGCACTCATGTTCCGGACGCGCGACCGGCCCGTTGCGGCGGGGCGTCTCGCGGCATCCCAGGCCGTCGCTTTCGGCCTCGTGCTGAACGTCGTCGCGGGGACCTGGCTGGTGGAGGTGACCAACCCCCTCGCGGCCGGGCTGGCCCTGGCCGGATCGGCATGGTACGTGCTCGTCTACACGTGGTGGCTGAAGCCTCGGTCTCCACAGAACATCGTCATCGGCGGGGCGGCCGGGTGCTTTCCCCTGCTGGTCGGTTGGGCGGCTGCCACCGGCGGGCTCGACGGCACCGCTCTCTCCCTGGCAGCTGTGGTCTTCATGTGGACTCCGCCGCACTTCTGGTCGCTGGCCACCCTGCTGCGACAGGACTATCGCCGCGCGGGAGTGCCGATGCTGCCGGCCGTGGCTCCGCCGGCGGCAACCGCGCGATCCATGCTGCAGTATGCGGCGGCCACGATGGCCGTCAGTCTCGTCCCCCTGGCATGGGGAGGCTTGGGCGCGGTCTACGGGGCCGTGGCAATCCTCCTGGGGACCGAGTTGGTGAGGCGGAGCGAATCGTTCCGCCGCCATGCCACGTCGCAGGCGGCTGCCAGCCTGTTCCACTACTCGCTGGTCTATCTCCCGGGATTGTTCCTCGCCGCCGTCGTCGACCGATCCCTGCCCTAGGGAGCGTCGGGCGGGGGACGTGCCCCGAGTGGAACCCGGTCTTCGCTTCTGGACTCCCGGTGGCCGCGCACCGGATTTGACGATGTGACATCGAAGGTAATAGTGTCGCGGTCGATGGCCGTCGCCTCCGTGGAGCTGCGCCCGGGAACCGCGGGGCGGATTCTCGACGCCGCGTTCGATGCCGTTCGCGACTTCGGGCTCTCCCGCGCGACGATGGAGGACGTCGCCCAGCGGGCCGGCCTGTCCCGCCAGACCCTGTACCGGTACTTCCCGTCGAAGGACGCGCTCATCGTCGCGCTGATCTCGCGGGAGGAGGAGCGGTTCATCGCCGGGGTCCGCTCGGCCATCGCCGGTCACGACGACCTCGGTCCATCGCTGGCCGAGGGGGTCGGGTTCGTCCTGCGCTTCGCCCGCCAGCACCCCCTGCTCGACCGGCTCCTGGCCACCGATCCACAGGCGTTCCTCCCCTACCTCACCACCCGCGGCCTGCCGGTGATCGTGCGAGCCCGCGAGGCCATGCTCGAGATGCTCGCCCCCCGCGCGCCGCATCTCCCGCTGGATGCCCTGCGCGGGGCGCTCGACGCATCCACCCGCGCGGTCGTCTCGTATGTCCTCACGCCGTCCGAGCGTCCCGACGACGTGGTCGCCGCCGACATGGCGGCGATGGTCATGGCCACGCTGCGCGAACCCCGGGACCATGTGCCTCCCGAATCCGAGAACGCCGCGCCGACCACACGGAGGTCTCGCTCATGAGCACGCGCCACTACACGATGCCCGTCGACCAGACGCAGTGGTTCGTGGACAGTCCCCACGACACCGTCTTCAACTTCGAGTACGACGAGGGTCGGGACCGGCTGCTCTCCCTGTACGAGAAGGGCAAGGAGAAGCAGTGGAACACGAACACCCGCCTGGACTGGTCGATCGACGTCGATCCCACCTCGGAGACCAACTTCGCCGACATCTACATCCCGATCTTCGGCTCGGACATCTGGGAGCGGATGAACGACAAGGAGCGCTCGAACCTCCGCCAGCACATGGCGGCCTGGATGAACTCGCAGTTCCTCCACGGTGAGCAGGGCGCGCTGGTGTGCACTGCGAAGATCGTCCAGACCGTCCCGGACGTCGACTGCAAGTTCTACGCGGCCACCCAGGTCATGGACGAGGCCCGCCACATGGAGACGTACTCGCGCTACCTCCGCGAGAAGATCGAGATGGCATACCCCATCAATGCGAACCTGAAGTCGCTCCTGAGCGACGTGGTGTCCGACGGACGGTGGGACATGACCTGTCTGGGCATGCAGATCATGATCGAGGGCCTGGCGCTGGCCGCGTTCGCCATGATCCGGGACTTCTCCGAGGAGCCCCTGGCCAAGGCGCTCAACGCCTACGTCATGCAGGACGAGGCCCGCCACGTCGCGTTCGGGCGGCTGTCCCTCCGCGACTACTACCCGCAGCTCACCCAGGCCGAGCGGGAGGAGCGCGAGGAGTTCATCGTCTACGCCTCGTACCTCATGCGGGACCGCTTCCGGGCCCAGGAGGTCTGGGAGCACCTCGGCCTGCCGGTCGAGGAGTGCATCGAGTACGTGGAGAGCTCCCAGATGCTCGGGGAGTTCCGCAAGATGCTGTTCTCCCGGATCGTCCCCACCGTGAAGGACCTCGGGCTGTTCGGCCCCAAGGTCCAGGCCGCTTTCGTGGACATGGGCGTCATCGACTTCGCCGAGACCAACCCGGATGACCTCTCCGCGGCCGACGAGCAGATCGCCGAGGAGATGGAACGCCAGCACGCGCTCCTCGGGACGAACGGCGGCGGCCTGTCCGACGTCGATCCCGGCCGCGCCGCCGAGGTGGTGGCCACCATCGAGGCCGGGAGCGAACCCGCCTGATCCGCGAGCCAGGACGAGGAGCACTGGGCGGACTCATGGACGCGTACCGGACGCCGGACGAACGGTTCGAGGGGCTCTCCGGATACCCCTTCCAGCCGAGCTACGTCGAACAGGACGGCCTGCGGATGCACGTGGTGGACGAGGGCCCGCCGGACGGCCCGCCGGTCCTCCTGCTCCACGGCGAGCCGACCTGGTCGTTCCTGTACCGGCACATGATCCCGGTGCTCGCCGCCGAAGGCCTGCGGGCGGTGGCCCCCGACTACTTCGGATTCGGCCGGTCCGACAAGCCCACCGAGCGAGACTGGTACACGTACGATCGCCACTTCGGCTCGATCGAGGCCCTGGTCGGCACCCTCGGCCTGACAGGGGTGACCGTCGTGATGCAGGACTGGGGCGGGCCCATCGGGTTCCGCCTGGCGGTCGAGCGTCCGGACCTCGTGGACCGTCTGGTGGTGCTGAACACCGGGATCTTCAGCGGGCGACCCCCGTCCGAAGCGTGGCTCCAGTTCCGCGACTTCATGCGCCGTGTGGACCTCGAGATCCGCCCCGGACAGCTGGTGAACATCTCCTGCGGGAACGCGTTACCGGACGACGTGGTGGCCGGGTACGACGCGCCGCACCCGGTGCCGGAGTCGAACGTTGGGGTGGTGATGTTCCCGGAGCTGGTCCCCACCTCGCCGGACCATCCGGCCGCGGCGAAGATGCTGGAGGTCCGCGAGGGCGTGAAGCGGTGGGACAGGCCCGCCCTGGTGCTGTTCAGCGACTCCGACCCGATCTTCTCCCCCGCCGCCGCCGAGGCCATGGCGGCGCGCATCCCCGGCGCCGGGCCGGCCGAGATCGTGCAGGGGGCCGGCCACTTCCTGCAGGAGCAGAAGGGCGAAGAGATCGCCCGCCGCGTCGTCCGGTTCGTCGCCGAGACGACCTGAACGGGGGGTTCCGCCAGGCCCGGGCGGGCGCGTACACTTCGGCCACCCATGGCGAATGCAGACCTGGCCCGTCGCGTGGCCGTGGCCCGGGGGGAGGAGCCGGCCGATGCCGTGCTCACCGGCGGCCGCGTGCTGTCCGTGTTCACCGGAGAGCTGCTCGAGGTGGACGTGGCCGTCGCCGGCGAGCACGTCGCCGCGCTGGGCGCGCCCGGGACGTACCGGGGCGCCGTCACGCACGACGTCGACGGGATGATCCTCGTCCCCGGCTTCATCGACGGGCACATGCACGTCGAGTCCACCAAGCTCACCCCGGCCGAGTTCGCCCGGGCCGCCCTCCCCCACGGCACCACCACCGTCGTGCTGGACCCGCACGAGGTCGGGAACGTGCTGGGGTCGAGGGGGATCCTGGCCCTGCTGGCGCTGGGCGAGGGCGCGCCGATCGACATGTACGCGATGGCCTCGTCCTGCGTCCCGGCCTCCGCCCTCGAGACCTCCGGCCACACCCTCGACGCCCGCGACATCACCGCGCTCTTCGAGGCGAACCCCAGGATCATCGGGCTGGCCGAGATGATGAACTTCCCGGCGGTGGTGGCCGGGAACCCCGAAGCCCTGGCCAAGATCGAGGCCGCGGGAACCCGGCACGTCGACGGCCACGCCCCCGGGCTGACCGGCGCCGGGCTCAACGCCTACCTCGCCGCCGGCGTGCAGTCGGACCACGAATGCACCCGGCTGGAGGAGGCGCTGGAGAAGCGGCGCCTGGGGATGTGGATCATGATCCGCGAGGGCTCCGCCGCCCGGAACCTCGAGGCTTTGCTCCCGCTGGTCCTGGAGCACGGTCCGGAGAGCTGCATGCTGGTCACCGACGACCGGGAGCCCCACGACCTCCTGCGCGACGGCCACATCGACAACGCCCTGCGCAGGGCGGTGGCCCTGGGGTGCCCGCCCGAGCAGGCCGTGACCATGGCCACGCTCCACCCCGCGAGGTACCACCGCCTCCGGGGGCACGGAGCGGTGGCCCCCGGCTACCTGGCGGACGTGGTGGCCCTGAAGGACCTCGAGGAGTTCCGCCCGACCCGCGTGTGGAAGCGGGGCCGGCTGGCCTTCGACGGCGAGCGGGTGGCCGAGTTCCCCACGCCGGAGGTCCCGGACTGGATGCTCCACACGATGCACGCGGCCCCGGTGACCGAGGGGGCCCTCCGGATCCCCGCCGGCTCGAACGGCCACCTGATCCGGGTCATGGAGGTCAAGGCCGGGCAGATCGTGACCGGCTCGCTCACCGCGGAGCCCCTCATGCGCGACGGCGCGGTGGTGGCCGATCCATCCAGGGATCTGGCCAAGATCGCCGTGGCCGAACGGCATCGCGAGAGCGGCCGGATCGGGATCGGGCTGGTCCGGGGGTTCGGCCTGCGCGAGGGGGCGCTGGGCTCGACCGTCGCGCACGACGCCCACAACGTGATGCTGGTCGGGTCGAACGACCGGGACATGGCCGCGGCGGCCGCGCGCCTCCAGGAGCTCGGCGGCGGCCAGGTGATGGTTCGGGACGGCCGGGTCCTGGCCGAGGTGGCCCTCCCGCTGGGCGGGCTGATGTCGCTGGAACCTCGCGATCGGGTGGCGGGGGCCTGCATGGCGCTGGAGGGCGCCGCACTGGACTGCGGCGTCACGCTCCGATCGCCGTTCATGGCGCTGTCGTTCCTGGCCCTGTCGGTGATCCCGGAGCTGAAGGTCACCGACCTCGGGCTGGTGGACGGGCTCAGGTTCGAGCTGGTGTCCCTGCAGGTCTGAGGGCCGCCCGAGTCCCCACCCGTTCGAGCCGCTTGGTCAGTCGGACCTCCGTCCCTCGCCGGGACGTGCCCCGGCGAACCGAGACCTCGTCCATCAGCGCGGTCATCAGCGGGATGCCGTGCCCGCCCTGTCCCTCGAGCTCGGGGAGCGGGACCTTCCGGACGAACCGCCCCTGGTCGCCGATCGAAACCTCGACGCGATCCGGTCGGATCCGCCAGCCCACGCGGAAGACGGCGCTCCCGGAGTGGACCACCGCGTTGGCGCAGGCCTCGGACACCGCCAGCACGATGTCGTCGGCCGCGCCGCCGTCCACGCCCTCCTCGTGGCACAGCTCCCGGAGGAACGTCCGCACGTCGAACAGGGCCCTGGGCTGGGCCGGGAAGACGCGCGTTCGGGAAGAGGGTCGGGCAGCGGACAACATCGGAAACCTCGGTGGATCCCCCTCGATTCGTTCGGCCAGCGTGCTTGTTCCCCGTGAGTCGTTTGGCGAAACGCGCGAAGGGTATCGTTCGCGCCACACGGCGCCCCCAGCCCGCAGGAGGCAGCGCATGAGACCGAGGATGCTCGCGCTCGGCGTCGCGGCCGTGGTCCTGGCCCTGGCCGTCCCGGCCTGGGCCGCGAACTTCACACCCACGGCGACCTTCGCGCTCAGCACCAAGCTCGTGAACGCGAACCCCACCCTGACCGTCGGCGTGAAGCAGGACCAGGGCGAGGAGGAGCTGGCCAAGGTGATCCTGGCCATCCCGCACGGCTTCAAGCTCCCGCCGGACTCGGCGATCGACGACGGCGAGAAGCTGGGCCAGGGGTCCATCACGATCGCGCTGGCCCCGGCCTGCAGCACCACCGAGACCGTGAACGTGAACATCGTCGAACGGAACCGGACCCAGGCCGAGAAGAACGCCGGCGTCTACGCCGTGTGGGTGGTGGACCTCCACCCGGTCACCACGATCGACCTGAAGATCAAGGGCAACCCGACGAACGGCTGGAAGGCGACCGGGGCCATCGCGCCGAACGACGCCACCTGCCCTCCGTTCCAGTTCCACGCGACGATCAACAAGACCTCGTCGAGCTCGCACGTGAAGCTGATCCGGAACCCCGCGAACGCCGGGACCTACACGCTGAAGATCACCTTCGTGGGCGAGAACGGGAGCAAGGTCACCCGGTCGAAGGCCTTCTCGATCACGTCGTAGCGGCACGGGCCGAAGGGCCCGGGTGGCGGGGGTCTCCCGCAGTTGACGCGTGCTCTCGCCGGGTCGTAGCGTCCCGGCGAGATGCGCCTCGCCGACCGGATGGGACGACTGGGGACCGAGTCGGCCTTCGAGGTCCTCGCCCGGGCGAGGGCACTGGAGGCCACCGGTCGTAAGGTGATCCATCTCGAGATCGGCGAGCCCGACTTCGATACGCCCGCGCACATCGTGGACGCCGCGGTGGAGGCCCTGCGTTCGGGCCAGACACACTACGTTCCGGCGCCGGGGATCCCGCAGCTCCGCGAGGCGGTGGCCGAGTTCCTGGGACGCAAGGGCCGCCTGGAGTGCCGGGCGGACCAGGTCGTGGTGATGCCCGGCGCGAAGCCGGTGATGTTCTACACGATCATGGTCCTGTGCCAGGAGGGCGACGAGGTCGTGTATCCCGACCCCGGCTTCCCCATGTACGAGTCCATCACGCAGTTCGCCGGGGCCACGCCGGTCCCGGCTCCGCTGCGAGAGGAGAACGGGTTCCGGATGGATCCCGACGAGCTGGCCTCGCTCGTCACCGACCGGACCCGGTTGGTCATCCTCAACACCCCCCACAACCCGTGTGGGAGCGCCATGACCCGCGAGGAGCTGGAGCGGGTGGCGGAGGTCGTTCGGGCCCACCCGGACCTGGTGGTGCTGTCCGACGAGGTGTACTGGGCGGACCGCTACGACGGGCCGCACACGTCGATCCTCGACATCGACGGCATGGCCGAGCGGACCGTGCTCCTCGACGGGTGGTCGAAGACGTTCGCGATGACGGGGTGGCGGCTGGGACTCGGCGTGTTCCCGCCGGACCTGGTGGAGCCGGTGACGCGGATGGTCATCAACTCCGTGTCGTGCACGTCGGCCTTCAGCCAGCACGCCGCCCTCGCGGCGCTCACCGGGCCATGGGAGCCCGTGGAGGAGATGGTGGCCGAGTTCCGTCAGCGCCGGGATCTGGTGGTCGAGGGCCTCAACTCGATCCCCGGGGTGTCGTGCGTCATGCCCGACGGCGCGTTCTACGTGTTCCCCTCGATCCGGGAGCTGGGGGCGACCTCGAAGGAGGTGGAGGCGCACCTGCTGCAGCACGCCGGGGTGGCCTGCCTGTCCGGGACCGCGTTCGGGCAGTACGGCGAGGGGTACCTCCGCCTCTCCTACGCGAACTCCATCCAGAACCTCCGGGATGCGCTGGAGGCCATGGAGGCCTCGCTGCCCGAGCTGCAGCCGGCCGGACAGCCCACCGCGTGAGCGGCGACGGCGCGACGGGGCGAACGGAACCGTGACCGGCGAGCGCTGGCCGGTCCTCGTCACCCGCCGGCTCCCCCGATCGGCCATGGAGGCCATCGGGGCCCGCTGCGACGCCGACGTCTGGGCCGACGAGTGGGCCATCCCCCGCGACGAGCTCCTGCGGCGGCTCCCCGGCAAGCGCGGCGCCGTGACGCTGCTCACCGAGAGGGTCGACGCCGAGTTCCTGGACGCCGCGCCGGACCTCGTGATCGTCGCGAACTACGCGGTTGGGTTCGACAACATCGACGTGGAGGAGTGCACCCGCCGAGGGGTGATGGCCTCGAACACGCCCGAGGTCCTCACCGAGACCACCGCCGACACGGCCTGGGCCCTGCTGATGGCGGCGGCCCGGCGGGTCCCGGAGGGCGACCGGTTCCTGCGGTCGCGGATCCCGTGGATCTGGGGGCCGCAGATGATGCTCGGCCAGGACGTCCACGACCGGACCCTGGGGGTGGTGGGATTCGGCCGGATCGGGCAGTCCGTGGCCCGGCGGGCGATGGGGTTCGGCATGCGCATCGTGTACTACGACCTGTACCGCCCTCCCGAGGAGATCGAACGCGAGCTCGGCGCGCAGTACCTCGAGTTCGACGAGCTCCTCGCCCAGGCCGACTTCATCTCGATCCACGTGGCGCTCACGCCGGAGACCCGCCACCTGTTCGGACCGGAGCAGTTCCGGGCCATGAGGCCGACGTCGGTGCTCGTGAACACGTCCCGGGGGCCGGTCATCGACGAGGCCGCGCTGGCCGCGGCGCTCCGCGACGGCGAGATCTTCGCCGCTGGCCTCGACGTGTTCGAGAAGGAGCCGGAGGTCCATCCCGACCTGCTGGACGCGCCGAACGCGGTGATCGTCCCCCACCTGGGGAGCGCCACGGTGGACACCCGCAAGGCCATGGGCCTGCTCGCCGCCGACAACCTCGTCGCCGCCCTCGAGGGCCGGCGCCCCCCCACCCTCCTCAACCCCGAGGCGTGGGAGTCCCGCTCCGGCTCGACCGGCTGAGAGCTCCAAACACCTCGGGACTCCCGCGGAACAATCCAGGTCGGCGCCGCGTATCCAATGAGAGCACAATGGAGCGGAAGGAGGCGGTCATGCGCCGGATCGCTGTGTCGGTCGTGGTGGCGGTGGTGGGTGCCGTGCTGGTCGCGTCGGCGGCCCCGGCGTCTGCGAAGGGCGAAGGCAGGGGCATGCGCCTCCGGATGACGATCACCGGACCGGGGCTCCACACCGGCGGATCCGGGCCCGGCTCGGGCGGGGTTTCCGGCAACGGCGGGTCGGCCGGAGAGGACTCGATCGGCACGATCGACGTCGTCGTGAGGGACGATCCAGAGCAGAGCGCCGCATTCTGGCAGCTGGCCGGTGCGTCCCTCGCGTTCACCGGGCGGTGCCTGGGGTGCCTGACGGGGCTCGACACAACGCCACCCCATGACCTCTCCCGGCTGGGGCCGGCATACCGGGTCGTCTACCTGGCCGGGCGGTGCTGCACGAAGTCCGCCGTGCAAGCCATCTACCCCTTCGCCCCGGGCGGGCCATGGGTCGACTTGGAGCGGGCCCATCGTGCAGCCTTCTTCGGCGACGGCCGGAATGGATTGCCCCTGGTCCGGACCGGATGGCTGCACCTGGCGGGGTTCCGGGGCGCGGCGCTCCTGGACATCCTGCATCGCCTCGGCGTGCCGAGGAAGGACCCGATGCTGGGGCCCGCCGGTTCCGCGGCGCCGTCGGCCGTGCGCCAACCGGCCACCGGCGGCTGGCGGATCGCGACAGGGCTGGCAGGGCTCATCGCCCTGCTGGTGCTCGGCGCGGCGACGGCGAGACCACGCCGGGCCGGCAAGCCGGCCTGACAGCGTCCGGTCCGACCACCGGAACCCGTTCACGGAACCCTTCCGCCGGACGGCGCGTACCAGAGGGGGCAAGATCGAGCCGGAGGAGGCGTCATGCGGCGGACGTTCGTGGTGGTCGTGGCGATGACGGTGGGGGCGGTGCTGGCGGCGTCGGCGCCGGCCCTGGCGAAGGGCGAGGGCCAGCCGGTGGGGGCCATCATCACCGGGCCCGGCCTGCCCGGCGGCGGTTCGGGTGGACCCGGCGGAGGTGGTTCGAACGGTTCGGGCGGCAGCGGCATGGGCGGTCCGGGAGCCGCCATGGGCACCGTCCACGTGCGCGGCGCCGATCCGATGACGCCGCTCGAGACCACGCCGTTCTGGCGGCTCGCGAGCCTCACCGGAGCGCTCATCCCGTGCTGGGGATGCGGGCACTACTACGACAGCCCGGCCCCGAAGGACGTCGGGGTGCTCGGCCCCGTGTACCACGTGACCTACTTCGCCGGCGAGTGCTGCGCCCGTGCCGTGCACCAGTCGATCTACCCGTTCGCGCCGGGCGGGCCGTGGACGTTCACCCAGGCCTCGAACAATGGCGTGTTCATGGTGGAGGAGGCGAACCACGGCTGGTTCCACGCGCACGGGACCATGGCCCAGGACCTGATGCGGTTCCTCCACCACCTCGGCGTCCCGAAGCAGGACCCGGTCGCTGCGGCGGCGGGAGCCTCGGCATCGACCGCGGGGTCGAGCACCGCGTGGCGGATCCCGGTGGCCCTGGTCGCGCTCATCGCGCTGCTGGTGCTCGGTGCGGCGATCGCCCGGCCGAAGCGGGCCGGCAAGCTGGCCTAGCGGCCGTTCGCGCTAGCGGCGGCGGCGGGGGCGCGGGCCCGGCCGGCGCGGCGGACGCTTCCGGCGCGGTGCCCGGGGGATGGTGGTGGGGTCCGGGAGACCCACGCGGGCGTCGTCCACGGCCTTCTTGATCTCGGCGGGGATCCCGGCCTGGTGGGGAGGTGCCGTGATCATGAGCTGGAACAGCACCGAGCGCTCCAGCTCCTCCACGGTGTTCACCACGACCCGCCGGTCCCCACCGGCCTTGGCCCGCCACAACGCGACGATGCGGCCGTTCGACTGGACCTCGACCCGCAACGTGGTGTCGCCGATCCGGCCGTCCCAGACCGGTCTGGCTTCCTCCTGCATCATCGCGTTCACCTCCTTCGGAGCCCCCCGAAGCCGAGCCGGGCACGGTACTGCGGTCGGCCGTTCGCGGGATGTGGGCGGCGAGCTGATCGAACGCCCGGGGAAACCCTAGCACGGCGCGAACGCGCCGGGAGGCAGGAGCCTAGGGCTCCTCGCCGTCGGCGCTCTGCGCGCCCCCGCTGCCGCGGAGGACGGACAGGATGGCGTCCATCTCCGCATCGCCCACCTGCTCGGTGCGGGCCGACCCCCGGGCGGCGGTGAGGATCGTGCGGAGATTCGACTCCGCCATCTCGAGCTTGCCCTCGAGATCCTTGACCCGAGCCGCCAGGCTGTGGGCCCGGCGCTCCGCCTCGTCCTTGGCTTCCCGGGCCTCCCGAGCCTCCTCGCGGAGGGTCCGCAGGTTGCCCCGGAGCGTGCCTGCCTCCCGGCCCAGATCGATGAGCCGGTCGATGGCGGCCCGTCCCACCTCGCTGTAGGTGGGACGACCGGGCTCCGCGGCCCCGGCCCGCTCCCTGGTCCGCGCGGCGGCGGGCTTCCGGGCCCGGGGGCGCCGGGGGATGGCCTCTGGCTCACCGGGGTCCACGGGCCTGGCGTCGAGCAGGCGGTACGTGCCGCCCGAGACCTCCAGACGCTTGCGGGCCAGCAGCGCCCGCACGGCTCGGGCGGCCGACAGCGCATCGGGCAGGCCAATGCGCTTGCCGACGTCTGCTGGGGACTCAGTCAGGGTGTCGCCCGGCTGGACATGTTCCGCAACTGCGGAGAGGAACGCATTGGCCCGCCGGAGGCTCTCCTCGTTCATTGGGGCAATGGTAGGCCCAATCCCGCGTCAACGCCAGAGGCAAAGTCCCGGTTCGCCGGCCGGGCCGAGCGGCGCGCCGGGAAAGAGTGACAAGAGCCGGATCTCGGCTTGACCGGACCGGCGGGAGGCCTTATGGTCGATGTGGAACCGCTGGGGCCCTCGGGCTCCGGCGGTTCCACTTTGTGGGCCAATTCGAGGGGATCGAGGGCGGCGAGCGCGGGAGCGGCGCCGAGCCTACAATCGCCCCACCCGCACCCACCAACCGCGGGAGGGACGATGCCATCCATGCGCGGTCTCATGCAGCAGGACCCCCTGATCCTCACCCGCATCCTGGAACGGGCCCGGACCCTGGCCCCTCGGGGGCAGATCGCCACCCGGACCCCGGAGGGGATGCACCGCGAGACCTACGCCGACCTCGGCGAGCGGTGCGCCCGCCTGGCGAACGCCCTCCGGGAACTCGGGGTGGGGCCCGGCGACCGGGTGGGCTCGTTCGCCTGGAACTCCTGGCGGCACCTCGAGCTGTATTTCGCGGTGCCGTGCATGGGCTCGGTGCTGCACACGCTGAACATCCGGCTGCACCCCGAGCAGGTGGCGTGGATCGCGAACCACGCCGAGGACCGGGTGGTGTTCGTCGACGAGTCCCTGCTGCCCGTGTTCGAGAAGGTCCTCCCCGGGCTGAAGACCGTGGAGCGGGTCATCGTGATGGGCTCGACGGCCTCCGAGGCCCCGGCGGATGCCCTCGACTACGAGGAGCTGCTGGAGGGCGCGTCGCCGGAGCTCGACTGGCCGGAGCTCGACGAGAACGACGCCTGTTCGATGGCCTACACCTCCGGCACCACCGGGAACCCCAAGGGGGTCGTGTACTCGCACCGGTCGATGGTCCTGCACGCCTTCATGGCCAACCAGGCCGGCGTGCTGGCCATCGAGCCGAACGACGTGGTGATGCCCGTGGTGCCGATGTTCCACGCGAACGCCTGGGGCCTGCCCTACGCCGCGGCGATGGCGGGGGCCAAGCTGGTGTTCCCGGGGCAGTACAGCGCGGACCCGGCGGCCCTGGCCGAGCTCATCGAGACCGAGCGGGTGACGTTCACGGCGGGCGTGCCGACCGTGTGGATCGGCATGCTGCAGCACCTCGAACAGCGCCCGGTGGACCTGTCCTCGCTCCGCGCCGTCACGGCCGGCGGGGCCGCGGTGCCCCGGTCGATGATCGAGGCGTTCGGGGCGAAGCACGGGGTCGAGGTGTGGCAGGGGTGGGGCATGACCGAGACCGGCCCGCTGGCGTCGCTGTCCCGCCTGACCCCGGCACACGCCGACCTCCCCGAGGCCGAGCGGATCCGGGTCCGGGCCAAGCAGGGCGTGGTGGTGCCCGGGATCCGGGTGCGGGTGATGGACGTGGCCACCGGCGACGAGGTGCCGTGGGACTCCAAGACGATGGGCGAGGTCCAGGTCAAGGGGAACTGGGTGGCGTCCGCGTACTACCGGCCGGACGCGCCGGTGGAACAGTTCGTGGACGGGTGGCTCCGGACCGGCGACGTGGCGGTGGTGGACGAGCACGGGTTCCTGCAGCTGGTGGACCGGACCAAGGACCTGGTGAAGTCCGGCGGCGAGTGGATCTCGACGATCGAGCTGGAGTCGGCGCTGATGGGGCATCCGGCGGTGCTGGAGGCGGCGGTGATCGCGGTCCCCGACGAACGGTGGAGCGAACGGCCCCTGGCCTGCGTGGTCCTGAAGCCGGGGGCCGAGGCCACGCAGGAGGAGCTCATCGAGTTCATCGCGCCGCAGTTCGCCAAGTGGTGGCTGCCCGAGCGCATGGAGTTCGTGAGCGAGATCCCGAAGACGAGCGTCGGGAAGTTCGACAAGAAGGTCCTCCGGGCGCAGCACCAGGGAATGTTCGAGGGCTCCGGACCGAGTCCGGTGGAGACGTCGCCGTCGGAGTGACCGCGCTCGAGCGGTGGGCGGCCCAGCTCGAGGCCTGGGCCCTGCCCGAGGAGATCCTGGCGCGGGCGCCGGAGTCGCCGTGGGGATTCCCGGTGGAGCCGTTCCGGGCCCGGGCGGAGCGGGCGGGAACCGACCCACCGTCGCCCTCGGCCCGTGTGGCCCTGGAAGCGCTGCCGGACGGGGGGTCGGTGCTCGACGTGGGCTCGGGGGCCGGGGCGGCCTCGCTGGCGCTGGTGCCGCCGGCGGGCCTCGTCACGGCGTTCGACCCGTCGGAACGGATGCTGGAGGCCTTCGAGGAGCTGGCCGCCCGCGCGGGCGTGGCCCATGCGGCGGTGCGCGGCTCGTGGCCGGACGACGCGGGGTCGGCGGAGGCCGCCGACGTCGTGGTGTGCCACCACGTCGTGTACAACGCGCCGGACCTGGAGGCGTTCGCGCGGGCGCTGTCCGACCACGCCCGCGGACGGGCGGTGGTGGAGATGACCGCGCAGCATCCCCGAGCCTGGATGAACGACCTGTGGATGCGGTTCTGGTCGCTGGAGCGCCCCGACGGCCCCACCTCGGACGATGCGGAGGAGGCTCTGGCAGAGGCCGGGATCCACGTACGTCGGGAGGACTGGCTCCTGCCCCGCCGGGGCGTCGGGCCGCGCGACGCAGCGATCGCCTCGGCCCGCCGGATGCTGTGTCTGACGCACGACCGCGACGACGAGGTCGCCGAGGCCCTGGGCGACCGCCTGTGGACCTCCGGCGACGATCGCTGGTTCATCGGCAACCGCGAGCAGCCCCTCACGACCCTGTGGTGGGACCCGTCATGAGGAGAACGACCCATATCCGCCGGTTCGTGGCGGTCGCTTCCCTGGCAGCCTGGACCCTCCTGGTCGCCGGCCCCACCCCCGCCCGCGCGGCGGGATGCGACTTCGACATCGTCGGCCACCCGAGCTCCGCCGGGACGCCGTTCGACCAGCTCTACGGGATCGACGCGCTCTCCGGCAGCAACATCTGGGCCGTGGGGAGCAGAGAGGCCGCCGGCAAGCCGTTCATCCTGCACTGGAACGGCAACAAGTGGAACATCGTGCCGGCGCCAGACAAGGGTTCCATCACCGAGCTGTACGACGTGACGGTCATCTCACCGTCGAACGCGTGGGCCGTCGGTTACTACTTCCCGTCCTCCGGGGGGTTCGAGCGGACGCTCATCGAGCACTGGAACGGGACGAAGTGGTGGGTGGTGCCGAGCCCCAATCCGCTGTCGGGGCAGAGCAACTTCCTCAAGGGGATCGATGCGGTCTCCGCGTCGAACATCTGGGCCGTCGGGTCGAACGGCCGGCCGGGCAGCAAGACGCTGATCCTCCACTACAACGGTTCGAAGTGGGTGGCCGTCAAGGGGGCCTCCCTCGCCAACGGCGGCGACCTCCAGGACGTCTCGGCCATCTCCGGGTCGAACGTCGTGGCCATGGGGCACAGCGGCGTCGCGGGCGACAGCAGGGCGCTCATCGAGCGGTGGGACGGCCAGAAGTGGACTCGCGATGTCGTGCCGAGCTCGGCAGGCGCCGGCGCCGACCTGATCGGGGTGTCGACGCCGAGCGGGTCCGCGCAGTGGGCGGCCGGGACCCTCTCCGGGACCGCCGCGCTCAAGACCCTCACCATGCGCAACACCGGGTCGGGATGGCAGGTCGTGGGGAGCCCGACCCCGGGAACCGCGGAGAACATCAGCCTGTTCAACGACGTGAGCGCGCTGTCGGCGACGAACGTGTGGGCCGTGGGTGAGTGGGAGAACGACAAGTTCGTCCGCCGAACCCTGATCGCGCACTTCTCCAACGGCTCGTGGCACGTCATCCAGAGCCCCAACTCCGGGACGAAGAACAACCGCCTCTTCGGGGTCGACGCGGTGACGGCGACGAACGTCTGGGCCGTCGGCACGGCCGACCACAACATCGGCTCGGCCGGCCTCATCGAGCACGGCTGCTGATCCCTGCTCAGGACCCCGCGGTGGGCTCGGGGGCAGCGGGGGCCCACCCGACGGGTCGAGAGTCGCCCAGCGACGCGCCAACTTGATGCAGGGCCGACCCGTTGGCATTGACGACATAGGTCCCGCTGGGAAGCACATAGCTGTCGGCGGGTGCCTGCACGGTCTCCTCGATCCCGAACAACAGGCTCGTTCCGTCCGGTGACCAGGACAAGCTTCCTCGAGCGGGGCCGCACGCGGTGTCGGCGTCGGGGCAGGAGAACGACACGACGGTCCGGTCACCCGTCCCGTCCGCCTCGATCGCGTGCACCTCTGTTCGTCCGCGGTCGACGACGACGTAGGCGATCGACCGGCCGTCCGGCGACCACGCGGGTGTCATCGGGTAGACGGTTTCCGACTTGGTCGTCGTCACCGCGTGCATGTCGCTCCCGTCCGGGCGCACGACCCAGATCCCGTACGTCCGGCCGGTCTCCAGCCCACCCGGCCCGAAGGACGCGATCCCCCGGACGAACGCGATCCACTGCCCATCCGGCGACCACGCCGGCTCGGAGTCCGGGTCGTACGTGAACGGTGGACCGTCCTGCGAGGTGAGCTGCCGGGTCTCGCCGGTGGCCGCATCGAGCAGGTACAGGCCGTCGAGATCGGGGCGGGCGTCCGCCGGCTTCGTCCCAGGATGCTGGCGCCGCCAGACCACCGACGAGCCGTCCGGCGCGATCGCGATCTCCGAGTCCAGGGTGCCGCGCTCGCCGGCCGCGCTGGCGATCACGCGGTCGCCCTCCCGGATGGCCACACCGCTGGCGTCGAACAACGCGACGACGAGCCGGCCGTCGGGGAGGAAGGCGAATGCATTCGTCCGGTCGCCGACGGAAATCCCGCTCTCCCCGCCGGAACCGGCGAACGCCGTGTAGTTGGCGCAGCCCGCGCAGACGAGACGGTCGTCCGTGCCGTCCCACCGGATCGTGCGGACGTCCGCTCCGTGCTCCACCGCCGCCGCGTAGGCCACGAGCGACCCGTCGGGGGAGACGGCGGCACGAACGACGGTGCCGTCCACGTGTGTGAGCTGCCTGGGCTCGCCGCCGTCCGCCGGGACCACGAAGAGCTGCACGGTCTCGTCCGGCCCCGGGCGCGCATAGACGAGCACGTCGCCGTTCTCCGGACGGGGGACGGCGGACGTGGTCTCGGGGGCGAACGGCGAGGTGGCCACCGGGGCCGATCCCTTCCCGCCGCCGAAGGCGACCACGGCGAGCGTGATGGCTCCGGCGGCGATGGCCAGGGCCAGCAGCGCGGTCCCGACCCGCCTCAGCGGGGAGGGTGCCAGCGAGACGGGGCGTCCCGGCTCGCGGCCTTCGATCTCCGGCCACAGGTCGGGCGCGTCGAGGCGGTCCAGGCTCTTCAGGTTGCGTCGGTCAGGCATCGGTGTCCTCCAGCAGTCGTCTCAGCCGGCGCCGGCCCTGGCTCAAATGGACTGGACGGTAGCCCTGGTCACGCCCAGGGCCACCGCGACCTCGTCGGTGGGCCGGTCGGCGTAGTCGTGCAGCAGCACTGCCGCTCGCTGGTTCGGCGAGAGGCGGCGCATCGCAGCGAACACATGATCCAGTGGCTCCGGCAGGTCGTACGCGCCCTCCCTCACCACGGGCGCCGCTCTGCGGCGGCGCTTCAGCTCGCCGGCCGCGATCCGGAAGGCCGCCTGCCACACCCACGCCTCCGGCGAGCGGATGGCGTCTCCGCGCGCCAGCGCCTGGGTGAACGCCTCGGCGGCGGCGTCGCTCGCCACCTCGCGGTCACCGCCGTACGCGAACAGCGCGCGCCACACGCGGTCTCCCTGTTCCCGGTAGAGCCGTTCGATCCGCTCGCGGGCACCCGTCACGGCCGCATCCTGCACCTCACCCGTTCAGGGAGGGAACAAAGCCGAAACCTGTAGGCCCGCTCACGATCCCTCCCCGGCGGATTCACGACTCCTTCACACCTCGATGCCAGCATCGGTGGTGAGAAGGCCGTCCATCGGAAGAGAGAAGGAGGACGAGATGCGACGGGGAATGGTGATCGGAGTGACGCTCCTGGTGATCGCCGCGGGGATCGGCATCGGGGTCGGTGCCTACCACGCGGGCGTGAACCACGGGCTGGACCAGGCCGGGAGGTCCGGCGAGGTCGTCCGGGTGATCGACCACGGGTACTACGGGGGATTCCCGTTCGGGATCCTGATCTTCCCGCTGGTGATCATCGGGATCTTCGCCATCGTCGGGGCCAGGCGCCGCCGGTGGGCGGCGATGGGGCCGGGCGGCGGCTACGGCCACTGGGGTCCCGGGCCCTGGGGACCCGGCGGCGTCGAGGACCTGCACCGCCGGTTGCACGAGCAGGAGTCGGGCCAGACGTCCGGTTCGGGCTCAGGCGGGGGCGGACCTCCCACCACGGCATAGCGGCGCGGAGCGAGCCACCTCGACGAGGGGCGGGCCGGGCGAGCAGGTTGCCTCCGACCCGCCCCTTCGTCACGCTGGATCCGTCGAGTTGCGGGAGAACCTGTGAGGACCATCCTGGTCGTGGAGGACGAGATGAAGATCGCGCGGCTCGTGCGCGACTACCTCGAGGACGCCGGGTTCGAGGTGATCGTGGCCGGGGACGGCACGGCCGCGCTGGCCAGCGCCCGCGGGTCGAAGCCGGACCTGGTCGTGCTTGACCTCGGGCTCCCCGGCCGGGACGGACTGGACGTGACCCGCGAGATCAGGCGGCGCTCCACGGTGCCCATCGTCATGCTCACCGCGCGGGGAAGCGAGGCGGACCGGGTGGCCGGCCTGGAGCTCGGGGCCGACGACTACGTCGTGAAGCCGTTCAGCCCGCGCGAGCTGGTGGCCCGCATCCGCGCGGTGCTCCGGCGGACCGAGGCGGTCCGGACGGGAGGGCCCGAGGTGCTGCGGGCGGCGGGCGTCGAGGTGGACCTCCCACGCATGCGCGTCGCCATCGACGGCCGCCCGGTGGACCTCACCCCCACCGAGTTCGAGCTCCTGGCCACGCTGGTCCGGGAGCCCGGCCGCGTGTTCACCAGGTCGCAGCTGCTGGAGGCCATCCGGGGGGTGGCGTTCGAGTCGTACGAACGCGCGATCGACGCCCACGTGAAGAACATCCGCCGCAAGATCGAACCGACCCCGGGGCGCCCCCGCTACCTGCTCACCGTCCACGGCGTGGGCTACCGGTTCGCCGATGCCTGACTGGAGCAGCCGCCGGGGACCGCCGTTCCGCCCTCCGTGGTGGCCGGAGGGAGAGCCGTTCCCGCCCGAACGGGGAACCGGGCGCGGCCCAGGAGGGTGGCACGGATCGCGGCGGCGCGCCATCCGGCGAGTCGGGCTCACGGTCGCGGCGGTGTGGTTCCTGCTGTTCATGACGACCGGGCTGGCCGTGGCGGTCGTCTCGGGGATCTTCGGGCTGGGACGGCACCGCGGCCTGTACCCGCTCGCCGCGATCCTCGGCCTGCTGCTGCTGGTGGGCCTGATCGCCCTGGGCCGGTCCATCCGGCGGATGGCCGTGCCGCTCTCCGACGTGATGGAGGCGGCCGACCGGGTGGCCGGCGGCGACTACGCGGTCAGGGTCACCGAACGGGGCCCTCGCGAGATGCGGCGTCTGGCCCGTTCGTTCAACCAGATGACCGAACGGCTGGGGTCCGACGAGGACCGCCGCCGGAACCTCCTGGCCGACGTGGCCCACGAGCTCCGCACGCCGCTGTCGGTGATCCTGGGGAACACCGAGGGGATGCTGGACGGCCTGTACCCGGCGGACCCGGAGCACCTTCAGCCGCTCCTCGAGACCACGCGGGTCATGGCCCGCCTCCTCGACGACCTCCAGATCCTGTCGACCGCGGAGGCCGGGGCGCTGAAGCTGCACCGGGAGCCGGCGGACCCGGCCCACCTGGTGGCGGACGCCGTGGCCGCGTTCCGTTCCCGGGCCGAGGAGAAGGGCGTCCGGCTGGAGGACGGGGCGGCGAACGGCCTCCCGGTGCTCGAGGTCGATCCCGTCAGGGTCGGCGAGGTGCTGTCGAACCTCGTGGCGAACGCCGTACGACACACGCCGTCGGGCGGCTCGGTCACGGTGACCGCCGAGCCCGCTCAGAACGGTGCGGTTGCGTTCGCGGTCAGCGACACCGGCCCGGGCATCCCACCCGAGGCGCTCCCCCACGTGTTCGACCGGTTCGTGAAGTCCTCCGACTCCGGTGGCGCCGGGCTGGGCCTGGCCATCGCCAAGAGCCTGGTCGAGGCCCACGGCGGGACGATCTCCGCCGAGAGCGGCCCCGAGGGAGGGACCGCCGTCAGGTTCACGCTGGGCTCTGCTCCGGAAGCGGGTTCGGGTCGCTGACCGCGGGCCCCACCGGGTGCTCGCCGGCGAACTTCCCGGTCCGCGCGTCGATCTCCATGACCCAATCCTGCAGGACCGGCTCCGGCGGCTGACTGCCGTCGTCGGCGTGGACGTCGACGTACCGCACCGCCCACACCCACCGCCCCGAGTCGTCCTGCACGAGCGTCGCCTCCACCCTGGAGCCCTGCGTCCCACCCTCGTACGCGGCCCGCTGCACCGCCTCGCTGCACGAGATGAACTCCGGCGGCCCCGGGTCCACGCACGCCCCCCCCGCTCCCCCCGGCGGCGGCTGGAACGCGATCCCGGTGGTGGCGGGGAAGCCGGCGACCAGCGTCTCCACCCGGCCGTCATCGAGGCGCACGGCCTCGAGGTTCGTGGTTCCCCCGTTGTCGTGGAGATAGGCCACCTGGGCGCCGCCGTCGATCCACGCGAGATTCCGGACCAGCCCATCCCTGCCGGTGGTGAGGGCGAACGGGACGTTCTTCGGGTCGCCGTCGAGCACACGAACCCCGTCATAGGCCCAGATGGAGCTCTCGCCATCCCGGGCGGCGACGAACGCGATGATCCGGCCATCCGGCGACCAGACGGGCTGGGCAATCGTGCCCCCCACGTCCAACGCGCTCACGACGGGATGGGCCTTGCTCCCATCGGACTCCATGACGAACAGGTCGACTCGGTCGGATTGGGAGGCGAGACGGCCGAATGCGATCCGGCTGCCGTCCGGCGACCAGGCCGGCCAGACGTCCTCGTAGCCGGCCTCGCGACCCCCTGACAGCGTCTGCATGCCGGTGCCGTCAGGATGGATCTTCGCGAGCGATCCCCCGCTGGTGCCGAACGCGATCCACTTGCTGTCGGGCGACCATGCCAGACCTCCAGCGCCATGTCCCTGGATCACCAGGCCGGTGTTCGACCCGTCGGCGTCGGCCACGAACAGGTCCCTGCCACATCCCCCGCACGAGCGGTCGATGGGCACGCTGCGGTACGCGAGGCGCGACCCGTCGGGGGACCACGCGGGATCGGACACGTGGAACCCGGCAGGGGACTCGATCAGCACGCGCCGCTCCGATCCGTCGGGGCGCATCGCGCACAGGTTCGACCCCGAGATCCCCTGAGCGGGATCGGCGCCGTCGCAGTCGTACAGGATCAGGCCCCCGACCCACGTCCCACCGCCGGGACGGATCCGATTCTGGCCCTGGAGGAGCCCGTCCAGCACCAGCCATGCGCTGGCGACTCCCACGCCGGCCACGGCGAACGCCACCAGTGCAGCGCCCACCCGGCGGCGGCGGTGGCGCTGCAACCTCCGTCGCTGGACCGGCTCCCACGCTTCGGGGGCCCGGAGGTCACGGACCTCGCGGTCGAGCAGCTCTCGGATTTCAGTCATAGCCCTCTCCCAACGCTTCCCTGAACCCTGCCTTCGCCCGGTGGACGCGGGCCCGGACCGACGACGGTCTGATGCCCAGCGCCCGGCCGGCCTCGGCGGAGTCCAGACCCAGCCATTCGGTGAGGACGAGGGCCGACCGCTGCC
>Ga0137368_10001673_pt1 | contig 23662 bp, 14 predicted proteins | sample SagtaG_13_FD_104917 | JGI IMG/M metagenome (GOLD analysis project Ga0137368, IMG submission 104917) | Vadose zone soil microbial communities from Sagehorn Ranch, Mendocino, California, USA - Sage1_L_100_16 metaG | ecosystem: Environmental > Terrestrial > Soil > Vadose zone | place: USA...
AGCACCTGAGCCGCTCCGGCTTCTCCGGCCGGATCGGCCTCGCGGCGCTCGCCGAGTGGGAGCCGATCATCGGTCGGGTCGCGGCGATGTGGCGGGACACACTCGGGCTCGAGATCGAGTTGCGCTGGTGGACGAATGAGGAGGCGGTTCACCTCACCACACCGTGGCATCTCGCGCCGATTGCGCTCGGCGGCTGGCTCCCTGGGTATCCGGACCCGGAGTACTACTTGCGCCTCGAGCTCCACTCGGACAGCCGTACGAACGAAGGCGGCTTCGCCTATGCGCCGTTCGACGAGCTAATCGAGCGGGCGCGGCAGGAGCGCAGCGACCGGCGCAGGCTCGAGCTGTTCCACGACGCTGACCGGATGGCGATCGCGGATCGCGTCGCCCTGATCCCGCTCGTCTACGGCCGCAGCATGGCCTTCGTCAAGCCACGCGTGAAGGGATGGTGGGAGTTCGGCAAGACGTCGTCCTCCTTCGCCGATCTCCTCGTCGACGAGCGCTCGCCGAGGGCCGGGCAATGAGGACCTGTCCGAACTGCGGGCAGGAGAATCCCGAGGGTGCGCGCTTTTGCCTCGCGTGCGGCGCAGCGCTCGTTGAGGCTGCCCCCGAGGCCGAGGAGCGCAAGCTCGTCTCAGTCCTGTTCATCGACCTGGTAGGCCACACCGCGGCCTCCGACCGGGCCGATCCCGAGGACGTCCGCGCCCGCCTCCGCCCGTACCACCAGCTGTTGAAGCGGGAGATCGAGCGCTATGGCGGCACGGTGGAGAAATTCATCGGCGACGCGGTGATGGCCGTCTTCGGTGCCCCTGTCTCGCACGAGGACGACGCCGAGCGGGCGGTCCGGTCGGCCCTGCGCATCCTCGAAGCGGTGGACGAGCTCGAGCTCGAGGTCAGGGCGGCGGTTGCGACCGGGGAGGCGGTCGTCTCGCTGGTCGCCCGTCCCGAGCAGGGCGAGGGAATCGTCGCCGGCGACGTCGTCAATACCGCCTCGCGCCTGCAGAACGAAGCTCCAGCCGGATCGCTCGTCGTCGGCGAAGTCACCTACCGGGCGACCAGAGATGCGATCGAGTACGAACAGCTCGAGCCCGTCTCGGTCAAGGGCAAGGCCGAGCCGCTGTCGCTCTGGCGCGCCCTTCGGCCGGTCAGTCGCTTCGGCGTTGATACGGAGGCTACGCCGCGGACGCCCTTCATCGGCCGGGAGCATGACCTCCGGCTGCTGACGGACACGTTCGAGCGCGTCGTGCGCGAGGCGTCGATCCAGCTCGTCACGATCGTGGGCGAGCCGGGCGTGGGCAAGACGCGACTCGTGGCGGAGCTCGGTGGCTACGTCGACGAGCGGCCCGAGCTCGTTACGTGGCGCCAGGGCCGGTGCCTCCCCTACGGTGAGGGAATTACGTTCTGGGCGCTCGGGGAGATCGTCAAGGCGGAGGCGGGCATCCTCGAGTCCGATTCGCAAGCGCAGGCAGCCTCGAAGCTCGAGCGGACGGTCGCGGGCGTCGTCGAGGAAGCTTCCGAGCATGGCTGGTTCGCTGCACGGCTCGCGCCGCTGGTCGGCGCCGAGACCTCGGCCGGAGAGACCGCGATCGAACGGGAAGAATCTTTCACCGCCTGGCGCCGCTTTCTCGAGGATCTCGCGGCGAGGCGCCCGCTCGTCCTCGTGATCGAAGACGTCCACTGGGCCGACGCCTCTCTCCTCGAGTTCGTCGAGCACCTCGTCGGGTGGGGAACGGAGGTTCCACTCATGGTCGTCTGCACGGCGCGGCCGGAGCTGTACGACCGCCGGTCAGGATGGGGCGGAGGGCGACGTAACTCGGCCACGATCTCGCTGTCGCCCCTCTCGGACGAGGACACGGCGAGACTGGTCGCGGACCTGCTTTCTCAGGCAGTTCTGCCCGCGGAAACGCAGAGCGCTCTCTTGGAGCGCTGTGGCGGCAATCCGCTCTATGCAGAGGAGTTTGTCCGCATGCTCGACGACCGCGGGATTCTCGTCCGCAGAGGTCCGACGGTTGAGCTCGCGGCGGACGGCGACATCGCGGTCCCGGAGACCGTTCAGGCGCTGATTGCCGCACGGCTCGACACGCTGCCTGCCGCGCGCAAGGCGCTCGTGCACGACGCGGCGGTGATGGGGAAGGTCTTCTGGACCGGGGCGGACGCCGCGATCGGCGAGATCGACGAACGAGCCGCTCGTGAGGGACTCCAAGAGCTAGTCGAGCGAGGGCTCGTCCGCCCGGCACGCACGTCGTCGATGGAGCACCAGAGCGAGTACTCGTTCTGGCATGTGCTGATCCGCGACGTCGCGTACGAACAGATTCCGCGCCGTTCGCGGCTCGAGAAGCACCAGGCGGCGGCGGCCTGGATCGAGCAGATCTCCGGAGAGCGCGTCACCGATCACGCTGAGTTCCTCGCACATCACTATGACCAGGCGCTCGCGCTCGCGCGGGCGATCGGCTTCGAGGAGGACGCGGCCGGGCTCGAGGATCGGGCGCGCCGCTTCCTTGTGTTGGCCGGAGACCGCGCGATCCAGCTCGACGTCGCCGCTGCCCAAACCTACTACCGGCGGGGACTCGAGCTTTCGCCTTCGGGCGACCCCGGCCGAGCCGAGCTCCTGCTCAAGGCGGGGGAAGCCGCGTATCAGGCCGGCGAGCTCGACGAAGCGGAGGGCCGGTGCCGGGAGGCGCTCGAGGAGACGCGCACGCGCGGCGACCGAGTGCTGGAGGGGGAGGCAGGGGTGCGTCTCTCGAACCTCATCTGGTTCCGGGGTGAACGTGATCGCGCCTGGAGCACCCTCGTTGCCGCAGTCGATCTCCTCGAGCAAGAGCCGCCGGGGCCCGAGCTCGCTCGAGCCTACGCCCAGATGGCGCGTGACCACATGCTGGCCGAGCGCTCGCGCGAGGCGGTGGAGACCGCGGAAAGGGCACTCGAGCTCGCTCGCCCGGCCGGCCTGGACGATCTCGTCGCTCTCGCGCTCCAGGTTCGCGGAAGCTCGCGCTGCAACGTCGACGACTACGGCGGCCTAGATGATCTTCACGAGGCGCGCCGGATGGCGCTCGAGCTGGAGCTGGGCCAAGAGGTCGTCCGCTCCCACAACAACCTCGGCAGCCAAGTCTGGCCGAGCGAGGGGCCGGCCGCCGCCCACGAGCTTTTCCAAGCGGGGGTCGAGCTCGGGCTGCGCCGGGGCCTCACCTCTTGGACGAGGGGCGCCAAGGCTCACACGCTTTGGACGTTGTTCGACCTCGGACGCTGGGACGAGCTGCTCGAGGTCGCAGAGGACCTCGTCACCTGGGACCGCACGCACGGCCAAACCTACTGGGGGCCGTGGGGGTCGATCTATCGAGCACACGTCCTCGTCCGCCGTGGGCAGGTCGCCGAGACCGCCGAGCTGGAGGAGGACCTCCTTGCTCGCTCGCGCGAGATCGGCGATCCCCAGGTTCTCGCTCCCGCGCTCGTAGCGGCCGCCCTGATTCGGCAAGCGCAGGGACAGCCCGACGCGGCTCTTCAGCTGACCGCCGAGCTGGTGGACGCAACGCCGAGCGTCCAGTCTCGGGCGACCTTTCTCGCCGACGCCGTGCGCGTGTGCGTGGCGGCGGGGGCGCCTGAGCGAGGAACCACGCTGGTCTCCGGCGCCGAGATGACCGCCCCGCGTGACCGCTATGCCGTCCTGACCGCGCGCGCCGTGCTCGCCGAAGGCGCCGAGGAAACGGAGCAGGCGCTCCAGCTCTACACCGAGGCCGTCGAGCGCTGGACGGAGTTCGGCTACGTCCTCGAGCGGGGGCAGACGCTACTCGGCAAGGCTCGCTGTCTCATTGCGCTCGGGCGCGCGGCAGAAGCTACGAAACCGCTTGTGGAGGCCTGCTCGATCGTCTCAGGGCTCCGCGCTGCCCCGCTCCAAGCCGAAGCTGAGAGTCTGCTGGCCGCGGCGGCATAGGGTCTGGTCATGACCGTCTGTCCTCAGTGCGGGCAGGAGAACCCCGAAGGGTTCAAGTTCTGCGGGAACTGCGGCACGCCGCTCGCCGAGCCGACACGCGGCGAGGCCGAGGAGCGCAAGCTCGTCTCCATCCTGTTCGTCGACGTGGTCGGGCACACCGCCGCCTCCGACCAGGCGGATCCCGAGGACGTGCGCGCGCGCTTGCGCCCCTACCACCAGCTGCTGAAGCGCGAAATCGAGCGCTACGGCGGTACGGTCGAGAAGTTCGTCGGCGACGCGGTCATGGCGGTCTTCGGAGCGCCGGTCGCCCACGAGGACGACGCCGAGCGGGCCGTTCGCTCCGCTCTCCGGATCCTCGAGGCGGTCGATGAGCTCGACCTCGAGGTGAGGGCCGCGGTCGCAACCGGCGAGGCGGTCGTCTCGCTCGCCGCGCGACCCGAGCGCGGCGAGGGAATCGTCGCCGGCGATGTGGTCAACACTGCCGCGCGGCTTCAGAACGAAGCGCCGCCCTGCTCGCTCGTGGTGGGCGATGTCACCTACCGCTCTACGCGTGACGCGATCGAGTACGAAGAGCTCGCACCGGTCGCGGTAAAAGGGAAGGCAGAACCGATCCCGATCTGGCGCGCTCTCCAAGCGCGCGCCCGCTTCGGCGTCGACGCGGAAGCACCTCCGCGGACGCCGTTCGTCGGGCGTGAGCATGACCTCGCCCTCCTCCAAGACGCGTACGCGCGTGCCGTCCGCGAGCAGGCGATCCAGCTCGTCACGGTCGTGGGCGAGCCCGGGGTGGGAAAGACCCGGCTCGTGGCGGAGTTTCGCTCCTGGCTCGACGATCAGCCCGAGAGGATCCGGTGGAGACAAGGGCGGTGTCTCCCCTACGGAGAGGGAATCACGTTTTGGGCGCTTGGCGAGATCGTCAAGGCGCAGGCGGGCATCCTCGAGTCAGATAGTCCGGAGGAGGCGGCGGCGAAGCTCGAAACCGCGGTCCACGGCAGCGCCGAGGACGAGTCCGAGAACGAGTGGCTCGTCTCGAGGCTCGCTCCGCTGGTCGGGGCGCGAACCGGGGCGGGTACCCCAGAACAGAGCGAGTCGTTCACGGCCTGGCGCCGTTTTCTCGAGCGCCTGGCGGCGCAGCGGCCGCTCGTGCTTCTAGTCGAGGATCTCCACTGGGCCGACTTGGCGTTGTTCGACTTCCTCGACGAGGTCGTCGACTGGGGGAGCGAGGTCCGGCTCCTCGTCCTCTGCACTGCTCGGCCGGAGCTCTATGAACGGAACCCGGGGTGGGGCGGTGGCAAGCGCAACTCGACAACCGTTTCGCTCTCGCCGCTGACGATGGCCGAGACAGCCCGGCTGCTCTCAGCCCTTCTCTCGCGCGCCGTCCTCCCAGTCGAGACTCAGGCAGCGCTTCTCGAGCGAGCAGGAGGGAACCCTCTCTACGCCGAGGAGTTCGTTCGGATGCTGGGCGACCAGGGTCTTCTGACCGAGCACGGCGAGCTCGCGGGCGACGGCGAGATCGCGCTGCCCGAGACGGTGCAGGCCCTGATCTCCGCTCGTCTGGACACGCTCGCGCCCGAGCGGAAGGCGCTCCTGCACGATGCCTCGGTCGTCGGCAAGGTGTTCTGGCCTGGTGCCGTGGCGTCGATCGGCGGGAGCGAAAGCGGCGCCGTGCGGGAGCGACTGCGAGAGCTCGTCCGCAAAGAGCTCGTCCGCCCGGCTCGCGTCTCCTCGGTCGAAGGAGAGGACGAGTTCTCGTTCTGGCACGCGCTGGTGCGCGATGTCGCCTACAGCCAGATCCCCCGTGCTTCGCGTGCAGCCAAGCATCGCTCCGCTGCAGAGTGGGTCGAGCGGACGTCTGGGGAGCGGGTGGCCGACCACGCCGAGCTGCTGGCGGAGCACTACCGGCAGGCGAGGGAACTGGGACAGGCCTCCGGGGCCGAAGGGGACGTCGACGACCTCAGGCAGCGGGAGGCACGCTTCCTCGGCTTGGCAGGCGACCGGGCGCGCAATCTCGACGTCGCCAAGGCAGAGCGGTACTACCGGGGCGCGCTCGAGCTCGTGCCGGAGAAGGCGGAGCGGGCTGAGCTGCTCCTCAAGCTCGCTCAGACCGCTTGGATTGGAAGCGCGCCCGGTGTACAAGAGGGACCTGACCTCTCGCGCCAAGCGGTCAACGCCTATAGACAGCTCGGAGACGACCGTGGGACGGCGGCTGCGCTGGCGCATCTGAGCCGTGTCCTTTGGTCGGAAGGAGAGACGAAGCAAGGCCACGACGCCGTCCAAGAGGCTCTGGGCCTCCTCGACGAGCGTCGGCCCGGGCCAGAGCTCGTCACCGTCTACAGCCACCTCGCCGGGCAAGCAATGACGGCCGGCCGGGCCGAGGAAGCCGTCACGTGGGCGGAGAAGGGACTTCCGGCGGCCGAGGAGCTCGGGCTGACCGCGCCAAGGGTGCGCCTGTTGCAATTTCTCGGCTGCGCACGGTGCATGCTCGGCCGCCCGGATGGGATCGAGGTGCTCCGAGAATCGCTCGACCTCGGGCTTGAATCGGGCGTGGGGTCTGAGACCGGTCTCGCCTATGCGAACCTCGCCGGGTTTGTCTTCGATGCGGAGGGCCCCGCGGCCGGACTCGCGATCTATGCCGACGGGATCGAGTTCTCCGAACGGCGCGGGCTCGCTGGGTTGGCGCGTTGGGCCAGAGGCGAACGAGTGTGGCCGCTCTTCAGCCTCGGTCGCTGGGACGAGGTCATGGCTTTGAGCGAGGCGTACGACGGCGAGGGACAGATCGAGGTCCTCGTACGAACCTACCTGGCTTATGTGCTCGCTCTGCGGGGATCGCCGGACGACGCGGAGGCGATCATGGACGCGCTCTTGCCGCGGGCGCGCCGGATCGCAGACGCACAGATTGTCATCCCGGCCCTGATGGTCGCCGCGACGCTCGACCAGCTCCGCGGCGCCGAGAAAATAGCTCTCGAACGGGTCGAGGAGTTGCTCGATCGAAGCGAGGGCAAGAGTGCCTTCCGCGCTGCGGTCACGTTCGAGGTCGCCCTTGTCTGCCTCGCCTCCCATGAACGCGGCAGGCTCTCCCGACTTCTCGACGGGCTTCCGGACTTCGGCCTGGCCCGGTGGGACTTGCTCACCGAGTCCGCACGGGCGGTCGCCACAGAGATGGACGGATCGCTCGAGGATGCCGAGTCGGCGTATGGGAAGCTCGCGCAGGAGTGGAGCGAGCTCGCTTGCGTGTACGAACGAGCGCAGACGCTCTTCGGCCGCGGTCGTTCCCTCGTCGGCCTCGGCCGCTCCGCAGAGGCGGCTGGGGAGCTCGAGCAGGCGCGCGCGATCTTCTCCGGGCTCGGCGCGCGGCCGCTCGTCGCCGAGGTGGACGCCTGGTTGACGCAGGCGGCGGTCGGCTAGCCGTTTTCCTTGATCGCAGTTCTCCTCGGCCTCGTTGCCGCCATCTGCTTCGGCGCGATGACGGTTGCGGTCCGCGCCGGCCTCCAGCGCGACCCGGATTCCGAGGCGGGTGCGTTCGTCACAGCGACCGTCGGGTTCGTGGTCGCGATCCTCGTCGATCTCGTCGTCTCACCGGGGCCGGACGACCTCACCTCGTCGGAGCTCTGGCCCTTCCTGCTCGCCGGGCTGATCGCGCCCGGAGTCGCCGGCCTCCTGTTCATCGTCTCCGTCGAGCTGGCCGGCGCCGCCCGCGCAGCGGTGCTGATCACGGCGGCGCCTCTGCTCGCAGCGGTGCCCGCGTTCCTGCTCCTGGGCGAGCCCTTCCACTGGGCGCTCGCGGGGGGCGCCGTCCTGATCGTGACCGGAGCCCTCGTCCTCGGCGGCGAGCGGATGGAAGAGGTCGGATTTCGAAAGGTGGGCCTCGTGGTCGCGCTCGCGGCAGCGGCGCTGATCGCGGTGCGGGACAACTTCGCCCGCTGGGCGACTCGCCACCACCACGTCTCCGGCCTCGCCGCCGGCACCGCCGCGCTCGCGGGAGCCGCGACGCTGCTCTTCCTGTATCTGCTCGCGATGCGGGGACCGCGCGCGTTCGGGACGATCCGGCGCGCGCTCGTCCCCTTCGCCCTCGGCGGAGTCCTGCTCGGCGCTGCGTATGCCGCCTTGCTCGAGGCGCTGACACGGGGCCGCGTCACCGTCGTGACGCCGCTCTATGCGACGGAATCGCTGTGGACCGTGGTGTTCGCGATGGTCTTCATCAGCCGCAGCGAGCGCATCGGCCCGCGCCTGCTCCTCGCGACGGCCCTGATGGTGGGAGGGGCGGCCCTGATCGGCGCCTTCCGTTGAGGGGCGTATAGAAATAGCCCCGATGCGACGCTTCCAGCTGATCGCCCTCTGCGGCCTGGTGCTCGCAGCCGGGTGCGGCGGCTCGTCGACGCAGAAGACCGCGAAGCAGCTCGCGCGCCCGATCGACTGCCGCCACCTCGTCTCGACCACGCTCCGGAGCACCGAGTGTGTGCAGCGCCATCGCATCAGCTCGATCAGAGGGAAGGTCGAGCTCCCGGTGCACCACGTCAGCCCAGCGCTTCATTGCAAGGTCCGGGTCGAGGCGATGTTTTACGCCGCCAACGACTGGCTCTCGCTCGCCGACGCACTTGCGAAGCACGCGTCCCCCTGCGCCCAGTACTACATCTCGATCCCGCCGGTCGCGGGCAGGGACGGCACCTGGACGATCCCGCAGGCGAAGCAGGCGGCGATCATCCACCGCTACGGGCCGCAGTTCCACGCCATGAACGAGGTCCGCGTCTGGGCCTGGGCCAACTGGGTGAAGAAGCACAGGGGGAAGAACTGGTACGACGCCGGGGTGCTGGCGCGGCAGCGGATGGTGACCGCCGGCTACTCGTTCAAGCTCGGCGACGTCTGGGCCGTGAACGAGTTCCCGATCACGCTGATCACCGACAAGGCCCAGCAGCGGGCGATGACGGACTTCGTACGGGGGCTCTACCAGGGCGGCCCGAAGCAGCCCAGCCGCCAGGGGCTGATCTGGCGTGTTGTCCCCTTCCAGGACGACACCGCTATCGTCGATGCCCGAGAGGACGTTCAGGCGTGGCTTGAGGAGGATTCGTTCTGGCGGGACATGAGCCGCTACGTCCGCTGGTGGTCGAGCGAGGTGTTCGCCTTCCCGACCGCCTCGTGCGCCGGCTCGCTGAAGGAGCGCACCGCCAACGTCACCCACTACCTGAACGCGCTCGTGCTTCTGGCGGAGGCCGGCAAGGGCAAGGACGCGGTCGCCTCCTCGTTCCTCCGGCAGGCATACAGTCCGCTCGAGAATGCGGCCTGGCAGTGGACGTTCGGCTTCGGGATCACGACGATCCCGGCCCAGGAGATGGCCAGGTTCGTCTCGCTGCAGGCGTATGCGACGGCCGCCTTCGCCAAGCGGCATGCGAAGTTACAGATGCCGGTCCGGATCGGGTTCGCCTGGGCACCCAAGAACACGAACGGCGTCGAGAAGACGCGGTTCGTCGCCGGCTCGAAGCAGATCCTCGACCAGCTCTCGACCGCTCTCAGCTCCGCATTCACCCCCGGAGGGATCTTCCCGGCAAGGGCCTGCGGGCGTGGCGGGCGCGACTGCCTGTGCAAGGCCCCGGGGGCCGAGCTCAACCCGGCCTGGCTGAAGTTTCCCGCCTGGCGGAACTAATCCAGCCACGCGGGCCGGTCGAAGCCACCGTACTCCTGAATCGACCCGTAAATCGCTGCACGATTCTGGTTCTGTGGACGGCGAGCCGGTATGTGCCGTAGGGCAGCTTGTTCGCTCGCTTCTTCTGGCTGTATTTCGAGTGCGTGTTGACGATCGATTTCCTGAGGCACTCCTCCGGAAGCTTCAGCGTCGCTAGCCAGAAGCGCTCGATCTCGCTGCCGTTCTAGATGATCTGCGAAGAGGTTGCAATACGTGCGAAACGCATCGTCGCGTATTGGGCGGAAGGAGACGGACCATCCCTGGCGACGCAGATCACGCGCCTTCCGATGCTCCTCCGTTTTCACAACGGACAACATACCTACAGCGTCGGACAGCGCTGTGAGGAGCGGGCGACGGGAGTCGAACCCGTGTCGCCTGGGTGGAAACCAGGGGCTCTGCCGTTGAGCTACGCCCGCGCATCGATAGCGTACCGAGGCAGTTCGGATTAGGCTCGCGCTGTGCGGGCGAAACTGAAGCCGCTCGACGAGGCGGAGTGCTACGCCCGGCTGCACGGTGATCGCGATCCGCACGTCCGCATCCTGAGCCGCACCGAGCGCGTCGCGCCGCCCGTGCCTGCTCGACCTCCGCGCGCGCCGGTCGTCCGTCTCTCGGGCGAGGATCTCCGCCGGCTGTTCGAGCAGCGGCTCGACACACGGGACACGTCCGGCTCCTAGGCGATCCTTTCTCCCGTGATCCCGGAGCGGGTCGTCCGCTTCCGAGTGCGCACGGTTCTGAACGTGCTCGGAATCATCCTGGCAGTCGCCATCCTGGTCGAGGTCGTCCTGATCTCGCGCCAGGTCCTGACCTGGGTCCTGATCGCGCTCTTCTTCGCGCTCGCGCTCAATCCGGCGGTCGACTGGCTCCAGCGCCGCGGCGTCAAGAAACGCGGCTACGCCGTCGGGCTCGTCTATATCGCCGCGTTCGCGGCAATCGGGCTCGTCGGCTACCTCTTCATCCCGACCCTCGTCGACCAGGTCAACAACTTCGTCAACAAGATCCCGGACTACATCGACGACCTGACGAAGGGCAGAGGCAAGCTCGGGTTCCTCGAGAGGAAGTACCACATCGTCGAGAAGGTGAAGAAGGCGCTCAAGGAGGGGGGCGCGTCGAAGCTGTTCGGGCTGCGGGGGACGGCGATCTCGATTACGAAGAGCGTGATCACGCTCGTCGTCGCGGCGGTGACGATCACGTTCATGACCTTCTTCATGCTGCTCGAGGGGCCCACGTGGGTGAATCGCTTCTACACGCTGCTACCCGAGAAGTCACAGCCGCGCTGGCGCACCGTCGGCCGTGACATCTACCGAACGGTCGGCGGCTACGTGTTCGGCAACGTCCTGATCAGCATCATCGCCGGCGGCAGCTCTGCGATCGTCCTCTACGTCATGGGCGTCCCGCTCGCCGCCGCGCTCGGCCTGCTCGTCGGGATCTTCGATCTGATTCCCCTTGCGGGCGCCACCATCGCCCTCATCATCGTCGGCGCGATCGCGTTCCTGCACTCGATCGCGGCCGGCATCGTCGTCGTCGCCTTCTTCATCATCTACCAGCAGCTCGAGAACCACATCCTCCAGCCGGTGATCTACGGGAAGACCGTGAAGCTCTCGCCGCTCACGGTCCTGATCGCGGTCCTGATCGGAGCCGCCCTGGCAGGGATCATCGGCGCGCTCGCGGCGATTCCGATTGCGGGAGCAATCCAGGTCGTGATTCGCGACATCCTGCGAGTGCGCGCGGAGCGCAAGCAGCTCGAGCAGGGCCCGCCGCCCGAAGCGGTGGCCGGCGAAGCACCGCCGTAGCCCGCGCAAAGCCCGGCTTCGCCGAAGTGCGCGCGCATGACGCCGTTGTACCTGTTTGAACGCGCCTGTAGCTCAGTGGAAGAGCGACGCCCCTGCCGCTTCAAGTCGGCCTTCGGCCTCGACTTGAAGCGGAGATCGGCTCGAACCATTGCTTGTGAGCGGAGGCGAGCAAAGCCCGCCTCCGCGGACGGCGGATAGTGAAAACTGGAGCGGACTGGTCGAGGCGTTACCCTTGATGGACGCGCCTGTAGCTCAGCGGAAGAGCGACGGCCTTCTAAGCCGTTCAGGCGCGGGGGAAACCATGTTTCCCCCGCGAGCCCCCTTCTTCGACGGCTGACGCGCTGCCCGCGGGTGGCTACGCCGGGCGGAGCCCGGCTTCGCCGAAGTGCGCGCGCATGACGCCGTTGTACCCTGTTTGGGCGCGCCTGTAGCTCAGTGGAAGAGCGACGGCCTTCTAAGCCGTTGGTCGCAGGTTCGAATCCTGCCAGGCGCACTAAGACCGTCGTCGTTCTGGTCGACTGCCTGGACGCTCACCTAGACTCGTGCGATGGATACGGCGACTTGGCTCTCCGTTGTGAGCATCGTGATCGCCGGAGGACTGGCGGCTCTTCGCGTGTGGGAACCCTTCTTTCTTCGCCCGAAGATCGTCATGAGCTTCGACTGGACGGATTCCCCGCTTGGACAAGGAAGCCCGACGATGAGCGATGTGAGCTCGCTACGACTGCCGTAGCGACTGGATGTCGGTCGGCAGCCGCAGCTTCTTCAGCTCCGATGGCTCCAGTTTCCAGAGTCCATTTCCATACTGACGGGAATCGCCCTCGAGGCGGCGGCGCACGGCTGGTTCACGTAGAGCGGCGAAAAGTGCTTCGTAGTTGATTCCTTCGCGCGGCTGGATCACCAGCCAGTTGTTGAGCGGTACGCCGCCGACGCGGTTGCGCACGAAGTGCGGACGTCGCCGATTGAAGTAGCTGAAGAGGATCGGTGCTTTGAAGTTGTTCTCGACGCGCCACCAAGGGCGGCCCGCGTTGACACGCTGCTCGACCAAATACCGCTCAAGGACGCCGAGTGCGATCCCGTGCGCCAGGTAGCGTGCGAGCGGTCCGTGCTGCCACTGCCGCGCCGGCGTCAGCAGCCAACGGGGCGCGCTCTTCGGCAGCGCCGCCATTGCTTGTTCGTCGATCTCGTCCGCGGCGAAGAGACGTGGCGATGCGATGCATGGCTGGAGGTAGGACCTGTCGAGCTCGAAGTCGCGACGGTCGCGTTCGCTCAGAACGAAGAAGGCGTTGCAGCCGGTCGCGAGCCCGCGTCGCACGCTTGCGACTTCCTCGAGCACGACGCCCGTCGTCTCGCGGCGTCTCCCGCGGCGGGACCACTTGCTCGCGCTAGAGAGGACGGCCCGCTCTCCGGCGTCTGGGTCGCCAAGCGCGGCAAGGAGTGAGTCTGTCGTCCGGTTCGCGGCGCGCAGCAGTTTCGTCGGTGAAGCGGCGTCGGTGCCCTTGCGAATCAACGTCACCGTCGTGGTCGTCACCGCGTGCTCGAACAGAAGCTCGCTGGCGGGGAAGCGGATGATCGCCTCAACATGTGCCTGACCGAGCAGGAACTCCTTCACCGCGCGGGCGTAGTTCATGTCGAGCCAGTGCGCGGGCGTGATGAACGCGAGGCGACCGTCGTCGGCCGCAACCTCGAGCGCGCGCACCAAGAAGAGGACGTGGAGCGAGGCGAGGTGGCTGAACTCGATGCCCAGACGCTTCTGAAAGCCGGCATGGATCGCCTTCTTGACCGACGGGGCGAGCGCGTGATGGCGCGTGTACGGCGGGTTGCAGATCACCGCGCTCGGCCGCTCCTTCAGGTCGTCCAGCAGGAAGTCGGCGTGGCGCAACTCGAGGTGGTCGATGGCCCGTAGAGCACGATTCGACTCGGACATCGCGATCGCCAGCGGATCGATGTCGAGGCCGAGCAGACGCGTCGCCCCCCTCCGCTCGTGCGCGACTGCGGCCAGCAGGGATCCGGAGCCACAGCCCGGATCGAGCAGGAGCCGCGGATGCTCTTGGAGGAGCCAACGGGCCATCACACGGCCGATCCACAGCGGCGTGAAGAACTGGCCAAGCTCCCGGCGAGCGCGTCCCGGCAAGAGGCGCTCGTAGGCGGCTCCGATTACGTCACGTCCGTCAGCCCAAGCGGGGTCGCCAGGTACGACATCCAACTCCCTGAGGACACACGCGAGCGCCCGTCGCAGCGCAGACGGATCGCCAGTCTTGCCGGCCTCTGCGAACACGCGCGCAACGAGCGCGTCGACTGCTTTCGACGACGCCGACACGCGAACAATGTACGCATGCCCCCGGTCGGACGTGACGACCTGGCGTTCGGGCGGTCACGTATGCCGGCCTGGGACCGGGCTATTCTGGACAGTGCGCCAGGAACAGGCAACCGAGGAGGGCACGTGGCGCAGATCACCGAGGCACAGCGCATAGAGCGAATCAACGAGCTGCTGCGGGAACTGAATAAGGTGCCGCCCGAGCGGCACGAGGTCGAGCGCCTGCCGTGGTCGGGCCGCGAGCCGGTGCTCTGCCCGGTGATCAAGATCGGTGTCGACGAGATCCTCCTGAACCATCGCTCTCACCGAGTCCGCGCCCAGCTCGAGGACGACCCGGAGTGGAAGGAGCTGCGAAAGGACCCGCACAGCGAGGCGGCGCAGCGCCTGATCGAGCGGCATGTGCGTGACGCGCGCAAGCCGGAGGAGTTCGTGGCCCTTAAGGAGTCGCTCCAGCGCGAGGGCCAGACACATCCGGGGGTGACGACGCACAAGGGCATCCTCGTCAACGCAAACACGCGCGTCGTCGCGCTGCGCGAGCTCGAGGATCCGAGCCTGCGCTACATCCGGGTTGCTGTGCTCCCGTCGACGGCCCAGCCGGACGAGCTGGCGCTGCTGGAGCTCCGGCTGCAGATGCAGAAGGAGCTCAAGGTCGACTACACGCTGACGAACGAACTCCTGTTCATCGAGGAGCTGTCGAGCGAGCGCCACGTGACCGATGCGCAGATCGCGCGCGAGCTGCGCATCTACCCCGAGAGTGAGCGCAAAGGCGAGAACGAGGTGCGCCTGCGGCTACGAATGCTCGATCTAATCCGCGAGATGCAGCGCATCCCTGACGAGTCGCTCTCGCTCACTTTCTTCGACAAGCTCGGCTACGAGCAGCTGCGCGAGGTACACCGCATGTACCACTCCCTACTCGAGCAGGATCCAGACTCCGCGCGGCGCTACCTCGAAAGCTTCCTCCTGTCTGTGGCCGTCGGCGTAACGCCTGTCCACCAGATCCGCAAGATCGACGCGGCGTTCATGCCCGAATACATGCTGCCCCAGCTCGAGGAGGACGAAGTGGTCGGCGCGATCGCCGACAAACTGGTTGGCCCCGTAGGCGACGGCGCGGCTACAGCTCCGGCCGGTGCCGACGCGTTGCTGGTCAAGGCCGAAAGCGAGGATGCACCCCCAGTCGACGTCAAGCGATTGATCAACGTCGTCACGCGCCGGGACAAGCGCGTCGACGTCTCCGGCTCGCCGCTCGTTCTCGAGCGCGACGACGTCCGCGAGGCGATTAAGACCGCGATCATCACCGGGATCAAGGAGAAGAAACGCGACGAGAAGGATGCCGACAAGCTCGAGGCGCCCATCGAGATCGTCAAGGCAGCGACACGCGAACTAACTAAGGCGGCCGACGCTGTGAAGGCGATCGCCGCCGACCCTGAATTCGATCAGAAGCGGCGCAAATCGCTGGAGGCGGCCTTCAAGAAGCTCAAGCGCGGTGCACGTGATCTTGAGGCGGCGCTGATCAAGGCGAACGTCGTCGGGGAGTAGGCACGGCCGGGGTACTGCGCATCGCCCTCACCGGCGAGCCGCCGGTGGTGTCGCTCAAGCGCGACGACGGCGTCGCACGCGAGCTATGGAACTCGGTCGGCCGCAACATCGCGCCCGGACTTGCAAGGCAGGTCGCGGACGACGAGGTGATAGTCCCGCTCGAGCGGTTCTTGGCAACTCGCAACTGGCTCGGCCAAGCGCTTACGTCCTACGGCTGCGACGCCGCGCTTGACGGCGAACTGCGAGCGATTCTCGGCCGCGAGGATGACGAGCGAGTCGAGGTGGAACGAGCGCTGGCCGGTGCCGTCGCGCCGCTCAGTGCCCACGAGATCGCGGCGCTGCTCGAGGCGAGCCGTTTCTATCGCGAGCTACGACCATTCCAGCTGCGCGACCTAGCGCGGATCCTCGCGCTGTCGCATGGCGCGAACTTCTCCGTCCCTGGCGCCGGAAAGACAACGGTCGCCTACGCCGCTTACGAGGCCGAGCGGATGCGTGGCCGGGTCGAGCGCATCCTCGTCGTCGCGCCCCTATCGGCTTTCGACGCCTGGATCGACGAGGCCGGCGAGTGCTTGCATCCGACGCTCGTTGTCGGTCGGTTGGAGCAGCGGCCGCCGGCGGGAGCGGAGGTGCTGCTGGTCAACTACCAGCGGCTTGCGGCGCGTTACGAGCAGATTGCGTCATGGGTGCTGGGCGGCCCGACGCACGTGATCCTGGACGAGGCGCACCGCATGAAGCGCGGTCGGACTGGCGAGTGGGGAACGGCGTGTCTCAACCTGGCGCATCTCGCCGTCCGCCGCGACATCCTGACCGGCACGCCGGCACCACAGCACCCGAGCGACTTCGGCGCGCTGCTGGAGTTCCTCTGGCCGCACCAGTCGACGCGGATCCTTCCCGGCGGCGTGCAGCAGAGCGATCCGCCACCCTCCACTATGGCCCAAGTCTCGCGCCGCCTCGCGCCACTGTTCGTGCGGACCCGCAAGGACGAACTCGGGCTCGACGCGCCGACGTTGCGCGTGGATCTAGTCGAGATGAAGCCGCTGCAGGCGGAAATCTACGAGGCGCTGCGGACGCGCATGCGCCGTGCGATTCGGGCCGCCGCGCGCGAGCGGGCGCTGTTCGGCGACATGGGTGGCGTCGTCATGTACCTGCTCGAGGCTGCGACGAACCCGGCGTTGCTGGCGCCAGCGGTCGGGGGAGTCCCGTCGACGACCGTGTGGCCTCTCGATCCGATTCCGGCTGGCTCGACGCTGGCCGAGCGTGTCCTCTCGTACGCGCGCTATGAGACCCCGCGCAAGCTCGAGAAACTCGCCGCCATGGTCGCAGCCAATGCCGAGCTCGAGCGCAAGACGCTGGTGTGGTCGAACTTCGTCACGAACCTGCTCGAGCTCGAGCGCGTGCTCGCTCCGCACCACCCGGCGCTCATCTACGGCGCCGTCCCATCAGGTGAGGACGACGGCCAAGTGACACGCGAGAGCGAACTCCGGCGCTTCCGTGAAGACGATCGCTGCCGCGTCTTACTTGCCAATCCAGCCGCGATGTCGGAAGGACTCAGCTTGCACCACGTCTGCCACGACGCCATCTATCTCGAACGCACCTTCAATGCAGGGCAGTACCTGCAGTCGATCGACCGCATCCACCGGCTTGGCCTCGCCCCGGGCACCGAGACACGGATCACCTTCCTCGTCAGCGCCGGCACCATCGATGAGACAGTCGACGATCGAGTCCGCGTTAAGGCCGAACGCCTGTCGGAGATGCTCTCCGATCCGAACCTCGTCACTATGGCCCTGCCGGACGAGGAGGCGTACGGCAGTTGGGTCGACGCCGACGACCTTGACGCTCTCTTCGCCCACCTTGGCAATGACGATTGAGACCGACTGGGCCGGCGCAGCCGGCCTGCCGACGGCGCACGCCGTCAAGGCGGCGCTGCACGTCGCTGCACTACTCGACCGCCGTGGCTCGCTCGTCGCTGACGCCCGCGAGTCGTACTGGCGGCGCGCGACCGGCGGTCTGTTCGCGCCACCCGATCTCGAGCTCGGCGAGCGGCTCCTGGTCGATTGCCGTCTCGTCGTGGAGCGCGAGGGAACGCTCTACCCGCTGCCCGAGCTTGAGCAAATCCTCGACGGCGCCTTCGACGACGCCATCGCCACTATCTGCGCCCGCGCCGCCGACGTCGTGGCCACGTCGGCCGCCGTGCCTCCCGACGAGCTCGAACGCCACCTCGGAGAGCTGATCCCCGATCCCGAGCGCCGCGAGGAGTTCCTTCGCGCGCTTGGCCGGCGCTTCGACGACGCTCGCCGTCGCTTACTCGGAGCGATCGGCGAGGAGGTCGTCGTCGCAGCGCTCCGGGGAGAACTTGTTTCGCTCGGCTACCCCGAGCTCGCGCGAGCCGTCCGCCACCTGAGTCTCGAAACCGATCAAGCAGGATACGACATCTCAGCGCCGCGAGTCGTCGGCCGTCGGCGCCTGGTTGAGGTCAAAGCGACGACGAGCCGAGGTGCGGAAGTCCTCGTCCACCTCAGCCGCAACGAGGCCGAGACCGGGCTTCGCTACCGCGACTGGTCTCTCGTCCTTTGCCGGATCACAGATGTCGACCGGCGCCAGGCTGAGATCGTCGGTTGGTGTGCCGCCAGCCATCTCACGCCCGCGCTGCCAGCCGACGCGCAACGCGGGCGCTGGGAGAACGCCGAGATCACGCTGTCGGTCGACGAGCTGATCCCCGGCTTTCCTAGCGCAGCCGCATGAACGAGTGAGGCCACATGTGTGGCGCGTGCACGGGCCGCGTACGCGGCGTCCGCGGCCGCGGCTGCCGCGGGGATGGGACGGGGAGTGCGGCCGCCGGTGCGTCGGGCTCTGACGGAATCGCCTGACCCGAACGTCAGACGGAGGTTTTCTAGGGTGCGCCACGAGTTCTAGTCAGCTCCTCGATCACCAAGTAGCGTGTGGGCAGGACGAACGGTCTGGGGTCGAGGAGCACGGAAGGCATGACAACAAGAGCAGATCCAGAGCGCGAACTCGCGGACGGCTTCTTCGACCGCTACCGCTTGGCCGCGCTGATTCAAGCGATCGAGGACGACCTGCGCGGATTCATCCGCGAATACATCGCACCCTACGTGGAAGCGAACACGCTCTTCAGCAACCGAGTCGAAGAAATGCGCAGGCGCGCGTCGCTGGACGGCGTGCTCGATGCCTCAACCGCAGCACTCGTCGACTATGCGGACTTCGGCGACGCATTCGCGATTCTTAACCGGCATCGGGGCATGGTTCCAGAAGCTTTGGCGACTGCGGTTCGCGCGCTGACGCCTGCGTTCGAGACGGCGGTGCCAATCCGCAACCGCGTCATGCACGGCCGGCCGCTCGGTGCAGGCGATGAAGAACACGTAGCACGTCTCGGTCAGTCGCTCGTCGAGCTAGACGCTGAGTTCCCCTTGACACGCACCGTAGTTGCACATCTCGTGTCCGACCCGTCCTGGACGCCGGCGGTGGAGATCTCCAGCACGGAGTACGGAAACATCCTCCATAACCTTCCGTTGCCGGAGTTTGACGAGACCGGCCTACTCGGCCGCGAGGATGAACTGCGAGAGGTAACGAACCTTCTTCTCGGCGGTCGCTTTCCGGTCGTAACCATCGCGGGGGAAGGCGGCATCGGGAAGACGGCGCTGGCGGTTCAGGCGCTCTACGACATCGTCGACGCCTCCGAGTCGCCATATGAAGCAGTGCTCTGGGCGTCATTGAAGACGGAGCGACTGACAGGCCGAGGCGTGCAGCAGATACGCGATGCGGGTTTCGACCTGATGAGCATCACCGCGGAGCTGAGTTCCGCGATTGGAGAATCCACCGATAACGACGTCGCTTTGCTCGCGCAACTCCTCGACGGTACTCCCGCGCTTGTTGCGATCGACAACGTCGAGAGTATCGGTGCCACCGAAATCCGAAATCTCATCGCGGCCCTCCCCGACTGCAGGTTTCTGCTGACCAGCCGCGTTGGCCTCGGAGAGATCGAGTGGCGCGTTCCACTTGGTGCGCTCGGCCCGATAGCTGCGAAGATCATGATGCGCCAGCTCGACAAGCGTCGCGGCCTGCAACAGCTCGCTCGGATGAGCGACCAGCAGGCAGGCAAGGCCGTGGAAGCATTGCGACGCAGCCCGCTCGCGATTCGATGGTTTGTGGAGGCAGTCCACGCGGGCGGACAACCGGACGACCTCCTGCGCGACCAGAGCGCAGTCCTCCAGTTCTGCATGGCGACGATCTACGACTCGCTTGGACCGGAGGGGCGAAAAGTGGTCGACTGCCTCCTCGCACTCGACGCCCCTGCAGCCGTAGGCCAGCTCGCACTTCTCACGGATCTCGACCGCGACGAAGTCCTGGAGCAGATCTACGAACTCCAGCGCCGCGCCGTCGTCAATGTCGACACGAAGCTCAGCGAGTCGCTCTCCCAGTCCTACGTGCTCTCTGATATGGCTCGGCAGTACCTCGAACGGTTCGGGTCACTCGACACGGCGTTCAGCGAGCGGGTCAAGAGACAGCTCCGCGAGATCGCCGCGAACGAGGAGATTATGAGACGGTTCGACGAGCGCGTCGCGCTCGAACCGATGGCAATTGCCGCGGGAACTCCGGAGGAGCGAGCCGTGGCGCACGTCCTCCATGCAGCGCTGCGCAAGTCCCGGGCCGGAGACATCGACGGTGCGCGCGAACTCGTCGGACGTGGGCGCGACGCAGCACCGGGCTACTTCGAGTCCTATCGTGTCGGCGCATTCATCGAGAGCGGCGTACGTCCTGAGGAGGCCCGGCGTCAGTACGCCGAGGCATACCGACTCGCGCCCGAGCAACACAGGCCCAAAGTCGCGTACTGGCTCGCCGGTCACCTGATGAAGAACTTGATGACCCCGCACGAGGCGGAGCCGTACGCGAGGGAGGCATACAACGCGCTGCGCCTCCCTCCCACCGCGCTCCGCCTAGGTCGCGTCCTGATGTACGAGGAACGTTACGACGAAGCAGAGGAGCTGCTAGCCGCCGGAGCTGCCACAGACCATGGTAAGACCCGTGCGATCGCCGAAACGGACCTGCTCGACCTCGCGAAGCGACGCGTCGAACGCGCGGAGGCTTTCGAGCGCCAGCCTGCGCAGGCGCTGCGCTGCGCCCTCGATGGGCTTCGGCGCGGCTGGACGTTCCTCGCCTCGGGCGTCACGGACCGTCGTTTCAGCGAGGCATTGGCCGAACTGTTGGGCGAAGCACTTCTCGTCGCTCTGCGCGCCCCGGACGTGAAGGTCGTCGAGGACGAACTGGTAGAGCTGCTTGAAAGCATCGACAAACACTTCGCAGCTGTGGCGCGGCCGGGCCTACGCGAACTGTGGCAACCGCGCTTGGCACGGTTCTGCGCGAGACGCGACTGCCCTCCGGACATCGGCCTCTACGGCGAGAAGCTCGAGGCACGACTCAACCTTCAGGCAGCGCGCGTGAAGGAAGGCGAGGAAGCCGGGACAATCCTGGAGTTCTCGGCGAAGAAGGGCTACGGCTTCGTGAGGCCACTTGATGGCGGGCAGGGCGTCTTCTTCCACAAGACGCTCGTCGCCGACCCTCGGGATTGCTTCCTCCTTGTTCGCGGGACCGAGGTGACGTACTTCCCGCGCGAGGCGCTGCACAATGGGGAAATGCGGTTTCGAGCCGAGCGAGTTCGTCCCGTTGCGACAGAGCTCGAACGCGAACGTGCGCTCCGACGAAGGCGCGGCGCGGTCGTGCATCGGACGGAGACATACGTCTTCATCGAGGACATCCCGACACAGGAACGGGTCTATGTCTCTCGGAGCGCCTTCCGCGACGGCGCCGAATGGCCGCACGTCCGCGTCGGGACCGTTGTCCGCTTCGACGTCGACTTCAACGCTCAGGGAGCGAAGGCAGCCGCCGGATCGGTAGCAGTCGATGACGACGACACGTGACGACGGGCCGCGTCCGACTAGACGGCTGCAGGCGGGAATCGCAGTCGCTTGGAGGGCTGTTCGCGTCGCTATTAGGGGAGCGCATCGCGACCCACGTCGACTGTATCCGCTGGGGGCAAAACCGTCCGGCGTCTCGTTGCTCGGGCGCGAGAACCAGGCGCTCGCGGCGCGCAGGTGGTGGGGCAGCCGCGATGTAGCGGTCGGACCTACGCGTCGGTGTCGAGGCCGCCGATGAGCAGCCTGAGCAGCGTGTACATGCGGACGAACAGGTAGTCCACGAGCTCTTCCGGTACCGGGTGCCTCGTCGTCTCGTGGTGCCGAATGTGGAATGCGTTCCCGATGTCGGTGAGCGTCTTCATCTCTGCCGCGATCAGCTCGGCAGACGGCTTGGTCGAGGTGGCGGCGCTGATGAGCGCTGTCGCACCTGTCTTTTTGTCGGGGTCGAGCAGTGTCTTGATCCGCTCGAACGCGTCCCACAGCTTCTCGAGCGCGTCGCGGGCGGCGGCCGGATCCGGGTCGAGGAACCGCTCCTCGGCCTGGGTGATGAGTGCGTCCGTCCTGTCATCCCCGCAGGTCGGTAGGCCACCCTGGAGGGCGTCCTGCACCACCTGCTCGAGCAGCCTCCGCGCGCGCCCGTTTTCCTGGAACTCGTACGCGAGGCCGTTGCGGACGAAGATCCGGTTCACCTGCTCGCGGAAGATCTGCTGGCCCCGGAAGCGGTTGAACGAGAGGTGGTAGTGCCCGAAGTAGGAGTGGTAGTCCTCTTGCGTGGGATCAGACGCGAACTCGTGCAGGAACTCGATCAGGTCGAGCGCTGCCGGCGGGTCCGGCACCGTGGCCGGATCGAGCGGCCAGGAGATGCTCGGGTGCTCGGCAAGCACGGCGAGACGGAGGCTGCGTTCATCGGTGGCGCACACGCCTCTCCCGTCCGGGCACTGCTCCGGGAATTCCTCGGCGAAGACGTTGTTCGCGACGCCGCGCTCGACCAGCGCGACGATCCCGCCCCACGAGCGCTCGTTGAAGTCCGTCTGGGTCCTGCTGCGAGGCCCCGACACCTGTTCGCTGTAGTAGCCGGTCATCCCTCTCAGAGTAGTCCGCTGCGGCCGGGCGCCTCGTGGCCGGGGACGAGGAGGTGCTCCGCGCGACGGTGACCTTCGCCGTCGACGCGACCCATGCGGCTAACGAGGAGCGTGACGTCAACGCCTGGGCGGCGCGAGCAGGCATCGTGGCCAGTTGCGCGTGAGTCAAGTTCGCGTCGGTCAGGGGATCCCGTTCAAATCCTGCCCTAGCTATGAACCGGCGGCTCACGTCGTCCTGAGGCCGTGAAGTGCAGCCGCTTGACGGCGCCGCGGAGTTCGTGGGCGGTGACGCGCGTGTAGCGCTGGGTGGAGTCGAGGTGCTTGTGTCCGAGCAGCTCCTGGATCTGGCGCAGGTTCGCGCCCGCCCGCAGGAGCTCGGACGCGAAGACGTGCCGGAGCGTGTGCGGCGTCACTCGCTTCCGTTCGGTGACGCCGGCTGCGCGCGCGTAGCGGAGGAAGGTCTGGGTCATGATCGCCTGCGACAAGCGGCGGCCCTGCACGCCGACGAAGAGCGCCGGCTCGGGGTCCCCCGTCCGGACGCGGAGGTAGTCGACGAAGAGCGGCTCGAGGGCGGGGTGGATCGGCACAATCCGCTGCCGGCCGCCCTTCGCCCGCCGCACCTTGAGCAGGCGCCGCTCGAGGTCGACGTCCTGCCAGTCGAGCCCGAGCAGCTCGCTCCGCCGCAAGCCGGCGTAGGCGAAAAGCGCGAGCAGCAATCGGTCGTGTTCGCGCTTACCGTCATGCTTGCGCTTCCAGACGTCGCCGCGCTCGGTCGCATCCAGCAGCCGCACGAGCTCGTGCCGGTCGAGCACGTCCGGGAGCGCCTCCCGCTTCTTCGGCGTGCGCAGCACGAGCGCCGGGTCGCGCTCGATCTGCTCGTTCTCGAGTAGGAAGCGGAAGAAGACTTGAGCGCGGCGACCGTGCGCGCCTGGCTCGAGGGCGCCGGCCGCCGGATCGACTCGTCGGCGAGGAAGCGCCGCAGGTGCAGCGGTCGCACCTCGCCTACCGTGACGATTCCCTCCCGCTCGAGGAAGGTCGAATCGGCCGATCCATTCAAGACCCTCGCGTGGTTCGTCGCGAACGTTGGGCGTCGTAAAGAGATCGTCAAAGAGGTTCGCTTTCTAAAACAATCCGATGCGGAGGACCAGGGCTACACTGGGCGCCGGCATTTCAACGAGCGCATCTATCCGCGCGTGCTCGGCGCCCATGACGCGTCTCCGCAGGTGTCGTCTTCGGCCGGGGTGGCATCGGCCCTCATGGATGCGTAGAGCGGCATCGTCCGGGACGCTCACTAACCTCGGGCGCGATGGAAGACGCGCTGCGTCGCTGCGTCGCGGAGTTCATCGGCGCCTTCACGCTCATCTTCGTCGGTGCCGGCTCGATCATGCTCGGGTCCTCGACCGGCCTC
>Ga0137368_10001674_pt1 | contig 23650 bp, 28 predicted proteins | sample SagtaG_13_FD_104917 | JGI IMG/M metagenome (GOLD analysis project Ga0137368, IMG submission 104917) | Vadose zone soil microbial communities from Sagehorn Ranch, Mendocino, California, USA - Sage1_L_100_16 metaG | ecosystem: Environmental > Terrestrial > Soil > Vadose zone | place: USA...
ATCTCCGGCTCGCGGGCGGCGTTCTCCAGGACCGTGGTCCCCTCCGCCAGGCAGGCCGCCATCATAACATTCTCGGTGCCGGTGACAGTCTGGATGTCGAAGTAGATCCGGGCGCCCTTGAGCCGCCCACGGACGCACGCATGCACGTTGCCGTGCTCGATACGGATCTCGGCACCCATCTTCTCCAGCGCGGCGAGATGCAGGTTGATGGGCCGGGCGCCGATGGCGCAGCCTCCGGGCAGCGCCACAATCGCTTCGCCCCACCGAGCCAGCAGCGGGCCGAGCACCAGGACCGACGCGCGCATCGTCTTGACCAGTTCGTACGGGGCCTGACACGAGGCAACCCCCGCCAGCGTGACAGTGTAGCGATCGCCGTGGACCTCGACGCCCGCGCCCAAGTGGGTGAGGACCTTCGACATGGTCAGGACATCCCGCACGTCCGGCACGTTGATCAGGGCGCAGGTCCCCTTGCCTAACAGGGTGGAGGCGAGGATCGGCAGCGCGGCGTTCTTGGCCCCGCTGATGCTGACCTCGCCGGCGAGACGCCGGCCTCCCTGAATGACCATGCAGTCCATCACGACACCTTTATAGCGGGAGTGGGCCCATCACCCGTTGCATTTGGGGGAGCAACGGGTACCCGCGGCGCCCCTCCCGCACCCACTCGCGCAACCAGCACTCGTTCGATGCCGGCCGCATCCTTCCGGCACTCAAGCGAGAGGAACGCGCCCGTCTGTTGCGCCAGGCGCACCACCGGATCAGCCTGGCCGTCCCCAAGTTCCAGTATCAGATGCCCGCCCTCCTTCAGCAACTCCGGTGCGCCGTTCAGGAGCCGGCGATGATAGTCCAGCCCGTCCGCTCCGGCTGCCAACGCCACGCGCGGCTCATACCACGCGACTTCCGGCTGCAGCGAGTCAAGCGCACGCGTCGGGATATACGGCGGATTGGAGACGATGACGTCGAAGACGCCGCCAGGCGAGACTGAAAACGCCGTCAACAGATCGGCCTGGACGAACTTGATGCGATCGCACACTCCGTGACGAATCGCGTTGGCCTGCGCGACAGCCAGCGCAGGAGCCGAAATGTCCAGCGCGCACACCGTTGCGTCGGAGCGCGACCGCGCCAGCGACACGGCGATGCACCCTGAACCGGTTCCCACATCGAGCACACGCGGCCTTCCGATGTCCATGACGGCCTGGAGGGTGGCCTCGACGAGCAGCTCGGTCTCCGGTCGCGGGACCAAGACGTCCGGCGTCACCACCAGCTCCAGGCCGCAGAACTCCTGCGTGGCCAATAGGTATTGCAGCGGCTCGCGGGCGGCGCGTCGCCTGATGAGGGTCCAGGCCTGCTCGGCCTGCATAGGGGCGACTGCCCGGTCTCCCTCGAAGAGCAGCTTCGGGAGGGAGAGCCCCAAGGCTGGCGCGAGCAGCCAGTCGGCCTCCCGGACCGGATCGGCGATGCCGGCCGCCTTCAAAGCCTCCCACGCCTGCCGGCGCAAGGTATTTACCTTCATTTCTCCACCGACTCCAGAGTTCTGTTCGCGGCGATCAGCGCGTCCACGATTTCGTCCAGATCGCCGTCCAGGACCTGATCCAACCGGTGCAAGGTCAGGCCGATGCGGTGGTCGGTCACCCGGTTCTGCGGGAAGTTGTAGGTGCGAATCTTCTCGCTCCGGTCGCCGGTCCCCACCTGGGACCGCCGCTGCTGGGCGATCTCGTTCTCCTGCTTTTCCCGCTCCATTTCCATGATGCGGGTCCGGAGATTGCGCATCGCCTTGTTGCGGTTCTTGAGCTGCGACCGCTCGTCCTGGCACGTCACGACGATCCCCGTGGGGATGTGCGTGATCCGGACGGCCGAATAGGTCGTGTTGACGCTCTGCCCGCCCGCCCCGGAGGAGCAGAACGTGTCGATCTTCAGGTCCTTGGGATCGATCTGGACTTCCACTTCCTCCGCTTCCGGCATGACCGCCACCGTGACGGTGGACGTGTGGATCCGCCCGCTGGCTTCCGTCGCCGGCACCCGTTGGACCCGATGCACGCCGCTCTCGTGCTTGAACCGGCTGTAGGCCCCTTTCCCCTCGATCAGGAGGACGGCCTCCTTCACGCCGCCGATCTCGGTGACGCTGGAGTCCACTATCTCAATCCGGAAGCGGCGCCGTTCCGCGTAGCGCGTGTACATGCGAACGAGTTCGGCGGCGAAGAGCGCGGCCTCGTCCCCGCCGGTGCCGGCTCGGATCTCGAGAAAGGTGTTCTTCTCGTCCCGGGGGTCCTTCGGGATCAACAACTCACGGGCGCGCGCTTCCAGCTCGAGCCGCTTGGCCTCCAGCTCCTTGAGCTCTTCGCGGGCCAGCTCCTTTACGCCGGGCTCGCCGCGCGGATCGCGCAGCATCTCCTCGGCCTCGACGACGTGCTTGAGCAGGGCGCAGAACTCCTGGTAGAGCCCCGCCTGGGGAACCAGCTCCCTGCGCTCCTTATTGAGCTTCTGGATCAAGGCCGGCTGCGACAAGACCGCGGCATCCGACAGTTGGCGGTCGATCTCCTCCACCCGCTGTGCGGCGGCCTCTAGCTTGGTCAACAGGAGTGATTCTTTGACGGCGGTCATGACTCTCGCATCCCCCTCAAAAAAAACAACACCTGCCCCACGGGAGGCAGGCGTTGCCGGGAGTCCTTCTAGAACCGCTTAGGAAATCAGGCGGTCTTCTTGCGCACGTACTTCTTCCTGAAGCGCTCCACACGTCCTTCGGAGTCCACGATCTTCTGCGTGCCCGTAAAGAAGGGATGGCAGTGGGAACAGATGTCCACCTTGATGTCCCCCACCGTCGAGCGGGTCTTGAACTTGAACCCGCACGCGCAACTGACCGTCGCCTCCAGGTACTCCGGATGAATCCCGGCTTTCATGATACTCGTACTCCTCCCTCAGCGATTCATGGAGTCCAAGAAATCCTTGTTCGTCTTGGTACCCCCCATTTTGTCTATCAAAAATTCCATGGCCTCCACGGAGCCCAGCGGGCTCAGGACCTTGCGGAGGATCCACATCTTGTTCAGCCGCTCGCGGTCCACCAGCAGCTCTTCCTTGCGGGTGCCCGAGGCCGCTATCTCGATCGCCGGGAAGATCCGTTTGTCGGCCAGGCGCCGATCCAGATGGACTTCCATGTTCCCGGTCCCCTTGAACTCCTCGAAGATCACGTCGTCCATGCGGCTGCCGGTGTCCACGATGGCCGTAGCCATGATCGTCAGGCTGCCGCCGTCCTCGATGTTCCGGGCCGCGCCGAAGAACCGCTTGGGGCGTTGCAGCGCGTTGGAGTCCAAGCCGCCGGAGAGGACCTTGCCGCTGGGCGGGGCAATCGTGTTGTAGGCCCGGGCCAGCCGCGTGAGGCTGTCGAGCAGGATCACCACATCGCGTTTGTGTTCGACCAGTCGCTTCGCCTTCTCGATGACCATTTCGGCCACCTGGGCGTGGCGCTGGGCCGGCTCGTCGAAGGTGGAGCTGATGACCTCGGCCTTGACCTGGCGCTGCCAGTCGGTGACCTCTTCGGGCCGCTCGTCGATCAGCAGGACGATCAGGACGATCTCGGGGTGGTTCTTGAGGATCCCCCGGGCGATCGCCTGCAGCATCATGGTCTTGCCGGTCCTGGGAGCCGCCACGATCAGTCCGCGCTGGCCCTTGCCGATCGGGGTGATGAGTTCCATGACGCGGGTGCAGTACTCGTTGGGATCGTACTCCAGATTGATCCGCTCCTCCGGATAGAGCGGGGTCAGGTTGTCGAACAGGATCTTGTCGCGTGCGACTTCGGGGTCCTCGTAATTGATCTTCTCGACCTTGAGCAGGGCGAAGTACCGTTCGCTCTCCTTGGGCGGGCGGATCTGGCCGGACACTATATCGCCGGTTCTCAGGTTGAAGCGTCGGATCTGGGATGGGGAGATGTAGATGTCGTCCGGTCCGGGGAGGTAGTTGGAGTCGGGAGCCCGAAGAAACCCGAAGCCGTCCGGGAGCGTCTCCAGCACGCCTTCCCCGTAGATGACCCCGTTCTTTTCGGTCTGGGCCTGGAGAATGGCGAAGATCAGCTCCTGCTTGCGCAGGTTCGCCGCTCCTTCGATCTTCAGCTCCCTGGCGATCTCGTTCAGTTCGGTGATGTTCCGCTGCTTGAGCTGAGTCAGATACATGACCGTTTCTTTAGTCGTCGTCACTTGGGACATACACTCCATTACCTCCTAATGTGAACCGGATTACGGGGAACCAGCCTGATGTCCTTGCTCGGTAACTAAACTTTCTAACGGATGAACCACTCTGGTTTCATTGAGAACTAATCTGGGGAAAGAATCACAGGGGTGGTCGGCTTTGAAAGCCCGAACTCGGATATCAGCATAACTCCATAGAAGCCCAATGTCAACTACCAAGAAAATTTAAGGTCAGAGGCCCTGAAAGCCCCTACCCCCCGCGGCTTGTTTGACGAGCCTCTGCGCCCCTTGTTATCATAAGGCGCCCTATGGACGAACGGACCTTTAGCCTGGCCGAAGCCAAGTCGCTCCTCCCCCAGCTCGAAGAGAAGCTGTTGGCCGTCAAGTCGGAAAAGGAGGTCCTGGTCCGTAGCCATGGGGAAATCAAGCGCGCCAGCGCGAATGCCCAGGCCAACGGGGGGAGCGTGGTCGGCCCCCGCTACATCCGGGCCCTCGAGCGGATCAGCGACAGCGTCGAGGCCATCCAGGAAATGGGGGTCCTGGTCAAGGACCTCGACATCGGGCTCTGTGACTTTCCTTTCCAATACGACGACCGGGTCGTCTACCTCTGCTGGAAGCTGGGCGAACCGGAAATCCGCTTCTGGCACGAAATCGAAGACGGGTACGCGGGACGCAAGCCCATCGAAACCCTCAACGAGAACGAAGGGTGATCTTCGTCATCATCGGGTATGACGGCCCGGACGGCCAGGCCAAGCGCAAGCTGTACCGCCAAGCCCACCTCGAGCGAATGGACCCGCTGAACAAGGCCGGCAAAGTGGTCCTGGCAGGGCCGCTCACCGACGGGGCCGGCAGCCTCATCGTCATCAAGGCCGACTCCCTGGAAGAGGCCAAATCCTTCGCGGCCGGCGATCCCTACGTCACCCAGGGCGTCTTCGCCCGCCACGAAGTCCACCCCTTCATGCAGGTCTATCCCACACCCTGACCTTTCCCCCCTAACTGCCCTTGACTCCTATCGTTGACGTAGCCTAGCCTTTATACGTTTTCCCTACTTCCCGTGTCTTAAGAGGCAAGTGGAAACTTACATCTAACCATCCCAGGGAAGAAAGGAAAGTCGCAATGGGCCTCACGTTTCTAGAGATCGAAGTCGGCAATCCTGCCAATCCAGCCGTCACTGAAAAACTCGATTTCGTGGTGGACTCCGGGGCTATCTACTCCGTGGTTCCTATCTCAGTCTTGGAGCGGCTTGGCATCCGGCCGTTGGCAGAGCAGGAATTCCGCCTGGCCAACGGGGCAAAGGTGCGACGCAAGAAAGGCGGAGCCCTCTTCAAGTACGGAGAGCGGCTAGGCGTGGCGGATGTCATTTTCGGGGAAGAAGGGGACAGCGTGCTGCTGGGGGCATTCACCCTGGAAGCCCTCGGTCTGTCCCTAGATCCGTTGCGCCGAGAAGTCACACCACTGCCGCTGCTGCTGGGGCTTCTTCCGGCGAAAACGCTGCAGTGAGCCTGTCGCTTCAAACTGGAATCAGATCAGACTTAGCTAAGACCTCCGAGGATTTAAGCGGATCCCGGAACATCATCTTCGAGTAGCAGGCGTAGGTCACGTAGCAGTCCTGCAGGCAGTAATCGGCGATCTCCTTCCCCAATCCGGCAGCCCACATCGCCGCCACCTGTTTCCCCGATCCGGACTTGGGCTCCACCCCCAGCGCGCGCGCCAGCACATCCAGCCTGACCCATCCTCTCGTCTCCCAGTTGGACCAGACGGCCAGCGTATCGTAGACCGGCTCCGTGCGGTACTTGGCCAGGTTGATCTCCACAGTCGGCTTGACCTGGTGGATGATGGACCGTTTCTTGATGAAAGGCAGGTCGAAGCCGAGCCCGTTGTGGGTGATGTAAAGATTCGGTCGGTGCTTGCCGATCCAGTCCCAGAATTGCTTGAGGAGTTCCTTCTCGCGAACGCCGTACCAGGCGATCGCTTGCTGCGGCGCCATGTCATCCGAGAAGGCGATCGCCCCGATACAGACGATGCGGCTGAAAGTCCCGTCGAAAGAGGACCGCTCGTAGTCCTTGTCCTGTTGCTCCGCATCGCTGGCATTCAAGATGTCCTTCTCCCGGACAAGTTCCGCACCAACTAGCCTGGCCCACTCCTCCTTCGGAGCCTGTACCGTCTCGATGTCCAGCACCACTTTCATGGGAGCAAGGACTTCCACATGATGATCGCGTCCCGGTAGGTCCGATCATTCTTGAGCACCGCGCCGGGGAGGACCGCGAGCTCGGAAAACCCGAGCTTCCGCCACAGGCGCCGGGCCACTTGGTTCTCCGCAAAGACCAGGTTGAAGATCACGCTCCGATACCCAAGTTCCGTCGCATATTGCAACATCACGGCCCCCAAGAGCCAGCCCAGCCCCCTGTTGCGCCACTGGGGCGCCACCATGAACCCCGCGTTGGCGACGTGGCGCGCCCGCCCTGGCCAGTTCGGTTTGAGATAGAAGGCACCGAGCAGGTCGGTGCCGCACGGGCTGATCTGTTGATAGGCGACAACGGTGCTTTTGCCTGTGAACCAATATTCTTCAAGATCCACTGGGTCCGGGAGTCTATCATGTGGGTAGGAGTCGCCTTCTTCGATGATGGTTTGGAACAGCCGGCGTAGCGGCTCGCTGTCCCTGTGGTCAGCCAAGGTCAGTTGAATAGCCGTACCATCTTTGAGTTTTGCCTCCACGGGGAACTGCATGGAGTGTTCACCGCGACCCTTCGTCTTGCAGCGCTTCCACCAGGGGCCGGTCGGCGGGCGGCATGGACACCCTGGTCAACTCCTTCGGCAGCACCCACTGCAGGGCGTCGCAGCCCAAGGGGCGTGGCTGCCCGTCCTTGATCGAGCATCGGAAGAAATGCAGCTCGACTGTCTTCTCCGGATACGCGTAGCGGACGAACTGGAACGGCACCGGCTCCGTAATCTCGATGCCCAACTCCTCTCGCAGTTCCCGGCGCAGACATTCCTCCAGCGATTCGCCCGGTTCTCGCTTTCCTCCCGGAAACTCCCAGAGCCCGCTCAAATGGACATTGGTCTTACGCATCGTGAGCAGATAGCGCCCATCTTGCAAGATCAGCGCTGCGGCGACTTGGACTGGCTGCGCGATGGCCATCAGCGAGCTCTAAACGGATAGGTCTTGCAAAAGTCCTTCATTGGACAGAGCAGGCAATAGGGGTCGCGCGCCGTGCAGACCATGGCGCCGAAGTCCATGAGCGCCTGATTGAAATCGTACCCCTTGCCCCTGGGGATCAAGGCCGCTGAGAGGTTCCACAAGGCGGACTTCTGCTTCTTGGGATCCCCTTTGCCCACAAACACCCGATGCAGGACCCGCATCACGTTGGTGTCCAGGATGGGCGCATCTTCTCGGAATGCGAAGGCGCGGATCGCGCCGGCCGTATAGCGGCCGATGCCCTTGAAGGCCTGCAGCCGCTCGGGGTCCTTCGGCAGCGTCCCCCCGTAGCGGGCGACCGACTCCCTGGCGATCGCGTGCAGGCGCACCGGCCTGATGTTGTACCCGAGCGGGTACCAGGTCTCCTTCACCGCCGAGAGCGGGGCCTCGGCCAGCTCCTCCATTGTCGGGTACTTGGTCAACCACTCCTGGTACTTGGGGAGGACCCGATCCACCTGGGTCTGCTGCAGCATGATCTCGGACACCAGGATCTTGTAAGGATTGCTGGTCTTGCGCCAGGGCAGGTCGCGGGCATGCTGGGCATACCACTTGAGAAGGCGTTCCCTGAATTTGCGCTTCTGAGCGGGCGGAACCGGGATCAAAACACCTGTTCGCCGTCGGCGGGAAGCTGGCTTGTTGCCGTCTGATCGGAGTTGCCGCGTCGCGCCCACGCGGTGTGCTCCTCTACGACCGGGTGATTTCAGCGGCTGAGATCAACTCCTTGGGCAGCAGAAACTCGACGTCCTCCTCGACCACCGTCATCTCCTCGACCACTTCACCGCCGTGCGCCTTGAGGTACTCCAACACCTCGGTGACCAGCACCTCCGGAGCCGAGGCCCCGGCGGAGATCCCGACCGCCTTGATGCCGCGGAGCAAGGCCAGGTTGATGTCGTCACACGAGTCGATCAGGTAGGAAGGGACTCCGCAATGCTCGCCGAGCTCGCGCAACCTGTTGGAGTTGGAGCTGTTCGGGGAGCCGATGACCAGGATCACATCGACCACCTCCGTCAGCTTCTTGACGGCGTTCTGGCGGTTCTGGGTGGCGTAGCAGATGTCTTCCTGATGAGGGCCCTTGATCTTCGGGAATCGCTTGTGCAGGGCGGCCACGATGTCCCGGCATTCATCCACACTCAAGGTGGTCTGGGTCACATAGGACAATTGGTCAGGCTCCTCGACTTGCAGGTTCTGCACGTCCTCTACGGAACTGACCAGATGGAACTTGTCCGGGACCTGCCCCAGCGTCCCGATCACTTCGGGGTGGCCGGCATGCCCGATCAGGATCAACTCGTACCCCTGCGTGTAGTCACGGTTGACTTCGTTATGGACCTTGATGACAAGCGGGCACGTCGCGTCGATGATCTTCAACTCGCGCCGTTTGGCCTCTTCCCAGACCGACTTGGCGACGCCGTGCGCGCTGAAGATCACGGTCTGGCCGTCCGGCACTTCGCTCAACTCCTCAACGAACACCGCCCCTTTCAACTTGAGCGCGTTGACGACGTGGCGGCTGTGGACGATCTCGTGCCGGACGTAGATGGGCGCGCCGTAAGCCTTGAGCGACAGCTCTACAATGTCGATGGCCCGGTCCACACCGGCGCAGAATCCCCGTGGATTGGCGAGATAGATCTTCATAGGTCGGTCTGTACCTTTACCTTATTAGGCCCCTGAATAGCAACTGCTTTTGCTCTAAGACCACTGGCGGTATTGCGTATCCTGGCCCATTTGATCGAAGGGCCAGGCCTAGCTAGCTCGGTGTGGCGCGCTCGGCAGGAATCGAAGCGGATTTCCGAACCGACTCATCGTGTTAGACCAACCGAGACGATTTTCAGGCTGCCATAGGCAAGAATAGCCCGAGACTAACCGAAAGAAAGTCTTGCGTTTAGTAGCACTTAACGCTAAACTGCCTGGCATATGGTTCAGCGAACGTGGTGGCAAGCACGGCTTGAGCAGGCATGGCAGCAGCGGTCGTTGGTCTGGCTTTCGGGGGTTCGGCGGGTTGGCAAGACACTGCTATGTCAATCGCTCAGGGGTGTCGAGTACTTTGATTGCGAGCTTCCCAGGACCCGCCGACTGATGGAAGATCCCGAGGACTTCCTTGAGCAATACCGAGGGCATCGGGTCATCCTTGACGAAATTCATCGGCTTCCCAACCCTTCAGAGCTTCTCAAGATCGCCGCGGACCACTATCGAGACACACACGTGATCGCGACCGGCTCGTCCACCTTGGGAGCCTCCAGGAAGTTCCGTGATACGTTGGCGGGCCGGAAAGCAGAAGTCTGGCTGACGCCGATGACCCTTGAGGATGTCATCGCGTTCGGCCAACCGGATCTTCGCCATCGGCTGCTTCATGGCGGACTCCCCCCGTTTTTTCTGGCGAAGTCCATACCGGAGCAAGCCTTCCAAGAATGGATGGATGCTTACTGGGCCAAGGACATCCAAGCCCTGTTCCGCCTGGAGCGGCGGCATTCCTTCGAACGGTTTGCCGAAATGTTGTTCGCGCAAAGCGGAGGCCTCTTTGAAGCGACACGATTCACTCGGGCTTGTGAGGCCAGCCGGCAGACGATCATGAACTACCTTGCGGTCCTGGAGAGCACTTATCTCATTTACGTACTGCGGCCGTTTTCCACGCATCGAGCCACCGAGATCGTAGCCGCCCCCAAAGTCTATGCCTTTGATACGGGGTTCGTGTGCTACTACCGCGGATGGACAACGCTTCGCCAGGAAGATCTCGGTTTGCTTTGGGAGCATCTGGTGCTGAATGAAATGCAGGCCTGTCTGCAAACGCGGCGGATTGGCTATTGGCGTGACAAGCGGGGGCATGAAATCGACTTCGTTATCTCTCGCCGGGGACGTCCCCCTCTCGCTCTGGAGTGCAAGTGGTCGGCAGATGACGTGGATCTCACCAACCTGAAGGCCTTTGCCCACCGCTATCCCAAAGCGGAGGTCCGTGTGGTGGCGCAGGACGTTGACCGATCGTATCAGCGGCGGAGCGACTCACTGACGGTCACGTACTGCGGGCTGAAGAAGCTGATCATGTCACTGAGCCAAGACACCACTCTTGAGAAAGACACCTCGTAGCTCACGATAACGGATTCAATCTCGCTGAAGCATGGGCTGCTCCCGTGGCTGGCGCGCGAGGCGGGATTCACTATGGTTTGGTGCGCCCGGCAGGAATCGAACCTGCGACAACCAGCTTAGAAGGCTGGGGCTCTCTCCAACTGAGCTACGGGCGCGTATATCGAGCAGCGTTAAGTTGGTCGGGGCGAGAGGATTTGAACCTCCGACGGCCAGCTCCCAAAGCTGGTGCGCTACCAGACTGCGCTACGCCCCGACATCATCTTGCCAGAATCAAGGCTCTCGCCTTGGCCAAGGCACGGCCCCGGTGGCTCATGCGGTTCTTCTCCGCGGGCGTCAACTCGGCCAGCGTCTTCCCGGCCTCCGGCACGTAGAAGACCGGGTCATACCCGAATCCGCTATCGCCCGCCGGCGCCTCCGCGATCTGGCCGTGCAGTTCGCCCTCCACCACCTGCTCGCGCCCGCCGCCGGGATCGACGAGAGCCATCACGCACACGAACCGCGCGCCGCGGCGCTGCGGCGGCACGCCCTCGAGAAGCCGCAACAGCTTGCGGACATTATCCTGGAACGTGCAGCCCTCCCCAGCAAAGCGGGCCGCATAGAGTCCGGGCTGCCCTCCCAGCGCGTCAACTTCCAGCCCGGTGTCATCGGCCAAGGCCGGCTTGCCCGTGAACTTGGCGGCAGCCCAGGCCTTCTTGAGAGCGTTCTCCCGGTAGGTCCAACCGTCTTCGACCACCGCCGGCGCGCCGGGGAACTCGGCCAGCGACCGAACCGCGACCGGCAGGTCCGCCAGCATCGCGCGGATCTCCTCGACCTTGTGCCGGTTGCCGGTCGCCACCACCAACTCGGTGATCAGCGCAGATCCCCCACCAGCTCTTGCTGAAGCTTGACTAACGCGCTGATGCCGTGCCAGCCCAACGTCAGGAACTTGTTCAGCTCGTCCAGCGTGAACGGCCACTTCTCGGCGGTCCCCTGGATCTCCACGAACTGCCCCTTGCCGGTCATGACCAGATTCAGGTCCACCTCCGCCAGGGAATCCTCGGCATAGCAGAGATCGGCCAACAGCTCGCCCCCTACTTTCCCGACGCTCACCGCCCCCAGATAGTCTCTCAACGGGTTCTTCTTGATCAGTCCCTTCGCCCTCACCACGGCAACGGCGTCGGCCAGGGCCACGAACGCGCCGGTGACCGAAGCCGTGCGCGTCCCGCCATCCGCCTGGATCACGTCGCAATCCACCCAGAACGTCCGTTCGCCCAGTTCGTCCATGTCGGTCACGGCCCGCAACGAGCGGCCGATCAGGCGCTGGATCTCGAGCGTGCGCCCGCCCTGCCGCCCCTTGGAGGCCTCGCGCATGGCCCGCTCGGGGGTGGCGCGCGGGAGCATGGCGTACTCCGCGGTCACCCAGCCCCGGTTCTGGCCTCGTAGAAAAGCAGGCACCTTCTCCTCGACCGACACGGTGCAGATCACCTTGGTCTCCCCCATCTCGATCAATACCGACCCTTCCGCGTACTTGATGAAGTTGCGCGTGATCTTGACCGGACGGAGTTCGTCGGGCCGACGACCGTCAACACGGACTAATGCTGAGTCGCTCATGGCGAGTCATTATACGCGCCCATCGGCGAGGGCGCAATTCACGCGCCGGCACGCTTCCAAGCGGCAGAGAACTCGATTCCTCGGCGCCACTGGCGCGGGTTTCAAGCGAGTCCCGTTGATTGACTCGCCCGAGAAGCCGGTGCTAGAGTGGCCCACAATTATGCTCGATCCCCGTCTCATCAGGGAGCATCTGAAAGAGGTTCGCGCCCGCCTCGGCGCGCGCGCCCAGGACATCGACTGGGACGGACTTCACAAGCTGGATCAAGAGCGAGGGGACCTGCTCACTAAAGTCGAGGAACTCCGGCATAAGCGCAAGACCGTGTCGGACCAGATCGCCAAGCTCAAACGGAACAAACAGCCGGCTGAGGCTCTGATGGAGGAGATGCGTGGCGTTGGCGATCGGCTCAAGTCTCTCGAAGATTCTCTGCGCGACGCCGAAGACCGGCTGAACGCCCTCGCATTGAGGATCCCCAACATCCCGCACCCGTCCGTCCCGACCGGCGCGGATCCCTCCGCGAATCAGGAAATCAGGCGTTGGGGGAAGCCGCCCGCGTTGGCGTTTCCGCCCAAGCACCACTGGGAACTCGGCGAATCGCTCGGCATCTTGGACTTCGAGCGCGCCGCCCGCATGACTGGCGCCCGGTTCGCGGTGTACAGCGGCGCGGGCGCGCGCCTGGAACGGGCGCTGATCAACTTCATGCTGGACCTGCACACCACCGAGCACGGGTACCAGGAAATCCTTCCTCCTTTCCTCGTGAACCGGGCCAGCATGACCGCAACTGGCCAACTCCCGAAGTTCGAGAGCGACCTCTTTCGCCTGCGCGATGACGATTACTTCCTGATCCCGACAGCCGAAGTGCCATTGACCAACCTGCACCGGGAAGAAACGCTCCGCGAGGCCATGCTCCCGCTCCAGTACGCAGCGTACACTCCCTGCTTCCGGCGCGAAGCAGGGTCGTACGGGAAGGACACCCGCGGCCTCATCAGGCAGCACCAGTTCAACAAGGTCGAGCTGGTCATGTTCAGCCGCGCGGAGAGTTCCTACGACGACCTGGAGCGTCTGACGGCTCACGCCGAGGAGGTCCTCAAACGACTGAACCTGCACTATCGCGTCGTGTCGCTGTGCACTGGCGACCTGGGTTTCGCTGCGGCGAAAACATACGACATCGAAGCCTGGCTTCCCGCGCAGGGCACGTACCGCGAGATCTCGTCCTGCAGCAACTTCGAGGCGTTCCAGGCCCGACGGGCCGGTATCCGGTACAAAAAGGCCGATGGGAAATCCGAGTTCGTCCACACACTGAACGGCTCCGGATTGGCGATCGGGAGAACGGTGGTGGCGATCCTCGAGAACTACCAGCAGCCTGATGGGTCGGTGGCCATCCCGGAAGCTCTGCGCCCATACATGGGCGGGCTGGAACGGATCGTCAAGACCAAGTCATAACTGATCGAACTGTCGAGCTCAGCAGGCCACGGGAAAAGGGTCCGTCTTGGCGGACCCGGGGTGGGTGGGTGAGAAGGTGGAGGGGTGGCTGAGTGGACGAAAGCGGCGGCCTTGAAAGCCGTTGAAGGCCTCGTGCCTTCCGTGGGTTCGAATCCTACCCCCTCCGCCACACCTGGCGTTCTTGCCTTTCGAGATTTCCCTTGACTCTCATGCTGCAGGCAACTAATAAGGAAGTCAGAATTCACGCAGTTGAACGCAGCGGAGGGCTGAAGAGAACATTACTGGAGGTATTGGATATCGGCCACGTTTGATCGAAGTGGCCGTCCCGCAAGCGAGGTGGAGAGGTGGCCGAGCGGCCGAAGGCAACGGTTTGCTAAACCGTCACAGGGCCAAAAGCTCTGTCGCGGGTTCAAATCCCGCCCTCTCCGCCATATTTACCAAGACCAAGAGAAGGCGGGATTTGAACGGGGATTCTGAAAGGGGTGTGCCCCTTTCATGGGGTGACCAGAGCGAAGCGACGGCCCGAGGGGGCTTGGCCCCCTAGGGGGAGCGCGTCGCGCCAGCGACCTTAGCGCGACTTCAAATGCCCGCCCTCTCCGCCACACCGTGGGTGCCAGCGTTAAACGTTAATTGTTAGACGTTAAACGTAGGTTCAGGAGGCATCTTCCGATTAACGAATAACGATTAACGATCAGTAAGCGCGGGTTCATTTCGTCCGGCTAGCTTCCCGGAATGCATCAACGCCAGCCCACGCAGCCACGAGAACCCACGGGAAAGTCAGCCAATAGAAAAGTCCGACAAAGAAGACGAACGCAAAGACGAACATGGCCGCCTTGTCTTTACGCCCACAGTAATACTGGCCCAACCCGGGAAAGACGATGCTCAAGATGGTAGCCAGCAGCGGGTTCTTCGTCGGCCCCCTGTCCGCGACTTCTTTGGGCCACAAACCCGCCAAGTCGACTTGACAGTATTTACAACGCTTGGCGCCGACCAATATGATGCCCCGACAATAGGGGCACGGAGCGGTCTCAAGCCTTTCTTCGCTCACGGGAGAGGTCCTCGCACCCTTGCCACGGATCGACCTGCATGCACACACCACCGCTTCCGACGGCAGCCTCACGCCGGAAGAACTGGTGCGGCTGGCCAAGAGTCAGGGAGTTTCCACCCTGGCCGTCACCGACCATGATACCATCGCCGGCTTGTCCCGAGCGATCGCCGAAGGTGAGCGCGTCGGAGTGGAAATCATCCCGGGCATCGAGATCAGCTGCCTCTACAGACAGACCGAGCTGCACATCCTGGGCTACTTCATCAACCCAGCGGACCCACGTCTGGAGCCCGCCTTGGCCGGATACTCGGCGAGCCGCGAGGATCGCAACCCCCTCATCGTGCGTCGGCTACAAGAGCTTGGCTGCGACGTCACCTACGAGGAAGTGAAGGCGCTGGCGGGATCCGCGACGGTCGGCCGACCGCACATCGCGCAGGTGCTCCTGCGCAAAGGGTATGTCCGGAGCGTCTCAGAGGCCTTCGACCGTTACCTAGCCGACGACGGTCCGGCCTATGTTTCGCGTCGGCTCCCGCCGCCAGAGGAGGCTATCGGGCTGATCAGGCAGATAGGGGGGATCCCCGTCCTGGCCCATCCCGTCTACACCTCGCGACTCAAGGATCCCTTCGAGCAGGTCTGCGCAACGCTCAAGGGTCTTGGCTTGCTGGGCCTCGAAACGTTCTACAGCAGTCACAACCGTCCGCAGACAGACCGTTACCGCAGCATCGCCAGAGAGCAGGGCCTCCTCGTCACGGGAGGCAGCGACTTTCACGGGGATGCGAAGCCGCAGCTCCTGGTTGGCACAGGGTACGGGAACCTCGAAATCCCGGCCGACCTGCTCGAACCGATGCGGGTACTGATCAAGGAGAGGCCCTCACCCTGACCCTCTCCCCGCTGGGGAGAGGGAAGGTGAGGGGCCTAGTTGTCAGGGGCCTCAACGATATGGTTCTCGAAGCGCGTGCACCCTTCGGCGAGCAAGCGGTTCGTCAGGACCTCGCCGGGCCACTCGATCGGCAGATCGGCGGTGAACACCCACACGTCCGGAGACGTCCATAACGGCCCGGCTTCATCCCCTACGGCAGGATCTAGCAGATCCGTCCAGACCGGCATGTAGACGCCGTTGCCGCACTGGGTGTGCAAGTGGACGATCACCCGCCCGCGCACGGCGGGACTCAGTTCCCGCCACACCGCGATCGTCTCGTCCGCCAGCCGCTGCAGGCCGACGGAATTCTTCGCGTCAAACACCGCGTACGCCGCATACACCGGCGCTTCCAGCAGATGCGGCGCCGATGCCAAATCACCGCACTGGGCCCGTAGGCCTTGCAGCAGACCGTCCTGCTCCTCCGGCCCTAGCTCCTGCGGCACCGTCGGCTCCCCTGCCTCCCGCACGCCGAACATTAGGTATACCGTGTGCTCCATGGGCGTATGCAGGCGCGCCACGAACGGCCGGCTCCGCGTTCCGGTGAACACCGTCTCGACATGGGCGTGCAGACCCTGCAGGGTCAAGCGCTCCAGCGTCGTGTCCGTCAGGAGTTTCGGCTCCACCACGACCTGGCTCTCGTGCGACAAATGCAGACAGCGCCGCAGCAACGCCGCCGTCTCTTCCGGGTCCACGGTCAGCCGCAGCGGTTGCTCAAAGTTCGCCTGCAGCGGCAGGGCGATCGTCAACTGCGAGCCCCCCTGCGTTTCGTCCTCCTCGTCGTCTCCCACCGTGGTCGACGCGGCCTCGGCGACCAGGTCGAAGAGCCACTCGGCCATGTCTTCGTCGAGCGCCGCCATCACTCTCAGGATCTCTTCCTCGCGTCCCTGCTCGATGAGTTCGGTGAGGGTGTCGAGCGCGGCGTCCACGTCCCAATGATCGTGCCGCCTCGCGTTGATGAGGTGAATCAGATCGCGCGTCAGGGGGTCTGGCCGACTCCAGTCCTGCATGCCGTTCTCCTGATACTCATTATGCTAGATACTTCTCCCGGCGAATTCAATCCTTTATGATTATGATAGGCTTACCACGCGAGGCGAATGTTCCTGCGAGGAAACTGTAATGGAAAAGGGCTGCCCCCCGCTGCAAGGCTTACGACACCTGGCGCTCCGAGTACGTGACATCCGGAAGGCCAAGGACTTCTACCAACGCATCTTCAACATGAAGGTCGTCTGGGAACCAGACCCGCAGAACTGCTACCTGAGTTCAGGGACCGACAACCTCGCGCTGCACGAGGCGCCCGCTCCGGGCGATCCCGAGCCGGCGCAACCTCTCCGGTCTCCCCTGGAGCACTTCGGTTTCATTACGGGCAGCCCCCAAGTGGTGGACGCCTGGGCAGAGTGGGCGAAGCAGAACGGCGTGAGGGTTCTCGCCGCCCCGAAACGACACCGGGACGGCAGCTATTCGTGCTACCTCGCCGACCCGGACGGCAATAGCATCCAAATCCTCTACGACCCGACAATCAGCCACGCCCCATAAAGCCGGACGGCTTCATGGGGCCTCATGGCTGGTTGTGATTTGGTTGTTAATCGACAGGACGGAAGAACGAGTCGTACACGCCCCAAGCCAAGATGACCGCAATCAACGTGTACCAGATGTAGTAGATCGGCGCGTACGGATCGTCCTTGACCTCGGCCTTCGCGGCTTCTTCAGCCAAAACGATGCCGACGGTGCACAGAAACACCAAGCAAGTCTGCAAAAAGGTCCACATCCCTTTCACGGCCTCTCCCTCCTTGAAAACGATCCCTTGCTGCGTGAGCGAATCGGAATTATACAAAAACCCTCCCGGATTAGACAAGCGGAAATCGCTAGCCGGTGCCGACCGTGGATCGCATGAGCGCGTTGGCTTGGGGAGGGGAGAAGCCCTGGAAGCCGTGATGCCGCTCGGTCAGCTCGAGCACCGAGAAGGCCTCTCCGTCCACCCGCTCGGGAGCCGTGAAGATCTGGCGCAGGGGCCCGCCGCGGATCCCCACGATGTCCCCTGTGAAGACGACCCCCTGGGCCTTGAGCCGGAGGATGGCCCATTCGATGTCCCCCACCAGGACTGCGACGTGGTGCAGCGTCCGGTCGCCGAACTTGGCCACCCAGCCGGGGATGATGCTGGAGACCCCGCGAGCGTCCGGATAGGCCTGATCGATGAACAAGGGCGGGAACCCCGGAGCCCGGTACACCTTGGCGAACCAGTCGTCGTAGTTCAAGGTCTCCGAATAGCTGTACCCCAGCCGGAGAAACTCCTCCGCGCGACGATCAATGTCCAGCGTCCGGATCGTGAGGTGGTCCACCACCGGCCGAAAACCGACGCCCACCTCGTCCAGCCCCGCTTGCAGGACCCGCGCCGCCAAGTTGCGCGAGAGGTAGTTCTTGAGGAGTCCGTCAATGACCGCTTCCAATTCCACACCCCGTTCCATGGCTCGCTCCATTCCGTGTTTCAGTCCTTGTCAATCTGCGCTCGCTGAAGACGTCCGCTGTAATCCACGTAGATCGCTTTCCATTCGCTGAATGTGTCCAGCGCCGCCTGGCCCGCCTCGCGATGGCCATTGCCGGTGCGTCGCATCCCGCCGAAGGGCAGATGGACCTCGCTGCCGATCGTGCCGGCGTTGATGTACACGATCGCCGTCCGGATATCCCGCATGGCGCGCTGCGCCCGGTTGATATCCCGCGTGTAGACCGAGGTGGACAACCCGTACTCGACGCTGTTGTTGACCGCAATGGCTTCCTCGAGATCCTTGACTTCGGTCACCCCCAGCACCGGCCCGAAGATCTCCTCCTTCGCGATCCGCATCGTGGGCTTCACCTGATCGAAGAGCGTCGGGGCGAAGAAATGCCCGCGCGCGTACTCGCCGTCGGTCAGCGCCTTGCCTCCCGTCACAAGCCGCGCTCCTTCCTGCATGCCCACTTGCACGTACTGCTGCACCCGTTCCATCTGCGCCTGATTGACGAGCGGGCCGATCTCGACGCCGGGCTTCAACCCGTTCCCCACGGTCAGCTTCGCCATCCGGTTGAGCAGTATCCGGGTCAGCCGCTCCTTCACCTCCCGGTGGACAAGGAGCCGGCTGCAGGCCGTGCAGCGCTGGCCCGTCGTCCCGAAGGCGCTCCAGGTGACCCCGTCCACGGCCAGGTCCAGGTCGGCATCTTCCATGACCAGAATGGCGTTCTTGCCGCCCATCTCCAGCGCCACCCGCTTGTGGCGAGCGGCGGCCTCCACAGCCACCTTGTCGCCGGTTGCCGTCGAGCCCGTGAACGAGATCAGCGCCACGTTCGCATGGCGCACGAGCGCCTCGCCTAGTTCGGGGCTGCTTCCCAGAACCAGGTTCACCACGCCAGGCGGCATCCCGCACTCTTCCAGGACTTTGACGAAGAGCGAGGCCGTGACCGGCGTCTCGGGGGACGGCTTCAGCACGACCGTGTTGCCCAGGATCAGCGCCGGGAAGGTTTTCCAGGAAGGGATGGCGATGGGGAAATTCCACGGCGTGATCAAGCCGACGACCCCCACCGGTTCCCGCACGCACAGGGCCGACTTATCCGGCAGCTCGGACGGCACGACGAGTCCGGACTGACGCCGCCCTTCAGCCGCCATGTAGTAGGCCATGTCGATCGCCTCTTGCACGTCCCCCTTCGCCTCGGCCAGCACCTTCCCCATCTCGCGGGTCACGGTGCGCGCCAGGGTCTCCTTGTCCCGCACCAGCCGCTCGGCGACGTGGAAGAGGATCTCCCCGCGCCGAGGGGCGGGCATCCGCCGCCACGACTCGAAGGCCTCCGTCGCGGCCTTCACCGCCTTGTCGATATCCTCCGGTCCCGAATCCACGCACCGCCCGACCACCTCGCCGGTGGCCGGATCCCGGCTGTCAAAGGTCCGCCCCGCATGGGCCCCGACCCACTTGCCTCCGATAAAGTTCATCACCAGTGTCTTCATGACAGCACCTCTTCCAGGACCCCCAGCCCCTGATCCACTTCATCACGAGTGATGGACAGCGGGGGGCTGATCCTGATCACGTTCCGGCCGCACGGGAGCAGGAGGAGCCCGCGCCGGAAGGCGTCCTGCACGACCTGGTCGCGCTGGCGTTCCGCCGGCTCCTTGGTCCGCCGGTTGCGCACGAGTTCCAGGCCGATCATCAGGCCGCGGCCGCGCACGTCACCCAGCGACCGGCACTTCTGCTGCAAGTGACGCAGGCGCTTCTGGATGTGCGCGCCCTGCTCGGCGGCGTTCCGCATGAGCCCTTCCTTTTCGATCACCTCGATGGTGGCCAGACCCGCTTCGCAAGCCACCGGGTTGCCGCCGAAGGTGGAAGTGTGCGAGCCCCTCTCCCACGACATGACCCGCTTGCGGGCGATCACGGCGCCCAGCGGCAAGCCCCCGCCCACCGCTTTGGCCAAGCAGATGACGTCCGGCGCCACGCCCGCATGCTCGATCGCGAAGAACTTCCCGGTGCGCCCCATGCCGGCCTGCACCTCGTCGTCCACCAGCAAAATCCCGTGGCGATCGCACAGCCGGCGGAGCCCGGTCAGGAAATGGTCCGGCGGCACGACCAGCCCGCCTTCGCCCTGAATCGGCTCGACAAAGACGGCGGCCGTCTCCTCCGGCGGCAGCACGGTGCCGAATAACACGTTCTCGATATGGTCCAGACACTCCGCGGCTGGATCGTCGCTGCGGCTCCGGTATGGATCAGGGTACGGCGCATGAAAGACGCCCGGCAGCAACGGCGCAAACCCTCGGCGCTGGACCGGCTTACTGGCGGTCAGGGAGAGGGCCCCGAGTGTGCGCCCGTGGAAGGCGTTGTAGAAGGCGAGGATGTACGGCCGCCGTGTCGCGTGGCGCACCAGCTTGATCGCGGCCTCGATCGCCTCCGCGCCTGAATTGCAGAGGAACACCTGCTTGGGCCCACGACCGGGCGCCAACTCAGCCAGCCGTTCGGCCATCCGGACATAGGACGGGTAAAAGAAGTCCGCAAAGGAAAAATGGATGAGCCGGTCAACCTGGGCCGTAATCGCGCCGACCACCTGCTTGTGACCATGTCCGACGGCGCTGACCGAGATGCCTGCCGTGAAGTCCAGGTAGCAGTTTCCGTCCACATCCCAGACGTGGCATCCGGCCGCGTGGTCCACGACCAGCGGATAGGACTGCGTGGCCGAAGGAGCGACGTGCCGTTCATAACGCCGCAGGAGCATCCGGGCGCGGGGCCCTGGAGGAGTCGTGCGAATACGCAGGGAAGGCATGGATATTATTATAGCGTACTGCGCGCCAGTGTGGAGCGAAAGCGAAGGGAAGATTCGGGCTCAGCGCTGCATCGGCACTTTGGTGTACCCGGCCGGCACCTCGAAGAGGTGGGGCGGCTGACGGTCGAAGGCGATGTGGTCAAAGGCGCTCTCCCAGCTTCCATCAAGGCTTGCCAGCTTCATGGAGAACTGGATGTCGGGAGCGACCCACTGGTAGAGCACTTGCTTCCGTCCGTTCAGATCCAGGGTGACCCGGTACTTCTCGGTCTTGCGGCCGCCCACCAGGTCTGTCCCCACGCGCGCGCGTTCCACCTCCCCCGGAATCTTGGGGGCAACTTGGGGCAACTGATCGATCCGCAAGGGCATCTCCACGTACGTCTGGTTGGGCAGCAACAGCCACGTGACTGCCTTATCCAGGCGATGGATGGCGACCTTCGGACCGTCCGGACTCGCCATCTCCACCCGCCAGCGATCGGACTGAAAATAAATCTTCCCTGACATCGACTGCGCGCCTTTCCGGGTCGTCTGCTCCGCCGAGAACTCCAGCGCAAAGGCTGAAGAGACGGAAAGCCAGAGCGCGCAGCCAACGGTGAGGACCGACCAGGGTCGTTGCATCGCGCCTTCCTCTAGGTGAGCCGGCCGCCGACGATCCAGTGGCGGTCGTCCGGGACGTCGATGAGAAGCCGGGACAGGTTCATCTCGGCCAACTGGGCCGCCACGTCGTCCTCGGTGAACGAAGCGAGCAGGGAATTATAGAAATCGCGCCGGAGGATCGTCGGCTCATCCGCGGCGTATTTGTCCACGATGGCCTGCGCCGCCTCAGACGACTCGGGGCGGAGCAGGTCCATCACCAGCACCACGGCGCCGGGCTGGGCCAGTTTCTTGACCGCATACCAGAACTGCAACGGGTTGGGGACATGGTGCAGGAGACTGTTCGAGATGACGGCATCAGCCCGTTCCGGAAGGACCGTGTCCTGGAACCGCTCGCACCGCAGCGCGATGCGATTTGCTAGGCCTGCCACGCGGATCGCGTCCAGGCCGATGGCGATCATGGGCGCCGAGCCGTCCACCCCGGTGATCCGACACTCAGGAAGCTTGCGCGCAAGCCGGATCGGGATGTCGGTTGGCCCGCAGCCCAGATCCAGCACATGCCCTGCCTTGAATTCCGGGTAGAACTCCACAAACCGATCGACGAACCCCTGGTTCTCTTCTTCGAAGTCGGCGCGGGCGTAGGCCCTCGCCTGCTCGGGGTCGTCCATCAATTCCGGTTCAAGGACCCGCTCCATTGCCCTCCTCCACTGCCACCGTGTCCCCCGGCTGTATCATGCCCTCCGCCAGGACCCGTGCGTACAGTCGGCCCCACCCCGGATGCCTCTTCTGGGAGATCCGCGTGAAGTCCCCGTCCTTGAACCACTGCGTCTGCTGCTTGCAGGGAACGGTGTAGCTCGTCACCTCCAGCCGCACGTCGGTGCCGATTCGCAAGCGGTCCCCAGGTTTGAGCCGGGCCCAGTCCAGTCCGGCAAGCGTGAGGTTCTCCCCGCAGGACCCAGGGGCGACCGCATGGCCCTCGGTTTGCAAGGCCTTGATGACCTCCAATGAATACAGGCAGACCGCCCGATCCACCCCGCCGTGGTACTGGGGGCTCCGCTGGCGGTCGCCTGCGACCCCCTGGACGGTGATGTAGGCTTTTGGCACCGGCAGCTTCGGCACGCCCCCGTCCGAAACATTGATCTGGTGTACGCGCGGATGTGTGATCGCCATGCTGGGAGCGCATTGTACCAAAATCCGATCGACAGTCCGATTTTCGCAAGATCAAAACGGCTTACCTTAGGGCAGACACAGCGCGATCCAGTAGCCTATATAACGCTTATTCGGCACAAACCAACACAAGACGACCCACTCGTCTTGAATCGGCATTGCCTTTGCATGTATACAGCACACTGTCAGAGGATCATTGGCTTGACATCTGCAACGATCAGATCATATCTCTAAGGCGACCAAGGAGGGGATACCATGAACATCTGCACTGTTACGAGAGTAGTCATGTGTGCTGCGCTGGTGACCGGATGTGTCAGCTCGGGAACTCACGAAGAGACTGTGGCACAGCTTGAGGAGGCACGCAAGGGCGCAGCTCAGACCGCTGCGGCGTTCGAGAGTTTTAAGAAGCAGGCGGCTGCCGAGGCGGACAGCCTGAGAAATCAACTGGCTGACGTAAACGCCCGCATCGCGTCGCTCATGAGCGGGACCACGACGGCCCAAGAAGAGATTGCACGGCTTCAGAAGCGCGCTGGCGAACTCGAAGCCGAGACGGCGCGCGCCAACGATCTAGCCAAGCGGCTCTCGGGGCGAGAGCAGGATCTCAGCGAACGGCTCAAGGCCGAAGCGGCGGATAAGGCTCGCCTGGAGAAGGAGCGCGCTGCCAAGGAGGCCGAGATCCAGCGATTGACCCAGACACACGCGGAACTGACCAAGTCTTTGGAGGCCGAAATCGCCAAGGGCGACATTAAGATCAAGCAGGTCAGGGACCGGTTGACCATCAACATGGTGGACCGCGTCCTCTTTGACTCAGGTCAGAGCCAGGTGAAGCCGGCCGGGCTCCAGGTTCTCAAGCAGGTCAGTGACATTCTGAAGAAGGTGACCGACAAGCAGATCCGGATCGAGGGGCACACCGACAACGTGCCGATAGGAGTAAAGCTCAGAGGGCGATTCCCGACCAACTGGGAGCTGTCCACAGGCCGCGCCACGAGCGTCGTCCGCTATCTCATTGAAGATGGCGGGGTGGACCGAGCCAACCTGTTGGCGGTCGGGTATGCCGACACGAGGCCCCTAGCCGGCAACGACACGGAGGAAGGACGCACGGCAAACCGCCGCATTGAGATCGCGCTGTATCCGAAGGACCTGTCCGAAATCGCGAGTCAGCTTAAGCCGTGAGCCGGCTACG
>Ga0137368_10001697_pt1 | contig 23552 bp, 23 predicted proteins | sample SagtaG_13_FD_104917 | JGI IMG/M metagenome (GOLD analysis project Ga0137368, IMG submission 104917) | Vadose zone soil microbial communities from Sagehorn Ranch, Mendocino, California, USA - Sage1_L_100_16 metaG | ecosystem: Environmental > Terrestrial > Soil > Vadose zone | place: USA...
AGGCGACCGGGAGGACCACCGAGACAATCGCAAGTTGGCCGGTTTCGACGCCGAGGTTGAATCCGATCAGCGCCAACGCCAGTGAGCCCTTCGAGAGGCCGAGATCGGCCAGTACATTCGCGAAGCCGAATCCGTGAATCAGGCCGAACGCGAAGGCCACCATCCAGCCGCGTTCCGGGAAAATCGGACGGATGTTGTTTACGGCTGCCAGAATGACGGACGCGGCGATCGTCGATTCCACGAGGCGCGACGGGAGATGGACGACTCCGAGGGTTGCGAGGCTCAGCGTCATCGAGTGGGCCAGGGTGAATGCCGTGACGATCTTCAACACTTTGACGAACGCGGGGCGGAATCCTTCGACCACGGCCCAGCCATTCGCGCCGCGCCGCAGGACCGACGGCAGCAGCAGCGCTACCAGAAACAAGACGTGGTCGAACCCGAGCCAGATGTGCCAGACACCTTCCTTGCCGAAATCGAGGAACTGTCGCCACTTTGAGACGCGCGCGAGATCAAAACACTGCGCCGGTTTGTCCGGGCTGAAAACGGCTGTTTGCGTCTTGCCGCCGCACTCGAGACGCATCAGGCCGCGGTGTTGGGCGTCGAGATCGAAGAAGGCGCGGTATTCAATTTCGAGGTTGCGTACGTCTTCCGCGGCCGCAACACCAAAGCGAAGCACAGCGTAAGAGCCGTCGCTGAAATCCTCCATCAATTGTTCGGTAATCTCGAACGGCAGCGGCGTGCCGTCGGCGGTTAATTGCAATCGGGACGCCGCATAACTGCCAATCTCTCCGTGACGCGCCTGCATCTCGGCCAACGTGATGTTACCGTCTTCGTTTGCGTCCAGGTTCACCACCTGTTCCAGGTCGCGTACTGCGATGTCCCATTGGCCCGTCATGGTGGCGCCTTCGACGCGCACGGTGAGGTAGCTGTCGCTGCCTTTGTGCGCCTGGGCGACTTCTCCCGCGTACGCGAACAGCGCGCAAATGACAAGCTGCAGGCTCAGCCGGGTTGATGGGCGCCGATCTCTCATCTGAAGCTGGCTATTTCGCGACTCCGCAGCGTGAAGTCAACCTCTTCGTTTTCCCACAAAAGCGACTCGTCCGGAGGGCCCGCCGACACAGTTGTGCAAAGGGCGCAAACGAAGGCAAATTGGGTCGGGGATCGGTAACTCGATGTGCATTCATCCCCACGAACAAGGCCATAAGAGGGCGCCTCTACAGACCGGCGGCGGCCTCGGACGGCGCGGAAGCGAGGAAAGAAAAAGGCGGGGCTTGGTATACACACGGGTTTTTCATACCAACCCCCGCCGTCCTTTCCCAAGAAAGGAACACGCCTGACCTCCAGCACGATTGGGGCCAATAGCGCCGGCGACGGAGGGAGGGTTGCAAATAGGCCAAGAACCGTGGCACCAGACGGTTGTGTTGACTGCGTATTCACGTCAAACCTGACTGGTGTCTCGTTAACCGCCGAATCGGGGCCAATGGCCTTGAAACGGGGCACAACAGGCTGGCCTTTCGCCGCACGGATAGGCACAGGATTCCGGTCCGACAGGGTTCCGTCGTTCCACGCCGCAATTGTGTTGACGCCGGAGCGAATTCGCACGGCTGATCGCTTGGTTTGTCCGCTTAGCTGATTACGGCGCGATGATGGTTTCAGATGCACCGGTAGCAAATTTTCCGCGGCCCGCGAAGGGCCATGCCAACGCCGTGGGTAAAGGGCAGCCGGATGTTCGCCGTCTCTTCTCTCGACGGTATTGGGAGCGGGAAGTCAAAAAAGAACTAGCGTCCGAGTTTTGGTTTCCCCAACATCGCGGTGCAGCGTTTGGTGGGTAGTTCCGAGTTGAAATGAAAGCCAGAATCGTTGTCACCCCGAAGAAGGCCGTGCTTGATCCACAGGGCAAAGCCGTCCAGAACGCTCTTGAACACCTGGGCTACGCCGGCATCCAGGCGGTGCATGTGGGCAAATACCTGGAAATCGAACTCAACGGAGCCGATTCGGAGACGGCGCGCAAGCAGATCGACGAGGCCTGCCGCAAATTCCTGAGCAACCCGGTGATTGAAGAATACCACTTTGAACTGGAATGAACTTCGCCGTCCTTCAATTTCCGGCTTCAAATTGCGACCAGGACGCCATCCATGCCTTGCGTGATGTACTTGGCCATTCGGCCCGCTACGTGTGGCACAAGGAAACATCACTCGGCGCCGTCGATGCCGTGATTGTGCCGGGCGGTTTCAGCTACGGCGATTACCTGCGTTGTGGCGCCATCGCGCGGTTCAGCCCGGTGATGGCGGCGGTCCAGCGATTCGCGGCCGACGGCGGCCTGGTGCTCGGCATTTGCAACGGGTTCCAGGTGCTTTGCGAGGCCGGCCTGTTGCCGGGCGCGCTGATTCGCAATCGGTCTCTTCAGTTCCGCTGCGAACAGGTCCATCTCAAAACGCTCACTGCCGATTCGCCGTTTACCAGCCAGATTCCGCCCGGCCGGCCGCTGCGCATCCCGATCGCGCATGGCGAAGGCTGCTACTTTGCCGAGGAGGAAACGCTGACTGGACTCAAAGCGAAGAACCAGGTTCTTTGGCTATACTGCAACGCCCAGGGGGAGGTTACCGATCAGTCCAATCCAAACGGCTCGCTCTGGAACATCGCCGGCATCTGCAACGAAGGCCGAAACGTAGCCGGCCTCATGCCGCATCCCGAACGCGGCTGTGAAGCGATTCTCGGCAGCGCCGACGGGCGGTTTATCTTTGAAAGCCTGATTCACGCGCTCCAAAGCGGGCAACTGGCGACGGCGGCATGAGCGGCCTCGGAGGTTCGAACTCATTCGCCCTGCCAGGAAGCACGCGAACGTTTTTGTGGACGGAGCGGTTCTCGAAATGAGCGACCCGGCGATCACTTCCAAACTTGTTAAAGAACACGGCCTGACACCGGAGGAATACGAGCGTATCAGGCAAATCCTCGAACGCGAGCCGACCTACACGGAGTTGGGCATCTTCTCGGTGATGTGGAGCGAGCATTGCTCCTACAAAAACACCCGTCCGCTCCTCCGGACCTTTCCCACTCGCTCGCCGAGAATCCTGGTTGGCGCCGGCGAGGAAAACGCCGGCATCATCGACATCGGCGAGGGCCTGGCCATCGCCTTCAAGATCGAGTCGCACAACCATCCGAGCGCGGTTGAGCCGTTTCAGGGCGCAGCCACTGGCGTAGGCGGTATTATCCGTGACATATTCACCATGGGCGCCCGGCCCGTCTGCGCTATGAATTCGCTGCGGTTTGGACCGATCTCCGACGATCACCCCGGCCCTCTCCCTGAGGGAGGGGGTGGCCGAAGGCCGGGTGAGGGAGAGGCTGTAGTCACCATTCGCAAATCGCAAATTGTGAACAACCGTCGCCTGTTCGCCGGCGTCGTCGCCGGCATCGCGCATTACGGCAATTGCTTCGGCATCCCGACCATCGCGGGCGAGGTTTATTTCGATGAGTGCTATGAAGGCAACCCGCTGGTCAATGCCTTTTGCCTCGGGGTGCTGCGCCACACCCAGATCGCACGGGGCGCGGCCCAGGGAGTTGGCAATCCGGTCTTTTATGTCGGTCCAGCCACCGGCCGCGATGGCCTGGCGGGCGCCGCGTTTGCATCACAGGATCTGACCGAGGCATCGGCCGAGCAACAACGCGGAGCCGTGCAAGTGGGAGATCCGTTCATGGAGAAGCTCGTGCTGGAAGCCTGCCTCGAACTGCTCGCGACGGGCGCGGTGGCGGGCATCCAGGACATGGGCGCTGCCGGCTTGACCTGTTCAACCTGCGAAACGGCCGCGCGTGCCGGCACGGGCATCGAAATCGAATTGGCCAAAGTGCCGCAGCGCGCCCCGCACATGACGCCTTACGAGATTATGCTCAGCGAGTCCCAGGAACGCATGCTCATCATCGTCCACAAAGGCCGCGAGGACGAAGTAAAGCGCATCTTCGACAAGTGGGACTTGCCATGGGCGGAGATTGGCTTTGTGACGGACACCGGGCGCATGGTGGTGAAAAACCACGGCCAGGTGGTGGCCGACCTTCCGGCGGCCAAGCTGGCCAATGACGCGCCAGTCTATCAGCGCGAATCACGAGAACCCGCGTACCAGCAGGAAGTCCGCGCGTTCCGGCTCGATGGAATTGCCGACAGCGGTGACCCGATCTCCGATCTCCGCACATTACTTGCCTGGCCGAGCATCGCTTCCAAGAACTGGGTGTATCGGCAGTATGACCACACGGTGCGGGATGGTTCGGTCGTTTGTCCGGGAAGCGACGCAGCGGTCCTTCGAATCAAAGCGGACTCGCTGCCACCGCCGGCACCGTCCGGGAGTGGCGCTTCAACGGATTACGAAACACGGATCATGGAGAAGTATGTCGCGCTAACGGTGGACTGCAACGCCGCCTACGTTTTCCTGGATCCTTACGAGGGCGGAAAAATCGCGGTTGCTGAAGCCGCCCGCAATTTGGCCTGTTCCGGGGCCATGCCGTTGGGCACCACCGACAACCTCAATTTTGGCAATCCCTATAATCCGGAGGTCTTCTGGCAACTCCACGAATCGGTGCGTGGCCTGGCGGAAGCGTGCAGGCATTTCCATGCCCCGGTGACCGGAGGCAATGTCAGCCTTTACAATCAGAGTCCGGAGGGCGCCATTGACCCGACCCCGACGGTGGCGATGGTCGGGATCATTGAAAAAGCGGAGCACATCACGACGCAGTGGTTCAAGGATGAAGGGGACGTGATCGTGTTGGTAGGCGATGCGATCGACGCGAACGATCCACTGCTCGGCTTGGGCGGCAGCGCGTATCTGAAGGCCATTCACGGCCTCAAGACGGGCACGCCACCGCACTGTTATCTCGACAAGGAGAAGGCAGTGCATGATGCGGTGCGCGGCTGGATTCAATGCGGCGTCGTGAAAAGCGCCCACGATTGCAGCGAAGGCGGCTTGGCAGTGGCTTTGGCTGAATGCTGCATCTCACAGCAGATCGCCCGCGACACGCCGCGCTTGATTGGGGCGCAAATTGATTTGACGGACGAGGCAACGCGCGAGTCCTCGCCAGCGCAGGCAGCGCTCCTTACCGACGGGGGCCGGGGCCCGTCGGGCGCCTCCCCATGGCGACTCGACGCGGCGTTGTTTGGTGAAACGCAGGGACGCATCATCCTTTCTGTGGCCAAACACCAGGTTGCCAAGGTATTGGGGCAGGCAAAAATTCTTGGAATCAGGGCCACGAAACTGGGCCTGGTCGGCGGATCGAAGCTGCAAATCAAGTTCGCGCATGGCGAACTGAGCTGGGAATTGTCGGAGTTGCACACCATCTGGTGGAACAGCATCGCGCACGCGATGAAATGAACTGGCACCGCGTGGGAACCAATCGTCCCCACATTGGCCATCAGGCAGTCAACCCGCGTTTCAAATGTCCAACGCCAGATCGGACTTGCCAGAGGCACTCCTCCTTTGGTGGAATCGTGTCGCGCAACGAAGCAACGATGCAGTACTATCCCAAGCACTACTGCGGTGTTTTCGGCATCTACGGCCATCCAAACGCGGCGGAGTTGACCTATTACGGCCTCTACGCCCTGCAGCATCGTGGGCAGGAAAGCGCCGGCATCGTCGCCTGCGACGGCCGACAATTTCGCAAACATGTGGGTATGGGACTGGTGTCCCAGGTGTTCAATGGCTCGATCCTGCACGGTCTGGTGGGCAATATGGCCGTCGGGCACACGCGTTATTCCACCACCGGCTCGTCCGCCATCAGCAACGCCCAGCCGCTGACCGTCAATTGCTCCAAAGGTCAGATTGCCATCGCCCACAACGGCAATCTCACCAACGCCGCCGAGCTGCGCGACGCACTCTAGTCGAAGGGACTGGTCTTCCAGACTACGGTGGACAGCGAGATCATCCTGATGCTGCTGGCGCAACCGACACTCGGCGGCAAGGAGAACAACCTCGTCCAGACTGTCCGCCGCATCGAGGGCGCGTATTCGCTCGTCATCATGACCGACCAGGAAATCATCGGCGTGCGCGACCCCCACGGTTTCCGGCCGTTGAGCATCGGGAGGGCAGGGGAGGGTTGGGTGCTGGCGAGCGAAACCTGCGCATTCGATCTGATCCACGCGAAATTCGTCCGCGACGTCGAGCCGGGCGAGATCGTCATCATCGATAAAAGCGGCCTGCGGAGCATTCGCGCCTTCCCGGAGCACGAACAGCGCGCCTTCTGCATCTTCGAGTACGTTTATTTCGCCAGGCCGGACAGCACGATTGCCAATCGGAACGTTTACAAAGTTCGCGTGGAAATGGGCCGCCAGCTCGCCCGCGAAAACAAGATCGACGCCGATATCGTTGTCCCCGTGCCGGACAGCGGCAATTGCGCGGCGCTCGGTTATTTTCTCGAATCCGGCATTCCGTACGAGATGGCCTTCGTCCGCAATCACTACGTCGGGCGCAGTTTTCTCCAACCCTCGCAGCTGATTCGCGACTTCGACGTGCGCGTGAAACTGAATCTGATCACCGACCTGGTCAAGGGCAAGCGCGTCATCACCGTGGACGATTCGATCGTGCGCGGCACAACCTCCAAAGCGCGCGTCAACAACCTCAAGGAAGCCGGTGCCAAGGAGGTTCACGTGCTCGTGAGCTGCCCGCCGCACATGCACCCCTGCGTTTATGGCATCGATTTCCCCGACCGCAGCAAGCTGATGGCCGCGAACCATTCGATCGACGAAATCCGCCAGTACCTGAATGCGGACTCGCTGGCCTACCTCTCTCAGGAAGGGATGGTGAAAGCGACCGGTCTGCCTCCGGAAGCGTTCTGCATGGCGTGCTACGACGGTCGTTATCCGGTACCGTACGATCCGCTTGTCGATAAGCACATCATCGAGCGTCGCCGCACGCGGGTCGAAAGTCTCGGTGATGCCCTCGTCAAGGAGGAATTGCAGCCCCGACTCCTCTGAATCGCCCGTCCGGTTGACAGATCGCCGACCTCTGGGGCACCTTACTCGCACTTGTCGGTGCCGGTTTTCATGAACCGACATTCCATTGAAAACGCAAACTCAATTCGATTAACTTATGACGATGAACGCTCCCGATTTGAGAAAACGACCGCCGCGCAGCCCGCGGGTGCGGCTGGGCGGTTATGTCGTCCTGCCCCGCATGCTCGATAAAGGCCGCGCCACGATTGCCCGCGCCAGCGGCGAATACAATTACGCCTGCCCCCTGGATCAGCGCTTCCTGCAATTCGCCGGCATCAGCGCGACGGCGCTCAAGAAGCAACTCGCCGCCGGCAAGGGCGACGGCGAAATCCTTGAGTGGGTTAATGCGAACTCCAGGACAAAGCCGAGTCAGGTCGAAATCCTGGCCTGGTCCGCGATGCAGGAACAGCGCGTGCCGAGCGACCCGGAATCGCGCGCCTTTTTCAACGAACTCCATTCCAAGGTCGCGCAGCAACGCGAGGACATCGCCACGTGGTTTGACCTGCTCGACCTCGACGACTACGCAAGCTTCGGCGGGAAACCGTGAGGCAGCCGAGGCCCGGCTGGTCACGGCACAACGTTACGACGGCGCGAACGGCGGGAGTGGAGAAACCACGCCACACCGCCGAGCAGGAGCAGAACGACGACAATATCCACGTGGTGCGAATACTTCTGCACGATCGTCCAGTGCTCCCGAAGCTTCATGCCACACACGAGCAAAAACGTATTCCACATCGTCGCGCCGACCACGGTGAACAGCGAAAATGGCACCAGCGGCATGCGACCGATGCCGGCGGGAATGGAGATAAAATGGCGAACGACGGGAATAAACCGGCTGACGAAGATGGTGAACAGCCCGCGGCGTTGATGGAAAAAACTCTCGGTCCACTCCAAATCGTGCTGGTTCAGCAGCAGATATCTGCCAACCTTCAGGACAAACGGCTTGCCGCCGTAGTAGCCCATCCAATACGAGCCCAGCGACCCGGCCAACGATCCGCACGAAGTCGATAGAATTGCCAGCCACAGGTTCCATCGGCCGTCGGCGACCTGAAAACCCACGAAGGGCATGACGGCCTCGCTGGGCACCGGCGCAATCATGCTCTCCAAGGCCATAAGCGTCGCCGCACCCAGATAGCCCGTTGCGTCCAACATTTTCACTGCCAGGTTCGAAATGAGCTCCGTGATCATGCGTGCCAAACGTGTGGTCCTGCGATGCCCGGTTCGGACCTTGGCAAAGCGTGCTGCGGGAAGGCAATTCAAATCTCATTCCACGACAGCGCAGCGCAGTGGGTAGGTTACTTTGGCGTCACACACCTCTTCCCCACGGCGGAGTTTTGGCTTTCCAAGCTGCTACTCGCAGCCCATGTTGTCCCCTCATGAACACCACCACCCGGGCGGCAGTCCTGCATGGGCGGGAGGATGTTCGCGTCGAAGACGTAATCCCGCGGCCGCTGGCTCCCGGAGAAGTACGAATTGCCATCGAAGCGGCCCTGACGTGTGGGACGGATCTGAAGGTGTTCAAGCGTGGTTACCACGCAAAGATGATCGTGCCACCCGCCTTGTTCGGCCATGAACTCGCTGGCGTGATTAGTGAAGTTGCATCCGACGTGTCCGAGTGGCGAGTCGGCGAGCGCGTCGTGGTGGCCAATTCCGCCCCGTGTGGCGCCTGTTTCTACTGTCAGCAAGGACAAGAGAATTTGTGTGACGATCTGCTTTTCCTCAACGGCGCCTACGCGGAGTCGATTGTTGTGCCGCAGCGACTGGTGCAGAAAAATCTTCTTCGGCTCGATTATCAAACAAGCTTTCGCGACGCCGCGCTGGTCGAGCCACTGGCCTGTGTGGTGCAAGGGATCGAAGATTGCGGATTGCGCGCGGGCCAGCGCATCCTGGTGATCGGCTCCGGACCGATCGGGCTGATGTTTGTCCGTTTGGCCAGCCACCTGGGCTGCGTCGCTGGAATTGTGGGACGCGGAGAGCGGCGGCTGCAGGTGGCGAAACGTTTGGGCGCCGACCGGGTCATCGAGGCCGCGGAAGATCCTGATCCCGTCAAGGCGGTGCAGGCTGAAGACTTGTGGCCTTTCGATGTGGTCGTCGAAGCGGTTGGAAAACCGGAGACCTGGGAGAGCGCGGTCAAACTGGTTCGCAAAGGCGGACGGGTGAACTTTTTTGGCGGTTGTCCGGCCGGGACAAGCGTTCCCTTGGATACCGGGCTCATTCACTATTCGAATCTGACGCTGGTGGCCAGTTTCCACCACACACCGCGAACGATTCGCCGCGCTTTGGGCTTCATCGAGCGCGGCGTGATCCGCGCGGCGGATTTTGTGGACGGCGAGTGCCCGCTGGGCCGGCTGCCGGAGTTGTTCCAGTCGATGGCGGCGGGCAATCGGGCGGTGAAGACGTTCATTCGGGTGCGCGAATGAAAGTCCAAAGTTCAAACCTCAAAGCTCAAAGGAAACTTCAAACCGCAAGCTCCAATGGCCTTGGTGCGTGACACTTCGATTTTCAAGAGCATGCCCGATCGGGCTGAGTTGGCCCGCGCCGCCGTGGTTGCCGTCTGGACTTGGAGCTTTGGCACTTGTTTTGAGCTTTGACCGCGGGATTTGTCTTCCGACGATTCGACTGTGCGTGAAAAGGCACACTTCACAAGCGATCACGCACAGCGGATACTGGGCGCCGGATTACTTGTCGGCGGTGAGGCCCCATTCGAATGAATGTTGTCCAAAGAAACGCTCGCTCCGTCTCGATTGCAATTCGAGCGTTCACCTTGATCGAGCTGCTGACCGTCGTTGCGATCATTGCCGTTCTGACCGCTTTGCTGCTGCCGGCGCTCGTTAGCGCCAAGGAGCGAGGCCGGCGTGCCGCGTGCAAAAGTCACCTGCGCCAGTTCCTCCTGGGATTACACATGTATGCGGGCGACCATTTGGAAAAACTGCCAACCGGCATGTCTGAACTCGGCAACGGGACGGACGAGCACATTCCCGTGATTCCCAGGGCGACAAGAAACGAACTGATCAAATACGCCGGTTCAGCGCGAATCCTCGATTGTCCGAGTTTGGGCAAGCCGTTCAACCGGATTGACGGCTGGTTTGAATCCGGCTACGGCTTCGTGATTGGTTACAACTATCTCGGCGGGCATACCAATACGCCGTGGCCGCAGCTCAGGACCCAATTCGTTCCGTGGACGTCGCCGCAGAGCCTCAACAACAACAATCAGCTCGTTTTGTTGGCTGACATGAACGACTGGTCACCCGGGTACCAGGCCACGTTCGCTCCCCACGGCACCCGTGGACCGATTTATAAGGCGGGCAATTTTATGAACCCAACTGCCCGGGGCGCCTCACCCAAGGACATCGGCGGTGTCGGCGGCAACGTTGGTCTCCTGGATGGATCGGTGAACTGGAAGCCGATCAAGCAGATGCAGCCGCATCAAGGCTCGCGCCAGTGGGGTGAGAGCGGTTGCTTCGCGCTCTGGTAAGGTCCCGCGTCGGGGGCTGACCAACTTCAGTGTAGCCGATTAATGCCCCTGCTTTCAGGCAGCTCACGCTCAAACGTAGATTATGCAGTCCAATTCTCCCATTTGGCCCACTTCATTCACCGCGATAAACACATTGCGAGAGGCAGGTTTCGGCAACGATCACTTCCGCGAGTTGAGGCAGTTTCGGCTTAAGTCTCGTCCAGATCCACGCGGCGAGATTCTCGCTGGTCGGGTTCTCCAGGCCCGAAATTTCGTTGAGGTAACGGTGATCGAGCTGTTCCCAAAGCGGCCGGAAGGCTTCGGAAATGTCCGCGTAATCCATCAGCCAGCCGAGGTGCGGATCGCAGTCGCCGGCCACGACAACGTCCACTTTGAAACTGTGCCCGTGAAGGCGCCGGCACTTGTGCGTCTCTGGGAGATGGGGCAGCAAGTGCGCCGCTTCAAATTGAAACGTTTTCCGCAACTCGATTTTCATAACCAGCAAAGACAACGGAGTGGGCGAGCATTGGAGTGGTGGAGTGCCGAGCTGGGTGTGCAATTCTCCAACACACCACTACTCCGCCACTCCGTTCGCCTTTCACCTTTCCCAATCGGTCCAGGTCACCAGTTCGCCAAGGCTCGGCCGCCCGTCGTGCCGCCAGAGCAACGAGGGCCGCTGCATCTGGCCCACTGAGCAAATGCGGGTGGCTCCCCACCGCGCCAGGGCGACCGCCAACTGCGCGGTATTGCTTTCCGATGCGGCAAGCGCAACGGTCGAAACTTTTCCGCGTACGGGTTCGACCGCGCGTAACACCTCGTTGAAGTCCCCGACCGCCTTCACATAGACAAAACGGTTCAGGCACGAGAACTGAAACGCGGGGTCGGCCTCGTAAACCACCGTCCAGGCCGTCGAACCGTCGCTGTGCCAACAGCGCGTCTCGGGCACGCCCGGTGTTTCTGGCGAGGCCGCCGCTCGAACGTGGTAAAAGGCCCGTCGCGAAGCGATCGTCGCCGCCTGTTCGGTCGGGATTGGTCCGCGGGGTTCTGCTGTCTCGCGCTGCGCCAGTTCCATGGCGAGCATTTCGGCGAATTGTTCCGGTGTCACGGCACCGCCGTGCTCGACGTAGAACACATGCGGCGACAGGCAGCCGAGTTGGTTCCAGGCGGCAACATCGTTGGCCGCTTGCGCGGCAATTTTTTTCGCCGAGAAACTCGTCATCATCTCCTGCGCAACATATCCAAAGCTCACCCGGTGGCCATAGGCAACGAACCGGACGTGCGACGGAAGGGTTCGCCGAATTGCCGCGATGGTTTCGTCGCTGCCTGTGGCCGTCACGTAATCGGCTTCCGCGTAGAGCGCTTCTTCGAGTTGGGCGCGGCCGCCGGGCCACTCCGCGATCTCCAGACAGGCGCCGAGCTTCGGCTCGGCCTCGTAAAGAGAATGGGCGAACAGCCGGGATAGAAACGCCGAACCGCTGGCGCACTTGACGAATTGCGCCGAGCGAACCAGCAAGCCCAGCACCATGCTCATGAGCGCCGGCACAGGCAGATTGCCGGCGGTGATGTGGACGAGAAGGGGCGGACCAATCGCGAGCGAGCAGCGCTCCGCTCCTTGCTCGCGGGCTGTGGAGACAAAGCGGTCGAGGCGTTGCGCATGACCCAAATCCTGCGAGACCACGGCTTCCAGGTTTTCGGGCGTCAGTTCGCTGAAAAACGCGTCAAGACCGTTGGCGAGCGTGGTGCGGCCAAAATCCGTCTTCGCAGGTTCCAAGGCAATTTTTCGGAAGTGACATTCGGGCCGACGCCACTCTCTGGCCAGGGCGCTGACAGTCCCAATGATGCTGGGCGTCGAGCGAGTTGCGAGGTACCGCTCGCGGTTGCGTCGAAGGGTCTGACAGGCCTCCGTGATCATCGCGGCGGTCAATTCGGCACCTGGCGGCAGGTCGGCCAGGAAATAGTTTGGCGGTGTCATTCGAGCTGCGGATCGCGGACGGCAGTGCGTCGAGCCCCAAGCGGGTGTTCCACGACGGGTTCCCAACGTTCTCCATTACGAATGGCATGGAGGCAGGGGAGCCCGGCCAATGCCAGAACCATCAGGCCGGCGAGGACCAGATAGTGCCAGTAATAGGCCGCCGGCGAGTGCGCAGGCGGACCAAGGCTCTTGACCCAGCCGCCGACCAGCCAGTGGGAAAGGTTGCCGATCAGCCCGCCGATCGTGATGAAGAGACCAAAGACCCGACCGCGCACAGAATCGGGCACCGTCTCCATCAATGCCGCTTCCACCATTGGGTAGCTGGCCATGAAAAAAAAGCCGTAAACGGCGTAAACGGGTACGAACCATTGCGCCGGCACTCGGGGAAAAATGGCGACGATCGCGGCCGAAATTACCAGCACGAGCGTAGTCCAACGAAACCGTCCACGGTCGCTCAGGTGACCGAACAGGGGGTTGCTGACAACGGCGGCGAGAAATATTCCGCTCAAGGCCGTGCCGGTTTCCCGGAGACTGAACCCATGCGCGTTCTGGAGGAACAACGATCCGAGACTGCCCATGCTGCTTCCCGCGAAGTCGCGGAGACCGAACAGAAAACTTGCCGTGATGAAGAGGACCCAAAGAGTTGGGGTTGGAAAGAGCCCGCGGTCGGGCACCCGAGTGGTGCTCGACTCCGCCGTGGCCGGCTCTTCTTCGGCCAGCCACGCGAAGAGTCCCGCGGCGCCGATTCCCAGCAGCCCAAGTTCGAGCACCGGCGTGCGCCAGCCGGCCGTCTGGGCCCGCCAACCGGCGTAAATCGGGCCAAAGAAGAAGCCGACGCTCGCGCCGATTCCCAACAAGCCGAGCGCGCGTCCGGTGCCAATTGGATAGAGGCGCGCGATCATGGACGTGGCGGCCGGGTGGAAGAAGCTGCCCCCAAAACCGGCCACGGCAACCCACCCCAGGGCCGTCCAGTAGTTCGGGGCAAACGCCAGGCCGATGAACCCCGCGCTGTTAATGCTCAGCCCGATCACGAGCAATTTCTTCCGGCTCATGCGGTCGGCCAGCGTGCCCATCCCGTAACTGGGCAGGAAATACGCCACCATCATCGCCGTCACCAACAGGGTCGCCTGCCCGACGTTCGCGAGGCTGAAGTCCTTTTGCATCGGCAAGTAGAGCGGCAGCAGCGCGACCTGATAGATATGCGTGAAGGCATGGAGCGCGCCGCACAACCATAGCGTTCGAGATTTGTGACGGGCGGAAACGGTCATTGGTCTTGCTTCTCGTCCATTTCACGCCGCCGCCAAGGAGCAACCGCGCAGTTCGGCAGATTGGGCGCGACCCAGCAATTCAAACCCCTCGGACCGGCGCACCGCGAGGTCTTCAGTCTGCACAGCCATCACGGAGCGGACGTTTGCCAGATCGAACACCTGAATCAAGCCGGTTTCGCCGTCGGCAACCGGCTCGCCGGTTTCCGGCGAGATGATCCGGGCGCGCGCCCAGGGAGGGAAAAGGAAGACGCTAGCGTTCCGCGTTTCGCGTTCGGCGTTCCCCACGTTCCGATCGTAGGCTTGTGAACTGAGTTCGCTCATCCCGTATTCGCAAACGATGTGCGACTCGGGAACTCCAAGCCACCTGGCGATGAGCGCCTGCAACTCGTGTTTCGGTATTATTCTCGTTCGGCCCTTATAGCCTCCGGTCTCCAGGACGCGTGAACCGGGAGGAAGTTCGACACGAAAATTCTGCGCCTTGAGATGGTCGAGCAAATCAAGGAAGGAAAAGGCCGTGCCCAGCAGCAACACGGGCAAACCGGCGTCCAGCGCCTGGGTCAAAGCTTGAAGCGACGCCGCGGTGTCAAGAATCCACGTGCCGCCATCATCAACGCCTGCGGTGAATTCAGCGAATCGCCAGGGGAAAGAGCGGCGAATCGTTTCAAACATGTGAACCAGCGACGACTGCCGAGCCTCCGCGGGAGGGGGCGTGAGGGCGATTAATCCGAGTTCCAGCGGCGACTCGCGAAGCAGATGCTCGCGGAACCAGCCCAGAAGCGACCGCTCGTAGATGGCCAGCGACTCGGCGCAGTGAAAGTTGCGACTGCGCGGCTGATTCGTGGTTCCGCTTGATAGGAAAACATGCGTGCGCCGATCGGGGGGCAGGCTGGTCAGCTCAAGTTCCTTGAAGGCGCAGGTCGGTACGGTCGGGATTTGACTCCACACACCCAAGCTGGCCGGGGCGACCCGTCGCGCGTCACAAAACCGGCGATAGGCCGGAACCGAATGGTATTGCAAGGTGAATAGCGCTCGGGCGAGCTGATTAAATGAATCATCCGCCTGGGCCAGGTGGCCGTCGCGTCGGGACGTTTCCAGGCTCAGACGAATGTATTCGCTGAGTCGAACTCCGTAGTCTGCAAAGCTTTGATCCATGCGGTTTTCTTGAAGCTGGTTTTCCGCCACAGCCGACGGAGAGATTCGAGGCGCGGAGATCGAGTGTCGAGTGGAAAATCGGGAAGGTGTAGCTGCGCCTGCAGGCCAGCAGACATTTTGACAAGGCCCTGGAAAGCTGAGACGTTTGCGCCGACCTCACCGCCTGCAACCGGGAAGTTGCCGAATACCCAGGTGGTCTGGCGGCAGAGCATATGAAGAAGTTTCTGGAAAACCTGTTGATTGTTATCGCGCTGGGTTTGTGTGGGTTGTGCATCTGGCAATGGGTTCGCGAGGCCGAGTTGCGCAAGGAGGCGGAGGACTTAAGCAAGGCGCTCTACAAAGAAAAGGAAGTCGTCCAGAACCTGGAAGGCCATCTCAAACGCAGCGAAGCTGAGGTAATGCGTCTCGACAAGATCAAGACCGACCTGACCGAAACGATCAAGACCAACCGGCAGGAAATTCTCGCGCTGACCAAATTGACCGAAAAATTGGAGAAGGAGGTTGAGAATCAGAAGGCGCAGATCGACGTTTACAAGGACGCCATCGAAAAGGCCAACGCCAACATCACGAAGCAGAACGAGACCATCACCAAGCAGAACGAAACGCTCAAGCAGTTGGCTGACGAACGGAACGCCAGCGTCGATAAGTACAATCAATTGGTGAATCAGTACAACGATCTCGTGAAGCAGTTCGAGAAGTTCCAACAGGACGTGCAAAAGGCGGCCGAGGCGGGCAGCAAGAAGTGAGGGACAATCTCACTTCTTCTCCTGCTGCGGAGTGATCGCGAACGAAACTTTCTGAATTCCTTCGCGCCGGACCAGGTCGAGGACGCGAATGACCGCCCCGTGAGTCGCATCCTTGTCACCGCTGATATACACGGGAACGTTCGTGTTCGCTCGGAAGCGGTTTGACAGGATGTTGTGTAGTTCGCCGAGGTTGACCAGTTTGTTGGAAATATAGATGTCCCCCGTCTTATCGACCGAGATGTTGACGATGTCCGGTTTGAAATCACGCGTCGCCGCCGTCGCGGTCGGCAAGTCCATCTTGATCGATTGCATCCGGATCATCGTCAGGCTGACCATCATGAAGGAGGCGAGCAAAAAGAACATGATGTCGATCAGCGGAATGATCTCAATGCGAGCCTTCTTATGGGGCAGGGGAGAGCCGATCTTCATGAGGCAGGGTTTTGGGCGACGCAACCAATAAGCGCCACCGGCGCACCTGAATTCAGCCGGAGGATTCGGCGGATTCCATGTCGGCGACCTCCAGGCTCAGTCCTTTTTGTCGGGCTGCGTTCACCATAACTTCGACGTTCGTGGCCGCGGTTTCCAGTTCGAACTGTAGTCGGGAATTCTTGCTGTTGAAAAAATTGTAGGGAATCAGCGAAATAATCGCAATTCCCAGACCGCACATCGTGGCGATCAGGGCCTCCCCGATGCCGCCCGTGACTTTTTCCACTGCCAATTCCTCGCTCCCGATGGACGTGAAGGACTGCATGATGCCGGTTACGGTCCCGAGCAGACCGAGCAGTGGAGCCAACGTGACCAACGTGTCCATCACCGTTAGAAACCGTCCCGCCTTTTGCAGTTCGATGCCGGCGGCAACCTGCAAGGCGCCCTGCATCGACGAGTGAAAATGGTTGAGGCCGTGCCAGATCATACGAATGACCGGGTCTTCGGAGCCCTTTGAAAGAACCGACGCGCTCTTGAAGTCGCCGTTCTCCATGGCGGCCAGAATCTTTTCCAGTTTCGCCGGCTCCCGCTTGAGGGTCAGACGAAACCACCAGAAGGCGCGTTCGCCGACGACAGCAACGGCGACGATGGCGACGCTCAGGATGGGCCACATGATCGGGCCGCCGGCCTTGAAGTAATCGATGATGATGTTGGCGAGCATAAGCCTAGTTGCGTTTCGGTTTAGATTCGAGTGTTCAGGCTTGGGCGAGTGCCGGATTGGCGATCAGTTGTAAAAGAGTCGCCCATTCGACATTAACCTCGTGGTTCATTTGAGGGCGTATTCGAAGTCTTTGTAGTAGTAACGCATCGGCCCCGGAGCGAAACGCCATTTGGTCTTTACCCACTGTAAGGTGTGACGATCAAGCACCGGGACTCCCGAACTCTCGCGGAGTTCCACGGACACAGGTACGCCGTTGGTATCAATCACCATGTCGATCCACACCGTGCCTTGCTGCCGCTGCTCCAATGCCTGCCTTGGATACGAAGGGACCGGGTAAAACCCCCCGTCTGTCTTGGTGGGATCGAATTTCGTCGGACGCGGTGGGCTCGCTTTCGGCGGATTGGCCGGCGGCGCTTGTGCAAATTTGGCCGGCGCGAAAACCACGGGGCCTTCAACAGGAATTGCAAATTTCACCTGGGACGGGTCTGCCGCCACGACGGTGGCAATTTGCGGCATGTCCACGGCCGCATCCGGCGGCGGCTCAGTATCCGGGACCGGCTGCGGCTCCGGTGGTTGTTGCGGTTCGATCTGCACGATTTCGACCGGCACCATTTCCACGACTGGCGGGGGATCCTTGTTGATGAGTTGGGGCGCTTTGATTCCGATGAAACCGATGGTCAGAACGAAGATGCAAATCGAATCAACATAAGCCAGCTTCTGCGTCGCGTCTTTGGTCGCCCCCGGCAGGCAAAATTGCGCCAGGTCAGAGCGAAGCCGGTAATTGGCGCCCTCGCCTCGAGTCGTCGCGGACGGTGATGGCGCTACAGCGATAGAACGGCTCATTGTTATTGGCCCAAACGCGAGTCAGGACGGATCCCGAGCCGGTTTACGAATACCCGTGCGGTTCCGTGATTCAGCGGTGCAGGAAATTCCAGGAAGGCAAGCCGAAGCCTTGACAACTTCCACGTAACGGCACCACAGATTTCTTCGCAATACCACAAACTAATTATATATCCACGAAATGAATGCACTATTAACGCATTTTAAGCCGAAAACAAGGCAATATCGCTCCCTCGACTCCCTCGACATCCAAAGCTCAAAGTTCAAAGCTCAAAGGAACTTCCAAGTTGCAAATTCCAAGGTCGCCGGGCGGCTCATCCACCCTTCGGCGCCAAAGGCTTTCTGGACCAATGGCCCCGCCCGATGAAGCGGTGGGGAATTGGACGTGAGGCCCTGCGCCAATACTGTATCTGTTTATCGCATGGCCGTCATCATAGGACAGCGCCATTCGAGCTTTAGACTTTGAGCTTTGAACTGACCTGACGCCCCTTTACCGTTAGCAACCTGTTTGGCATAACGGGCCTGCATTCACCATGCGATTGCCGACTTTAACGCTTTGCGTTGGCTGCCTGTTTCTTTTGAACGGCGTTGGTGCCAACGGACAATCGAACTCGCGCGGCGCCTTGCCACAGTGGCCAGGCCGACAACCCGATGGTTCCGTTTTATTGCCGAACCAATGGTCGCTTCGCCCGGTTGGCCGGCAAATCGGGCTTGGAGATTTCCCGGTGAACGTCGCGTTGCATCCGAGAAAATCCTTCGTCGCGGTCCTAAATGCCGGATACGGCCGCCACGAGGTGATGATCGTGGATCTGGAGTCCGAACAAGTCGTCTCCCGCGCCGCCATTGAGGAGGGGTTTTATGGAATCACGTTTTCGCTCGACGGACGATTCCTCTTCTGCAGCGGTGCCGGTGACGAGGTTATTCACCGGTTCGCGGTCGAAGCCGGAAAACTATCCAAGCATGAAGAAATGAGATTGCGCGACGCGAGCATCCGCGGCGTTCCATCCGGCGTGGCTGCGTCGCGCAATGGGGCGGACCTTTACGTGGCCAATCTGTGGGGCCAAAGCGTGACGAAGGTCGATCTGAAGAAGGGAACCGTCGCTTTCGAGCTCGTGCTGGCCAATCACATGACGAACACCTCGGGCCACCTCCCGGCACCGTCTCCGGATTGGGACCTCGCCGCGGCTGAAAAGCGGGCACTGGCGCTGTTGGACACGGCCGGGGCAGACGAGCCGTTTCCGTATGCCTGCGCTCTCGATGAAGGGCGCCAACGGCTTTATGTCAGTCTGTGGGCTCAAGCGGCCGTCGCAGTAATCGATCTGAAATCCAGACAGGTGATCGCGCGCTGGTCAACTGAGGAACATCCGAATGAGATGGCGCTCACGAAATCGGGCAAACGGTTGTTCGTCGCGAATGCCAACCGTAACACCGTGACCGTGTTGGACACCGAGCGAGGCAAGCCGGTCGAGGTCCTTTCGGCCGCGCTTTATCCTTCGGCCCCGCCGGGTTCCACGCCCAATAGCTTGGCGCTCACGCCGGATGAGAAGCGCTTGTTCGTCGCCAACGCGGACAACAACAACGTGGCCGTATTCGACCTCTCGACTCCCGGCAAAAGCCGATCGCTGGGTTTCATCCCGGTTGGCTGGTATCCGACATCGGTGCGAGTCACGCAGGACGGGAAGCGATTGCTGGTCGCCAACGGGAAGGGGACGACTTCCAAGGCCAATCCGCTTGGGCCGCAACCCGGCAAGGATCCCCCGGCGAACATTCGCGAATACATCGGCGGACTCTTTCGCGGAACCCTGAGCATCATCGACCTGCCCGGGCGTGCCGGGTTCGATGAGCAGCTTCGAGCCTACACCGGCCAGGCGTATCGTTGCAGTCCCCTGAACACGAACAGCCAGGTGGGCGCCGGTCGGCCCGAACGCAGTCCAATTCCATCAACTCTCTCAGACTCTACCCCGATCCGGTACTGCATCTATATCATCAAAGAGAACCGGACCTACGACCAGGTGTTTGGGGACATGGCCGAAGCCAACGGCGATCCCAAGCTCTGCCTGTTTCCCGGGCGTGTAACACCGAACCATCACAAGCTGGCGCGTGAATTTGTGTTGCTCGACAACTTCTATGTCGAGAGCGAGGTCAGTGCGGACGGGCACGAGTGGACGATGGGGGCTTACGCGACCGATTTCGTCGAGAAGTCGTGGCCGCTGAGTTACGGACACAACAAAATGCACGGCAAATATCCATATCCCAGTGAAGGCCGGTTCAAGGTCGCAGCACCGGCGGGCGGCTATTTGTGGGATCGCGCCAGGGAGGCGGGAGTCAGCTACCGGAGCTATGGCGAGTTTGTGAACAATGGCAAGACATCGGATGAACCGTGCACGACGCGGCTAAAAGCACTCGCAGAGCATTTCGATCCCTGGTTCCGCAGCTTTGACCTGGATTACTCCGACCTCAAACGCGCCGAACGGTTCATCGCTGAACTGAAGCGTTTCGAAACCGAGGGTGAAATGCCGCGCCTGCAAGTCGTTCGCCTTCCCAACGACCACACCGCGGGGACTGCCGCCGGCAAGCCGACGCCGACGGCGTACGTCGCTGAGAACGATCTGGCTTTCGGCAGAGTTGTCGAAGCGATCAGCCGGTCGAAGTTCTGGCCGCGCACGGCGATTTTTGTCGTCGAAGATGACGCGCAGAATGGGCCGGACCACGTGGACGCCCACCGCACCATCGCATTTGTCATCAGCCCTTACACCCGGCGCCGCGCCGTCGATTCCACGATGTATTCCACGAGCAGCATGTTGCGAACGGTGGAACTGATTCTGGGGTTGAAGCCGATGTCGCAGTTCGATGCCGCCGCCACACCGATGTACAATTCCTTCCAGACGGACCCCGACCTCCGTTTCTATGAGGCCGTGCCGGCCAATGTGGCTCTCGACGAACGCAATTCCGTGGCCGCGTGGGGCAGCGGGATCTCGAAGCACATGGACCTTGCGAAAGAGGACGCGGCGGATGACCTGCTGCTCAACGAGGTGATCTGGCGCTCCGTCCGCGGCCCAAACAATCCAATGCCCGCGCCCGTGCGCGCTGCGTTCGTCTTTACCCGATCCGATGGCGACGATGATTAGAGCGCGCGGCGCGGCAATCTCATGGAGAAACGCCCGGGAAATGAGGAATTCCAGGGGGCCAAACTCACTCTGGCGTCGCTTCTCGTCAAAGCTTGCGCGGCCGGGCAACGAGCGCAACTTCCAACGCGGCGCTCAATAGGACTCAGCGGCGTCGGGTTCGCGCTGGCGTCGCATCCAGGCTACGGCGGCGATGAGCAGCACCGCACCGGCGGCAAGGAAGCCGAGTGATTTCCCGAGTTCGGGCTGCTCGACCGAAACCAGCGCTCCGGGATTTGATACTTTTTATAAGAAAAGCCGGGACTGTGGCAGGCGTCCAAAAGCCGGTCAAGACGGCAGATCCCTCCATTGGCTGGGTGGTTCGGCGCATGGCTAGTTCGGCACAGTGAGGGAGAGTTCTGGCGGGCGGCTCTTGCCCCGGAGAATTATTGCTTCGCGGTGGCTCTTCCCAGGCCGAACTGATCACCGGTGTGTACCGGTTCCTCGCCGTGAAAATCAATCTCGATCATCTTTTCGCTCTGAACGGCCGCGCCCTTCTCGTCGGTCAGCCCGGCGACAATCTTCCGCGTGGCGACTTGAATCACATCCCCGGTCGAGGGGTAGGCGTATCGGCCATCAATGCTGAATGTCACCCAGCCGGGTTGATCACGAAGTTCAATGCTCGCGATCTGCTTGGGTGGCATCACCGTGTTGTCGAAGAGGTGCAGGCGGCTGTTCGCCGCGTCCGTCAGCCACAGTTCCTTTTCATCCGGTGTCAGCCCGACGCCGTGGCTCGGACAACCGTGCCGTTTGGTCGGGCCTTTCTTGAAGCCTTCCACTTCCACGCGTTGGAGCATTTTGCCCGTGGTTAAATCCCCGATCTCAAATCCAAGCAGGTCGTTGACGTTTACGAAACAGCGAGTCCCAAGGCCGTTGACGGTGAACGGCCGGATAACGTCGCCAAACGGACCGGCCTCGCGGATGACTTCGTGCGTGGAGGTGTCGGTCAGGCGAAGGATTGGTGATTTTAAGCCCGCAAGAAAAGCGTGCCTTCCGTCCACGCTAATGATCGTGTTATGAGCCCCTGATTTCGTCACGATCTTCTTGATGACGTCCCCATTGATCGCATTGACGACATGCCAATGTTCCTTTTCCAATGAGGGGAGGTAGATCACATCGCCGGCGGGCGAAATGGCCATGCGGTCGCAGCCTCCCTCGTAAGCCTTCTCCCAAAGAATTTTCTCGCTCACGAGGTCGAAGCAGGTGAGGTAGCGCAGCGTGCTGACGTAAAGTCGCTTCGTCTTCCTGCTGGCGCAGACGCCTTTGACATTGAGAGGCTGGCCATTCTCGTCGAGGCCGCGCGCCGGGATGCGCTTTACGAACTTGTGGCCGTGGTCGATGTCGAACACCAGCACGCCGTGCCCGCCGTATTCGAGGTAGTTCCGTATGCCCGGCACGGCCACGTAAAGGAGCTTGCGCTCCGCGCCGTCCGGGTCCTGCGCCGCCTGCGCCGGATGAACGAGCAGCAGTAAGAACGTCGTGAGATAACAGACGAAGACCGCCGCGTCGCGAATTGGGCCAGGTGATCGGTGGTTCATGCCGCCCACGTTGCCCGAATCCGCGGCTTTCTTCAACCGTGATTCAACGTGGGATTTCAAGAATGACGCAAACTCAAGGTGACAAATTCCACTGGAGAAACGTGGATAACCGCTGCGGATGTGCGAAATGCCCTTGGTCGTGGCACGAATGTTCCAGGCGAACTACCAGCAGGGATCGCAGCCAAAAGTGTTTACATCAGGAAGGCAAGCGTCATGGTTGAGTCGGCAGAGTTTCTTGGCCTTGACCCATTGAGGATCGTGTTTGAAGGGCCTGATAATGGATGAGAAGACTTGAATTGCGATCTGCGGGGGAGTCAAGTCACCAGGCATCCTGGTATCACTGCGCCTCGCCGAGGTCGCGATACTTCTCATAGAAGAAAGCGAACTTCCGCGCGTCCCGCTCTTCGGGCGGCACCTTTTTCATCTTCTGGCCGAAGGACTGCAGCAGGCGTTCGGTATGGCGCGGATGAAAGCCAAAGAAAAACCCGCTGCTCATGGTGATACGGTCGATTTCGAGCAGGCGCAGGAATAGAAGCAGGTCGGGTCCCAGCCGCTGGAGTGAGCCGCACAAGTTGATGTCCGTCAGCAACGCTTCGGGCCGCTCCGGTTCCAACAAGTCGCACAGCCGGATCTGGTTACTGTCCGGCAGCACGCCTGCCGTCCGGAAAAGCGATGTGCGCGAATGCAGCCAGGCCCGGAAGGCGGCGTTTTCCAGCGGTGTCAGATCCAATCGCAGGGGATCGCAGGAATCAATCCATCCCCGGCCGTCCACGCGAAACTCGCGCAATTCGTAATCCGTGAAGGCGGCGATGTCAGTTTCGTCGCCGAACACCAACGTTTCGCCTGGCGTCGGCAAGCCAAGGGCGCGTGCCGCCCTCACCAGATTCGTGGCCGGCCATTTGTGGACCTTGACCAGCTTGCCGACCAACGACATTCCGGCAGCGCGGACTTCGAGATAAGTTGGTGAAAGCTGCGTGGTTGACGAGCGTTGCAGGTTCGGCATGGCAAATCGAAGCGTGGCGGACCAGCGGTCGCCGAGAAAGAAAAACTTGGTAACAACTCATTGGCAAGTTATTCACTCAACGGCCACACCGCCTACCCTCTTTTGAGTCTGGCTGTGAGTTTCGCCAGAGGCTGCATTTGCCGCCCCGTAACGGGCCCCGTAGGGGCAAGGAGAAAGTAGCCCAGGCCAAAGGAGCGCAGCGACTGTCGCCCTGGGTAACCGGCCCCAACAACAACTCCCTCTTTCCACGGTCCGCCGCGCCAGCCCGCGGGCTGGCGCGGCGGACCGTGGAAAGAGG
>Ga0137368_10001714_pt1 | contig 23451 bp, 22 predicted proteins | sample SagtaG_13_FD_104917 | JGI IMG/M metagenome (GOLD analysis project Ga0137368, IMG submission 104917) | Vadose zone soil microbial communities from Sagehorn Ranch, Mendocino, California, USA - Sage1_L_100_16 metaG | ecosystem: Environmental > Terrestrial > Soil > Vadose zone | place: USA...
GCCCAACGGATAAAGGGTGCTCATCACCCCGGGAAGCATGGGTGCCATCATCAGGAATCCCATGTAGCTCTGCGCTTCCTTGAACGATCGGGCAAAGGTAGCCGCGTATGACTGCAAGCCCGTCGACAAGAAGCACATGGGAAGCCCGGCAGCCAGCAGTCCCGCCACCTCCGGCGCGCCGAGCCGAAACCTGATGCCGAGCTCCTGAAGCGGGATGAACTTGAGCATCGCTATCGATAACCCGGTCGTGAGCACAACGCTCAACACCGACGACACGCTCGCCGCCAGCCACTTGCCGAGGACAAAGACACTGCGCGGCGCCGGATTCACCAGAAGCGGCTCGAGCGAGCCGCGCTCGCGCTCGCCCGCCGTGGAGTCCATCGCGATCTGCATCCCGCCGGTGAATGCCGCGATCACGATGAAAAGCGGGATGAAGTTGAGGATTTGCGCGGCGCGCTGCTGCGCGCTCGACACCTCGACGTCTTCGAGCCGCAACGGAGAAGAGATGGACGGAGTAACGCCCCGCGCGACGAGCCGCATGCTGCCGATTTCCGCGCTGTAACGCTGAAGCAGATCGCGAACGCGTTTGATCTTGGGCCGCGACGCGCTGCGCGATCCATCGGAGACGATCTTGACCTCCGCGGGAGAGGCCGATCGAAACTTCTTCGCAAACTCCGGCGTGATCACCACGACGACGTCTTCGCCCTCGCGTACGGCCTTTTCGGGATCGGCTGGACCGGAGACGATTTTCACTCCCGCCTGTTGCCGCAACCAGTCGATCAACACCGGCGCGTGCTCCACTCCGAGAATCGGTATTTGCACGTCGTCCTGCCGCCGCTCGCGGTCGGCGATGCGGTTCAGCATGAATCCGAGCAGCGCGGGCGTAAAGATCGCGGTGAACATCAGCGTCATCAGCGCTCGTCGATCGCGTGACGCATCCCTCAGCTCTTTTCGCAGGACGACGTACATCTGCCTGAGCGAACGCCGCGAAAGGCCGCGTGTTCGGGAAGCGGGGCTCGCATCGGAAGCGGAAAGCGGGGTCATCTGACAGCCTCCTCGCGCGGCTCATCGCCTTCGAGACCGGACAGCGCGACGAATGCGTCCTCGAGATTTTCGCGTCCGGTCATCTGACGCAGCTCGTCGGGCGTGCCCATCGCCGCAACCGTACCCTTCGCGATCACGACAATCGTGTCGCAGAGCGCCGACACCTCCTGCATCACATGACTCGAAAACAACACACATCGACCCTCGTCGCGCAAGCGGCGAATGATCTCGCGAACCGCGCGCGTGCTCATCACGTCGAGCCCGTTGGTTGGCTCGTCGAGCAGGATATTGCCCGGGTTGTGGACGAGCGCTCTTGCAAGCGCGACTTTCGTGCGCTCACCGTGTGAGAAGCCGCGCGTGCGCCGATCGGCGATGCTGCCCATGTCGAGCGTGTCGATGAGCCACCGCGCCCGTTCGTCGAGGCGCGCGCCCGACAAGCCATGCAATTCGCCGTAGTAATCGATGTGCTCGCGTGCAGTAAGCCTCGGATACAATCCGGACACATCGGGCAGGACGCCAACGCGAGCCTGGACGCCTTGCGGATCGCCGGCGGCGTCGACATCGTCAACGAGAATGCGCCCCTCGTCTGGCTGCATGAGCGCGTAAATCATGCGAAGAGTTGTGGTTTTGCCGGCGCCATTCGGACCGAGGAGTCCGGTCACGCCGCCGTCGCGCGCAGTGAAGCTCACGCCGCCGACCGCCTTCACGACACCAAAGCGCTTGTGCAGGTTCTCGACGACGATCATGAAGTCGGCCCGGTCGTGCGCATCGGATCCGGACCGGTCGGCGTGAGAAAGAACGGAGGCCGCTTCAACATGCCGAGGCAGCTCGCGTCCAGACCTTCGGCCGAGCCACGATCGATGAAGTCTTTCAGCAGCCGGACGCCGCAGCCCGTGGTGATCACGCCATGTCCTGTGCCCGGCGCAATCAAGTGCTTCGAATTTGGAAGCGTCTTTGCCACGAGCGCTCCCCAATCGGGAGGCGTCACGGGATCGAGCTGCCCGGAAAGAATCAGCGTCGGCACAGACGATTTCACGGGTTCGTAATACCCGGCGGGCACGCTTCCTCGCGGCCAGAATTCGCAGGCTTTCAGGCGCGTTTCCATCAAGTGCCTGCCAAACAGCGTGCTGGATGACGCGCGCTCCAGGTCTTCGCGGCTGATGCGCGGCGCGTCCTCCGCGCAGATCACCGACAACTGCATGCCAACCGACATGTTGTCGCCCGCTCCGTCGTTGACGAATGCGAGCGCGATCATGCCTTGAAAATCGTTGCGTTCCGCGTGCTCGACGATGGCCGGAATGAGCGACGACGCAAGCGGCGAGTACAGCGCGCCGAACAGCGCACCCGCTACCAGTCGTGCGTCAATCGTCACATCGTCCGGCACACCCGTTCGCGGGTGAATCAGGCGCGTCTTGACCGGTTCCTTGTCGAGTCGGGCGAGCAGCATGCGAACGCGTTCCCTCAGATTTGGATACTGCGCGCTGCAAGCCTGATCCGTTCCGCAGTCGGTGAGCAACAGATCGAGCGCGCGCTGCGCGTCACGCGCGAAGAACAGCGGCAGCCGCATGTCTGGCGGCGCCACTCCGTCAATCACCATGGCGCGGACATGCGGCTCGTGCTGGCGCAGGTAAACCAGAGCGGCTCGCGTGCCGTACGATCCGCCATACAAATTGATCTTGTCGTAGCCGAGAAATGCACGGACGTCGTCGAGATCGTCCATCGCAATCGGTGTCGTGTAGAGCCGCGGGTCGGCATCGTAGCCTTGCAGGCATTGGCGCAGCCGATCGAGCCCGCTCAACTCGGGCTCGTTGACGTCTTTGAGCGAATCGCTTTCTGCCTTGCAATCGAGGGGGTGCGATTTTCCCGTGCCGCGCTGATCGACGAGCACGATGTCGCGGTCTGTCTCGATGCGGCGGAATACCTCGCGAATGTTGCGCGCGAGCTCGGCGGCGCCCTGACCCGGTCCGCCTGCGAGAAAAAAGAGTGGGTCGGGTTTCGAATCGCTGCTCAACGCCGGGAGCACGACGAGGCGCAAATCGATCTTCCGGCCCGCCGTGGCGTCACGATTCTCGAAGACAGGCAGCGAGCCGCAGTAGGCGTCTGTTGGACCATCGTCACCGGTGCAGGGATGGAGGCGGTCGATGGCGCTCGGTTGAGACGGTCTGCCGCACGCTATGAGACCGAGGAGCAGATAAGCAGCGAAGCTCGAGCGCAACACGCTGATATTAACAGGCTTCGAAGGCGGGAGACCCCGCGTACAGAATGTACGCGTGTCACCTCGCGACGATACCAACGCGCGCGTCGGCGCGCTCCTGAGAGACCTGGCCGCCGTTCAGACGTCGCCGCAGAGTCGATGGGGCTACAAACGTGCGGCGGCGGCGATTCTTTCGCTCGAAGAACCTCTCGAAAACCTTCTGCAGGCCGATGGCACGCTCCGGAAAATTCCGGGTATAGGGCCCGCGTCGTCGCGCGTCATTCTCGAGGTCCTGCAAACCGGCGCCTCGCCAACCGTCGAACGGGCTGTCGAACAAAGCAAGCGAGCGCCCGATGTCCAACGAAGCCGCGAGTTGCGTGCGCATTTTCTCAGCCGCGCCCAGGTGATGGCGGCACTTCGCAACCCGTCGCTCCGCGGCCCCCGGCTCGAGCATTACCTCGGCGATCTGCAGATGCATTCCGAATATAGCGACGGCGGCGATACGCTCGCCGCCATCATCGAAGGGTGCATCGACCGCGGCTACCGGTACTGCGCGGTCACGGATCACAGCTACGGCTTGCCAATCGCAGGCGGCGTGTCGATGGACAACCTCAAGCGGCAGCATCGCGAGATCGAGGCGCTCAATCGCCGCTACAAGGACCGTTTTCGGATGTTGAAAGGCATCGAAGCGAACATCCTTGCAGATGGCCGCGTCGACATGAAACAGAGCGAGCTCCGCACGCTGGAGATCGTCGTCGCATCGCCGCATTCGAAATTGAGAACCGCTGACGATCAGACGACGCGAATGGTGACGGCCATCGAGACGCGCGGCGTGCATATTCTCGGACATCCGCGCGGACGCATGTTCGGTTCGCGACCCGGTGTGACGGCTGACTGGGACCGCGTCTTCGCCGCCGCCGCGCAAACGGGAGTCGCCATCGAATTAGACGGCGACCCGGCGCGACAGGATATCGATTACGCACTTGCCCGTCGCGCGCTCCGCTCCGGGTGCGTGTTTGCCGTCGACAGCGACGCGCACGCGGTGAGTCAGCTGCGCTACACGGAAATCGCGCTCGCGCACGCGCGACTCGCGGGCATTCCTCGCTCCCGCATCATCAATTGCTGGCCGCTGGACGAATTGCTGGAGTGGACAGAGGGGGCATGGAAAAGATAAGCGAATCTGGCGATTTGGAGATTTGGAGAATTGGAGTCGACTTGGAGATTGCCAAATTTGGAGATTGCCAAATCTGGAGATCTCCAAGTCTAGAGATCTCCAAATCTGCTCCAAATCGTCGAATCTCCAAATCACCAAGTTCTCATTCGATTATTTGGACGTCGACTTCTTCCTCGGATCGTCGTTCGGATTCAGATACGTGATGTCGAACGGGCCGACGCCGTAGACATAGAAGATGGTTTCACCTTTGGCCATCGCGGAGTGATGCTCTTTCGCGGGCATCTTGGCAAAGCCGCCCGCGTTGATTGCATGCATGTTCGCCTGGTCCATCTTGTCTCCCATGCCGAGCAACAGCGTTCCCGACACAATCGCGAGATTCTCGTCGGTGGGATGCCAGTGTGGCGGCACTTTGTAGCCGTCCGGAATTTTCGCGACCATCGTAAAGTGACCACCAGCCTTCCCGGGATCGCCATCGAGCACGGCAGCCTGTCCACCGGGCGGCAGCGCTGGCGGACCGGGCCCCCACTTCCACTCGGACGAGTTCAGCATCACGTGCTGCGATGAGGCAGCAGCCTTCTTCGCCTGGCCAGGCGGGGTCTTCTTCGCTTCGGCCTGCGCGAACGCGGCGTGTCCCGCGACGGTCAAACCAGCCGCTAGTACAAAAGCGGCGCTCAGCTTCAACATCCTACGCATCGTGTACCTCCAGGGAGCAGAGACACTACGTTACTACGCGATGCACCAACTTTGATCGAGCACTCGGCCTTGGCACGTGGCACTCGGCACGTGGCACTTGGCAATCGGCACTTGGCCAAGCTCAGCTATCAGACGCGCTTGGCTTCGGTATCGGATTGGGATGCGGCGTCGGCGCCGGATTTGGCGTTGGCAGCGGAGTTGGATTTGGATTTGGCGTCGGATCGGTCGGCCCCGGGTCTGGATTCGTCGGGTCGGGCGAGGAGTTGGGAACCGGATTGTGCGACACGTAAATGCCCCCGGCGATGTGCTCCATCACATCTACATCATCGTCACCCGTCGGGTCGCGGTGCACATTACCCATATGAGTGCGGGTTGCACGCCAGGTGCCACATTCACCTGCGCCGACGCAAAAACTGAAATTAATGCCGCCTCATCGGCGCCAAAGCGTGGCTCCATCGCGCCAGCTCGGCGAGCATCGTTTGAGCGGCTTTCTCATTCGCGGCGCTCGCCTTGAAGACGCCGGCTGCAACATCGATCGATTGGACGACAAACGGAAGCGTAACCGCCTCGACGATCGGCACCATCTTGAGCGTGGTGAGGATCTGCTTGGTCATCTCAACCGAGCGCGTCCCGCCCGAAATGCCGCCATAACTCACGAACGCCGCGGGCTTATAGTGCCATTCGACATACAAATGGTGCAGCGCGTTGACGAGCGCTGGCGGTGAACTGAAGTTGTACTCAGGAGTAACAATTACGAATGCGTCTAGTACAGCAACCGTCGCGCTCCACTGTTTCGTTTTCGGCTGCTGGTACTGCGCAAATCGCGGATGCTTGGGCTCCGAGAGGATGGGCAGATCGATAACTTTGAGGTCGACCACGCTGATATCGAATCCGCCCTGCTTGCGCGCAAATTCCACGAACCAGTTGGCCACCGGCAGACCCACGCGGCCTTCGCGAACACTCGCAATCACGACGCCGAGCTTGGGGAGATCGGGCATCCGTTTATTCTGCGCTGGAAAGGTCGCAGGGCCGAGGCGCTCTCAGCCTTAGGAGATGTCTAGTGGCGAGGAGCCTAGCGGCAGCCGACGCATCGACCCTCGCCGTCGAACGATCGCGTGACGTCGCTCAGCGGAATCACGACGTCTGTGAATCCTCTCACCAGACGGATAAAGCGATCCACGCGGGACCCTGCTACCTCGACGCCGCCGTTCGTCGCGGCTTCGTTCACGTGCGACGGCATGACGGTGACCGGCCGGATGTACTGCTGCATCGCAAACGCGGCCTCGGCCGGCGCCATGGTATTGACGTCGTTCATGTTGATGACGGCGAGCATCGGCCGATAGAGTCGCGCGATCATGTCCATCTCGTTCGTTACGCCGGTATCGCCGGTGAGGTATGCGCGCAGGCCATTCGAAAAACTGATGACGAAGCCGACCGGCGGGCCCGCTGAAGGGATCACACCGGGCGGCAGACCCGGCGAATCGATGTACTGCGCGGGGATGCCGTTCGTGTGAATCGCGGGCACGACGGCGATCCGAACCGAGCCTGCGCCGGCACGAGTCATCAGGCGCATGCTGCCGAAATTGAGCCCGGCCGCGCAGACCGATGGCGTCGGCACGATCGTCTCGTTCTCAGGTCCGCTCGTCGGACAGCCGGGCGTCGCCGCGCCTCGGACGTTCTGGATTCTGTTGCTGAGAAATGTAGTGGCGTCGGGACCGGCAATCACAACGGCGCGTTTGGGTGCGGCAATCGAGGCGAAGTTCGAGTTCTGACTGGCGCCGCTGTTGGCCGGGGCCGCACACGTGCCGCCGCCGCGCTGCGGTCGAACATCGCCAAGGTGATCGGTGTGGACGTGGGAAAGGAGCATGACGTGAACGTCGCCGAGCCGCGCGTCGTTTTCGTCGACCGTCCGCCCCGGGTCGTAAAGAATCCGAATGCCTGTGGGATCCTCGAACAGCATCGCGCGGTCGAACACGCACAGTTCGCCGGCATGGCTTCCGAGCGGCGTGACGCGCACCAGGCCGGTGCCCTGGCCGATGATCGGGCGTGGACTGAGCAGCGTGGTGAACGCGAGGGCAAGGCACCACGTGACAAGGCGTCTGGACATAGACCTCCTCCGTTTGCGGCGCAGCGGGCAGCTTAACCCGAGTGGGCGGCTTGGGCGGCGAGCAGCTTCACAACCCCCCGCGCTCGCCCTCAGCCGCGCGAGCCGGAACCAAAGCCGGCTCGCAACGGCAGAGCGTGTGAGGCAATCTCGCGGGAACGATTACCGTTGCTGCGGACGGGCCACGGCAACGGCGGGACAGGGGGCGTTCACGGACGTGACACAGGTATTGCGCTCGAAGGTCGTTTGTCCCGGAGGTGACAGGTTGAGAATGTCCACGGCTTGCGCAGTGGGCCGAGCGTTCGCGGTCTGGATGGCGGGGTTGCCGACAACGACGTTTTCTCTGATGCTGTTGTCGAGCGCGCCGGACTGGATGTAGATCCCGTTGGTGTTCCCCGCGACCGTGTTCTGCTCGATCTGGTTGCCGCTCGGCGTGCCGATCAGACCGATGCCGAAGTCGTCTGCAGGCTCTGAATAACCGTTTCCTATCGCCGCATTCAGCCGGACCCGGCTGTTATGGCCGATGACTCATATGCCTCCGCAAAGGAGACCGGCCGCGGCCGAGCCGTTGCGCGTGGCGAGATTCCCTTCCACGATGGTGCCGAACGACGTCCCGAGAATGCGAACGCCGGACATGCAGTTGGTGGAGAGGGTGAGACTCTCGACACGGGCATTGGTCGAGCCCGCCACCGTGATGCCGTCTCCTCGAAAGCGCTGCACGAGCCCTGGGCCCCTGATCACGACGCGCGACATGTTATTGGTCGTGATACCCGCCTCCCCATTGGCGTTCGTGCCACCGCATCCGATGGTGGCATCGGCCCGCCCGGTGATGCTGAAGCCATTGAGCCGCAGCTCGACGTCCGGTGCGGCGAACGAGAAGCATGCCGTGTTACTGGCCACGTCACACGTCACATCACCGATGAGATCTGTATCTTCGACAATCACGAACGTACGAGTGAGAGTACCGCTGACGAGGTCCGCAAATGCGGGAGACGCGAACCAGCCGACGGCAGTCACGGCCGCAACCATCACGCCTGCAACGTTCCTCATGTCACCTCCTGATGCGCCTGGAACATCAAGTCAATGCAGGTTACGGGACAGATAATCGCGCAAAAGCGCTCGTACGTTCAAGAGCGACGATTTCAGTCGTGACGGTCATACCGCATCTCAGTCGTGGGCGTGAATCCGAGCGCCTCGTACAAGGACTGGCCGTCGGGAGCGGCATGCAGCACCAGCCGGTCGACGTCGCTGCTACCGGCCCAGGCGATTACTTGCTGCATGAGCGCCCGTGCGAGACCCAGACGCCGAAACGCTCGCTCCGTGTACACGTTCAGCACGATGGCCTCACGACCATGTGCGACTTCCACAACATCGCTGGCGAGTTGGCGGGGAAACGGCAATACCCGCCGAATCTGCACGCCGGCGCCGGCGACAATTCGATCGCGATTCGCGGCGGTGGCGGCAAGCCAACCGACGTACTCGCCTTTGGGTACCGCATCTCGCAGGTAAACCGTGGTCCGTTTCGTCAGATCGTCAACGAGATCAGGTGTGAGCACACCCATATCGAGGAACATCGACGCGCGGTGGTGCGCCACGACGAAGACATCGTCCAACGTGACGGGACGGATGTGAAAACCGTCGACCACGACTTACGACGCGCCGCTAGCGCTTGAGTATCGGGATACTGTCCGCCGCCGGCGGCGGCGGAATGGTCAAGAGAAACGCGTAGATGTCTGCGAGCTCCTTGTCGGAGACCACCTTTGCCGTATACGGCGGCATATTGCGCGTTGGCTTCCGCACGTAACGCGCGAATGCCTCGAATGGAATCGGACGCGGCGCCAGCCGCGGTCCCGCCTCTCCGCCGTGGGCCGCGTAGTTGTGGCACTGATAGCAGCCGTAGGCAGCGAAGATCTTCTTGCCGTTCTCGGCGTTGCCAGCGGGCGGAGCAGCTTGACCACTCGCCGGCGCGCCGGAGATTTGAAGGGCCGACAAGGTCGTCGCGATCACGATCAACGCGCTCACGAAGTACATCGCGTTCTCCTCGCCTTACCGCGGCTGCGTCACCACGTCGATGAGCGCGGTCTCGCCGCGCTCGACCCGCTCGACGGCACGCTTGAGCGCTGGTCCGAGATCGTTCGGATTGGTGATAGGCCCTTCCGAGTAAAGACCCATGCTGCGTGCCAGCGCCGCAAAATCGATGTTGGGATCGGTGATGGTGGTGCCGATGCCGGCGTTCGTGATGCCGCGCTGGCGGCGATTTGCCATGCGCTGAATGTGCATGACCTCCTGGTGATACGCGCGATTGTTGTGCATCACGAGGAGCAACGGGATGCGGTGATGCGCGGCGGTCCACAGGGCACCGGGTGCGTACATCAGATCGCCGTCGTTCTGGATGCCGATGCAAAGCCGGCCATGCTTTCGGTGAGCGAGCGCGGCGCCCACGGCAATGGGCAACGCCGAGCCGACGGCTGCGGCGCCGCCGCCGCTCGTCGTCTGGTGGAACTTATCGATCTTCCAGAGAGGCCCGCCGCCGCCGCCAACGAGCGCCCAATCCTTGTTCTTGACGGCTTCCCACATCTCTGCCGAGACGCGCGCGGTGCTGATTGGCGTGGCATCCCACCCGTACGTGGCTTCGCTTCGCGCGCGTTCGAGCGCTTCCGCATTTGCAGCAGCGATTCTTTTGCCGCGTTCGTCCATCATGCGGCGGCGGTCCGCCGTGATCAGCCGTCTACAAGCTTCGATCAGGGACGGCAGCGTCGCCTGTGCGTCGGCCGCGACCGCGAGATCCACTTCCGTGTAGCGCTGGAAGTCCTGATAGTTGCTCTTCGTGTACAGGTCGTGCGAAGAGATGCTGAGAATTCTGGCCGTCGGTTTCACGATCGATCTGTACGAGCGCTCCTGTTGATCGCGGAAGGAGTGCAGGGTCCCCCAGAAGTCGTCGACCTGCAAACCCAGAATGACGTCGGCGCTGACCGGGGCGCCGCCACCATTCAAGGGATGCCGGTTGGGCATATTGCGCCCACCGCCTTGCACGGGCGCTTGAAGCGTCTCTGCCAGCTCCACCATCAACTGCATCCCCGCCGCCGTTCGTGCGACGCGGCCCGCGACGATCACCGGGTTTTCCGCCGCGACGAGCAGCTTCGCGATTTCTGCGACAGCTGCGGAGTCGCCGGCCGGGGGGTTCGGCAACGTCAGTCTTGGAATGCGCAGGCGGGAACGCTCCCGTAGCGGATTCTCCTGAAGATCACCGTCCGCCACCAGAAGGACCGGCGCCATGGGCACCGTCATCGCGATCTTGTATGCGCGCACGGCCGACTCGGCAAAGTGCGTCGGCGATATCGGCGTATCGTCCCACTTGATGTAGTCGCGAACCATCGCCGCCGCGTCCTGGACGCTATGGTTCCACTCGACTCCCGGCCGCCGCGCGTTGGCGTCGAGCGCGTTGCCCAGAATGATGTAGACCGGATTGCGTGCGACGAACGCGTTGTAGATGGTCATCGCGGCGTGTTGCAGGCCTACGGTGCCGTGAGCCATCACCGCCATCGGCTTGCCTTCCACTCTGAAATAGCCGTCGGCGATGGCAACGGATGATTCTTCATGGCAGCAGGTGAGCCACTCGGGGTCCTTGTTGCCGCCGTAGTTGACGAACGATTCCTGCAGTCCGCGGAAGCTCGAGCCGGGGTTGGCGGCGATGTATTCGAAGCCGAGCGACTTGAGCACATCGACCATGAAGTCGGAGCCGGGATTCTCCACGGTCAGCACGTCGCCTTCCGGATTGATTGGCTCCGTTTCGGCCGCTAGCTGGCTGCGCGTCGGCGACGATGCCGTTCCACGTGGCGTTGGCGCAGGAGACTGTTGCGCATCGAGTGGCGGCGCGACCAGCGCAGCGGCTCCCGCGGCGGCACCTGCGGCGGCGCCCTTCAAAAAGCCTCGACGATTGAGAGGTCGCTTGCGTGTCGCCATCAAACCGCTCCTTCCCGCAGACCCCCGGGTGTGGGAGGCACGATAGAGCGAACTGTTGCCGGTGTCAAAAGCGAGCGAACGCTTCGGCGCCTACAAACGAAAGGCGGGTTGTTACCCCGCCCTTCGTAATCACGCACTGAGGGATCCGCTACCGAATCGAATCCCGCCAGGCGTTGCTTTTCTGCAGGATCGGCGTCGACTTCTCCACGTCCACAATCGGCCGGATCGTGAACAAGAAAAACGTGGCCCACGGTGCGTGCGCTTCCAGCATCACTTCTGCAGACGACGCGTCGACGATAGCGATGCCGCCGTCGCCGTCGGCATAGTCGTAAAACGCCTTGAACTCGTACCCGGCCGGTGGTTTCCATTGCGTGAAGAGATTCAATGTCCGCTTGTCACGTTCCTCGCTGCCGCCGGAACGTGGAGTGAACGACACCGCGAATAGCATGGGGGCCTCCTGGTTATGCCGCATCGTAGTCTCGTCGCACGAAAAAGGCACGGAGAAGTTGGACGGAAGGACGCCAGTGCGTGCGGTATGCTGCGTCAGGCAATCATGGCCCAGCGCATTCAAATCCAACTGCACGTCGCCAACGCGCTGCAGTGGCTCGGGACGCTCTATCGCAGCCCCGCCGACGCACTCAAGGAGCACGTCAGCAACGCTATCGATGAGCATGTGAAGGCGCAGGCGACCGGCACTGCGGCTGAGTGCTGCGATGTGATCTTCACATTTGATCGTCGTCAGATCGCGGTGGAATACCCGTACGGGATGAGCGGCGCGGAATTCGAGACGGCCCTTCAGCGTGTCGCGAATTCCGCCAAACGCGCGGGGACGGCGCGCACGATCGGACGCCTCGGGATCGGGATTTTCAGTTTTCAGCAGATTGGCCGTCGCTGCACGTTCTACAGCCGGAAGACGATGCTCTCAGCGACGCTGCGGGTCGTCCTCAAGGAAGCATCCGACGAGGCGTCGATCGAAACGGCGCTCGCGCGAGAGCGGCTCGAGCACCCGGGCATGCGCGTGGTGATCTCGGAATTGAAATTCGATCCGACGCGGCCACGCGGGCCGCTCGCGCCCGACGCGCTCAAGCGATACCTCGCTGACAAATTCGACGGCTATCTTCGAGAGGGCTGGCTCACTATCGAGATCCGCTCGGGCGTTGCACGCTTTAGAGTGACGCCGGCGCGAATCACGCTGCCACGACTGCTGTCCGAGTTTCGTACGCTTCCGGTCAACGGCAACGGCAGCCGCACGGCTCGCCTGGACATTTATTTCGACCCATCGGGCCGCGGGCGCGTGGCCGTCCGTCACCGCGGCGTCACCGTCGTCGACAACCTGAGCGCGGCGACGGCGTATGGCATCGAAGAGAGTGCCTGGTCCCGGGGCTTCGTGCGGGGAGTCATCGACGCTGACTTCCTGACACCGCTGCCTGCGCGCTCCGGCTTCGAAGAAAACGACGACTGGATCGCGTTTCTCGACACGCTGGACCGCTACCTGCCGACCCTCGAGTCCGAGCTCGAGACGCATCTGGCGAGTCACCGCGCGCGCGAGGCCGCTGCGATCGAAGAACGCGCCGTCCGCCTCGCCCGTGACATCCTCGATCTCGACGAATTCCGCGAGCTGTCGTTGCCTGGCGGCTTGGCCAAGCGTGGCCGTCCTAAGTCGCCGCCACCGGATCGATCGACGTTGACGAAGAGCAAGCGGCGGCGCTCAAAGGAACCGCCGGCGGAGCCGGGCACCGACCAATCGCCGCGCGGACGCCGAATTCGTTACGAAGAGGTGCCCTTCGACTCTGGATCGCTCGCCCACAGCCGGTTCATCGACGGAGTGGTCCAGGCCAATACGCTGCACGCGGATTATGCCGACGCGCTGCGATCCGCCGAATCCAGGCTGATGTACGCGGCATTGATGATCGGAAAAGAATCCATCGCGTTCAACGATCGCACCGGCGCCGCCGGCGATTTCCTCGAAAAGCTGCTGGAGTTCATGTTCAAGCTGCAGGCGAGATCGCGCAAGCGCGGCCGGCGCGAGCGCAAATCGGACGGCGAGAAAGCCACCGCCCAATTGCCCATGATCGAGTGAGCGTTTCGCTCGTGCGCGCCTATGGCACCAATGTGAATCGAGTGACGTGCCGGGGACGAACGAGTGAAAAGTCACGTCGATCGGTGGTGGCGATGACCTCGACGCGAAGACGCTCGGCTATCGCCACGATCGACGCATCGACAAAGCCGAGCGCGCGATACGTCCGCATCAGATCCGAGGCCCGCAAGACGTCGTGCTCGCGCAGCGGCTCGATGCTTTCCCAATCCTCCGCGAGTGTCTGCACATACCGGCGCTCCGCTTCCTCGTTCCGACGGCTTCGCACAAGGTAGCTCACCTCGGGCAAAATCGTGACCGGAATCGTCAGCTCAGGCTCGGCATTCTTGATCCAGTCCAACGCTCGCCGATGCCATGCATCCGACTTATCAGCCAGCGCGTAAGCAATGCCGGTATCGAGAACGACACGCAGGCCGGTCATCGCGCTGGAGCGCGTTTGCGCAGTTTCCTCGCGCGGTGCTTCGCTGCAGTCCTGACGCGATCGTCATGAGGCGTCAGGTCCGCAAAGAGGAGCTCCTCGGCGCGCTCAGAGACATCCGTCTCGCCGCTGGCGAATAGACCGATTGACGCGGGCATCTTGAACCGGCGGTTATTCGCGAGATACGTCGCGACCGCCTCGCGCACCACCCACGCAATCGGTTGTTGCCTGCGCCGCGCATACTGCCGGAGCTCGGCCTCGAGCGCTTCCGGAATAAAAATGGTCGTGCGCTGCATGTCATACATCATACAGCATACATTTGGCGCCCCGACCGCGAGAGTGCGCGCGTGTTGCGTCTCATCGGCAGGTAGTCGATGAGCCCCCAGCACTACCAAACGCATCGGCTATCGCCGCTTCGTCGCGACGACGAGCAGAACGACGCCCGCTGCGACGGCGGTAATGCCCACGATCGGCGGCAGCGGCAGCGTCCGATGGGTTTCCCGTGTCGCCTGGAGCGGTCCGATGTCGATCACCTTCTCAGTCCGCGTGTAGGAGATGGTCTGGTATGCGAGCGCGAGCAGCCCGGCGACAATCAGGGCGATGCCACCAATCGCGAGCAGTTTCATGTGCGTCCTCCGGCGACATGTCGACCTCGATACGTCCGGCGATGTAGTCGATGCGACCCCGCTGCGGAAATGCATCGGACAACGCCCAACGCCGAAAGTCCGCGAGATCGCGAATCACGGGAATTTCAATTCCGTGTTCGAGCAGGAGCGTGGCCATGGCTCTGACCATTGTATCTGGGCGATGCTATTCACGATGCGCGATGGCGAACGGCTCGCGTCCCTGACAACATCGGTCCATTCTGGAGAGGTATCCAATGGCGCAGCAGATTTACCAATCGACGTGTAATTTCAGTAACACCAGCGCGAGTATCGGCCGCTGCACTCTTCCTGATGCGGTGCCATCGGGCAAACGTCTGATCCTTCAAACCGTGACCGGGAGGTATTGGGCAGATGGCGACGTGCTCGGGTCGGCGCTGCTGACGCTGAACGGGATTCCGTACGCGTTTCCGTGGGTCCCGGGCAACCCGTGCTGCGGCCAGGAAACAGAACGCGAGTCGCCGAGGCGGCGATTCTATGGCTTCAATCATTACGTCGTGTTGTCGGTGGACGGACCGGCAACCCTTCAGTTCGACGTGGAGCATCTGGCGTGATAGGTACGGGACACAGCGGTGGGTACAGCGTGTACGGGTACTTGATCGATATTCCGTCCTGACGCGCAACATTTGCGGAAGCATGGCTGGGTGTTGAAACGTGAAGGCGTTCAACGGCCTGCTAGCCAATGCCGTAAAGTCGGAGCACGTCGTTGATGATCGCCGAGAGGTAGATCAAACCGAGTCCGCCAACGAGCGCCGATTCGAGCGCGCGCACGCTGAACGGCGCGCGTTTGGAGCGCTCAAACTGCAAATGACGCCTGGCGATTGCTGCACGGCAGCGCGCGCGGACTCGATCGGCCCACACTTCGTCGGGCTGCAGCGCAGGCAGCCGCCGCAATTCGCGCAACACGTCCTCGTCCGCTGTCATGTCATGACCTCGCGCAGCGCCGCCAGACGCGGCGCACTCATGTTATCGAGACGTTGCGCCATCAGCGCGCGCGCCCTGCTCAATCGCTGGCGCATGGCTTCCGGAGTAATCCTGCAGACCGCCGCGGCTTCCGCCGGGCGCAACCCCTCGATGCCCACGAGCAGCAACGCCTCGCGATATGCAACGGGAAGAGTTCCGAGCACCGCCTCAACGCGCCGCTCCGCCTCGCTCGCGGCCGTCGCTTCGAAGGGCGATGGCTGCGGCCGTCCAAACGCCCACAGTGCGATGAATCCACCGGCGGACGAGTCTTCCATGAGCCGCGATCGCCGATAGCTCACATACAGATTGCGCGCAACGGTGAAGAGCCACGGACCCAGCCGCGTGTCCGAATGAAGGGCCGCCGTTTGACCGACGAGCCGAAGCCAGGTTTCCTCCAGGAGATCCTCGGCGATATCCCGGCGCCGCGACAGCCGTGCGAGAAAGTTGAACAGACGCGCGTTGAATTCCTCGTACACGACGTCGAACGCGGCGCTGTCTCCCGCGCGGAGGCGAGCGACGAGCGCCAGCTCCGAATCCCGGTCCATACAGGTCATAACGCACAGCCGTGCGAATCGTGACAGTGTCACGTTTCGCCGTCATCAGCGTTATATCGGAAGAGGGCGAGGAGCGCGGAGATGTTCACTGTTTTGAGACACGCCAGCATCGTCGGGCTGCTGAGCATGATCGTGACGTTATTTCCGTTGGTTGCCGGCGTCGCCTATGCGATTCGGCCGACCGAGCAGCGCCTGACGTTCATGCGGCCGATCTCCCTCGCCGGCATCTTCGGGGCCTTGTGCGGGTTGTTATCCGGCGCCGTCAACGTGCTCCGCATGGTTGCGGTCAGCGAAACGTCCGTGCCGACCCGGCTTGTCGCGCTCGCATCCGCCGAAGCGCTCGTGCCGCTCTTCATGGCCTTCGGATGCCTCACGGTCGCGTGGCTGTGCGTTGCGATGGGACTGAGACGACACGCGTGATTCATCAACAATACAAACGATCGTCACACGCCAAGCTCGTAAGCCTCTCGCAGCCATGCGTCAACTTCTCGATCGACCTCTGCGGGTGACGAGAGCCGGGTGTGGTGAGTGTATTTGCCCGCCGCGAGGCGATCCGTCTTATGAATGCGCGGATGATGCAGTGTGCGCGTGGAAAGGAATTCGAGCTCGAGCGTGTCGCGCCGGACCACGAGGTTCCCGAAATTGCGGCGGCCGCGCAGGACGATCATCGTCTTGACGGTCACGACGTTATGCGGGCCGATCTCGGCGAGCATGTTCTGAATCGCCGCAAACGTCGCGCGCACGTTGGCCGACGCGCGATCGAGATGGGCGGCGAGCGGACGAACGTCGCAGGAATGTTCGCGTGTGCGGTGGAGAAAATGCCGTCCGCATCGTGGACAACGCCATCCGGTTTCCTTCGTTGCGCGCGCCTTGGCAGGTGGCATCTGCGTGGCCACCATAATCGTTCTCGCCGAAAAGAAAAAGGCACGGAGAACATTGGATTCTCCGTGCCTTGGTTGCAAGCTTGCGAGTGGTATGCCGCGTGGATTTCATAGGTCATTGGCGAATACCTTGGCAGGCTGGCGGGTGAACGACCACTGTCCCTCGGAGCCGCGTGTGAAGATGAAGATCTCGTAACGGCCTTTCCGCTCCACTGACGGGAAGCCTGAGATGACAGCGGTCTTGAAACCCCACAGTTCCGACGTGGGGCGAATCAATTCGAACACCTCCAGTGCCTCCCGCTCGTGCGAAGCCCCATCTGCGGTGGGATCGGCCGACACGAATTCGAGAGCGAAGCAATCTTTGTCAGCGTCTCGCTCATCGTGCTCCACGCCCCACACAAGATTGAATGAGGTGACTTTTATGGTCTTGCCTGACGGGAGCAATTGATCGTGCCAGAGGGGGCGGCCGCCGGAGCAGCCAAAGAGTGCCGGCAAAAGCAACAAAACTGCGAGTTTCAAGGATTTCATCATCATTCCTCGAAAGACGAAAGCAGGCCGGCCGGCGTTCTGCTTCGGCGGTGGCACATAATCGCCTCGGCCGGCGCCGGCTGCAAACGTCCCCCGCGACGCGCGCCGCGTACACACAAAAGGCGGGGTGATTGCCCCGCCTTTTGCCCATCTCCACAGATCGTGTCGGCGGGGCTGAAGCCCCGCCACTACGTACCTGCAGAGCGGTACGTAGAATCGCGTGTAGTGGCGGGGCTTCAGCCCCGCCGTCGTCAAATTCCCTCGTCGCCGCCGCGATCGAGCGCTTCTTCCGGCTCGGCGAGGTATTCCATGTGATCCAGATCGAGATCCTCATCGCTCGGCTGAATCACCGGCGGCGGCGGTGGCGGCTCGTCCGGCGGGATCTGCACATGCCGATACCACCAGAAGCCGGTGCCGGCTGGAATCAATCGGCCCATCGTGACGTTCTCCTTCAGACCGCGCAGGTAGTCGATCTTGCCGGAGATTGCCGCCTCGGTGAGCACGCGCGTCGTCTCCTGGAACGACGCGGCCGAGATGAACGACTCGGTCGAGAGCGACGCCTTCGTGATGCCGAGCAGGAGCGGCTGCGCCGAGGCCGGCCGTCCGCCCGCGTTGATCACGCGCTCGTTCTCTTCGAGGAAGCGGAACTTGTCCACCTGCTCGTCGATGAGGAACTCGGTGTCGCCGACGTCCTCGATGCGCACCCACCGCATCATCTGCCGCGTGATCACCTCGATGTGCTTGTCGTTGATGTTCACGCCCTGCAGCCGGTAGACCTCCTGAATCTCGTTCACGAGGTACTTCTGCAGCTCCTTCTCCCCGAGCACGTGCAGAATGTCGTGCGGATTGCTCGGGCCGTCCATCAACGGATCGCCCGCGCGCACGCGCTCGCCTTCCTGCACGTTGACGTGCACCCCGCGGGGAATGGAGTACTCGCGCGGCTCGGCATTCGGATCGTCGGGCACGATCAGCACCTTGCGCTGACCCTTGACCACGCCGCCGTACTTCACCGTGCCGTCGATCTCGCTGATGACCGCGGGATCTTTCGGCTTGCGCGCTTCGAACAGTTCCACCACGCGCGGCAGACCACCCGTGATGTCCTTGGTCTTGGTCGTCTCGCGCGGAATCTTCGCGAGCACGTCGCCCGCATGCACCATCTCGCCGTCGCTCACCATCAGGTGCGCGTTGACCGGCATGATGTAGCGGCGCACGACGTCACCTTTGGTGCCGCCCTTGATCTCGATGGTGGGCTGCTTCTTCTCATCCGGCGAGTCGACGATGATGAGGCGCGACAGACCGGTGACCTCGTCGAGGTCCTCGTGCACGGTGAGGCCTTCGATGATGTCCTTGAAGCGAATCTGTCCCGTTTCCTCGGTGAGGATCGAGAACGTGTACGGATCCCATTCGACAATCACCTGTTCCTTGTCGACGGGATCGCCTTCCTTCACCCGCAGGCGTGAGCCGTACGGAATCTGATAGCGTTCGCGATCGCGGCCCTTCTCGTCCTGGATGACGAGGTGACCGTTCCTGTTCATCACGATCAGATCGGAGCCGCCCAGCGCGTTCGGCCGGTCCACGACCTGGAGGTTGTCGAACTTGACGTTGCCTTTGTGCTTCGAGTCGAGCGTCGACTGCTCCGAGATTCGCGACGCCGTGCCGCCGATGTGGAACGTCCGCATCGTCAGCTGCGTGCCCGGTTCGCCGATGGACTGCGCGGCGATGACACCCACGGCGAGGCCCATCTCCACCGTCTTGCCGGTGGCGAGATCGCGGCCGTAGCACTTGGCGCAAACACCCCGCCGCGACGCGCACGTCAACACCGAGCGAATCTTGACCTTCTCGATGCCGGCGTCCTGGACGGCTGCGGCTTTCTCCTCGTCGACTTCGTCGTTCAACTCGAGCAGCACTTCACCGGAAATCGGATCGACGATCCGCTCGAGTGCCGTGCGCCCGATGATACGGTCGCGCAGCGGTTCGATGATTTCACCGCTCTCGACGATGGCTCGCGCTTCGATGCCGTCCAGCGTTCCGCAATCGCGCTCCGAGACGATGACATCCTGCGCGACGTCGACGAGTCGACGCGTGAGATATCCCGAGTCGGCAGTCTTGAGCGCGGTGTCGGCGAGACCCTTGCGCGCGCCGTGGGTCGAGATGAAGTATTCGAGCACCGACAGCCCTTCGCGGAAGTTCGCGTGAATGGGCGTCTCGATGATTTCCCCTGACGGCTTCGCCATCAGTCCGCGCATGCCGGCAAGCTGGCGGATCTGCTGCTTGCTGCCGCGCGCGCCGGAGTCGGCCATGATGTAGACCGGATTGAAAATCCCGGCCTGATCGCGGCTTTCCATCTCCTTGAACATCGCGTCGGCAATCTTTTCGGTGACGTCAGACCAGACGGCAATGACCTTGTTGTAACGCTCGCCATTGGTGATGGCGCCTTCCAGGTACTGCTGCTCCACCTTGATCACTTCCGAGCGCGCGTTGCGCACGAGCTCCGGCTTGGCCGGGGGAATGATCAAGTCCTCGATGCCGATCGACATGCCGGAACGCGTCGCGTAGGTGAAGCCCAGATGCTTCAGCGCGTCGAGTATTTCGACCGTCGTCTGCAGCCCCGAGATGAGGTAGCAGCGCTGAACGAGCTGTTGCAGACCCTTCTTCTTCAACAAGCCATTGACAAAGGGGAACCCCTTCGGCAGCGCCGCGTTGAAAATCACGCGGCCGACCGTGGTGTTGATCACTTTGTTGTGCACGGTCTGCACTTCCGTGTGCAGCACGTCCTGATCGTCGCGCGCAGCGGTCAGATCCTGAAGCTCGCCCGAAAACCGCAAACGAATCGGGCTGAGCGTTTCGAGCTCGCCGGCCTCGAGCGCGAGAATGACGTCGTTCACGGTCGCGAACGCGCGGCCTTCGCCTTTCGCGCCCGGCTTGGCCTTCGTCAGGTAGTAACAACCGAGAACGATGTCCTGCGACGGCACGGCCACGGGTGTCCCGTTTGCCGGCGACAGGATGTTCTTCGACGCCATCATCAGCTCGGTGGCTTCGATCTGCGCTTCAGGCGACAGCGGAATGTGGACCGCCATCTGGTCGCCGTCGAAGTCGGCGTTGAACGCGGTGCACACGAGCGGATGGATCCGGATGGCCTTGCCCTCGACGAGCACCGGCTCGAAGGCCTGGATGCCGAGGCGATGGAGCGTCGGCGCACGGTTGAGGAGCACCGGATGCTCGCGGATCACTTCCTCGAGCACGTCCCACACTTCGGGGACCTGCTTCTCCACCATCTCCTTTGCCTGCTTGATGGTGGCGACAAGGCCGCGCTCTTCGAGCTTGTTGTAGATGAACGGCTTGAAGAGCTCGAGCGCCATCTTCTTCGGCAGCCCGCACTGATGGAGCTTCAGTTCGGGGCCGACGACGATGACCGAGCGGCCGGAGTAATCGACGCGCTTGCCGAGCAGGTTCTGGCGGAAACGTCCCTGCTTGCCCTTGAGCGTGTCGGAGAGCGATTTGAGCGGCCGGTTGTTAGCGCCGCGCAGCACACGCCCACGACGTCCGTTGTCGAAGAGCGCGTCAACCGCTTCCTGCAGCATGCGCTTTTCGTTCCGGATGATGACATCGGGCGCCTTGAGCTCCATCAGCTTCTTCAACCGGTTGTTGCGGTTGATGACGCGGCGGTACAGATCGTTCAGGTCGGAGGTTGCGAATCGACCGCCATCCAGCGGAACGAGCGGACGCAACTCGGGCGGAATGACGGGGATGACGTCGAGGATCATCCACTCCGGCTTGTTGCTCGACCGGCGGAACGAGTCGACGACCTTCAGACGTTTGGCGAACTTCAGCTTCTTCTGTGCCGAAGGCTCCGAGCGCATTTTCGTGCGCAGTTCCTCGGCGAGCCTGTCCACGTGCTCGCGTCGCAGAAGCTCCTTGATGGCTTCCGCGCCCATCGCCGCCTTGAATTTCGTGAAGCCGTACTCGTCGCGCGCCTTCCGGTACTGCTCTTCCGAAAGGAGCTGCTTGAACTTGAGATCGGTGTCGCCGGGCTCGGTGACGACGTACGCCTCGAAGTAGAGCACGCGCTCGAGATCGCGCAGCGAAATATCCAGCAGGTGTCCGATACGGCTCGGCAGGCCCTTGAAGAACCACACGTGGCTCACAGGAGTGGCCAGCTTGATGTGGCCGAGCCGCTCGCGCCGGACCTTTGCCTGCGTGACTTCGACGCCGCACTTGTCGCAAATCACGCCGCGGTGCTTCATGCGCTTGTACTTGCCGCAGAGGCACTCCCAGTCGGTGATCGGGCCGAAGATCTTCGCGCAGAACAAGCCATCGCGTTCCGGCTTGAACGTGCGGTAGTTGATCGTCTCGGGCTTGGTGACCTCGCCGAACGACCACTGCTCGATCTTTTCCGGCGATGCCAGGCTGATGCGGATCGCGTCGAAGTCGGCCCGAAGAGTGGTCTTTGTGTCGGTAAAACTAGGTCTCATCTGCATCAACCCTCCAGGACCGGTTCTGCTTGCTCCGCGACCGGCTGCGGCTCGGGACGTCTCTTGGTCGACACCAATTCGACGTCCAGACAGAGCGACTGCAGCTCGCGTATCAGAACGTTGAAGGATTCAGGCAACCCGGGCGTAAAGCTCGCGTCGCCCTTCACAATGGATTCGTAAATCTTCGCGCGGCCCGTCACATCGTCCGACTTCGCCGTGAGAAGCTCCTGGAGGATGTGCGCCGCGCCGTAGGCCTCGAGCGCCCACACCTCCATTTCGCCAAATCGCTGGCCGCCAAACTGCGCCTTGCCGCCGAGTGGCTGCTGGGTGATGAGCGAATAGGGTCCTATCGATCGCGCGTGGATCTTGTCGTCGACCAGGTGCGACAGCTTCAACATGTAGATGTAGCCAACGGTCACATCCTGTTCGAACGGGTCGCCCGTCATGCCATCGTACAGCTTGGTCTTGCCGGATGACGGCAGGGCCGCGCGTTCGAGCCAGTCCTTGATCTCCCCTTCGCGCGCGCCGTCGAACACGGGCGTCGCGAAGTACAGACCCAGCGCGTGCGCCGCCCAGCCGAGATGCGTCTCGAGAATCTGGCCCACGTTCATACGCGAAGGCACGCCGAGCGGATTGAGCACGATTTCCACCGGCGTCCCGTCCGGCAGATACGGCATGTCCTCTTCGGGCAGGATGCGCGCGATGACGCCTTTGTTGCCGTGACGGCCGGCCATCTTGTCGCCGACCGACAGCTTGCGTTTCATCGCGACGTACACCTTGACGAGCTTGATCACACCGGGCGGCAGTTCGTCGCCGCGGCGAATCTTCTCCTTCTTCTCCTCGAAGAGCTGCTTGATGACTTCGACCTGACGCTCGGTGCGCTCTTCGAGCGCCCGCAAATCGGGCTCGAGACCGGTGTCCTCGGTGCGAATCTTCGCGCGCACGAGCACGTTGAAGGGCACGCTCGCCATCACGTCCGGCGTCAGATCCGTGTCCTTCTTGAGCAGTCGCTCGCGGCCGAACTCGTCGAAGAGATCCGCACGCAGCGCCTGGCCCTGCAGCATCTGCATCACGCGCTTCTTCGTTTCGTCGTGAAGAATGCGGATTTCGTCCTGCAGGTTCTTTTCCATCAAATCGAGCTCTTCCTGCTCGATTGCTTTGGCACGGTCGTCCTTCTCGATGCCTTTCCGCGAGAAGATCTTGACGCCGACGATGATGCCTTCGATGCCCGGCGGACAGATGAGCGACGCATCGCGCACGTCGCCGGCTTTCTCGCCGAAGATCGCGCGCAGCAATTTCTCTTCCGGAGTGAGCTGCGTTTCACCCTTCGGCGTCACCTTGCCGACGAGAATGTCGCCGGGCTTGACGTACGCGCCGATGCGGATGATGCCGCTGTCGTCGAGGTCGCGCAGATAACCCTCCGACACGTTCGGAATGTCGCGCGTGATTTCCTCCGGTCCGAGCTTCGTGTCGCGAGCCTCGATCTCGAACTCCTCGATGTGAATGGAGGTGTAGTAGTCCTCCTTCACCATCTTCTCGCTCACGAGGATCGCGTCTTCGAAGTTGTAGCCGCGCCACGGCATGAACGCGACGAGCACGTTTCTCCCGAGCGCCAGCTCGCCAAGCTCGGTGCACGGACCATCCGCGAGCACCTGGCCCTTCTGCACGCGCTGGCCGACACGCACGATCGGCTTCTGGCTGATGCA
>Ga0137368_10001729_pt1 | contig 23350 bp, 21 predicted proteins | sample SagtaG_13_FD_104917 | JGI IMG/M metagenome (GOLD analysis project Ga0137368, IMG submission 104917) | Vadose zone soil microbial communities from Sagehorn Ranch, Mendocino, California, USA - Sage1_L_100_16 metaG | ecosystem: Environmental > Terrestrial > Soil > Vadose zone | place: USA...
CGCGTCGGCGAAATTTTTCGAGCACTTCCACCCCGTAAATGCCGGCGACCCCTGCGCCCAAACAAACGGTGGTTTCACCCACCGGCTGGCCGTCCAGACTCGCCACCAGGTGCCAGACTTGACGCGGTTCCATCCGTGCCATCGCGTTGCGGCCTTCGTGGCGCAGTCGGCGTCGTTCCGTCGTCAGAGCTTGCAGCGCGGGCGGCGAGTCAACCAGGTCCACGTGGACGCCTTTCGGCGCGGGCGGCGGTTGTGGCAGCCGGTCGAGATCGCAGCCCATGCCCGCGCAGTGGATCATGCAACGAAAACCATGGGCGCGGAGATGCTGGCCTACGTCCGACGGCTGGGAAACCGGACCAACCACCCAATTGCACGCGACCTTGCTGCGCTGGTGGTGTGCGAGGATTTCGCCGACACGCCGGTTCGCACTCGCCGGTGTGAAACGGGCGAGCGCAACGCTATTCTGCGGCCAGGTGTCGCCCGCGAACAACCAGAGTGCATCGTCATCGTCATGAAACTCGACCCACGGCAGTCGGCTCTTGAGGCGAATCCATTCCGCGCTATTCAGTTCCACGGCCGCGGCCAACTCTTCATCGGAGAGTGCTCCGGCCGCATCCTTCGAAGCGGCTGGCGAGCGACTCGTTGGTCCACCGGGAACTGCCGGCGCCAGCGGACGGCGAGAACGGGAGCGGAAATTAGTATCCTTCGATTTCGCAGCCATCACTGAGCAGCGGACACTAAGCCCTCCTGCCCGATCGGTAAACACGTACGTGGCGTCACCAGTGTGCGGCGGCTGTCGCGAGCGCGAGCAGGAGCGGGACGCCCGCGTTCCGTCTCGCTCCTCTCGCCTCAGTCAGGGATCGGATTTGAATCCCCTTTCCGCCGCTCCAGGTCCGGGTCGCGAGTGGTAGGTTTGGGCCCGGGTGCGGAGACCGCTGCCACGACCTCGCGGCGAGGCGAGGAAGGTGATGAGTTGGTCTCAGCCGGCGCGACTTCGGGATTCAGCGCGAAACCGCTTCCTTCAGCGATGGCAGTGAGACCTAGCACCGTGAGATAGATGTCAGAGGCCAGACCGGCTCCCTCGGAAGCCAGCACGCGCTTAAGAGCGACCACCAATCGGGCGGCGTCCGAGTCCGAGACAACTCCCGACAGATATGGCGAGAGGGAGGGCACAATGATTTGCGTGTCCCAGGAGGCGGAAGGTGCCAGCCAATCGATACGCTCCGGCTTCCAGCCGTGGAAGGTGGCCAGATGCAATACCTTGCCGAGAGCTTGGGAGTCCATCCTGGCGCGGCGCCCGGATTGCGGATTGAACAACTGAACGAACATACCACGTCAGGTAAGCAGCGCGGATGCCGGAACTCGGTATCAATTGTTGAAAGGCCTTAGGGCGTTCTCGCACCGGAGTGGTTCGGGATTTACGCCCGTTGGGACAAGCTCGAGTTAGCTAGGCCAATCCTTCCGCCTCCACCCAACGGGCGGCGTAGCAGATCAGCTCCGTACCGCTTTTCAAGTCGAGCTTCTCCTTGATGCGGCCGCGGTGGGCGTCCACGGTTTTGAAACTCAGGTTGAGTTGTTTGGCAATGACGTGGCTGTCCTTGCCCTGACCGATCATGTGCAGGATTTCAAACTCCCGGTCGCTCAACCGGGAGATGGGACTGCCCTTGGCGCGACGGCCGGACAAGGCGTCCAGGACGCGCGTCGACATTTTGGCGCTCAGATACACCTGCCCGCTCAATACCTGCCGGATGGCGGCCAGGATTTTTTCGGGCCCTTCCTGTTTCATGATGTAGCCGCGCCCACCCGCGCGCAGGGCCCGCTCGGCGTACAGCGTTTCGTCATGCATGGAGATGACGAGAACCGCGGTTTCCGGGCGTTCAGCCTGGATGTCTCGAATGAGTTCCAGACCGCTTTTGCCCGGCAGTCCGATGTCCACCACCACCAGATCGGGTTTTGACCGTTCAATGCCTGACCGCGCCTGCCGCGCGTCGTCCGCCTCCTCGCACACGGTCAAGTCCGCCTCCCGGTTGATCAGATTCAGCAAGCCCTCCCGGAAGACCGGATGATCATCTACGATAATGATTTTCTTTCGTTGGCTTTGCTTCGACATTTGCCTGGCCATAACGACGTGTCGCCTTTACTCGCCTCGCCGCACAGTGCAGACCACCTCGGCTCCGCCGCCGGGTTTGTTTTGCATCACGAGGGTACCGCCGATGGCTTCGACGCGGTGATTCATGATCCGCAATCCGAGGCCTTTCCGGCGCCCGGTCTTGGCGAATCCGACACCATCATTGCTGATCGTAAGAATCACTTCCGCCGGCGTCGAGCAAAGTCTTATTTTGATCCGACGCGCGCGTCCATGACGGATGGCGTTGGTGACGGCCTCTTGTGCGATTCGGTACAGATGCGTGGCGAGGGTGTTGTCTTCGACCGTCACGGGCTTACGGCATTCCAGGCGGCAGGACACCTCGAACAGGTCGGTGGTGCGAGCGACCAGTTCCTCCAGAGCCGAGGTGAGCCCATTGGGTTCCGGCGCCACCGGGTAAAGCCCCCGTGCCAGGCTGCGGGTCTGAGTCACGGCCGCGCGGAGCAGTTTGGAAATCTTGCCCGCGGCCGCGGCTTCGGGTGAAGCCTGGGCGGCCAGATTTTTTTGCAGCACATCGCTCAGGCACCAGAGGCCGGCCAGTTGCTGGCCCAAACCGTCGTGCAGGTCCTGGGCGATGCGTCGATGCTCACGCTCGCTGAGCTGCACGAGTTCTTGCTCCAATCGCTTCCGTTCGGTAATGTCGGTGACGATACCGGCGAGGGCGTAGATCTTCTCGTCCAGGCCATAGAGCGGGAACCTCGAGACGATGCTGCTGTGGGGACCGTCGTCCTGACTTGTAACTTCGTCGAACTCCATGGGAACGCCGGCGGTGAGGACCTCTCGATCGTGCGCCTGAAACGCCGCCGCCTGCGCGGGTGGGAAAATCTCGGCGTCGGTCTTGCCCACCGTTTGTTCCAAGGACAATTGGAATGCCTGCCCAAACTGTCGGTTGCAGTGCAGGTAACGGCCTTTGAGGTCCTTGAGGAAGATGATCGCGGGGCTGTTGTCCATGATCGCCCAGAGCCGGGCTTCGCTCTCGCGCAGGGCCTTCTCCGCCTTGGTGTGCGCGCGGATCTCGAACTGCAAAGAGACGTTGGCCTTGGTCAGTTCAGCCGTCCGTTCGCGCACCCGTCGCTCCAGTTCGTTGCGCGCCTGGCGGAGCGCTTCTTCGGTTTGTTTGCGCTCGGTGATGTCGAAGCTCACCCCCAGAAGCCGGGCGGGCTGACGTTTTTCATTGCGAACGACCGTTCCGATTAAGGCAATCCACCGGCTGACCCCATTGTGCGCGGGTTCGAGGCGCAATTCCGCCCGGAAATCGCCCCCGGATCGGAGGGCGCGCCGCGTCTCTTCCTGGAACACCTCGCGGTCTGCGGGGTGAAGCAGCCGCAGAAACCGCTCGTGGGTGAAATCCCTGGGTACGAATTCCAGTCCGAGCAAAGAGGCCTCCAGAGTATCGATCGACGCACGCCCGCTGACCAGGTCAATTTCCCAGGTGCCCATTCTTCCGCCGGCCAAGGCCAATCGCAGGCGTTCCTCGCTCTCCCGCAGCGCGGCTTCCGCCCGCTTCCGGTCGCTAATGTCCAGCAGGGCCGAGTGGAACTGGACGGCCGAAGGCCCCTCCCGGTTGCCAATCGAGCTGATCAGTTGAGCGATGAATGGCTTGCGGCCCGTGGTCAGAATGCCCAACTCGGAGATAGCGTCGTGGTGGCCGCCGCGCAACCGGCTGAGGTGGCTGAGGAATTTGCGGCGGTCGGGTCCGTCGATCAGTGGCAGCAACGGACCGCCCACCAGCTGCGAGCGCTTACGGCCCAACAGTTGCGAGCCGGTCAGATTGATGTCCTGGATGCAGCCGCTGCGATCCAGCGTGAGGTAACCGACCGGGGCGAAGTCATACAAGTCGGCATACCGTTGACGGGAGGCCTCCACTTCGCGTTGCGCTTCCCGCAGTGCGTGCCATTCGTCGTGCGCTAGGTCGAAGTACAATTCATCCACCAGACGCTCGCGTCTGGTGGATGAAGGGTACTTCGACTGGCGCACGACGCCTTGTTTGGAATAGGCACGATTCACTGGGATTAGACAACGTCGCTGATAGTCAACACGATCAGGTGCTGTTTTTCCCCCTTGATGGCAAGGCGGCGGGCATCGAGCTTCATTTTCTTGCGACCGATGTGCGGGAAATCGTGTTCGACTTCGAAGTCCTGGAAGTTGGAGTTCTGCGGCAGGATTTCCTCCAGCAGCATGCGCAACTTCGGTATGTCCCATTGGCCTTGGCCGAGTTGATAGACGCGGCGGTTCAGCGTTTCCTCGGAAACGACATGAAAGGCGCGGTAGAACGACTGGTTGGCCGCCTGCACGTTGAGATCCTTGTCCAGCACCAGCACCGGACGGGGGACGGTGTTGATGACCGCTTCAGCAAACGCCCGCCCCTGGTTGATCTGCTGCGCGCTGATTTTGATCAGGTCAATGTCCACCAGGGCGATGATCGCGCCCTCAATCTTGTTGTCGGTGGTTTTGTACGGGCGGACGCGAACCGACCACCAGTGGTCGCGCCGATCTTTGACCTCGATTTCCCGGGGGGTCAGGTTCTCGATGACCTCGAGCACGAGATTCGAGAGGTTGGAAATGTTCAGCGGCAGATTGATGTCGGTAATCGGGCGGCCGGTGTCGGTGGGGATGAGGTTGAACAGCTTCTCGGCGACCGCGGTGAACCGGCGGATGCGCAGGTCCGGACCGAGAATGATGATCGGGATGTTGGCGCTGCCGAGGACATTATGCAGGTCGTTATTGACGTGTTCCAGTTCGGTATTGCGGCTTTCCAACTCATCATTGAGCGTGGTGAGTTCCTCATTGGTGGACTGCAGCTCTTCCTTGGCGGTCTCCAGTTCTTCATTCGTGCTTTGCAACTCTTCGTTGCTGGACAAGATTTCCTCGTTGGCGGAGCGCAGCTCCTCGTTCGTGCCCTCCTGTTCCTCGATAACACCCTGCAACGATTCGCGCGTGGCCGCCAGCTCCTCCCGCAACCGCGTCATCTCGTTGCTATCGGAAGACTTCCGGCCGGGCACGCTGTGCCGCGGCAGCTTCTTCCCCGGCCACACCTCGGTCGAGGGCAAAGTCTGGAAGAGCACCAGGTAAAATTTCTCCGCCGAGGGTGGCACGGTGTACGGGACGATCTCGATCGTAACTTCCTGCCAGGACTCGTTCTGCCTGACATGCACCCCCGACTGGCGCACCCGCGCATTCTGTTTGAATGCCTTGTTGATCGCCGTGCGCAAGTCGAGCATCAATCCTTCGCGGGCCATTTTCAACACGTTCAGGCTGGCGTCACCGTGGGGATGCTCGAGGAACGAGCCGGTCTGTCCACGGAACTGCAATACGTCCAGGTGACTGTTGATGACCACTCCCGCCGGACCGTATTGCGTCAGCAAAATTCGGTCCGCCTGCCTCTGCACCTCGGCCAGACCGGCGCCGATGGGGAGTGGCGGGGTCGGCGGCGTTGCGGCAACGCCAGGGTCAGGGCCGGGGTGGCCGAAGGAGACCGGCGGTCGAACTTGGGTCGTCTTCTTGGCGTAGATTTTTGCTTTGTTGTCCTGCAACGCAAAGAGGTCTGAGAACCCGCCGATGGTTTCCGAAGCGCCGAGCATCAGAAAGCCGTTCGGTTTGAGCGCATAATGGAACAGTGGAATGGCCTTGCGTTGCAATCCTTGACCGAGATAGATCAGCAGGTTGCGGCAACTGATCAGGTCCAGGTTGGAAAATGGGGGGTCAGCGACCACGTTTTGCCGCGCAAAAATGCACATCTCGCGAATCGCCTTGTTGATGCGGTAGCCCCCGTCCACCCGGACGAAGAATCGCCTCAGCCGCTCGTCGGAAACGTCCGTCTTGATGGTTTCCGGATACCACCCCGCCCGGGCCTTCTCCAGTGCCCGCTCATGAATGTCCGTGCCGAAAATTTGTGCCGTATGATGCAAGTTGCGGTCCGCCATGAACTCCATCAGGACGATGGCGATGGAAAAGACCTCTTCCCCCGTCGAGCAGCCCGGCACCCAGATGCGGATCGGTTCGTCGGCTGGCTTGCTTTTGACCATCCGCGGGAACAGCTTCTTCTTGAGCGCCAGGAATACGGCCGGATCGCGGAAAAAGCCCGTCACATGAATGAGAATGTCGCTGAACAATTCCGCGACTTCGGTCGCGTTGGCGCGCAGATAGTCGGCGTAGGCTTTGAGCGATTCAGTCTTGTGCAGCACCATGCGCCGCTGAATCCGGCGCTGCAACGTCGCGTGCTTGTAGTGCGTGAAATCCACCGCCATGCGTTGGCGCAGAATCTGGAGGATTGACTCAAACGCCTTCTCTTTGGCGGGCGGCTGGCCCTCCGGCGGCTGCTCCTCCACTCCGCCCGGCGTCACGTAGGGATGTCCGGCCAGGCGCGCCAACTCGCGCGCAATCCGCTCCGGCGGCAATACGAAGTCCACGCAGCCGGCAGTGATCGCGCTGCCCGGCATGGCCGGGTATTTCGCGGACTTTTCCTCTTGAGCGAAGGTGATGCCGCCGGCCGTCTTGATGGCCAGAAGCCCCTGCGTCCCATCCGAGCCGTTGCCCGAAAGGATCACGCCAATGGCCCGGTTGCCCTCCTCCTCGGCCAGCGTGCGAAAGAATTCGTCGATCAGCAGGTGTGTCTCCGTGTCGTTGCGCGGCGAGAGCTTCAGCCGCCGGCCGGAAACCCCCATCGATTTGTTGGGCGGAATCACGTAGATGTTGTCGGGCCGAAGCCGCAAGTTGTTCCTGGCCTCGTTGACCGGCATCTCCGTCAGGCGCGCGAGCAGCGTTGTGAGCGCGCTTTCGTGTTTGGGGTCAAGATGCTGCACCAGCACGAATGCCATCCCCGTTCGAGCGGGCAGATGCTTCAACAACTGCGTCATCGCCTCCAGACCGCCGGCCGACGCGCCGATGCCAACCACGGGAAATGTGCGGGACCCAGGCTGAGTTTCGGGCGCGGCGCCGGAGGACGGCTTGGCCGCGGCGCGGGCGGAAGCGTTGGACTGGCTGGACTTCGAGGCTTTTTTCTTGTGCATAAGAATGGAATCTCAAGACCTGCTACGACTCCAAGCCGCTGCCAGCGCACCTTCGCGGAGCCGATGGCCCGCCTCGGCGTGTCGCAAGCCCCGATCTTATTTCGGTTTCAACGTCGCGTCGTTCGCCGTTCGCACGGCGCGGCTCAACCCGGGTGCCGTAACCCCCAGCCTGATGCAGGCTACCGGGCGAGAGCCAATTCCAATGCATCTATAACACCGCCATGGGGCGACAAACAATTCTTTTTCTGGAGCAGCGCAGAGCAGCGAGCCAAATCGCCGCGGGCCGCGACGATTTGGACAGATACTGATAGAGTTAGAATCTGCGCTACGAGACTGGCGCGAAACACATGCTGGCCAACGGCCAAACGGCGGAATATACTCTACGACTGTGCAAAGTTGAATGAGGGCAAGTGCTGGTGATCAACGTCATGATTTGTCGTTGCGTGCGGCTTTCGAAGGCCAACGTGTGAACGCGACGCCGCCAGTGCTATTCCCGGGCCGATGGTCGGTGAGCCACGTGAGTCTGGCGCCCCCACTGCTTTGTCGGATCTGGTAGAATGCCCTTCCCACTGGCCCATCCTGCCGCGGTCCTTCCGCTCCGGAGCGCGTGTCCCGGACGATTCAGTTTCCTTGCGCTGGTGATTGGGAGCATAGCCCCCGACGTCGCGTACTGCTTCGGCGCGTTGGACATTGACACGTTTTCACACACGTTGCTCGGCACCTTCGTGTTCTGCATTCCCGCGGGGTGGCTGCTCATTCTGGTGTGTCGGGGTATCCGCGAACCGCTGGTCTCATTGCTGCCAAACCCGCATCGAGACGCTTTGCTTCCCTTATGCCGGTCCGCCGGGCAACCTTTGTGGGTGACTACGGCGTCAATCCTCATTGGCGCCTGGACGCATATCTTTCTTGATGGCTTCACGCATTGGGAGGGGTGGTGCACTCTGCGCTTCGACGTACTCCGCGCTCAAGTGGCGCTGGTGGCGGGCTACGAAGCGCCGGTGTACCGGATCCTCTGGTATGGGTTCTCGCTGGCAGGACTTCTCTGGCTTGGAGGAAGTTACGTCCGTTGGCTGAAGGCCAATGTCCAAACAGCGCGGGTTTGGCCCGTGCAGGAAAAGCGGCGCTACGGAATCTGGGCGCTGGCGCTGACGTTGCCTTACCTCGCGATCGTTCCGTTTACGATTCATCTGGCCGAGGATCGCCCGCTGATCTACGGCCTCCACCGGTTTGTGCACGACTCCTTCACCGCTTATCTCATCGTGGTCGCGCTGCTGCTCCTGGTTCTTGGATTCGGTTTGCGCCTGCGCGCAAGCCGTTTGCGCGCGGAGCGGAAAATCTGAACGGCCGGGTCCAGCCCGATCGACGAACCGGCCGTCGTCTCGCATTTTGGACGTGAAGGTCCGGAAGAAACAGGACAACGGCTCGTGGAAGATCGGGGTCGATGGGGGTAATCAAAACCCGCCGCCCGACGCGTTGGCTGAGCAGCTCGGGCTGGGGCGTCCGCGAGTCAAACCCTCTGGAATCCCTGCAGCCCCGTAAATCGCATCGCATGCGAATCTGCGTCATTTTCAATCCCGCCGCCAAAGGCGAAAAAGCAAAGCGCTTTCACCGGCATCTCGACGCGATCGGCGCGGATTGCGTTCTCCGGCCGACCAGCAGTCCCGGGGCTGGGCGACGGCTGGCCACGGAAGCAGTCAGCGAGGGACACGAAACGATTGTGGCCGCCGGCGGCGACGGGACATTGAACGAGGTATTGAACGGAATCGGCGATGCACCGGACGGTTTCGCCCGCGCGCGTCTGGCGGTCTTGCCCTTGGGCACGGCGAATGTGTTCGCCCGGGAGATTCGGATGCCGATTCATTTGGGCCGGGCCTGGCAGGTCATTCGCAACGCGCGCGAAATCATCATTGACCTGGCCGAGGCCGAGTTCGCAACCGACGGAAAACTGCAGCGGCGCCTGTTTGTCCAACTGGCCGGTGCCGGGGTTGATGCGCGGGCGGTGGAATTGGTGGACTGGAGCTTGAAGAAGCGGACCGGTTTTTTGGCGTACGTGGCTGCAGGGCTGAAGGCCGTGCGCGAGGCGAAAACCGAGATCTGCGTCAGCACTCGGGCCGGGAGCGGCACGGGCGAACAGGTGGTGATAGGAAACGGTCGTCTCTATGGCGGACCGTTCGTCTTGTTTCCGCAGGCGAGGCTCGAAGACGGCGTGTTGAATTGTTGCGTCATTCCGCGCGCGAGTTGGGCCGCGGTGGCGGCTTGTGCCTGGGGTGCGGTGACAGGCACGCTAAGCCGCCGCGCCGGGATGCGGCATTTTCAGGCTGATGCAATCAGCTTAACCTCGTCAGCGCGCACACCGCTTGAAATTGATGGTGAATTGGTGGGCGAATTGCCGGCCACGTTTTCGGTCCGCCGGCGGGCGTTGCGCGTCATCGTGCCTTGACCGAGGACTGGCCTCGATCACGGGCCTGGCGGAGGTGCATGACCGCATTCTTCAGAATGCGGCAATCTAGGGGCGTTTACGGCGGAAGTTAAATAGAGGACACCCATAGATGCGTGGTCGAAGCCTACGCTTTCTCCGTTTGCTTAGTCCTGCGCGGGCCGCGAGGTCAGGCGGCTTTTTTGGTTTTGACAGTGACGGCCGTCGGCGATGCAATGCGTCATTCAACGCGAACGAAAAAAGAATATGAAGATGCAACGCTTGATCCCCGCCCTTTTCGCCCTCCTCGCTCTTCCGGCTATGAATTTTGCAAGGGCCGAGAAGATTCCTGACGAATGCAAGATCGGTGGGTTCGCCCTCGGATGTCAGGCCTACTCGTTCAACCGGTTCAGTGTGTTTGAAGCGATTGAAAAAACCGACCAGGCCGGCGGCCGAGTCATCGAGTTCTATCCCGGCCAGAAACTGAGCAAAGACGAACCGACCACCAAATGGGACCATAACGCCTCGGACGAGCTTATCCAGAAGGTCAAAGACAAACTCGCCAAGCACAACATCCGCGCTGTCAACTATGGCGTGGTCGGCGGCAAGGACGAAGGCGAATGGCGAAAGATCTTTGAGTTCGCGAAGAAACTCGGCCTTTACGGCATCACCACGGAGGACGTGGGCAAGCTCGACCTCATCGAGAAGTTCGTTAAAGAATTCGACCTCCGCGCGGGCATTCATGAACACGCCAAACGACCCAACGATCCCACTTACAAAATCTGGGACCCGAACTATGTCCTGTCCCTGGTGAAAAACCGCGATCCGCGGCTCGGGGCTTGCGCCGACACAGGCCACTGGGCTTCGTCCGGCCTCAAACCGCTCGACGGCATCAAACTGCTTCGCGGACGGATCATCAGTCTCCACCTCAAGGAACGAACCGAGATCGGCAAGCAATTGCCGGACACGGTCTATGGCACCGGCGTGTCCGACATCGGCGGCATCCTCGACGAGTTGAAGCGCCAGAATTTCGACGGTCACATTTCCATCGAATACGAGAACAACTGGGACCAGTCCGTGCCCGACATCGCGCAATGCATCGGCTTCGTTCGCGGCTATACAGCGACCCGGAGATAAAAGATCCCTCTCAGCGCTTGCGCGGGCCGGTGCCGTTGTTCAGCCACACGTCCACACGCGGCGTTTCCCAGTTGTACGGCTTGTTGAGCAGATCGAGGTCACCGTCGCCATCGAGATCCGCCAGACGCCCTTCATGCCAGCCTTGGCCAGTGGTGAACTCGGTCTTGCGGAAGTGCCCCGCGCCGTCGCCGTAGAAGATCCAGGCCTTGGCGTCAGGGTTGTTTGGGTCGGCGCGACTGTCGGTCCACTTGGCCATCTCGGCGGCGAAAATGTCGAGGTTGCCATCACCGTCGATATCGCCGAGTTCGAGCGTATGACCGTGGACCAGATCGCGGCCGACGAGATCATGCCCAACCCAGTCTGCACTGTTGGCCGGACTACCGGTGCATTCGTACCACTTGAGCGGCCCGACGCCATCGCCCGGCGCGATCACAAGCTGGAGGAATTTGCCGGTCGTGAACCTGCCGGCGCGGATGCGGCCGCCGATCGTGCCCACCTTGATGGGAACGAAGTCATTCCCGCCGCGATGCTTGAACCAGTAATTGCCCGCCAGGAGATCGATTTGGCCATCACCATCGATGTCCGCCGCGGCCATTCCCTCGGCGTATTTGAACGCGCCCTGCTCGCCGCGTTCGCCTGCCTCGCCCGAGAAGATCGCAACGGCAGGCCAAGGCTCGGTGCGTCGCGGGTCGGCAGGAATGTCCGCCACGAAAATCGTCTTTGCCTGTTGGTTCCAGAACGCGAGCTGAGACCGGCCTGTGCCTTTGAAATCGCCAAAGACCTGGTCGTGGTGCTGAGTCTTTCCGCCCTTCTTGATCAGGCGCCGTTTCCACGAGACGTCCGCGCCGAAATTCGGATACGGGTTCTCCCACCACCAGACCTCGTCGCTTTTGTAGTCGCCGCCAAAAACGACGTCCAGGTCGCCGTCACCGTCGATGTCATCAACCGCGCCACCGGCTTCAACCGTGAGGAAGTCTTTCTCGATCATGTAACGGTCCCAGCCTTTGTCCGTGCGCCGGTACCAAACCAGCGCGGGCGCGATCTTGCGGAAACTCAAAACGAAATCATTGACTCCATCCTTATCGAGATCGGCCACGACGGCACCTGTTTGTTCGGTTGATTCACCCGGGGCGGGCAGCGCGCCGTTCTTGCTAGTGAGGTGCGTCCATCGGAGGTCGGCGGCAAGCAGGGTGATTGACGACAAGAGGAACGCGGTTGCACACAAGCGCTGCTGATTAATATTCATAGTCATCTGGGGGAACCTCCGGCTGTGCCGGAGTCAGTACACATGCCTGCCGGAGGTCACCGACTCGAGTTCGCCCCGCTCAGCCCACGGAGAATTGTATCAAGGTTGGTTCATGAAACATTTGGTGCTTCGCCTGCACAAAGTCGGAGATCTCGCCGGCGGAGATCGGTGTGGTCGCGCCCTTTTGCCGCGCGACCAGCGCACCCAGGGCGTTGCCAAGCCGGCAGCAGTCGGCCAGCGGCTGGGAGCGCAGGAACTCGTGGACGAACCCTGCGGAAAAGGCGTCGCCGGAACCGCACGTGTCCACCACCGGTACGGCGTGGCCGGGAATGTAAACTTTTGTTCCGTCCGACGCGGCGCTGAAGGCGCCGCGGTCCGCCATGGTGACCAGGCAACATTTCAGCGACCATTCCTCCAGCATCTCGGAGCAGAACTCCGGCAGCGACGAAATCGAAATCTCGAACAGTTCCGCCAGATAGTGCGCCTCTTGCAAATTCATCTTGAGAATGTCCGCCCGGCGGAGTGAATCGGTGATCGTTTCCAGCGTGTAACAATCCTTGCGCAAATTGATGTCCAGAAACTTGGCTGCCTTGGCCGCCGCCTCGAGCATCCGGCCCAGCGTCCGACGCGATTCCGGCGCGCGTTGAACCAGTGTGCCGAAACAAAAACAGTCGGCGCTGGCGGCCAGTTCGATGAGGGCGTCATTGGTTTCGATGAAATCGTACGCCGCGTCCGGGACGATGGAAAATTCCGGATTTCCGTGGGCGTCAAGCTTCACTTTCACCGTGCCCGTCGGATGCTCCACGTCGCTTTGGATGTAAGAGGTCGCCATGCCGAGCGCGGCGATCTGCTCCAGCGCCCGGCGTCCGTACTCATCGCGTCCCAGGCGCGTGACGATAATGCCCCGGTCGCCCAGTGAGTTCGCGCGGCAGGCAAAGTTAAACGGCGCCCCTCCCAGCATCGCGCCTGATGGGAGCAGATCCCAAAGAGTTTCGCCAACCGCGACGATGGTCTTTTGCACGGGCATTTGCGTGGCCCGCATTTTCCAAACCGCCGGGAATTTGGCAATCCTCGTGTCGGGCTGGTCGCGGGGCGGTGCCTCTCGGAATTGTTGGTCCTTGAACCGCAGCCTGGTGCTCACCCGGAACGCCGGGTCCAGGGGCCCGGCCTACTGAGTCGTCGTGTAGGCCGCGTGCCCGTATCTGTTTACCGTGGGCTGGAAGTTCCGACGCTCCAAGCGCGACGGCGGCTTGAAGGCGTAGCGCAGAGTTGCACTCTGCCGTTTCGCAGATTTGTAATCTGCGGAGCGCTCGAAGATCCGGCCCGTCCCGGTAAGTCGAACGGTCAGCCGAATACAATTCGGCGACACGGCGCGACACGGCAGATTGATAATCTGCGCTACGATAAACAGATCCGCGTGCCCTCGCGCGGCGTCAAGCTGGACATACGCCCTTGCCATTCCATTCCACCAACCACTCGGAGATAGGCGCGCGGGCCGGTCGGAGCGCAGGCACCCGACATGGGGTAAACACCCCATTTACCTGGGGGTGGATGGTGTCCCATGAGAAATCAGAGCGTCCTGGGTTCACGCTGGTTACCCCTGCGGTCCGGGTGCGGGCTCGCTCCGCCAAATGACACGTCGAGCTGCCTGCGTGAAGGCCAATTTTTTGACGATCAAACCTGTGCAGCGCCGACGGCGGCGCGCCGGCGGGAGCAATTCTGAGGGCAATCCGTCGAACGAGGAGCAACGATCGGGAAGGTCCGGTGTTTGTTTCACTCGCTTTTTACAAGACTGTGACAACTGGACGAGGATTTGAGACAGCATGCCAGGAACGATCGGGTATGATTGATGGGAGCGAAGCTGGCAGAAGTTTTATCAATTATCCGTCGAATTCAGCGTTGGCTACAATTTCGTTCGTGAATACGCGGGGGATTCAAACTGGACGGCACACGCCAAAAGTGCTTTAGTATGCGTAATACAATGCAGCCCGGAGGTTTCGTTCATCAACTCGTCGTTACAGCGGGCAACGGAGCGGCGCGGACTGTCACGCTTGTGCCGGGCGTTAACCGCGTCGGGCGCAGCGCGGCCAGCGATATTTGCCTGGACGACTCGACGGTGTCCGGGCAGCACTGTGAGATCGTGGTGCTCAATGAGGACGTGTTCGTACGGGACCTGAGTTCCACCAACGGCACGTTTATCGAAGGCCAACAGATCCAGGACGCCGCGCTTTTGCCGGGTCAAACTTTGCACGTGGGCGGAGTGGCGGTGGTGCTGGAACCGCCCGTGCACATCTCGATCCCGCGCTTGTCGTTTCAGCAGGAAAGCAATCCGCTTCTTTCAGACGGACTGGCCGCTTGCGTGAACCACGCCGCGTCGCACGCGACCATGGAGTGTACGCAGTGCCAGAAGGTATTTTGCGAACTGTGCGTCCACCAGATCCGGCGCGTCGGCGGGACGGCCTTAATGCTCTGTCCGTCGTGCAGCGGGCACTGTCGCACCATCCTTCATCGGGCGCCGGAGAAAAAGAAGAAATCGAAGATTGGCAACTGGCTCAGCAAGATGACTGCGAAGATAACCGGGCGCCCGGTGCGTACGAAGGTGTCGTAACCTTCTGAGGATCGCGGTGTTTGTTAGCGTGCGTGTTCATGGCGGCCGACCTCGACCCCGATGCCACTCTGATGCTGCGCGTCAAGCAAGGCGACCGCGAGGCATTCGAGGAGCTGGTGGACAAATACAAGCACCGGGTGATGAACGTCATCTACCGGACGCTGGGCGACGCTGCTGAGGCCGAGGATCTGGCCCAGAACGTCTTCGTGCAGATTTTCAAATCGGCGCACCGTTATCGCGTGGCCGCGAAGTTTTCCACCTGGCTCTTCACCATCGCGCGCAACCTTTGTCTGAATGAAATCCGGCGCCGTTCGCGGCATCCAGCTGAGTCCCTCGACCTGCCTCATCCGGAGCACACCGACCAGCCGCGGCGGCAATTGGAAGACGCAAATACCTTCCCGGCGCCGGACCTTCTGCTGCAGGAAGAGCTTGAGCAGAAGATTCAACAGGCCCTGGCCGGCCTGCCGGAGAACCAGCGTCTGGCCATCGTGTTGTGCCGCGACGAGGAACTCTCGTATGAGGAAATCGCCCAGGTTCTGGGTTGCTCGTTGTCCGCCACGAAATCGTTGATCCATCGCGGACGTGAAACACTGAAGCAGAAACTGAAGCCGTACCTGCGAACCGGGGCGTGGAAAGGCCCGGCCAACTAAGTGGCAGGCGCTAACTGCCGTGGGCCAAACAAGTACCTGGTCGCGACCACGGAGCGCAACTTTGCCCGGTCCGTGGTTTTACTATCGAATAACAATGAACAGTGCTGAATTTGAGCATCTTTTGGAAATGGCGCGCCGCCGCCCGCTGACGCCCGAGGAAGAGGCACGGGTTCAGTCCCACCTGGCGGCCAGTCCCTCGGATCGAAATGCGTGGGAAGAAGAGGTCGGCTTGACGCGGTTGCTCCACGAGTTGCCGGACGCGCCGCTGGCGTCAAATTTCACGGCTCAGGTCCTCCTTGCCCTCGAGCACAAGGGGAGCGTGCGCCGTCCCAAGCCGCGAGCGCTTCGCTGGTTTGGCCTGCATCGCCCGGCCTTGCGCGCCGCTTGGGCGTTTCTGCTCGCCGGTGCCGCGGTTTTCGGCTATTACGCGTACGAAGCCGCCACGCGAGCAACCCTGGCCGCGTCTTTGACGACGGTGGCGACCAGCGTGGATCGGGCTGCGCGGGCGGTCGAGCTCCCCGGCGCGGAGGTGTGGCAGGATTTCGAATCCATTCACCTTCTGGGCCGTGCCCAGGCTCAGGCGGACCTGGAACTTCTCGCGGCATTGAAGTAGGGATCGATTTATGCAGGTGGCATTCCCAGTCATGTGCGCGGTATCGGGGGTGCTGGCAATCAACGCCACCGGCGCCCAGGGACTAAACGGCGCCGGTCAGCCTGCCACGACCGGGGTTGGCTGCCTTTCCGTTCCGGCGCCGCCGCTGCCCCGGTCGCCCATCGCGTATTTTCGTGAGCTGCTGGCCTTAAGCCCGGATGACCGGGAGAAAACGCTACTGGAAAAGTCCGAAGCGCAGCGGAAATCCCTTCGGGCGAAACTCCAGGAATACGTCGCGCTGAAGCCCGAGGAACGGGAAGCCCGTCTCCAAGCAACGGAGTTGCGTTGGCACATACGTCCGCTGATGGAGCTGCCACCTACCAACCGCCCGCCGCTGCTGAGCGCGGTGCCCGCCGACCTGCGTTCGTTGGTTGAGGCGCGCCTGCAAGAATGGGACGGCCTGCGGCCCGAAGTGCAGAAGCTGGTTTTGGAAAACGAGCGATTCATCCGCATTTTCGAGCGCCTGGAGTCCCGGCCCGTCGACCGCGACACAACTCCAGGAGAAGCCCCGTCGAAACGCAGGGAAGAACTGGAAAACGCGCTGGTTCGATGGCAGACGTTGCCGGTGCCGCAGCGACAACGGATGTGCGAACACTTCCAGCGGTTCTTTGAGCTGGCGCCGGACGCAAAGGCCCGGACGCTCAGCGCCCTCTCGGAGGGGGAACGCCGGCAGATGGAGGAAACGCTGCAAGTATTCGAGAAGCTCCCGCCTGCGCAGCGTCGCCTGTGCATTAGTTCGTTCCGCAAGTTGGCCGGCATGGGTCCCGAGGAACGCGCCCGCTTTCTCAAGAACGCCGAGCAGTGGAAGGAAATGTCACCCGCCGAGCGCCAGACCTGGCGCACAGTCGTCGCTCAATTGCCGCCTTCGCCGCCTGGTGTTGCGGGGCCACCCTTGCCGCCCAGGTTGCCAGCGCCGAAGGCTTCCACCTCCGCACCACCCGCCAGTTCGGTGCTCCTGACCAACGTCGGGCACTGATCCAACGAGGCATTCTGCCATTTGAATCTTGGTCCCGCCGTTCCTCGTGCCGGACAGAGAATTTCTCGCCGCGCATGTATCGACAATTCTGTGTCACAGCACTAGCTTGCTGTCGCGTGCACAAAGTCGCGTTCCAAATCGGCAACTTCGCCATTTACTCATACGGCGTCTTCGTTGCATTCGGATTCCTGATCGGCCTTTGGACCGCCAGCCGCCGCGGACTCCGGGATGGAATCGCCCCCGAAAAGATTGTGGACCTCGGTCCGTGGCTGATTCTGGGGACGATCGTCGGCGCGCGCTTGTGGTATGTGGTCTCCTATTGGGAGAAGGATTTCGCCGGCAAACCGCCCTGGGAAATGTTCATGATTCGCAAGGGGGGGCTGGTTTTTTACGGGGGATTGATCGGCGCGTCGTTGACTTGCATTGGTTACCTGCGCCTGCGGAGGCTTCCTCTTTGGAGACTGGCCGACGCGCTCGCGCCGAGTATCGCGTTGGGATATTTTTTCGGACGCTTCGGGTGTTTGCTGAATGGTTGCTGTTATGGACGACCCTGCTCGCTGCCGTGGGCCATCCACTACCCGGTCGAACATGAAACGATGGGTGTTGGCGTGCATCCAACCCAGGTTTACGACTCATTGCTGAACCTCGCTCTCTACGCGTGGCTGGCCCGCGTCTATCCACGCAAGAAATTCGACGGGCAGGTCTTCGCTCTTTACCTGGTCGGTTACGCCGTCGCGCGCTTCGTTGTCGAAATATTTCGCGGCGACTATCCAAGTTATTTCGCCGGCTGGGCCACTCCGGCGCAGTTGGTCAGCGTGGGCATTCTGGCCGTCGGCCTCTTGCTCGCATGGAAGCTGCCGAAAGAAAAACCGGCGCACGCTCCCAGGCCATGAACGGATCGCCCTCCTTCGCCTGATGCAGCCCGGAAGCGAGACTGTTTTCGTCGTCGAATCGACCTTGCCCGCCGAAAGGCTGGACACGTTCTTGCGCTCCAAGTTCCCCACCATCTCCCGCGGCGCGGTCCAACGGTTGATTGAAGAAGGCGCCATTCGAGTGGACGGCGAGCCGGTCAAAGCCACGCACCGCCCGCGGCGCGGCGAAACGGTGGAAATTCGCTGGCCAGAGGCGCGGCCCGCTGTGGCGCGGCCCCAGGAGATACCGTTGGAGATCCTGTTCGAAGACGACGACCTGCTGGTGATCAACAAACCGCCCGGTCTGGTCGTGCACCCGTCGGCCGGCCACGACGAGAATACCCTCGTTAATGCCCTTCTCCACCACTGCGCGGGCCAACTCAGCGGTATTGGCGGGGTGGCGCGCCCCGGCATCGTACATCGGCTCGACAAAGAGACCAGCGGTTGCCTCGCCGCCGCCAAAAACGATTGGGCCCACCTCGCGCTTTCCGAACAATTCGCCGGCCGGCAAGTGCGGAAGGTTTATCACGCGATTGTCTGCGGCGAAGTGACGCCGGAGAATGGCAACATCCGCGCGGCCATCGCGCGGCATCCCACGCATCGCAAACGAATGGCGGTGACTGACGGCACCGGTCGTGAAGCTTGGACGACGTACCGTGTTCTGAGACGGCTGCGCGAGGCCACACTAGTCGAAGTGATGCTGCACACGGGTCGCACTCACCAGGTCCGCGTCCACTTCAAATACGTCGGCTTTCCACTCGTGGGCGACGCGACCTACGGCAGTCGCCACAATCAGCGGCTGACCGTGTTGACCGGTTACCGCGCCCCCCGGCAGCTGCTCCACGCGCAGGAACTCGGCTTCACTCATCCCCGCACGTGCAAGGCGATGCGTTTCGAAGCGCCTTGGCCGGAGGATTTCAAGGAAGCATTATCGGCGCTGACTCCCGTTCCGGTCGAAGGGGGGCATGGGCGTAAGTCCGCGACCATTGATGGCTGGCCCGGAGCGTAATCGAGCTATACTAACCCGATGACCGCGGAACAGATCATGGGATTATCTCTCACGCTGCTGGTGATGTGTGTCGGGCTGGCGGGCAGTATTCTGCCGGGCATCCCCAGCACGCCCCTCGTGATGCTGGCGGCGATCGGGCATCGCCTTTGTTTCGGCGAGGCGAGTGTGGGCAACTGGGGTCTGGCACTGCTCGGGACGCTGATGCTTGTTTCCCTGCTCATGGATTATCTGGCCAGCATGCTCGGCGCGAAAAAGCTGGGGGCCACCTGGCGGGGCGTGCTCGGCGCGGTCGTCGGCGGACTGGTGGGGATATTTTTCGGCCTGGTTGGCATCGTGCTGGGACCATTTCTTGGGGCCATGGCGTTTGAAATGATCGGAGGCCGCGAATGGAAAGGGGCCACACGTGCCGGTCTGGGCGCGGTGCTGGGATTATTGCTGGGCGCCCTCGGCAAACTCGGCTGTTGCGCGGCCATGATGGGTCTGTTTGCCGCCAACGTCATCACGCGCTCGCTGAACAGCAAACCGGCCCAAGCATTGGCCCTTCTGGCCGGCCTGAACTGATCGGATCATCCCCCCGCGCTGTTCGGGAGTCGAATTCCCTTTGACTGACTGGAGCGCTTCGTTATTCTGTCGCCCCTGTCGGTTTTTCTATGGCGAAACTGAGCGTCAACGACCTGAAGGTGCGCGGCCAACGCGTCTTTGTGCGCGTGGATTATAATGTACCGATGGAGGAAAAAGAGGGTCAGATGGTCATCAATGATGTCACGCGCGTAAAAGAAACCCTGCCGACACTCGAGCTGTTAATTGAAAAAGGTGCCCACATTATCCTCGCCTCCCACCTGGGTCGCCCGAAAGGCAAGCGTGAGCCTTCAATGTCGCTTCGTCCGGTCGCCGCCCGGCTGGCGGACATGATTCATCGGCCAGTGGCGTTCGTGGACGACTGCATTGGCGAGAAAGTCGAGAAGACGGCTGGTGCCCTGAAGCCGGGCGACATTCTTCTGCTGGAGAACGTCCGCTTCTACAAGGAAGAGGAAGCCAACGATCCGGCGTTTGCCGAGAAGCTCGCGCGCGTGGCAGACCTGTACGTGAACGATGCTTTCGGCGCGGCGCACCGCGCCCACGCCTCGACGGTCGGCGTCGCCCGCGCGGTCTCCAAACGGGGCGGTCAGTGCGCGGCGGGCCTGCTCCTGCAACGCGAACTGAAATTCCTGGGTGAAGAACTCGAAAACCCGGCCCGTCCCTATCTCGTCATTCTCGGCGGAGCCAAGGTTTCGGACAAAATCAAGGTCATCGACCGTCTGCTCGAGAAGGCCGACACGATTCTCATCGGCGGAGCCATGACGTACACGTTCCGGCTGGCGCTGGGCTACAAAGTCGGAAAATCGCTGATCGAGCCCGACTGCGTGGCCGTGGCCAAAGCGGCGCTGGCGAAGGCGGACGCGCGCAAGGTGAAATTCCTGTTGCCGATCGATAACATCATCGGAACGCCCAAGGACACCGGCAAAGTCAACCGGAAGGGGAAGCCGGTCATCGAGATCCAGAACCCGCGTGTCAACGACGGCCCGAACATTCCCGATTCCGAGGAAGGAATGGATATCGGGCCGAAGACCATCCGGCAGTACGTCGAGATCATTCCCGCGGGGCGGACGATTTTGTGGAACGGGCCGATGGGCGTATTCGAAGACCCTCGATTTGCGGAAGGGACGTTCGCCGTCGCCCGTGCGGTCGCCTCAGCCACGCAGAAGAACGGCGCCAAGAGCATCATTGGCGGAGGCGACACAGTCAAGGCGCTGAACCTGACCGGGCTTTCCGATCAGGTGAGCTTCGTCAGCACCGGCGGCGGCGCGAGTCTGGAATTCCTCGAAGGCAAAGAATTGCCCGGCGTAGCGGTCTTGACCGACAAATAACCTCCATCCAGCCCGATACGCTTCTCTGCTCCGATGAACAAAGCACGCAGGCTCATTCTTGCCGGCAACTGGAAGATGAACAAAACGGTCGCCGAGGCGCTGGACCTCGTGAACGGTTTGAAGCGGGAGTTGACCAGCGTGAAGGAGGTGGACGTTGTCATCTGCCCGCCCTTTACCGCGCTGTGCGAAGTCTCGAAGGCGATTCTGAACACGAACATCCGGCTGGGCGCGCAGAACATGAGCGAACACAGTTTCGGCGCTTACACGGGCGAAATCGCGGCCGGCATGCTCAAGGAATTCTCCGTGCGTTACGTGATCCTGGGCCACTCCGAGCGGCGGCAGTACCAAAAAGAGGCGGACGAGTTGATCGCAAAGAAGGCGCTGACGGCACATGCGGCGTCGCTCCGGCCGATCGTTTGCCTGGGCGAGACTCTGGCTGAACGCGAGGCCGGCCAGACGGAGGGGGTGGTGGGCAGCCAGCTTCGCGGGAGTCTAGCGGGGTTGTCCGCCGAGCAGGTCGAAGAAACGATCCTCGCCTATGAGCCGGTCTGGGCCATCGGCACCGGCAAGACGGCCACGGCCAAACAGGCCCAGGAGGTGCACGCCTTCATCCGGCGGCAACTCGCCGGGATGTATAAGGACGTGGTTGCGCGACGTGTCCGAATCCAATACGGTGGCAGTGTGAAACCATCGAACACGCGCGAGTTGATGAGCCTGCCTGACGTGGACGGCGCGCTGGTTGGCGGGGCGTCACTGGAAGAGCGCAGTTTTGCCGACATCATCAAAAACAGCATTTAGCGACTTTACGAATATGGTGAATTTCCTGGCCGACTTTATCCTGACACCGGTGCTGGTGTTGAACTGTTTGTTTCTGATCCTGCTGGTGTTGATCCAGCTTCCCAAGAAAGAGGCGGGCGCGGGGGTCGCCTTTGGAGGCGGCGCCACCGACGCGCTCTTTGGCGCCGGTTCCGGCACCGCGCTCACCAAGATTACGAAATATTCGGCGGGTCTGTTTATGGGGCTGGCCCTGCTGCTGTCCGTGATCAATGCCAATCGTGCCACCGAGGGCAAGCGTTCGCTGGAAGAAGCATTGAAAAAGAAGGCCGCGGCCGGTCCGGTCATCCCGCCGGCAGGCACCAATCTGAGCGTGGCGCCAACATCCGCCGTGAGCCTGTCAACCTCCACAGTGCCGCTTCTGCAATCGAGAGCCACCAATGCCCCGGCGACCAACGTGGTGGCGACCAACCCGCCGGCGCCGCCCGGCAACTGAGAGTTCCGGACGATGGTTAGTCCTCATCCAATGGCGCCGCTTTAATTTCTCCGGCCGTCGCCACGGGCCCAAGTTTTCGCTAGAAATCGCGGCCGCGAGGTTTTACCTTCCTCGCAAATTCCAATTCCAACCGCGAGGTCATTATGGATGTGGTTTTCATGTGTCCGAACTGCCGCCAGGAACTGGCGGCCGACGCCGCGCTTGCCGGCTCGGAAATTCAGTGCCCGAGTTGCAATGTGGAGATCTCGATTCCCCAGCCGGACCCCACCAATGTGCGGACCTTGAATCCGATCGCCTCATCCGCCGCGGCCCGGGAAGAGAAACATTTCGTGGTGCCCGTGCACGACGAGCCGACCGAGGTTCTGATCCACAAGCCGCCGCCCCCGCTGGAAGTCGCGGCCCGGGATGAAGACAAGAAGCTGCGGATCAAATCGATCAAGCGGACGGACTGCATCGAAGTGGGGCACGACCGGTTTGACGAGGTCGTCACCCAGTTCCTTGGAAAAATCGGCCAGGAAAATATCGTCAGCATTAATACCTTCACCTACGAGCACCTCGACATTGGGTCCCAGCGGGTCATGACCGACTTCGGCGTGCTGATTGTTTACAAGGGTTGAAGCCGGCCGGCGAGCCCCGTACTGCCGACGGCAACGGCGTGAGGAAGCGAAGCCGGCGGCGCAAGAATGATTTCCTCTTTGTTGCCTCGGCAGCTACGTCGCTACGGCTCCGTGCAATCTGCGCTGCCTGCCGCCTCCGGAGCCGCGCGCCGAACCGATACCGTGCAAATCGGCGGCCAATTGATTGCGGGATCCGCCAAGTCAAAATCTACTTCATCGCGGCCCAGTGCAGCGTGAGCCTGGATTTCTTGCGGCTGGCTTTGTTGGCGTGCAGCACGCCGGTCTTGGCGGCTTTGTCGAAGGCCGAACTGACCATCCTCAGGGATGCGGCGGCGTCGTCCTTTTTGCCGACCTTTACCAGCTCAAGAAACCTTTTCTCGAGCGTCTTGAGCCGGGAACTGATGCCCTGATTGTGGTGGTGCCTGCGTGCGCTGCTGTGCATGCGTCGTTCGGCTGATTTGGTGTTTGGCATAACCTGTCTGCTTGAAGATCAGGCGCAAACGGTAGCGAAACGGAGGGCGTTGTCAACGGCGCGCTAAGCGGCGCCCAATCGTTCCAATCGTTCTACCAACGGTTCCACTCGTCCCCAGATGGCGGCCTTGACGGTGTCCAGCTCCGCCGCGGAATCGATGATTTGGACGCGGGCCGGCTCGCGTGCCGCGATTTCCCGGTAACCCTGCTCGACCCGTTCGAAGAAGCCGCGGTCCGCTTCCTCGATTCGATCCCGGAGCGCAGGAACGCCTCCCTGGCGCGTCCGCCGCCGCGCTTCGCTCACGTCAATCGGCACCATTAATAG
>Ga0137368_10001732_pt1 | contig 23331 bp, 19 predicted proteins | sample SagtaG_13_FD_104917 | JGI IMG/M metagenome (GOLD analysis project Ga0137368, IMG submission 104917) | Vadose zone soil microbial communities from Sagehorn Ranch, Mendocino, California, USA - Sage1_L_100_16 metaG | ecosystem: Environmental > Terrestrial > Soil > Vadose zone | place: USA...
AAGAGTCCTCCGCCGATCTCCGCAGCACAATTGAAGGAGGAGTAGCGCAAAAAGCCTTCGGCAAAATATGTCCGAATTCAGCAAATATCCTGCGAATCCGATTGCTTATGAACATCTATACTCAGAAAGGCGACCGCTCACTCACGATTGCGTCGCAATGACGGCAAATGATCAAACAGCCCTTGTCGCCCTCGGCCTGGCGCGCGGAGTCCTCGCCGATCTCCCCGCAGTTTGGACAGTCGAACTTGCGTGGCTCGATCCAGTCCGCTGAATTTTTCAGGATGATACCGGCATCGGTCTCTGCGAGCGAAAGCGCCAGAATCTCGAGTGTTCCAATGGTGTAATCAGGCATTTAGTCCCCTTCCCTTTTCTGTCGCTATGGCTTCGTGCGCATATTCATTGAGAATCAAAATGCGACCTGGCTACCTTCTTTCGAAAACTTCCAGTTGTTAGATTTCTTCCGGTGAACTGTGGTCCCGCTGCTGGAATCGAGACAGCAACAGCTCGAGCTCTTCTTGCGACGCGTAATTTATCGTGATGCGCCCCTTCTCCTGTGTTCCTTTGACCTTGACTTTAACGGGGATGGTTCCAGAGATTCGGCTAACGACTTTCTCTATTAGTTCTGGATCAATGACTTTGGTCTTTCGCTTCTTCTTCGTAGAATTGACTTCCTGGCCTTTGTCTTTGGTCGAAATGTCCTCGCTCGCAACCTTGACTTCCAGGCCTCCGGCATATTCGACTGAGCCGACGGAGTTGCTTGATGGATCGAAACCATTTTCTGCGTCCTTGATTAGCGCCTTGATGTGATCTCTAAGTTCGTTGTGCGAGGTGAATTTTCGACTCGCCATTTCGTTGAATAGAACTCTGGTTGTAAATATATCCGGCCGCTCCCTTAGGGTTTTACGCACGTCGTCAGGGTACTCGGAAAGGGATATGTACTTTCGTACGGTGCGCCTGTCACGGCCGCGTCTCTCGGCAATCTCCTCGACGGTTTCGCCCATTTTTATTAGACGAGCGTAGGCCTCCGCCAAGTCTAAGGGACTCAAGTTGACTCGCTCTTCATTTTCCGTGATTCCTGTATATACCGCATCGATATCTGACACCCAAGCCTTGATTAGTACGGGTACCGTCTCAAGACCCGCCCTTTTACAGGCCCTGTACCTTCTCTCCCCAGCGCCAAGACGAAGCTCCCATGCCCCGGTTTCGTGCTCAATCAGATTTGCTACCAGATTTTGAAGAAGCCCTCTGTCCTGAATTGATTGGACCAGTTCTTTAAATTTCGAATCTTCTTCGTTTATTTCTTGCCTGACGTTTTCGCCGACAGTGATGAAGTGAATCGGCAATGCAACGACCTTACCGACGAATCCGCGCAGTCTTTCGAGTTGTTTTGCGCTTTCGTCCTGGTCCTTCATGCTGGCCAGCTTTGTTGAGTACTGTGCTCTGCTATCGATTGCAGCTTGCTTTAGATCCAATTTCATGATAGCTCTTTCTGTTTGATGATGCCTCTTATACCCTTCCCAGCGCAGCACTTATAGTGCTTTTTGTATTTGGCAAGGTGACAACGCGTTGTCATTTCAAAACTCGTTCGCCTCAAGCTCGAACCCATTGACAGCAGATCTCAGCGTTTCGATATTTGCGGCGTCTGGCCTGCCTTGTCTCCGCCCTTTTAATTCCGGCAGGAGTATCGATGCAAGTGTTTTGTATGCTTTGCTCGCCACGCTTGTTGAAAGATGCATGGTAGGTACTTGGCTGGCTTCAGCGGATTTTACTCGATCGGAATATGGGATTGGGGGTGTCAGCACGGGAAATCCGTGTTCCTCTCCCATTTGTAACAACAGCTGGAAGAAGTGCTGGTGCGTTCTGTTTTTCTTCAGATAGTTCGTCACGACACAGCCCAGGAAATGGAGGCTTGGGTTTAGACGTCGCCGTACTTTGCTCTGCACCGACTCGAGGAATGTTACCAAGCCACTTACTGATCCCTTCTCCGCAAAGAGTGGGACTATAAAATAATGCGCGTATTTGAGAGCCGAGACTAATAAGCAGTTCCAGTCTGGGTGAGTGTCGATAATTACTATGTCGTATTCTGACAGCGCATTACAATCAAGCACTCCTTCTATGAGCAGATGGTTGTGAGGCTCTGCAGCCATTCGATCCCGCACCGTTATTAGCTCAATATCTCCGGCAATAACATCAATCCCATCTATTTGCGATGAGAGTCTAACTTGATCCAAGGTGAGATCATTTGTGATCGCTTTGGAAAGTGAAAGGTTTTGCTCTTGCGCCTGCTCCAACACTTTTAAGTGTTCGGTCGCGCTTCCCTGGAAGTCTGTATCGACTACCAGTACTTTTTTACCCATAAGCGCAAAGGCTCCTGCAAGATTTATAGCGGTTACTGTCTTTCCCACACCGCCTTTAGAATTTCCGATGACGATAATTGATGTTTTTTTCATACACATGCTTGAAGGATTCAATTCGAAATCTGAGGGTAGGAATTGACAACGCGTTGTCAGCCCCACTGGGGATGAGCTATTTCTGCTCAGTATGGGATCTCTTGTTGATAGTGCATTGTCATTGCCTTGACCCTCGAACTGGGAAAAAACAGATAACTCAGCATTCATCAAAAGTCAATTTAATTAATGATCATGGTCTGGTTTTGTATAGTTGCGCCGGCTTGCCGGAGAATCCTGCTGTTTTGTTTGCAGCTGTGGTTGAGGAGTTCAGTCTGAAATCTGAGATCAAGGCCTGACAACGCGTTGTCAATTCACCTTCAGGCGGCAACCTCGCCTCAAACGTCTTGGATTACGGATTGACAAAGGGTTGGCAATCCCACTTGAGATAAATGACATCAACTTAGCAACTGGGATTTCGGACTGACAACGCGTAGTCAGTTGCCCCTTCAGGCAGCAACTTCGCCTCAAACGTCTTGTATTTCGGATTGACAACGCGTTGTCAATTCTACTTCAGGCAGCAACCTCGCCTCAGCCATCTTGGATTACGGATTGACAAAGGGTTGTCAATCTCACTTGAGATAAATGACTTCAACTTAGCAGTCGGGATTTCTGATTGACAACGCTTAGTCAGTTGCCCCTTGTGGCAGCAACTTCGCCTCAGACCTCTTGGATTTCTGATTGACAACGCGTTGTCAGTTGCCCCTTGAGGTCAACAATTATGATCAGCATCTGGGTTTAGGAAATGACAACACTTTGTCGTTTCAACTTGAAGTCGGAGATCTCAGCTCGGCGCTTGATGTCCTGTGAATCCAGATCGCATTTTCTCCGGCCAGCACGCCGCGCAGAAAAAAATATTGACGTCATAGTTAGATGGCGTCCTTTTGGGGCCGCCCCCGGCGAGGTTGTTTTTTGCCTCGGAAATGTTATCCGACCTTATTACAATGAAGGTCTCTCACCGGCCTGCCGACTCAGTTCGTTGCTGCGTCCTGCGCTATTTAATCAGTCCCCTCAATCTCGAACTGAATGAAAAAGACACATAACTCAGCATTCTTCGAAATTCAGGTGGTAAATAAACATAGTTTCGTTTGAGCAATTGCGAGTGATTGTTAGAGAGCCTAGGTGTGATGTTTCGGCAGGAATGAGACGCCGACTTGGAATATAGCCTCTACAGTCTGTGAATTGAGAGGGCGATTATGACAACAAGAAATGGTTTAGCAGTTTTAGCATTAATTATTGGATAGGTATGTGGATTGAGGGGGCAATTATGACAACTTGAGGTCCGTCTGCATGATAGAGCTTCAAATCAAGGTGTGATGTTTCGGCAGGACAATTTGTGTAAGTCTTTCTCTTGCAACAGATCAACTGTTAGCGGTTTAGCGCAGGGTGTGATGTTTCGGCAGGAATGAACGACGAAGATCGAGGTCCGAAAAATCCTGAAGTGGTTTGAAATGGTCACTTTGGCGACCCGTTCGGCTTGGTTTTCGAGTCCGTATTGGTATTGGTGTGTGGATGTGATGTTTCGGCAGGACAATTTCAGTAAGTCTTTCTCTTGCAACAGATCAGCTGTTAGTGGTTTAGCGCAGGGTGTGATGTTTCGGCAGGAATAAACGGCGGATCTCGACCTCGAAAATACGAAAGTAAGTGGAAATGAGCGCCATGGCCACCAAATCGGCTTCGGGCCGTAGTGCATAAATAGATTAACGCACTGGTGTGATGTTTCGGCAGGACAATTGTCTAAGTCATCCTCTTGCAACATATTAGGAGGTGTTGATTGGGCGCAGGTTGTGATGTTTCGGCGGGAACGAACGGGGGATCTCGACCTCAGAAAAATCGGAAAGTGATTGGAAATGGGGACTTTTGGGACTAGTTCGGCAGCGAGCTGGGGTGCGTAATGTATTGATGCGCAGGTGTGATGTTTTGACAGGACAATTGTGTAAGTCACGCTCTTGCAACATATTACTGTCGGATGTAGTTGAATCAAAGTGTGATGTTTCGGCAGGACAAAGGCGTTATAGGGGATGTGATCAGGTATTTTAGTACTGGAGTGTGTCACTCAATGGATTTCCCAAGTTGAATCAGAAACCATTGTTTTGCAGAGAGTTATAGGGTGAGGTATTCGGTCCCTGATTGTTTGTGGTCGCCTTAAGAGGTAGATGTGTGATGTTTTGACAGGACAACGGTATGTGATGAAATGGCCGAATTGATTTTCCTGGTGAACGAGTGTGATGTTTTGGCGTGACAGTTCATGTCTTTGTTAACGAAGAAATAAATTGATAAGCTCTTTTGCTGTAGTATTTGCGTAGACAATCTCCGACGCTTGAAATTTTTCCCGCTAGACAGGAATTCAATCCTGTGGCATTAGCCTCATGATACTGATGTTGTAAATAGGACTACTGTGTGGTGCGACAATTATGACAAATCATCACCCAACCCTTTTCGAAGATTTTGCGCCCATTAAGGTGGAAGCTGTTTTGGCTATGTTTCCTTTGCACTCTCTGGCAAAAAGTGGGAAGCCGGATAAAATTCGTATTGAACGGCGCAATGCGCAGGGGCAGATTGAATCGCTTTGGCAAGTCAGCCCATCAGAAGATTATGGGTCGCCCGGAATACTCAGCTATCATCTCGATAATTTGGTTATTAATAGCAAGATCTATGAGACAGGCAGGCCTGTCCCGTCGACTATCAAACTCGGAAGCCTTCGCGAGCTGTGTGAGGAGCTCGGCATGGAACCGTCAGGTCAGAACGCTGCGCTCATAAAGCAAGCCCTGTCCAGGAACGCGGGCACTACGATTACCTGTAAGTTGACGTATAGAACTCACGACGGGAAGGAGAATGAGTTGGAACAGGTGTTTTCCAGGTACGGTGTAATATTTACTGGAAAGAGGCTGCCCAACGGTGAGAAAGCGGATGCTGTTTACGTCGTGCTCAATCCAATTTATCAGCATTTTCTTTCCGAGGTGATGTTTCGGTACCTAGACATCGGGTATATGAAATCCCTGGGAGTGCCCTCGGCGCAAAGGTGGTATGAGTGGGTTAGTTTTAGAATCCACAACGCAATTAGTGTGGGCAAAACACGTGTGACGGTTAAGTACTCTGAGTTTTGTGAATGCGCTCCGTTAAAGAGGCAATTTAGAGACAAGTCTTTTTACAACCAGATGGGGGACATTCATAAGCCCCATCTGAGGTCCGGATATCTTTCAAAGGTTGGATTTACCAAGATTACTGACCCGCAAGGCTTGTCGGACTGGTTGATACATTACACGCCTGGGATCCGCGCAAAGGCTGAGTATCATGTGAGTAAGGGGAAGGAGATGGAGCGGGGCGAGCATAATTTCAAGCAGTCGTCACCAGTCACTGGGCTTTTGTCTGGTGAGGTAGGGACGGCGGCCCATTCTTTTGGAGACCAGCCTGTTCTCAAGAAAAGGACAGCGCGCCGAAAGAGCCAAGGGGTTTAAAGTGAAATTGTCATTGGAGATTCTTCTGACGAGGAGTTGATTATAGAGAAAAATTGAAGGCCTGGGGCGGAAAGATACTTTGACGAGCATATCCGATTCCAGGCCTAACTTCGGCCAGCTGCATTGTCGGCGCGTTTGAAGTGCGCAATGAGCGGCCTTTATTATTTTATCTGGCTGTGTTTGCTTGTCAAGCGCGGCCCCAGGTGGAGTGTATGATGTAAAGCCAACATCTGTAATCCCCGTGGCGTGAGGGAGACTGAATATCAGGTCAGTGTCGAAAACTGACTCGTTGATCAGCCCCATCTTCCTCAGTAAAGCAAATTGACCTGAAGCGTCCAATGTTTGGCGACAGAACGCGTCAGGTCAACTCTGAAACTTCGCTTGATGGCGTGTCGGTCTACGTGTCTAAAACGGCCCCAGTTTATACCATGCTGCCGCACTGTCAAGACCTTTAGATGGATTTTGAGCTATGAAATCCGCCGCGGCTGTGGACGGCCGTTTTGTCCGCCGAACCTCGCTCGGGGACGATGAATATAGGGTTAACTTCAAGCAGATTGATTGCGATGTCCTTGATGCTGTCGCATCAGACGAGGCCTGTGCGGTTACTCCTTCGATGAGCAAGATATATATCAGACTGATCCGCGCGGAAGGCGCGTGCTGGGAGCGTGAGGGTGTGCTTCGTTTCGTGGGATGCGAGAGGGAGGGGAAGACATTGACAGCTTGGGAGGAGATGGTCGAATTGACCGGAGTCGCGAATTCGACTCTTTCGAAGGCGCTCAACTGGATGCATAAAGTCGGAGTTATTGGCTACGAAGCCCGCAAGAACGGTGTCGGCATCCGCATATTTATCAACAGAGCTCGCTCCTCGATTCGGAGCAAACCCGAAAAAAATTTACGTTTAGTTCCTGCTCCATCCGACACGCCTCCTGCTCCATCCGATGGAATTCCCTTTAAGGAAGGTAGTTCTAGAAAGAATCTAGATAAAGGTATTAATCCCCGCACGCATTCGCGCGCGGGATTAACATCAGACCCGGCTGAACCGCCCTCCCTCACCGACGGGCGGCAGGCGCCTTCGAAGCATCATAGCTCTTCGCCCCCGAGCGCGCCTCCCACTCAGTTCGACCTTAGTCAAGTCGTGGGAATAGTCACACGTGAGTTGGAGCCGGTTATTGCGTCCACGTGTCAGAAGGCCGTCGCATCGGCTTGCCACAAGCAGGTTGAACTGCACCGGGAATGGCTTGTGAAATGGGGAATACCGAAGGCAGTGAGGGTCGCCCAAAGCGAGACGTTCAGCGTCCTGCGGGCCCACGGCGTAATTCCAAGGAAGGCGCCGAACTCCGCTAATGTTGGTCTCAACGTGGCCTCCAAGACTGTGAAGGAAATGGGAACTGAAGTAAGTGAGATAGGGGCTTTCCTGGCGGAAACGCTCGATGTGATTCGTCAGGCGGTCGCCGGCTCCGCGGTTTCGGAGCACGCTGTGGTGCGGGATGCTCTAAGCGAGGTTGAGAAGGAACTGGGTGATCTAAGTAGGCGCATTGCCGAGGGTGATAGGCGCAATCCTCCGGATTTGGAGATTATCGAAGGGAAACTCGTGGCTGCTGAGGACATGATCCTGGGAGCTTTGTTGAGATCAACAGACCCTGGCGAGGTTAAGAAAATGGCCGAGGCCGCTTCGGCCGACCTTCGTAAGTACCAACGGACCATGAACCCTGAAGTGTATGAAGAGACGCTGAAACGGTATGTTATGGCCAGGGTTCGTGAGCGACATGGTATCCCTCGATTGAGCTTGTTTTACCTGTAGAACCAGGGGGCAGGCATATTGGGGTGAATGCGAGCAAATTGAATATTCGAGTTTGGCACTCCTCTGGGAACTGAATATTCGGTTTAGTTTGGCCTTGGCGCTTCTGGGAAGGTTTCATTTTGGGTGTTAGGCTTGTCGCTTAGGTGTGCGTTCTGTCGGTTCTTGGTAGATTGAATATTCAGCGCCTGGTAGTGGGCGGATTAGATCTCCATGTCGGCCTGGTTGGCCTGTTGGGCTGAATATTCAGTCTGCCTTATTCGCCATATTGGACGTTCTGCAGCTTCTCTGGAAACTGAATATTCGGTTTTTGGTGGTGGGTGGCTTAGAGCTCCTTGCTGGCGTGTCAGGCTGAATATTTAGTCCGCCATAAATGGTTGTGCCAAACCTGTTGGAGTGGATATTCAGTATGTGATTGGGAATCATACCCGCTGAGAACGTCGGAGGCCGTGGTGGGGCAGGGAATTTTAAACGCTTGCGGTCTCGATCTATCATTTCAGGAGGGTCTATAACCCTGGCATGGATCCTGTGAGCCGACGTAATTGCTGAAATTGGCCGATTCGTTCTTGATCTTTCTCCGCTGCCAGGCGCTGGCCCGCGAGTCGGCATCGCCGCATCTGGCTGGCTGGGTTTGTACTCCCCCGCCAAGCATCTGCGTAATGATCCACAACTTCTTGATGTGAGTCTTTTCCTGAATATTCAGTTTCGATTTGAATGGATCTACCTGGTAGAAACGGTCGGTTCCGACTGAATATTCAGGTTCTAGGGGGTACTTTACTAACTGAATATTCAGGAGGGCGCTCAATATGCTTGACAGCCGCGTTTTCAGGGCCGTCGTGAATGCCGAATCCGACTGAGCGGAACCAGCGGTTACGATCGCCGGAAAACGCGCCGCCCTCCCCTTAGTTGAATATTCGATTCTGTTGATGGGGCCGCCGGCGATTGAATATCCAGTTCCGCCGGCGGGGCGTCTTCTGGCGCCTGAATATTCAGTTTTCCAAAGTGGCCTGCCGACATAGCTTGAGCCGACGTCGAAGCTGACATGGGCCGAGTCGCCGCGAGGGCCTCTGCCAGATCGCTGTCTCCCTGCATCTGGATGTGGCGCGCGTTCTGTTGGTTCTCGGGAGGGCAGAATATCCCGAATCTTATCGTGGGCGGGTTGGAGTTCTTGGCGAGTCAGCTGAATATTCAGTTCCTCATAACTGGTAATGCCAGGAATGTTGAACTGAATATTCAGCCTCAAATGAGGAAGGGAAGCTGCCGGAAGTATAAAGCCGCCGTACTGGGGCAGGGGATTGATCCTTGGCGCGTTAGCCTGTCGTATAGGGCGACGCCGGTTCTGAACTCGGTGGGGACAGAGCCTCTTGGCGCGCCTGCCGCCATACTTTCCGAAGTTGGTCGATCAACTTTTCATCATTCCCCGTCGGCAGGCATTGGCCTGTGCGGATAAAGCTGACCAGCCCCGTCAAGCATCGCCCCCTTTCCTCGTCTGGTTGGCGTGGCTTATATGCTCCTGTGAGCATTTCATCGAACATTACGAGCAGACACAGCGCCGTTTCTTGAGACGGTGTCAGGTCTTCCATTTCTTGGGATGGTGTCAGATCTTCCATGCATGATCTCCTTTACAAGGCGCCCTGAGGCCTCTAGAGCCGACCATTTGACATGGCCGGCGTGTTCATAGAGTTTGGAGTTAAAAGAAAGCTTCGGTTTGCCTGTTTTCGGATCCCGGCCGACGCTCTTCCCGTAACTGGCGCCGTACGGGCTTTCGACTATGTAGTACCCTTTGATCCTCTTTATGAGGTGCCCCGGTCGCCGCAGCGACCGCTTCCAAAACTTCTTGGAGTAAGGCGATTCCTGAATATTCGGTTTCGGCCAGTATGCGTCTATTTTGTAAAGACGCCCCGGTTCGGACTGAATATTCGATTTGTCTGCTTTATTTCCCGTCTGAATATTCAACGGCGCGCCGCCAGGCCATATTGGCTTAACATTGAGTGTTTCCGACCTGGCCGGTTCTGCCTGGAGATCACTCGGTTTGTGCGATCGCCTCACCATTGATTGACTATTCGATTTTACTGGCGGCGCCGCCGGCGACTGAATATTGGGTCCAGTCGGCAGCGCGTCTTCTGGCGCCTGAATATTCAGTCTTCCAAAGTGAACTGCCGGCATAGCATGCGCCGGCGTCGGAGTTGACACAGGCCGATCTGCGGTAGCGGCCTCTGTCAGCTCGCCGCCTTCTTTCGGTGACGCCGGCGCTGCTAAAAAGGGCGGCCAGTGGCGGCTCCGTTCGCCAACTTCTTGCCCGGGATGCTCTGCCCGGCATGTGGGCCCGCTTCATACGCCTGACTTGGTTCCTGTGGCTCTTCTCCACCCTGGATCATGCCGGTGATGTTCCGGGCATGCTCGATGCTGGCTTTCTCGAACAATCTCTTGCGGGCTTGGACCACAGGTTGGCTATCTAGCGCATCGCGGTAGCTCTCGATCAGCAGTTTGTTTTGCGCTCGTTGTACATCAACAAGCTGGGAGCGCAAGGTTGCCTCAGCTTCCAGTATCGCCACACGCATTGCCGACTCCGGGGCTTTGTCATAGAGCTCTTTCCAGAGCATCGGAATGGCGACAATAGCTAAGGGGAGGATGTATGAGGCGTAGAAGTTCATAGCCCACGACATCGTCTCGTCTCTTACATCGCCGAGGGCGAAGTGTGTGACTGATGTCGCGGCGAGCAGCACCCAGATCACCCACGATGCGGTTTTGGCGACTCTCCTCTGCTCCTCGGAGCGAAACCAGTGGTGGCGGCCGTAGACCAGCGCCAGGGCAGACCCCTCGAGCAGGGTGACGGGTAGGAATGCTGCAAAGTCCACCCACCCTTTCCAGAGCACGTTTGATTTCATCCCGTTATGAGTCAGGTCGTATGTCATCGTGCCCGTTACGACGACTCCGATGATCATCATTGCCCAGGCCACCTTGCCGCCGCCGATGACGCCTTTGTTTTGAGAGGCCTCATTCGCGATCTCCCTCATTTCCCTTTGATATTGGTTTAGGGTTTGCATCTTTACTTCCTATTGACTGAAGGGAAGCGATAGAATTCCTGGAACAGAGCAGTGATCTACGCTTCCGCGTGATTGCTGTTTAGGGCTTGTAGGCGCGTGAACGTCGACAGGCCCGTCTCTTTTGACTTACCCCATGTCTAACCAGTCTGGAGGTGGAAATCGCATTTCCGCTGGCATCCGTCAGGCTCAGTCATGCACGGTGTGTAGTTCCGGAGATCCGCCGTAATAAAACTCTTCATGTCCCCGGAGGCCGGGAAGTGTCAATTTCGGCCCCCGCGCTCTCCGGCGCCGGGCAAACATGGCGGCGGCTCATAATAGTGTGTGGCAGTAAAATACCGCGGACGACTCAAATCCCGTTGATTTCAGCACGGGGAGTCTGCGCTTACGCATGAACCACAGGTTGGGTACGCCCGCATATTAACCTTTTCGCAACTCTTGCCGAATTGGGACACGACTATTTATCCGTCCCGATAGTAAAAAAATACCGATAAGTAGTACAATATACTTAAGCCGCCTGTGCTTGCCAAGGGCGGACCCCGGCATGAGGGCCGGCGCCTTCGTCTTGGCGGCTCGGGGCTTACGCCGCGGCGTTTTTGTCGGGCCAGGACATTGGGTGAAAGCGCCCTTCATCCATGGCCGTTCAACAATCACTCGTAATCCAGATGTGGCTGTTACTTGCCACATGGAGACGGGGGGGAGAATAGGTGAAACACAACGTGTAAGTCCGGACAGGGAAGTGTAACTTCCATGAAATTTCAGTGGAATTTTGCGCTGTTATGGGGAGTAGGCAAATATATTTTGGCGCCTTTCGTCTCGACACCGTCGATCAAGAGGTATTTTGTGGTGACGAGAAAATCCACTTGCGCCCGAAGACATACGCCGTCCTCCAATACCTGGTGAAGCGCCCCGGCCAGACGGTTACCAAAGACGAGTTGAGTGGTGAGGTATGGCCGGACGGGGGGGACGATGATCTGATCAGGGGGTGCGTCCGTGAGCTCCGGTCGAAACTGGGCGACGATAAAAACAATCCACAAATCATCGAGACGAGACCGTGGATCGGCTACCGTTTTGTCGCAAAGGTCAGAACGGATCAACTCTCTCCTCAACTCGCCAGTCTCGTCCGGCCCGAACCTGCGCCTGTCTGGGCAGGGCAGGCGGAACTGCCCCTGCCGGTTTTGACTGATCCTCTGAGATCATTGCTCGAGGCCTACTATTATGCCCTCAAGGCCGCGTGTTACGACGAGGCCTGCCAGATGTTGCTCAATCGCCAATTGGGGGAATCTCTCTTTTGGTGCGGATATTATTCGCTGGCCGATGAACTCCTGGATCCCTTGGTTCAAGCTTATCAGAACCAACGTTGGCAGGCTGCCCCACAGGCGCTGTCGCGCTTATATACGCTCGCCGGGATGATCGGCGCGAAATCCTATAATACGAGGCAGGCCGCCGTTTTATTTCAAAAGGCGACTAACGCGTCGGAACCCGATCAGTCGTTCATTCCGGCGGGGTATCTGAGTGAACTTGAGGCTGAGTCCGGCAGGTTTTTTGAGGCGTTTGACGCTCTGGAACGGGCGCGGGATTTGGAAGAACAGGCCGGAGAGAAAGAGTCTTACCGGATTATCGGCCGGCGCGGATATATTAATGCCGCAGTCGGTGAGGTGAAAGCTGCTGAGCGTCAACTATCACAGGCTATAAAGGCTGCCAGGGATGAGGATCCGAGTTATCTATGTCTTTATTTGAGGGTCCGGGGTGATCTTTACACGCAGATGGGCCGTAAGGATGACGCCTTTGGCGATTATTCACAGGCGCTTGAAATCGCGCGGCGCAACAGGTTCGCGGATTACGAAGGCCACATACTCCGGGGCTTGGGTGACATGTACAGACTTCAAAACGACCTGGCGCAGTCCGCGGAAAAATACGGGGCCGCGTTGGCTATTGCCAGTGGCACTGGATATTTGTGGTTAGCGGCGGAGACAAGAATCGGGCTGGCTCAATGGGCAATTGACAATGGTGATTATGAAAGGGCCAGTATGGATGCGAATGTGGCGTTGAAAATAGCGACGCCGGGCGGATGGCTGGTTCAGGAGATTCAAGCCCACATAGCGCATGCTAAGATATCATACCTTCGCGGACTGAAGGTCGAGGCGAGAAGTCATACGGAGATCGCCAAGAGTTTAATCGACAGGTCCGGACACTACTGGTCACGGAATCAACTTGACTGATATGAAGAATACTGAAGAGGAATGGGATCAGGTCGATCCATACAACCCGGAAGACGACAAATTCTGGGTCAAGCTCGAACATTTAGGCCGGTATATTTTCGCGGCTGATTACCTGGCTCAATTCCGGCCGTCGGCCATCGCCGACATCGCGGCCGGAGTGGGCTATGGCATCCCTGAACTCAAGAAGGCGGCCGCTTCGATCGTGGCGGTCGACTGCAGCACTGAAGCGCTCGATCTGGCGAGGGCCAAATACGGGGAATCCGGAGTGACATTCGTTCACCAAGACATCGAGCAGGGCATGCTCGTTTCACATCTCGGGGCGTCGTCCGTAGACGCAATCGTGAGCTTTGAGACGTTGGAACATCTTTTGAATCCGGAAGGGGCAATCGAACAATTTTCTCAACTCATTACATTGGGAGGCGCTCTGATTTGCTCTGTCCCGAATGTAATTTATGAGCCCTTATGGCCTATTCGGAGAGGGGGCGCGGGATTGCCCGCTAATAAGTGCCACACACAGCTTTTTAATTTCAAATCTTTCTCGGGGTTGCTTACTCGTCATGGCTTTAAGATCAAATATCGTCTGGGCCAGCCCTGGACGAATATTCTTTACACGAGGGAATCTGAACTTGCACAGAAAGAGGTCGTGCAATTCAAGGCGGGTGACAGACCTGAGCTGCAGATTCCTGACATGATCAGGATGTTTACAAATCTGCTCGGCTATCCTACAGCTGAGGATCCCGATGGATCGTACTCAATGATTATTGTGGCTCGAAAAGAGTGAGAGAGCTATACCCATGGAGCCTAATCGGTTCGAATTTTTTCGGCTCCCTCTTTTGCTCATCTGACGAACAAAGATAAAACCCGCCATCTTTGTTCGTCACTGATCAGCCTCGCTTATATTTTTTCGAAGACGCCCTCTCTCCAACTTTAAGAGACATCTTACACAGTGACAATGAAGAGCAGGGCGGGGAAGTCGCCCAACTTTCGTTGAATCGCGAGCCATTTGCGCTATATGATTTGAAACGTGCTCCAACGAAAGTAAAGGATCGTGCGTATCAAGCAGTCATAGCAGTTCGAAAACATACTCGGCTAACGCCTTTCATCGTTAAAGTAATAGTCGGCAGCAGGAGCACGGTCGCGGTGCGAGGCGTTGCATTTCCTGCGTGCTTCAATGCTAAGTAAATCTTCTCGTTTAAAGACCTCCTCCAAATTTGCTGCTCATCTCCGCTCTGCCACGATTATGTTCAGAGTGATATGTATCTTCTCCGCCGCCGCTTTTTTGTTAATCATTCAGGTAAAGGCGCAGGAAAAGGCCGATGAAGTTAATGCTCTTGTACAGCAGTTGCGGTCTCAGGATCCAAGTGTTCGCAGCTCCGCAGCAGATGCCTTAGCGCAGATCGGGAAGGAAGCAGTGCCCGCATTGGTCGATGCCTTCAAGGATCAGGATCGACGTGTTCTCCTCGACGCAGCATTCGCCCTAGGGAAGATTGGGAAGGAAGCCAAGGAAGAAGTGCCCGCCTTGATCGATGCCCTCAAGGATCAGGATGATGCAAGTCTTCGCAGCTCCGCAGCATCTGCCTTAGCGCAGATCGGGGAGGAAGCCAAGGAAGCAGCGCCCGCCTTGATCGACGCCCTCAAGGATCAGAATGCAGAGGTTCGCCGCTCCGCAGCATATGCATTGGAGATGATTGCGAAGGGGTTGTTTGATAGCAGAAGTACAGAGATGCTCCCTCAATTGAAGACGGCTTATGAGGCATTGAAAGATCATTCTGACGCAACTGTGAAAGACAAAGCTGCTGAAGTAAAACGAACGATCGATTACTTCGAATCCCTCTGGTGGGTCGAGGCGAGAGAGCGCGCCGTCAAGATAGCTGAGGGGTATCCATACATCAGCGCTACGGGGGTCATTTACCTACTGTTTCAATTCACCTGGCTCTTATTGTTCTGGCTTCGCCCTCTTTCGTTGTTGAACGTTATAACGGCAACGGCCCATATAGGAGTCAAACCTAAAATTTTTGATACCGAGATTCCCATTACTCTTAAGTGGGTCGTGGTCTTCCCGGCATTCTATTTTCCCTCTTACCGTCCGCGACTCCTCGATGCGTGGGTAGGCCGGCATTTCCGAAGATCCGCCCGTAGCTTTATGAGCAATGAGATAGTCAAGTCTCGAGCTTTGAACGTCGCTTTGCCGATGTTTCTTAACGGCCGAAAGCTCGACGCGCTTTCGCCAAAGGAGTTGCAGTCGATCTTCGATAGTAAAGTCGTTAACGTTCTAATTACCGGGGAAGGCGGCGGGGGGAAAACAAGTCTTGCCTGCCAGATGGGTAAGTGGGCGATGCATAGTAAGCCCGAGAAACGTCTCTGCAGAACCCATCGAATGCTGCCAATCCTAATCACCGGAGAATTGGATAAGAACGGAGACGGCAAACCTGACTTCCTTGAGACTATACGGGGGCGTCTGAAGAAATTGATTGATGAAAGAGACCCGATTTCTAGAGAGTTGTTGACCGAGTTGCTTAGAGGTGGTCGCACACTCGTTATTGCGGACAGTTTTTCGGAATGGAAAGATGAGGCGCGTGAGAAAGTAAAGCCGGCCGAGGCTGAGTTTTCTGTCTCCGCCCTCATCATCACCTCACGTATTGATGAGTGGGGTGAGAGCTTTGCGAAAACAAGGATAAGGCCCAGGCGCTTACAAGGAAGTCGCTTGGTCAAGTTTATGGAAGATTATTTCGAACGGCGCGGCAAACGGAAGTTGCTCGACGAGATGGAGAGTTTTGATGCTTGTAAGCAAATATCTGAATTGAACTCCTTCCGGAAAGTCTCTGATCAGTTTGGTGAAAGTGAGCTTACGGTATTGATTGCTAAGTTATACGCCGATGCGATCATCGCCTCCAAAGAGGATCGGGGGAACCGAAATCTGCCCAAGAACATTCCCGATTTAATGCTGAGTTACCCCAAGATTCTCAACGAGAACGCACAAGCAACCGAGCCGGACAATGAAACAGTGCGGCCTGATGTGGTGCAACGTGTTGCTAAAATTCTGGCTTGGGAATGTCTGAGGCAGAACTACCGCCCTTCTACTGTGCAACGGGTCAACTTAGAGAAAGTCTTAAGCGCTAAGGCGGACTCAAACGGTCAGATGAGTGATGACGAGAGGAAGGCCGAGAAAAAAAGGAATGCTGATACGTTGAGGTATTTTGAGAAACGTCTTCGACTGATTCAGCCGGACGAGCAGAATGCGGAAGTTTTTCGCTTCTCTCTCGACCCTGTAGCTGAATACCTCGCCGGGTTCTACTTGGTTGAGCAATACGGTAAAAATGAAGACTTATGGCGAGAATTTTTCGAGAACGCTGAACGGCAACCGGGCACCCCGGAGACGATTAAGGGCTTTCTGCTGGCGGTGCACGACTGCTGTGCGGAGAAGGGCGTTGTCTATGATGTTCCTGAGTGGGTTGGCGATAAACTCGCTCAGCTCGCGGGCCTAGATGAGGAGGCGACTAAAACAGTTCATCTCAGACAGCGTATCAAACTTTTGCTCGCCAATCTGAGCTCACCAGACGACGGCGATCGGATTAGGGCAGCTGAGGCTTTAGGGCAGATTGGGCCACCGGCAACAGAAGCAGTACCAGCTTTGATCTCCACGCTAAAAAATCGGAATGCAAATGTTACTGTCACTGCGGCAACAGCCTTAGGGCAGATCGGTCAGGGTGGAAAAGAAGTGGTGTTAGCCTTAATTGTAGTCCTTAATGATCAGGATGGATTTGTTCGCAAATCTGCAGCGGAGGCTTTAGGGAAGTTCGGGCTCGAAGCGGAGGAGGCGGTGCCCGCGTTAATCGCCGCCCTCGGCGACCCTGACCCGACGGTGAGCCGGGAGGCTGCCGACGCTCTCGGTAAGTTGGGCCCACCCGCAAGCAAAGCGGTGCCTGCACTCATCACGGCTCTGATGAATCCTCATCCACTAGTTCGCGAGTCAGCCATTAGGGCTTTGGGGATGATCGGCGCAGCTGGCACCAAGGCAGTACCGGATCTCATCAATGCCCTGAGAGACACCGATGTGGGCGTCCGAGAATCTGCAGCCGACACGCTAGGTAATCTCGGAGAGTTAGCAGGAGACGCGGTGCCTGCTCTCGTGAACCTTTTCGAAGATGCTAAAGTGCGGAGTCGCGCTGAAGCGGCGCTACAGTCAATAGGTCCTGCACGACCAAGCGCGCTCCCAGACTTAGTTGCTGCACTCAGTAATCCCAATCCGGGTGTTCGGAGCGGGGCCGCCGGAGCGATAGGGAACGTAGTCTCCCCCTCGGCTGAATCGATTGCCGCATTGATCATAGCACTCGGCGATAAGGATAGGGACGTTTGTAGCAAAGCTGAAGCTGCACTAATCAAAATAGGGTCTCCTGCCGAACCCCTTCTTGTCGGCACCCTAGGCAATGCTGATCAAACCATTCACGTCTCATCGATCAGGATCTTGGGCAAGCTTGGCCCAACGGCGATCAAAGCCTTGCCTGTGCTCCTTGACCTTCTGGACGATGCTATTCAGCTTAGTCAGCGTCAATCGCCTGCGAAATGGGGATGTGAAATTAACAATACGGTCATTCAAGCCTTTGAAGTAATTGCCGCCGTAAGCGCAGCGTTGGGTAGAATTGGACCGGCCGAGAAAGTAAAGCCCATTTTGGCTGCCGTAGTAGACAACACAAGAAAAGCTTTGGATCTCTGCCCTCCGAATGCTTGGGGCCCACAATCATCCGCGGGCAGGATCGGGCCTCCAAATCAGTACATAGCTGCAGCGAATGCAATAGATACTGCAAAACGCGCCTTGAGCAGCATCGCTCAATCGAGTTCTTAGTCGGTTATTTTTGCCCATCGCCTCGAAAGTGTACTTTCGGTGACAAGTCTTGACGTGAGCCACGCGCTTCCTGCAGATCTCTTCCGGCACAATGCCCGCTCACAGAAGGGATACAATGAAAGAGCTCCTGTTTGGAATGAAGGAGAAAAGGCGGGGCAAGGACGAAGCTAAAAACAGAGCCGAGGGGCGCCGGTCCGGGGTTGAGGGTGAGCTTTCGGCGAGCGGCCTTGATTTTTTCATATGCCTGTCAAGACCCGCTTGCCGAAAGCTCACGGATCACTGGTTAGTAGAATGTGCCTTAAAGAATATCGATCCGGCTGCTCTTACGCCACAGCCGGAAGTTTCCATCTAAATCACAATCCTCTCAATCTCATCCAAACTGATGGCATCGCTCTTCCTGTCATAAAGTTTTGATGTCCGCGGCGATTCGTGCGCTGCTATCTTCTGGGCATGTTCGATCGTGCCGCCGTTCTCGTCGTCCATCAGAATGAGTTCAATTGTGGTTCCGGGGCCACTCGCAGCCCTCGCAGGGGCGTGAATCGTGATACTAGATCAGCGGGCCATCATCCGCAATCTGTGATCAGTCCTCATATTTATGTTGGCCGATCTTCTCCAAAACCGCGTTTAGATGTTGATCAGCCGCGATGCCGTCGGCCGCGAGCTTTTTCTCCGCCTGCTTGGCGTCCCAGGCCGCGCGATCCGGCAGGTCCTGGCGCATCAGTCCTAGCAGGGCGAGCGCGGCCCACGCGTCGCCCCCCTCGAGCATCTTCTTGGCCTTCTTGATCTGACACTTCAAGTTGTCGAACGCGACGACATGCCAGCCGCCTTGCGCAGACGCCCTGACCTCCCCGAATACGCGATGGTTGTTTGTCGCCCACCAGTCGATCAGGTGGTCCTTATGCACCTTCGCCAGATCCTCACGGCTGAAGCCGTCTTCGTCGGCCTCCCGCTCCGCCCAGGTGTGAACCTGCTCCATCGTGACGAACTCGAGGATCCAGCCGTCGTATTCGGCGTTGAAGTCGATCATCTCTGCGCCCTGCGGGTCTTGTGGATCGATCGCCGCGTAGTATCTGCCGTGAAAACTCGGGCCGTCCCAATTCTCCCATGTCGTTGTGCCGTCCATAGGCCGCGTTGCGGCGAAGATGATCCACCCGGCCGGTGCCTGCGCCGGGCGGTCGGCGAGCACCCGCCGAATCGTCACCGCCTGCGAAGGTGGTCCGAATTTGAGGCCGGGGCAGTTGCGCTTCTCGCCTACTTCTTCGTCTTGCGTCTGCTCGCTGCCGCACGTGTTGTGGTCGGCTTCCTGGGGATTCCAGTTCGTCATTTCCGGCGGAACCGTGTGCCGGATGGCCTGTTGGCCGCACTCTATGCACCACACGTCGCCGAAATGTTCGCGCAACGTCCGCTCGATACTAGCCGCTTCTCGGTTACCCTCTTCGGTTTGCGCGCTCAACGCTTTTACCAACTCCGCAAGCAGGCGCATTATTTGAACTGCCTTCTTCATCGTTGTCCTCTTCTTCGTTCTTGGATTTATAACCTGACAAACAATCGCTCAGGCTTAACGCAGAATGCGTCCGGCTCCTCGTCTTCGCTCATCACTTCCAGGTAACTGATTTGCTGGTCTGCCGGCGAGTTTACTTGTCCGTCGCTCACCAATTTATGCATATGGGTTGGGGTGATTTGAACTTCCACCATCGGTGAGGCGTCGGTGGGGACCCAAAGCAGCTTGTGTCCACGCAGGTCGCCGAGGCAGCCCGGGTTTCTCCTTAACCACTCAGGCATCGCCATCAACAGCGGTGGCGACGTAACGCCGGCCGCCTGGTCGAAAACCGCCAGCGCAAGGCGGCGAGCGGTCTCGAATTGCTCCGATTGCTCCCGCTGGTCCTCTGGATGAAAGGGATTGGGGCGTCCGTTCTGTCCTGCGCCGAGTATCCGAATCCATTCTGAGCCGTGCTTTGTGCCTGGAATGTAGAACTCGATCGTGACTTTGAGTGGGCTGCCGTTTTTGTCCGTTACGAGCACGATGTGGTAGTTCAAGGTCGAATATCCTGCGGGATACGCTCTGGCGCTTCGGCGACTCAAGTCGCCGGTTGCTGGTCATCAAGGACTTCAATGCGCAACATCCCCATGCTGATCGCTTGAGCGAGGTCGGCCGCGATCTGTTGCCCGTCGCCCCCCGTGTGGATGTGTATGGCTTTGCGCGGCGCGCCGTCGCTGTCCACGTCCGCCAGGACTCTCACCTCGTAGAATCGTGTAGGTGTGGCGGAGCAGTAGACATGTGCGGTTCGGCCGACGCTGTCCGGACCTGGCTTTTCGTAGACAGCAATCAGGGTCTTCTTACGGTAGTCGTAAACAGCCGGTCCGCACCAGTGCGAGCCGAACGCCTTCAGCTCGCGATCATAGGGCTTATATAAAGCTTCCATCATCTCCATTCTCCTGCCGGATGCGCCCCGGCGTTGCGGCGGCCGGCGGCCACGTGTTTAGTGGTTAGATCAGCCTTCGGTAATCGAAAACACTGGGCGGCCTAGCGCTCTCCTTCGCGCAAATTCAGCCTCGATCCGAGGATCCCCTTTCCTGAATATCTTGGACCCGTTGGTAAATGCCCCGCCAAGTGAGCAAGTTTAGCCCTCAAATGTGAGCACTTGCCCTCAAATGTGAGCACCGGTCCAAAATCTACTGGTAAACCTGCTCTCCATAAGGAATACCTTCTCCCAAACATGTAAATAGTGTTCCTCATCGAGAGATCGACGAACCGTTGGAAAGCGGGGTTGCTCATGGTTGCGCCGGCAGTCGAAGGCATCGATCTGTTCAAAATAGCGGGCCGCTCCATTTCAGGATGGATTCCGAGCCTCAAAACGGGCGCCGCCGTCAGGCAGCCGTTCTGTAGCCAGCTCGAAGAACGCCTCAGGCGCTGGCTTTATGACGCGAAAAGAAGCAAAAGAACGCGGATTGACGCGGTATTTCAACCGCAAACCTTGTCCCGTTGTACATATTGCCGAACGAAAGACGGTCAATGGTGGTTGCGTTGAATGCCGTCCGATTCATAACGCCGGGAAAGCTAGAGAACTGGCAAAGGCGCGGGATGAGATACTACGCGGCGCCGTAATAGCCGCGCTGATTGAGGCAGGTTGGATGGAAATTGACGAGAATGGGGAACTGCGTCCGTGTGCTACTACGAATCGAAAAAATCAAGGGTAGATGCATGCGCATGTGCGCCCCAGTTTAGGCGGGCTGCGGCACACCTACGCATGTCTGTGGCTCCAAATATGTTATTTAAGACGGACGGTAAACTTTGTCTTGACAACTTAATAATGAAAATCGAAAATTCGCGCTGAGCACCTTTAAAACTATAAGCTTCTGTTCCCCGGTGGTTGAAAGAGGTGATTTATGGCGGACAAAACATATGGCAAAAATGGGCGCTTGTTTGTAATCGGAGCCGGATTTAAATACGGAATACCATTTACGAAACTTCGCCAGCCTCCCGCCAAATTGGTGAAACAAGGCAGCGAACGAGCCATTGAAATAGAAGAGAGAAGGAAAAGGGCTAAAGAGGAGCGCCGTGTTGAAGCGGAACGCCGCCGTGAACGAAAACGCAAAAAGGAAGCCCCCCCGATTCAACCCACGTTTGGACCAACCCGCGCGCGTTCGAGACCGCTCACAGACGGCTGGGGTTGTCAAGGCGGCTTTTGCGATGGTCACGGACGGAATAAGAAATAGCCTGCGCTGATACTCTCCACGACCGAAGTTTTATAGTTCATGCCGAATGCGCGTGTGTCCCCCTCCAATGGAAATAAAGGTACGGATGTTTTAAATCGTACCCCCTTCGAGTCATCACCGTTTAATTCCGCTCAGCCGTGCAAGTGGACTGATCTGTTGATGCGGTAGTGAGTGCAGTTCAGTATCCGCGTCCAGATGCCGAATGGTAGTCTCAACCTTGCTGTGTCCCGCCAATAGCTGTTGTAAATCGTCACATCGTTTGCTGACCGTCGTCAAATATTTTTCTAAATTTGCGTCTCAAGTCTCTTTTCAAAGATTAGAACTTTGGCGGTTTTTGTGCGAGTCGTTCTCGGCGTCCGGCTTGAATTTACAAAATGTTGATGGAAGAAGCCTGATGCAGAGCACTTTTCCTCGCCATGTTCATGCTGATGCTCATGATTGGAGGCAGCTGCTCATGTTTCAGGGCAAAACCTGCTCACTTCGTAGGGCATTTACCATTACGGAAGCGCAAGGATACAGATTAAATAACCACCGCGAAGTTGGCGCAATACATCAATCTGATGACCTTCATCTATGGGAGATTGATGGTGTCAAAGGTATCTTGGCGTCAACAGAGCTTAATCTTAGTCCCCGATATCTGTCTTCGATATCGATGGAAGACGCTGTCAAGGTAACGCTTGCGTACAATTTGAAGGCGACTCGCCCCATAAGTGGCAGAGAAGTGTTGGATCGGTTCGTTGAATATGAGAGGAAGAAGACAGATCTCCTGGAACAGGAAGTCTACGAACCCTATAAGATCCACAGCATTGATGGGCCTGGTAATGTGTGGGCGGAAGTTGTTGCGAAGCCTGATTTGAGAAGCTTTCTCGTATCCGTCATGGAAACCCAGCATATTTCTCGTGACCCTGGAGATCCGTACGAGGTGGAAGAGGTTTGGAGAGGTTACAATCATGAAGAGATTTGGGGAAACCACTATCAAGGTGAGGTCAACGAGGAACAATCTCGAAATCTATTTGATCGAGTCGAAGGTTTACAGCCTCCACTAAGATCACCCAAAGAGGTTCAGAGAGAGCTTGATGATTACAAGATTAAGATTCCCCCCTCCTTGTTTGATCACATGGAGACTGTTGAGATGCGGGGAGTCGTTCAAGGGCATATATCAACTCATATTTATGAACAGCCTGATCAACTGCCTTCTCCGGAAAGAGCGTATCAGAATCGTGGAGGGCGCTGATTGGCGTACTTTGCCTTCCGCCGCGACCAGATTCGGCAATACCTCTCGCGAAACTGTCCGGAACTAGACATGCCAGTCTCATTTCATTTTATGCGTGATTTTTTTTCACTTTATGCGTGACAATTTTCACTTTATGCGTGAACTGACAAAAAATCCCCGGTCCCGCCATTTTTTCTAAGGCTTATTGCCTATAAGTGGTACTATAGGCAATAAGCTAAATAGTTGATCTATAAGCAAAAAGTCGTTTGTCAGTTCACGCATAAAATGAAAATTTGTCACGCATAAAATGAAAATGACACTGTCCCAGATTCTTGCCCATGATCGTAATGCCCCACAGTCTTGGTCTGATGAATATTTGTAATGTCTTGTTTGACCTATGGCAACCAAAAGCACAAAAATGGGCCATTTCAATAAGCAGCCTTCAAGCAAAGCCCAAGCGATCACTGGCTGCACAATGGCAACACATTCAAAATCAAGGGCATGGCAGAATGCGGTTGATCTTGAACTGATCTCGATCGAGGTAGAATTCGACAGGCTAACCACTGCTCAACGCAATCGTAGGCGCTTC
>Ga0137368_10001738_pt1 | contig 23310 bp, 15 predicted proteins | sample SagtaG_13_FD_104917 | JGI IMG/M metagenome (GOLD analysis project Ga0137368, IMG submission 104917) | Vadose zone soil microbial communities from Sagehorn Ranch, Mendocino, California, USA - Sage1_L_100_16 metaG | ecosystem: Environmental > Terrestrial > Soil > Vadose zone | place: USA...
GACCCGCATCATCAACGACGCCTCCCGCACCCAGGAGGACCGCAAGCAGGCGCAGCGGCTGCGGCGGGAGGCCGAGGCGCAGATGGAGCTGCTGCGCGCCGACACCGACCGGCGCAGCCAGTCTGACTTCTACAGCTACCGCTACTTCGCCGCCGAGGGGTTCCTGCCCGGCTACTCGTTCCCGCGTCTGCCCCTGTCCGCCTTCATCCCCGGCCGCCAAGGCGTCCGCGGGACCGACGAGTTCCTCTCCCGCCCCCGGTTCCTGGCCATCAGCGAGTTCGGCCCCCGCAGCCTCATCTACCACGAGGGCTCCCGCTACCAGGTCAACCGGGTGATCCTCCCGGTCGCTGACCTGGCCGACAGCAGCGACGAACGGGCGCTGTTGCGCTCAGCCAAGATCTGCACCGCCTGCGGCTACCTACACCCGCTGCGCAGCGACGTGGGCCCCGACCTGTGCGAACGCTGCCAAACCCCGCTGCCGGTGGCCATGCGGCAGCTGCTCCGGCTCCAAAACGTCGTCACCAAGCGACGCGACCGGATCAACTCCGATGAGGAGGAACGCCAACGCCAAGGCTACGACCTGCGCAGCGCCATCCGCTTCAGCGACGGGCCTGTGCGCGGGGACGCCGAAGGGGAGGGCGGGCACCTCGCCGCGCTGGCCTACGGCCACGCCGCGACCGTCTGGCGCATCAACCTGGGTTGGCGACGACGCCGCAGCGACGGCGACGTCGGCTTCGTGCTGGACCTTGAACGGGGCTACTGGGCATCCCGACCGGACGCGACCGCCGCCGATGACGACGATGGCGACCCGATGAGCGCCCGCCAGCAGCGGGTGATCCCCTTCGTGGAGGACACCCGCAACTGCCTGCTGGTGGAACCCGACGAGCTCCCTGCCGATGAGCGGCAGCGCATCGCCCTGATGGCCTCCCTGCAGGCGGCGCTCAAGACCGCCATCCAGGCCACCTTCCAGCTTGAGGACAGCGAACTGGCCGCCGAACCCCTCCCCGCGTTCGACGATCGCCGCCAACTGCTGTTCTACGAGGCCGCGGAGGGCGGCGCCGGGGTGCTGCGCCGCCTGCTGGACGACCCCGACGCCCTGGCACAGGTCGCCCGGACCGCGATCGACCTGTGCCACTTCGACCCGGCCACCGGCGAAGACGTTGACCAGGGGGTCGCCGAGCCGTGCGAGGCCGCCTGCTACGACTGCCTGCTCAGCTACGGCAACCAGCCTGACCACAGGCTGCTCGATCGGCGTCTGATCCTCGACCAGCTGCTGGCGTTTGCCGGCGCGACGGTCGCCACCTCGCCGGGCCTCCGCACACGAGCCGAGCAGCTGGAACGTCTGGGCCGGCTGGCCGGCTCAGAGCTGGAACGCCGGTGGCTAACGCTGGTCGCCGATGGCGGCTACCGGCTGCCCACCGACGCGCAGCACCGCTTCGACGAGGAGTTCATCGCCGCGGACTTCATCTACGAGGACGCTTATTGCGTGGTGTTCGTCGACGGCCCCCCGCACGACTACGAGGAGGCCAAACGACGCGACCAGGAGGTCGACAGGAAGCTGCGCAGCCTCGGCTGGTCGGTGCTCCGCTTCCGCCACGACGACGACTGGCAGCACCTGCTCGCCGCGCGGCCGGACGTGTTCGGCGAGGCCGGCCGGTGAGTTTCACGGTCGGCAGTCTGGTCCGCGCCCGCGGGCGGGAGTGGGTGGTCCTGCCCGACTCCGACGACGAGCTGCTGCTGCTGCAGCCCTTGGGCGGCGCCGACGCGGACGCAGCGGGGGTGCTCACCGCGCTTGAGCCGGTCGTCTCGGCCCGCTTTGAGCTGCCCGACCCAGCCAAGCTCGGCGACGACCGCTCGGCTCGCCTGCTGCGCGACGCGCTGCGGCTGGGGTTTCGGGCGAGCGCCGGGCCGTTCCGCTCATTCGGCCAGCTCGCCTTCGAGCCCCGCCCCTACCAGCTGGTCCCGCTGCTCATGGCGTTGCGGCTGGACCCGGTCCGGCTGCTGATCGCCGATGACGTCGGCACCGGCAAGACCGCCAGCGCCCTGCTGGTCGCAGCCGAGCTGCTGGCTACCGGGCAGGCCCACCGGCTGACCGTCTTGTGCCCGCCGCATCTTGCCGTCCAATGGCAGACCGAGATGGCCGACAAGATCCACCTGGACGCCGAGCTCGTGCTGCCCGCCACAGCCAGTCGCCTGGAGCGGGGCTGCCGGGTGGGGGAGACGCTGTTTGACCGCCACGACCTCACGGTCGTGTCCACCGAGTTCATCAAGGCCGATCGCCGTCGAGGCGAGTTCCTGCGCACCGCACCCGAGCTCATCATCGTCGACGAGGCGCACACCTGCGCATTCGACCCCTCCGCCCGCAGCGGCCGCCACCAGCGCCACGAACTGGTCAGCGAGCTGGCCCGCAACCCCGACCGCCACCTCCTGCTCGTCACCGCCACCCCCCACTCCGGCAAGGAGCAGGCGTTCCGCTCCCTGCTCGGCTTCCTCGACCCCGCCTTCGCCGCGCTTCCCGAGGATCTCGGCGGGGACGCCAACGCCGCCCAGCGGCGGCGGCTGGCGCAGCACTTTGTCCAGCGCCGTCGGGCCGACCTGCGCGTCTTCCTCGATGACACGCCGTTTCCTGAGCGGCTGGAGCGGGAGGAGACCTACGCGCTCAGCCCCACCTATCGGCGGCTATTCGAACGGGTCATCGCGTTTGCCAGCGAGAGCATCCGCGACCAGGCCGGAGGGCGCCACCACCAGCGGGTGCGCTGGTGGTCGGCCCTCGCGCTGCTCCGCTCGCTGGCCTCCAGCCCCGCCGCAGCCACAGAGACCCTCCGCAACCGCGCCAAGGTCGCCGAGACCACCAGCGCCGAAGAAGCCGACGCGGTGGGCCGCGAGCTGGTGCTGGACCTCGGCGACGAGGACGACGCCGAGATCCTCGACGTCACCCCCGGCGCCGACATCGACCCGGACACCGACGGGAACGGCACGGGGCTACGGCGACGGCTGCTCGACATGGCACGCCAAGCCGATGCGCTCCGCGGCGAGGCTGATGCCAAGCTCCTTCGGCTGGTCAACATCCTCGGCGAGCTACTCCGCGACGGCTACCGCCCGATCGTGTTTTGCCGCTACATCGCCACCGCTGACTACGTGGCCGCCGAGCTACGCCGCCGACTCGCCAGCGGGGTCGAGGTGGTGGCCGTCAGCGGCCGCATCCCCTCCTCGGAACGGCCGGCCATCGTCGCCGACCTCGCCAGCCATGCTCGGCGGGTGCTGGTGGCCACCGACTGCCTGTCCGAGGGCATCAACCTCCAGGACGATTTCGACGCCGTCGTCCACTACGACCTGTCCTGGAACCCGACCCGGCACGAGCAGCGGGAGGGGCGGGTCGACCGCTTCGGCCAGCCGCGCCCCGAGGTGCGGGTGGTCACCTACTACGGCACCGACAACCGCATCGACGAGCTGGTCCTCAAGGTGCTGCTACGCAAGCACAAGACCATCCGCTCCTCGCTTGGCATCTCCGTCCCAGTGCCCGGCGACCCCAACGCCGTGGTGGAGGCCATCGTGGAGGGCCTCCTGTCGCGCGACGGCACGCTCGACAACAAGCGGCAGCTGTCGTTCGAGGGCATGGCACCCGGGCAGATGCGCGTGCTACAAGACTGGGAATCGGCCGCCGAACGCGAGCGGCGCAGCCGCACTGTATTTGCGCAGGAGGGCATCAAAACCGACCAGGTCGCGCGCGAACTGGCCGCGGTCCGGGCCGCCATCGGCTCGGTCGACGACGTCCGCCAGTTCGTCACCGACGCGGTCATCGCCCACCGCGGCACCTGCACCGGCCGAGACCCGGCCCGCATCCGCCTCCACGAGGCACCCGCGGCGTTGCGCGACGCCGTCGGCGGGCACAGCGAGCTGGTCGCCCGCTTCGAGGGCACCCCGTCGCCAGGGGAGGTGCTGCTCACCCGCACCCACCCGTTCGTCAACGGCCTCGCCGCCTACGTGCTGGACGCCGCGCTTGACGGACTGCACGACAGCCCCGCACGGCGGGCCGGGGCCATGCGGACCGCCGCGGTCGGACGGCTGACCGTCCTGCTACTGATGCGCTACCGCTTCGACCTCTACAGCCAGCAGCGCGGGCTCACCCGCCAGCTGCTGGCCGAGGACGCCGGCGTGCTCGCCTTCACCGGCGACCCCCGCTCGCCCACCTGGCTCCCATCCGATCACGCCCACGGGCTGCTGGCCGCACGGCCGGCCGGCAACGTCTCGCCCGAGCAAGCCCAAGAATTCGTCACCACGATGCTTGCCGCCGCGCCCACCTGGCGCCCGGCCCTCGACGACCAGGCCAGGGCGCGGGCGGAGGCGCTGCTGAACAGCCACCGTCGAGTCCGCGAGAGCATCCGGCTGCGCTCGGCCAGCTACCGGGTCGAACCACAGCTGCCACCTGACGTGCTCGGCGTGTACGTGCTGCTCCCCGGAGGCAGACCGTGAGCCGCGGCCGGGCGGGGACGTTCACCACCATCCGCGCCGAGGGTGGGCTGCTGTCAGGGGAGCTGCTGACCCGAGTGGTCGCAGGGGATGCGACACTTCCGGGGCTGCGCGCGGAGGATTACCACCTGGCCCGCGGCGAGCGGGTGGGGGAGATGGTGACCCGTTCGTGGAACCGCCTGACCGCAGCGTGGAAGGGATTCGCCGAGGCCCTCGCCGTGGTGTCCGAGTCAGAGGCGACCGCGACCTCGCTCACCCGCGAACGGTGGCTGCTGGTGCTGTTCGCCGAGCTCGGCTTCGGCCGCCTCCAAGCCGCCCGGACGGTCGAGGTGGACGGCAAAGCCTACCCGGTGTCCCACGAATGGGCGTCAGTGCCGATCCACCTGGTCGGCGCGAAGGTCGACCTTGACCACAGGACCCACGGGGTACGCGGGGCGGCCGGGGCCAGCCCACACGCGCTCGTACAGGAGCTGCTGAACCGCTCCGAGGAGCGGCTGTGGGGGATGGTGTCCAACGGGCGTCGGCTGCGGCTGCTGCGCGACAACGCGAGCCTGACCCGCCAGGCGTTCGTCGAGTTCGACCTTGAGACAATCCTGGCCGACGAGGTCTTCGACGACTTCGTCGTGCTGTGGCTGCTGTGCCACCAGTCCCGCGTCGAGGGCGACCCCGCCTCGTGCTGGCTGGAGCGCTGGTCGGCTGAGGCAGCAGCAGCCGGCATTCGCGCCCTCGACACACTCCGAGGTGGGGTTGAGACCGCGATCGCGGGGCTTGGCGGCGGCTTCCTGGCCCATCCCGCCAACACCAGGCTGCGGGAGCGGCTCCGTTCTGGTGCCCTCTCGACCCAGGACTACTACCGGCAGCTTCTGCGCAGCGTCTATCGGCTATTGTTCCTGTTCGTCGCCGAGGACCGGGGCCTCGTCCACGACCCTGCCGCGCCCGAGTCGGCGCGGCGCCGCTACGCCGAGCACTACTCGCTCGCGCGGCTCCGCGGCCTCGCCGGCCGGCGCCGCGGCGGCCCCCACCCGGACCTCTGGCAGGGGTTGCGGGTGGTACTGCGTGGTCTTGGCAGCCCAGCTGGCGTGCCCGCCCTTGGCCTGCCCGCCCTCGGGAGCTTCCTGTGGTCACCAGAGGCCTGCCCGGACCTTGACGGCGCCGAACTGGCCAACCGCCACCTGCTGGCCGCCGTGTTCGCGCTTGCCTGGATCCAGGATCGGGACGGCAAGGTGCTCCGACCGGTCGACTACCGCAACCTCGGCGCCGAAGAGCTCGGCAGCGTCTACGAGGGCCTGCTCGAGCAGCACCCCGAGCTCAACGTCGACGCTGCCACCTTTACCCTCGCCACAGCCGCCGGCAACGAACGAAAGACGACGGGGAGCTACTACACGCCAACCAGTCTGATCGTCAGCTTGCTCGACTCGGCACTTGACCTCGTGCTCGACGAGGCGGCCACCACCCTCGAACCGGAGTCGGCGATCCTCGCCCTCAAGGTACTCGACCCGGCCTGCGGCAGTGGCCACTTCCTCATCGCGGCCGCCCACCGTATTGCCAAGCGGCTAGCCGCAGTACGCACCGGTGATGACGAACCAGCTCCTGAGGCGGTCCGAAGAGCGCTGCGGGATGTGATCGGCCGTTGCATCTACGGGGTCGACGTGAACTCGATGGCCGTGGAGCTTTGCAAGGTGAGCCTGTGGATGGAGGCGCTGGAGCCGGGCAGGCCTCTCTCCTTCCTCGACCACCACATCCTGTGGGGCAACAGCCTTCTTGGCGCCACCCCCGCCCTTCTCGCAAGTGGCATCCCCGACGAGGCCTTCAAGCCGCTTGAAGGCGACGACCGCAAGGTCGTCGCCGAGCTGAAGAAGCGAAATCGTGCCGAAGCCAAGGGTCAAGGCCTGCTCGCCGTCGACCACGTCGAGAACCTGACAGGACCTCTCGCTAGGGCGATCAACGACCTTGACGCGCTTGGCGACGACGAGTTCGCCGACATCGAGGAGAAGCAACGCCGCTACGCGGCGCTGCAGGCCTCGGCCGAGGCGGAGCATGCCGGCCTGCTTGCCGACGCCTGGTGCACCGCCTTCGTTATCCCCAAGCGGATCGGCACGCCCATCCTCACGCAGGGAGTCATTGACCAGCTCCGCGCCAACCCAGCAGTCCGCCCCACTGTTCTGAGCACCATCGTCGATGCTCGCGACCGGTATCGATTCCTCCACCCGCATCTCGCCTTCCCGCATGTCTTCCGTACACCACCTGAAGGCGAGGAGCCGGAGAACCGGAATACGGGCTGGAGCGGCGGCTTCGACGTGGTCCTCGGCAATCCACCGTGGGACCGGGTGAAGCTGTCGGAGAAGGAGTTCTTCGCCACACGCCATCCCGACATCGCTGCCGCCAGCGGTGCGACGCGTAAGCGCATGATCGTCGAGCTGGCCAAAGACGATCCCACCCTCCACACCGAGTACCTCGCCGCCCTCCGCCAAGCGGACGGCGAGAGCCATCTCCTTCGCTCGTCCGGGCGTTACCCTCTGTGCGGGCGAGGAGATGTCAACACTTTCGCTGTGTTTGCCGAGAACATGCGGGCACTACTTGGCACAACCGGCCGGTGCGGCATCATCGTGCCAACTGGCATCGCGACCGACGACACCACCAAGCACTTCTTCGCCGATCTGGTCGAGGAGCGATCGCTGATCAGCCTGTTCGATTTCGAGAACGCCGTCGGACTCTTCCCTGGGGTTGGGCACGGCCGATTCAAGTTTTGCCTGCTCACTATCGCAGGATCGGAGCGGCCAGCGAAGGAGGGCGCCGAGTTCGTGTTCTTCGCGCACCGGACTAGCGACTTGGCCGATCCCGAACGGCGCTTCACCCTCTCCGCCGAGGATCTCGCCCTGCTCAACCCCAATACCCGCACCTGCCCCGTGTTCCGGTCCTCACGAGACGCCGAGCTCACCAAAGCCGTCTACCGACGCGCGCCAGTCCTGATTACGGAAGGTCCGCCCGAGCGGAACCCCTGGGCCATCTCGTTCTCGCGACTGTTCGATATGACGAACGACTCGGCGCTGTTCCGGTCAGCCGCCGACTGCGAAGCCGCAGGCGCCATCCTCGACGGCAACGTGTACCGATCGCCCGAGGGGCGGATATGGCTACCGATGTACGAGGGTCGACTCGGGCATCAGTTCAATCATCGCTTCGCATCACAACCCCGGGGCATTCTTACCGAAGTGACGACAGAGCAGCTGAAGGACCCAACCTTCCTCGTCGAGCCCCAATTCTGGGTCCCTGAAGCGGAGACCAATGCCCGCCTGGCACGACGAGACCCCCGCTGTCGGACAGGACTGCTCGGATTCCGACGAGTAGCAAGGAACACTGACGAGAGAACAGTAATTGCGGCGATCCTCCCCTGGGGAGCCGCTTCATACGGCTGGATTCTGACCCTCGGTCCGGAGGCTCTGCGATTAGCGGCCCTTCTCTGCCTATACAACTCGTTTGCGTTTGACTATCTGATCCGAGGATCCTTGACACAACCAAGCATTCCTCAGGGAACCTTTGAGCAAATCGCAGCGCCATCCCCCATGGCATTTCAGCAAGAGGCTGGGCGATTACAGCTACCCGTAACAGACTGGCTGATCCCTCGAATCCTCGAGCTCACTTATACCTCGTGGGACCTGCAAGGGTTCGCCGCTGATCTCAACTACCCGGGTCCGCCGTTCCAGTGGAACGACGAGCGCCGGGCGCTGCTACGGGCGGAGCTCGACGCCTTCGTCTTCCATCTCTATGGGACGGAACGCGACGCCGTGCATTACATCCTGGACACGTTCCCGATTGTCCGACGCAACGACGAGACCGCGCACGGCGAGTACCGCACGAAGCGACTTATCCTCGAGTGCTTCGACGCGATGGCCAAGGCGAGCATCTCAGGCGAGCCCTACCGCACGCTTCTGGTCCCACCACCCGCTGATCCCACTGTCGCCCACCGCTCACCGAAGGGACCATCGTGACTGGGCCACTCGCGTCTCTGCTCGGCGTCGCCGAGCGCGCCATCACCGTGGCGGATCTCGCCACGACAGAGCTGTGGTACGTGGGCCCGAGTGGAGCGCTGCCCAACAGCCGACGGTCTTCGGGCACCAGCTTCGACGCCCCGCCTCTACGAGGCGATCCCATCCGACGCTACGTGACGCTCGCCGCTGCGGAGGCGGGTGAAGGATCAGCGCTGGGACTCAGTCGACCCATCGATGTGGAGTTGGTGGTGAGCGGCGCGCTTCCCCTCACCGATATCCTCGCCGCGCTCACGCACCAGCCCTTCCTGTTTGTCCTGGTACGAGATCGGGTGAACGGGATGGTCACTTGGGCCGACCTCCAGCGCCTGCCGGTGAGCATGGTTGCGCTCGGACTGATCATCGCTGCCGAAGCGGCGCTTGATGTGCTGATCGCGAGGTTACCAACATGGAGTGGCTCTCGCTGCTGTCGCCAGAGCGGTAGGAGGGTTCCACTGGGTCGCCGCCATGCCGAGCCGCACATCCCGCAAACTGGCAGTTCAGGGGCACGCACGAGTTTGCGCACCCTACAGGCGTTAAGTCAGGACGGGAGCTGCCGCTTAGCCCGCTGCGGCCGCTGGAACAGCAGGGCTAGGACATCGGCGGCGGCGACAACGAGCCCATCCCGGAGCGCCTCGACTCTCGCCCGCATCAGATCGGCCAACCCAGCCCTGCGCGGCTTACGCTTGCCCACCTCTGCCAGCCACGGCGGAAGAGTTCGTGGCCTGTCCGGATGCAGGCCGGTGAACACCGTAAGCGTCTCGGACCAATCGGCAGCCAGGTTGTATGCCTCCACTCGGCGTAGAGACGTCGCGACCCAGGGCTCCGCCTCGCCCTCCCGGAACACCCGGTATAGTCGCAGCGCTCGGGCGAGATAGTCGAGACCTTCGGTATACAGCGGCAGCCCCTCACCGATCGCCCGCCGCAGCAAAGCGCCCGCCTCCAGGATGGCCATCGGACTCCTCTTGCCTTGCAAGAGGGTCCAGGCCTCGAGGATCTTGAGGTCCGGCAGGCGAACCATCCTGCCCAGCTTTTGCAGTTCCGGTACCAGCTCGCGCAGCCGCCAGCTGTCGGTCCGGGCGAACGTGTAGCCAACCGCCGCGAGCAGCGACGGGGAGTGCTCCCGGTGAAGGGTCTGGTAGACATGCTCGAGCAGCACGCGAGCGGCGGTGTGGTCGAGGTGCCGCATGTGCGCGAGCATCGCCTGGGAGGCGAGCAGGCGGCTGCCTCCCACTTCAGCGCCCACCCGTAGCCACTTGAGATCGGGCCAGGCCGACTCCGGCCAGGATGGTGACAGGACCGTGAACCTGAAGCCCTGCTGGACCAGACACGGGCCCTGCCAGCCCACCACGCCCTCCACCCCGGACCGGCGGTCCAGGCGGTGCCATGCACCGTTCGACCGCACCCAGAACCGGGTGAGCGTGGACGGGCGGATCGGCTCGGGCGAGGCGCCGACCGCGATCGACAGTGCTCGGCCTGGATCAGCGGGCAGCCGGCGAGCCAGGTCGATGACGCCCTCGGCGTCCTCGTCGACGCGCACGCTGGTAGTGACCGCCGGTCTGCCCGGGATCGCTGCTTCGACGAAGTATTCGCCGGGCGGTACCGGGATCGGCATGCTCGGCTCCGCGCCCACGACGACGGCTTCCACGGCGACGACCTCAAGATCAGGCCGCCGGACCCGGACGGCCATAGGGAACCCGCTCACTCCTCCGGGGAGCGGCGCGATACGCAGCGACAGGGAACTCACCGGGAGGCCACCTCGAACGTCTCGCAGCGCATGGGGCTGTCCACGGTAAAGAGCTCTCCCTCGATGTCGACAAACGCCGGTGAGGCGAAGCGGGCCCAGAACTGATGGTAGCCGATTGACCGTCTGGTCTCCCAGGGCTCCGGTGCGGGACCACGCTGGTCGTCGTCAGTGGAGGCGCCGACTTCCCGCAGAGCCAAGTGGCCGAGCGCCAAGGCGTCCTCGGGCGATAGCCCGAGGCGCAACGGCACTGTCTGCGGCTTGGTACCCAGCGCGATCAGCCCGGGCCTGGCCGCAGTGGTCACCTCCACGTCGAATTTTGCCTCGTCGGACGTGGCGTCCAGCGCGTGGTACTCGGCCACACGGCGGATCGCCGCTGGCAACGTCTCCGTGGTGACCTCCCAGCAGCGATTGCGCTGCGTGCCACCCTCCCCGTTGAGCAAGCGGACAAGCCAGCGGGTGAAGGCGGTCGGCTGCCCCTCGATACCCCTCGCGCTGGTCCCCGGGTACACGGAATAGGCAATGAACTGGGCGCCCGGCGCCGACACGTTGTGCTGGGGAGCTCTTAGCAGCGGCTGGAAGTCGTGGGGGTCGAGCTGGACGTTCGACGGAGGGCGGCAGGCGTCGATGAAGTAACACTGGACGCGGGCCGGGCAGCCGTCCCGCATCAGGTCGATGGTCGTCTTGATGTCAAACGCGTGCGGGGACAGGTCAAGGTCGTCACGGCCGAATTCCTGTGCTGTGATGACCTGTCTGGCGTGGCTCGTGAGGCCATGCCCCACGTAATAAAAGATGGCGACGTTCCCATGGTGCTGGCTGCAGCGTCTGTACCAGTTGCGAAACGCCGTGCGCAGCCCGTCGGCCGTGGCCTCACGCGCCGGCACGGGCAGCCCCGGCGTGACACCCTCGGGAGCCGACAGCAGCACGTCCAGGCTCCCGAGCGGCGCGGCGTCGTTCCGCAGCGGGGCGAGCACCCACTGCACGAAGTGTGCCGTCGAGGCGACGCTGGTGGTGAGCCGAGCACCCAGGCTGCTCAAGGCGAGCATCTTCTTGGCGCGATCCGGCAGATATGGGTAATCCCCGACACCAATGACCAAGACGTGGGTCCGAGCCTCGGCTTTGTCCGGCTGCCAGTCCGGCGCCTGCCAGGAAGGCTCAGGTTCCATCAGCGCCCTCATGCGCCAGGGATGCGGCTACGCGCCGTCGTAGGCGGCGGTAGAAGACCAATTGCTCGAAGTACCTCGAGTGCGCCGTCAGCAGGCCGCTGCCGGTGTCGTAAGCGTAATCCAAGACTTCGGGGAAAATCCTGCTGACCGAGTAGCCGAGCAGGTCTGATCGGTCGGCGATGTTGATCCAGCGCTTGACGTTGGGAGGCTTGACGTGCGGCAAGGGCTCACGATCCTGCTTTCGGAACAGGCCGATCTCCTCGAAATAGCCCACCTGCGAGCCCACAGTTACCAGCAGGTCCACCTCGATATCCGGCCGGTACCACGACAGCACATCGTAGACAATGTTGCCTCCCATGCTGTGCGCCACCACAATCAGCTTGGAGTTCCTCGACCGGGCCGCTTCAAGGCTGTTGATTACCTCCTGGTTGATCGGACCTGGGTTCTGTTTGGGGCCGCGCTGCTCGAAGTACCAGGCCACGTCACCGACCAGCATCTCGATCGAGTCCTGCGCGAGCGTGTGAACCAGCCAACCGGCCGGCTTGGCCGCCAGATCGGCCGGCAGGCGGCCGATCCGCTCCAGGCCCTGCCACAGCGCGCTGAACCGCTGCCGCGACGGGTCCTTCTTCCCCAGGTACTCGGCCCCGCCCGATTCTTTCGTCTGCCCGCCCTCGGCCTCCTCGAGCAGCCGGATCAGGAACTCTTCGTCCCTATCAGTCTCTTGGGCCCACGGCAACGCCGACGCGGAGATGCGCCCCTCGAGGCCGGGGAACTGCCGATCCAGGTAATCGAGGACCTCGAGCCCCGCCACGGCCAAGTCGTCGCGCTCCTCGACGGTGGCGGCCTCCTCGATGCTCGCTGACCAGACCGCGTTGATGGTCTGAAGCAGGTCGTGCTCGGCTGCTCGCCGGATCAAGCCGTCCGCAGGTCCGGCAAGCTCAATGCCCGCGTCCTGCAGGATGGCGACGAGCTGCTCGTCGGCCGGACCGAGCCGCTCCTCGCCGCCGAGCTGCCAGTAGGCATGGTTCCAGCGGAACTTCGCCCCAAACTCACCCCAATAGGGGTTGAGGATCTCGTCGGGCGAGCCGAGTTCGAGGGGCTCCAGGATCTCCCCGTGGAATAAGAGGTTCCGCGCTCGCACCCATTTGTCGTACACGCCACCAGACCTAGTCCCAACGCCATGGACAAAGACAAGTGGCATATTTGACATCTCCGGGGCTGACCACACCAAGGCCGCAGAATGCCAGACGCGCCTAGGGTTGCTCCATCCGACGATGTGCTTAAGATGCGCTACGGTGATCTCCGTACCGTACCAGACCATTACTGTGCGGCGCAGGTTCTGAGCAGGGTGGCGACCCACTCCGCGGTGCGGATGCCCTTGCCAAGGCCAGTGCGTGCGCCGCCTCGCTGGAAGCGGGAAACTTATCCGACCGACTAGTCCAGAACGCGTGCAACGACGCCACCTTATCGGTCTTCGGCCAAGCGGGAAGCCACTCCGGCCGAAGACGTCTCACTGCTCGGACAACCTCTTAGTCATCAAGCTCAGCGTCACCTGCGAGGTGTTGTCGCGGCGCACCCGTGAGCACCTCGACTATTCGTCGTCGCCGCTCGATATCCGAGGTTCGCAGCATCTCCAAGAGGACCCCCGGCGGGAGAACGACCAAGATCCGCCTGTCCGAGACCATGCGCTCGAACGCCTCGCCCTCATCACAAACCGCGATGACGGACCAGACGTTGGTATCCGGTCCAAGCCGCATACATCATTGTGGCCTTCAGCGAGGCGGGGTCTGTGTTCTCGCTGGGCACGCTATTCGCTGGCGTGCAGCGCGGATAGCTCTTGGTCCGCGGCGACCCGGACGCAGCCCCTTGTGGCCGCCTTCCAGCACCGGTCATGTGTTCGTGCTCCCGGCCGGGGCGGCCGATCGTGGGCTCCGTTCTGGACTGAGAGAGACGGCAAGGCCCGGGATGCAGTCAGGGCAGCCTGGACGTCGACGAACGCCCCGCCGTGGGGTGAGACGGGGACCGGCGAGTCCGGAGTTTGGGGCACCGAGGAGGTCCGCATCGATGCGGTACGCGGGCGGGCGGACCCCCGCGACGAAGGCGGTGAGTTCGTTTAGGGCACAGTGCACGACCAGACCGTTGAGGGACACGACCGCTGGTGCCGGCTCGTCGGCTCCGCGGATGTACCCCAAGGCTGCCTGCCGGCGACGCTCGTCCGGTTCCAGGAAGTACGATCGCACCTCGTTGATGTCCAGTTCGTCGGTACAGGCAAGGCAAGGTCCGCCGGGAAGCGTGACCGCCACCCTGCCGCCGGCGGCGGTGAGGACGCCCGACTCCATCTCGACGCCGGTCGCTGCGTCGAAGTACGGGATGGCGGCGGCGATGGCGATCCGGTTCAGCAGGAGCCGGGGTCCGTCGTCATCGACGCAGCCGAAGATGATGTCGGTGCCGGTGAGAGCGAGTGTGGCCGCCTGGCTAGCACCGACGCGCTCCTCGATTGCCGTCACGGTCGCGTCAGGGGCAACGGTGCGGATGAGACGGCGAGCGACCATCGTCTTCGGTGTCGCCAAGTCGGCCGGGCTGGCGGTGACCACACGATTGAGGTTCGTGGTCTCCACAACGTCCGCGTCGACCAAGACAAAGTCGCGCACCCCCAGGTAGGCCAAGGCTTGCGCGACGTGGGAGCCGGTCCCGCCGAGGCCGACGATGCCGACGCGCAGCCGGGCGAGCGTGCGTTGGCCCTCGGTACCAAACAGCGGGAGCTGCCGATCGAAGACAGCTTCTGGCAGCCGTTCCTCGGTGTCCGTTGATGCGAGCTGACGAAGTCGGGGGCCAACGGCGGTGATGCTTCTGATCGTGTCCTGACGGATCTCACTGTCACGCCGATCGAAGAACTCACCGTAGACGAGATTTCCCGCCCATACGGTCGCGGCGTACGGGCGATCCGGAAAGGAGTCCACGACGAAGGTGGCGAACGGCAGCAGCCCAGACCGGTCGGTGCGCGAGAACCGTGGCGGCCCCAGCCGGTGATTGTGGATCTCGACGAGAGCCAGTTCGGTCACCGCGGCGCGGTTGAGAACCCGGTCAAGGGCCTCGTCAGTCAGTGACCACCCTCGGTCGCCCGTGTCGACATCGGCATGGTTGATGAGCACCACCTCTTCGGTGACGAACACCGGGCCGTCGTTCGAGTCCTCCCATCGGCAGAGCAGGAACGCGAATCCCTCCACTTCAGCCGCGAAGATGTGGTCGCGGACACGCTGGAGGTGATCCTCGGTCAAGCGGATGACCGCCATCAGTTCGGCTCCCGAAGTCGCTGAAGAGCTCCATCGAAGTAGGTGACGAGGTTCTCTGAGAGGGCGGGGTCGGCGTGGGGCCGCCAGTCGGTCGTCTCGACGTGGTAGGAGAACTGCAGCCAGGGAGCCCCATCGAAAACCCGGACGCCCGTGGTGTTCCCCGGAAGCTGGCCGTCGGCCAGGCGGAGATCGGCCACCGTGTAGAAGTTGTCGGGCGGGGTGGTCGGGTACGCGGGTGGCACCTCCACGAGCACGGCCGTGGATGGCTGGTTCCACCCGGGGACCAGCGGGCAATCGGGAAGCTGGACCCAGCTTCGGTCGGCTGCGACGATGATCTCGCCGTGCTTGCCCCGTATCAGGTCCAGCTCTCGGTCCAGTCGGTCGGTCACGTTCAGCCTCGCTTGAACCGTGGCCGCTTGCGGAATCGGGGCTTGGGCACCAGACGAACGCGCTGGTCCTCGGCGATCGTCTCTTGGGTGCCGTCGTCGTGGCACAGCACGAGTCCCTGGCTGCGCGGGATCCCGGCCACGTCCATGATTTCCCCCCCGGTGATGAACGGGTCGTTGTGGCGGTAGGTCACGCCGTCGACGTCGAAGACCCAGGTCTGCTCGCCGGAGTGCTCGGTGTCGTCGAGGGTCGTGCGGTCGGGCACTGGTGCGTTCGGCACGGTCGCCTCCCTGCTGGTGGTCGAGTGACTGTCACCCATCCCGTCGCCGGAGCTGGCTCGAACGAAAGTCACAGCAGGGCCGCAGATCCCTTTCGATCGCCGCGTCTGCTGCGACGATGAGTGTGGAATGGACAACGAGGATCCGGCATGTCACCCGTTGCTCGCCGACCGCGGGCGGCTGGATCAGGTGGTGTGGGCCATGCGTGCCACCGCGCAGAAGGTGCTCTTCCCGCACCGGCGCCTGCCGTCCCCTGGCGGAGACGGCCCGGAATGGATTATCCAGGGTGGGACCTCCGTGGACGACGTGGTCCAAGAGGCGCTCAGCGCCCTTCTGGCTATCGACCCGGCCGGTGTCGAGTCGTTCGAGGCGCTCGGCGTGGACATCGCCAGGAAGCGGGCGGTGGATGCTCTTCGCCGATCGCAGGTCGGGCAGCACAAGGTCTTCTCGCTCGAAGCGCAGACCGACGCCCCCGACTCCCCAGCGTGGTGGGAGCGATACATCGAAGGCGAAGCCCCCAATCCCGCCCGGGAGTTCGTGGTGCTGCAGCAGGAGCGGCGCCTGTGGGAGGTGGCGCAAACGCTGCTCGATCCGCGGGACCAGTACATCTTTTATCAGGTGCACTACCTAGACCGGGCGAGAGTTGATGTCGGCCGTGACCTCGCCCCGAAGTTGACCGGCCAGCGCGTCGGCCAGATCTACGCACAGTCGATCCGGCGCCTCCGGGCGGCGCTCACCACCGACCCGCAGTTCCCGGCTGAATACGGTGAGACGACGAAGGAGGATGAGCAGAGATGACTGCAGCCAACGGAGACCGACTCGACGCGGTTGTCGCCGCCTTCCTCGACTACCTCGAGGGGCGCGGGCCGCGGCCGGACCTTGACCATCTGACGCCCGCGGAGCGCAGGGAGGCGGAGCAGCTCCTAGCCCTCATGGAGGGCGGCCGGGGCACCGACCCGGCGTCGATCCCACCGCTGGACGAGGATCCCGCCGTCGCTGCCTTCCAGGTCGCCAAGCCGACGCCGGCGCTTGGTCCGAGCGCGGCTACTGCGAGGGTGACCACAGAACTCCAGCTCCTCAACCGAGAAGACCTCGTGGTCACCCCCGACGTCACCGGCGGCCTGTTCCCCGACGCGCCTTCGGAATTTGTCGTGCGGGTGAGCGGACTGCGCATTCGCGTCCGCCTCGTCGAGCCCGCGGACGCTGCCACCCTCGCAGGCGACCTGCTCGCAAGCGCAGACCGCACCTTCTACCGCCACCCCGACACCGCAGCTGTCGCCCTCGTCACCTTGGATGCCGACCTGTCCTGCCTGATCGTCGAACCGCACGAGACACGCCCGGCCTTTGAGGCACCGACGGGGAGGCTCGGTCCAGCCCGGCCAGCCCGGCCCATTCTGCCGCTCCGCTCAGCGGTCCAGGGCTACCTCGACGGCGTCGAGCCAGTGTGGGACGACCCGGGTACGCTCGCCGATCGGCTTGTCAAAGACTTCGATATCGCTGGCTCGGCTCGCCGCGCAGTAACCGATGTGCTGACGGATGTGGTAAGCCAAGGCCGCCGAGCGACAAATCCGATCAAGAAGGCGACCTGGTCGGCGCTCGGTAACCGTGAGGCCGAGGCGCTGGTTGGTATTGCGGTCCGGGCTGGATCGGGCCCAGTCGACCAGCAGGCGCTGCGCCGGCAGCTGGATCGGCTGGTCGGAGGCGCAGCGTGATCACCCGGCTGACGCTCACAAACTGGCGCGCGTACGAGCACCTCGACCTCGAGCTAGGGGCTGGCACAACGTTCATCGTGGCCGCGAATGGGATCGGCAAATCGTCGATCATCCTGGCGGCGGCATGGGGCCTTTTGGGAGACGCATCGGGTGTCGACGCGAAGGCCGCGATCAGAGGGGATGCGACGCAGACGTCGGTAGCTGTCGAGGCGGTCCTGCCAGACAGACGACAACTACGGGTGGCCCGCACCGTGAAGATAGCCGGCCGGCCAGCGGCTGAGGTCACGCTTGACGGCAACATCGTTGGCGAGGAAGAGACCAAGGCCACGCTCGCGGCCGGTTTTGGCGTCGACGCGGCGATCCTGTCCCGCCTTGCTTTCATGGCTGAAGGCGGTCATCTCGCCGCCCAGGAGTTCGACCTTCGAGACCACCTGTACCGGGTCTTCGGCGTCGCCGACCTGCTGCAGACCGCGGAATACGCCGAGGCTGCGGCAAAGGATGCCAAGCGGGCGCGGGAACGACTCGGGCAGGAGGAGCGGCAGGTAAGCGCGAGCACGGCGATGCTCGAGGCGGAGATGCAAGACCTGGACCACCAGCTCGAAGAACTCACTGCGAACCGCCAGCAACTTGAGCGAGAGGTCGAGGCCGCTGACCGCAAGCGGCGCATCGCCCAACGATGGATGGACTACCAGTCCACGCTCACGCACCGGGCTCGCCGAGTGGACCAGGCGCTCACGAAAGCCCGAACGCTGATGGGACCGGTTGAGGGGGAGCAAGCCGCACGCGCGCACCTCGCCGAAGCAGAGCGCGCACTCCACCGGGAAATCGACGAGGCTGCTGAAACGCTCGCGGCAGCCAAGGCGCAACGCACAGCAGCTGCGGAGGCCCTCCGCCTGATCAGCGAAGCAGGAGCCAGATGCCCAGCTTGCCTTCGGCCTCTTCGCGAAGACGAGGCGGCGACCGCGGCGCGGGAGCATCAAGCGGCGTTGGTCAACGCCACACGACGGAGCGCCGAGGCAAACGAGGCGGTCGAGGAGGCGAAGACCCGGCTCAGTGCGATTCGAGCCGCCCTGCAGCAGATCAACGCGGTGCAAGGTCCACCAGCCCAACCGGATGAAGCACCGATTGAACTCGAAGATGCGTCACGCGAATACGCAACAGCTGTGGAAGCCCTACGAGCACACGATGCCAAAGTCACCGGACTCCGCACACGCCGCCAGCAGCTGCTAACCCAGATGCGAAACGATCAGGAGGCACAAACTGCAGCGAGCAATCTTCGGCTCGCGTATCGGCGGGAAGCCTTGACCCAGACAGCCGCGCGGACACTTCGAAGGACAGCCGACTCTGCGATCACCGAGCGGATCGACCCGCTCACCACCGAGGTTGCGTGGCGATGGAAGCGCCTGTTTGGCACGGAAGGCCTCATCCTCAAGCCAGACGGTCGAATCCGGCGCCAGATTGGTGGACGAGAACTCGAGTTCGAGCACCTCAGCGGCGGCGAGAAGATCTGGGCGCTCCTCGTGACTCGCCTGCTGGTCCTCGGCGCATCAACTCGCGTCCCGTTTGTCTGGCTGGACGAGCCACTCGAACACCTGGACCCGAAGCTGCGACGAACCATCGCAGGCACGCTCGTGCGCGCTGCCGGGCAGGGCAATCTGCAACAGGTGATTGTGACGACCTACGAAGTCTCGCTCGCCCGCCAACTGGCCGAGGACACGTCAGGTGCCCGCCTCATCACGCTTCGATCTCAGACGTGAGGCCAGCACGAGTTGACGCTCCAACTGGCGATCTGAGGGCGCTGAGAGATAGGGGTGCCGACACTGGCGGGACCAAACCCAACGCGGAGTGTCACACCAGTTGACAATCTGACGCGAGGATCGGGATGACTCCTGACACCGAATGCGCACCATGTCCCACATAGGCCGACGTGATCCCACTCGCGCTTCTGATCTCGGAGTTGATTCCGCATACCCGAGTGATCCCGGCCGACTGCGGCCGGGCGTGACCCGGCCGCAGTCGGCCGCTCTTCAGGGTGTACTCAGGACCATCGGCCCCGTGGTGCGGGCGCATCATCTCGTGCTAGCTGGCGGAGTTCCTCCGGGACCGGTGGCTTGCGTTCTGGTTCTGGTTCGTCGAGCAGGGTCCAGTTTTCCGGGCCGCCGAGCCGGTTGAGCAGCCGCTGGCTGATCTTGGGCGACCAGGTGTTGAGCTGGTCTTGTGGCTTGCCGTGTGTGCGCTGGTACTCCCGGTGGCGCTCCATGGCCAGCTCCACGACTGGCGTGTAGCCGGCGAGCCACACCGGCCACGGCTTGGTGGTCGTGGCGTCGACGAAGGCGAACACCTGCGCCCGGTGTTTGTCGAAGGCTCGACCGATCGCGAAGTCCTTGCGTGCGCTGGTCACGGTCGAGATCGACTTGACCGACACCGTCACCGTGCGACCGGTCGGCTGGTGGGTGGCGAAGACGTCCCAGCCAGGCTGGACACGGCCGACCTCGTTGGCGTTGGCTGCCCGCCAGCCTGGCAGCGCGTTGATGCGGGCGATGACGAGTTCCTCGGCTTGCTTCCAGCGCTTGTCGGCCGGACCGAGCCGCAGTCGGGGTGGCGGCTGCTGCTGCCGGTGCGCCTCGTAGGCGAGGATGTCGTCGAGGAGCCAGACCTTGCCGATCTGCAGTTCCGCGTAGGGTGCCGGGAAGCCGGCCTGCCCTTCGAGCTGGCTCACACGCTGGGGGGTGAGCCCGAGGACTTCCGCGGCCCTTGCCTTGTCGGCGAGCTCGCCTGGGCCGTGGCCTCCGGTCTGGGCGGGATGAGTAGGCATGGTGTGGCCCTCCTTGCCGCGTGGGGACGGCCTGAGCGTTGACAACCCAGACACGGATTGCCCGGACCGTGGTGCTGGTCCGGCCGGACATCCACACGATATCATCGGGCTATCATCCACACAATGCCGTTATTCTAATCTAGTAACGGGGGTTTCACGAGTGTTGTGGGGATGGTTCGCCGTTAGCTGAGGGTTAGCCGCCCTTGTTGGCTGCCCCTGGCATCGTTGCGCGGCGAGGCACGTCCAGGGCTTCGTGGTCGCCGTGTCGCCTTCAGGACCTGATGGGCCGAGCGGGCGTGCGCAGCTGTCACCGGGAGCCTGTGGTGTGCCGGAAGGAGGAGACGGCGCCGTGCGCTCGTTACCGGCGTATCGGAGGGCAACGCCAGTTGCCCCGGGTGGAGCGGTCGGCGGCGTCGAGGCCGGTATGTCGCATTCGCCCTCGACCGCAAGGATCACTGTGACCAAGCGACTCCGGGCGAACGATGGCTCAGCAGATTGACCCTTGCCCCGTTCAGGGACCGTCCCTGGAGCAGGTTCATCGAGTCCTGACACCATGATCCGGTGCAGGGCGGCGTCGTGGAGTTCTGCGTGTCGTGCGGCCGACGCTGTGACAGGGGCGTCCCTTCTCCAGCACGGTGGCGCCCTGGTCGTGGGCGAACGCCACGGCCCTGTCGACATCGGGCACCCTTGAGGGCGAGGTTGACCACGCCGTCGCCGCTCACTCGCGGCATCCTCTTCTGCCGCAGACGCGCTGGTTCTCCTCGGTCGGATGCGGCGGGAGGACTTCGGTCAGCAGATCGGTGACTGGTACCGGGAGAGCCGCAGCTCGTAGCCGGTGTCGTCGCCGGTCGTGGTGAGGGCGCGCCCGGTGCTGGTGGCGGCGTTCCACAGCCAGGGCAGCACGTAGCGGCTGGGGGTGCCGACAGGAGTGGCGCAGATCGCCTGGCGTACGGCCAGACGGAGTTGCTGCAGGTCTTCCAGGTCCGCCGACGGCTAGCTCACCGCGCGCTGCCGACCATCTCCAGCGGCGGCCTCGGCAAGCGTGAGCGCCGCTTCGAGCACGTCAGGCCGCTCCGCCACGCTGTCGGTAGGCTTGGGCGCAGGGGCGGTGGGGTGCTCGTCGGTGAGCTGTTCGGCGCGCCAGGTCGTCCAGTTGCTGCCGATGCTTTCGAGCGCGGCGATGAGCATGTCGGCGACTTGTCGCTCTCGCTCGTTGCCGTTGTCCCAGACCTCGGCGACCAATGGGTACGACCTGTTCCCAGGTGACGTGGGCGAAGCGCATCCGGGGCCGTATCGGTGGCGGAGTGAGCGGCATCGATGGGGTCAGGTAGGTCAGGTCGATGCGGCTGGTGGGGTAGTGGTGATCAGCGAGCTCGAAGTAGCCTGGCAGCTGCGCTGGGCGGTGGCTGGCCTTCTCCGTCTTCAGCTCGACCATCCACACCCGGTCATCCCACAGCAGCGCATAGTCCGGTGCGTTGCCCGCCTCCCACTCATGCCGTTTCGGCAGGTCGAACTCGTCCACGAACAGCGGACGCTCATCCCAGATCGCCCTGCCGAAGGACAACGCGTCCAGACCACGCAGAAACCGTGTCCCCTGCTCCGACGGCCGGCTTCGGCTGTTCCACCTCGGGTACGGGCCAGCGAGGATCAACGTCGTCAGCAGCCGCTGGCAGTACTCCTCGCGGCTGAGCCGGAGCCGACCGAGCAACTGCACAGGATCCTCGATCATCAGCTCGCTGCACCCTGGAGACATGTCTGCTCACACCGCCCGGGATCAGTGTGATGGATGAACAGCATTGCGCTCCGCCTCACCTGCTGGCCACCGCCAAGCGCCGAGCCGCCTCGACGCCGGCCCGCTCCTGACGACGGGGACAGAGAAGGTAGCGGCTACGACCGCCAAAGAGGCAAGCGCTCGAACAGCCAGTACACCAGGTCGAAATCGGGTGCACTGGGGCTTCAGCTCCGGCGGAAAGGCAGGCGGCTCTTCGATGGCACCGCAGAAGGCCCTACCAGGCGGCACAATCAGCTCCAGCGGGCATGACCGGATAGACAACGAATCTGTCCAAGGGATCGGATGCTGTTCAGGGGCCATGCAAACCCATGTAGCTTGGCGTCTCACACCAGCACCCTCGGGGCGGGCGTCGGCCGAGTCTGAACCCGTCCAGTGCGACCAGGCCAGTGTGCATCGCCGCAGCAGCGCGTTGAGCACCAGACAGAAAGTCTGGTGCTCACGTCCCTCACGGCTAACGGGACTGGCTCGTTGACGGAGTTCTTGACGGAGAACGACAGCACAACAGACGGACTACGGGCGTAAGGCCGGATTGAAGGCACCAGATTCTGGGACGTGAGCAGCACCCGGGTTCCGCAGCTCGTAGTCACATGTCCGCTTGAATTTGAGGGTGGAGCTGCGGGAATGGGTGAAGGGCCGGAGCGGGCCGTGTGTCTACGCCGCTGCGGCCGTGCGTGAGGGTGGTCAGGCGGGGTCCAACGCGGCGACCCGTGGCGGCGGGTCGATGGAGAGTACCTGGTAGATGGCCTTGTGCGTGGGCCGCAATGGGGTGGTCTGGACGATCGTGCCGGCCTCGCCTGTGAGGATGACTTGCTGCAGGCGGCTGGTTTCGCGGTTGATCCGCCGCCAACTTTGCCCGCAGGTGCGCTCGGCGACGCGGGTCAGCAGCAGCGCCAGCCAGCACAAAAGGACGTGGGCGCGGATGCGGTGCTCCAGCCGGTGAAACACCGGCCGCAGCAGCAGTTCGGTCTTCATGTCGCGGAATCCGCGCTCAGCCTCCAGCAGGTTCTTGTAGCCCAGCGCCGTGTCCTCGGCGCTGAGGTCAGGATCCGAGGTGGCCAGCAGGTACTTGCCGTCCAGCCATTGCTCGGCGGTGACCTTGGCGCGGTCGATGACCAGCCGCCCGTTTGGCTGCTGGCGGATCCACCGGCCCAGCGTCGGATGGTCGCGCAGCGCGCACTCGGCCCGGGCATGACCGGCCTCGGCCTTGGTGCGGGCCTTGTCGCTCAGCTGGCGGGTGCGGTCGCGTTCCCGCTGGGCCTTGATCCGTTCCAGCTCGGCCTGGATCCGCGCGATCGCCTCGTCACGGTTGGTCTTGTCGCGGATCGCCTGGTCGGGGTTGTAGCAGATGACAAACCGCTGGTCGGTGCCGTCCAGGCGGACTTCCTTGACCCGCAGGTTGTCACCGACCTGCTGGTAGCGGCCCTGCCGGGCGAGCGCGGCCTCGACCAGGGGGTTGCCGTCACGCATGCGCATCCCGGCGATGTAGTGCCCACCCGGCGGCGCAGGTAGGCGAGGTTTGGGGCCGAGGAGAAGCCGCGGTCGACCACGGTGATCACCCGGCCGAGCTTCCAGGCCCGCAGGTCGCCGTTGACCTCGGCCAGCAGGGTCTGGTCTTGGGTGTTGCCGGGCCA
>Ga0137368_10001746_pt1 | contig 23276 bp, 19 predicted proteins | sample SagtaG_13_FD_104917 | JGI IMG/M metagenome (GOLD analysis project Ga0137368, IMG submission 104917) | Vadose zone soil microbial communities from Sagehorn Ranch, Mendocino, California, USA - Sage1_L_100_16 metaG | ecosystem: Environmental > Terrestrial > Soil > Vadose zone | place: USA...
CTACCAGCCGTCCACGCGGACGCGCCTGGCCACCGAGGCCGCCATGCACCGCCTGGGTGGGCACGTCCTGGGGTTCTCGGACGCGAAGAACACGCGGGCCGGCGACTTCTACCAGGAGTCGATCAAGGACACCGTCCACATGCTCGAGTACTACGGCGACGTCATCGCCATGCGCCACTTCGAGCAGGGCGCGCCGGCCGAGGCTGCCAAGTGGGCCAGCGTACCAATTATCAACTGCGGCGACGGCTGGGGGGAGCATCCCACGCAGGTCCTCACCGACCTGTACACGGTGCAGCGCGAGCTCGGCACGCTGGACGGCACGCGGTGGCTGCTGGTGGGCGACATGCGGATGCGGACCATGCACTCGATCCTGTACGCGTTCTCCCAGTTCGACGTGGAGGCGTACGTGTGCGCGCCGCAGGACATGTCGCTGCTCCCCGAGTTCAAGGACGAGCTCGCGGTCAAGGACTCGCCGTTCACCGAGGTGGAGAGCGTCGAGAAGGTGATCGGCGAGGTCGACGTCATCTACATGGAGCCGGTCGTGCAGGCCGACTACACGAAGGGTCGCGTCGAGCGCGACGAGGAGGTCGGCCGGACGCCGAAGGAGTACCAGGTCACCCGGGAGCTCATGAAGCGGGCGCAGAAGAGCTCGATCATCCTGCACTCGCTGCCGCGGATGGACGAGCTCACGGAGGACGTGGACGAGACGCGGCACCAGCGGTACTGGGTCGAGGCCTTCAACGGGGTGGTCATGCGGATGGCGCTGCTGTCCCTCGTCCTCGGCGCCATGGAGTAGGGGGGTTCCGGAAGATGCAGACGAACCTGCGAGGGCGTGACGTCATCACGCTCGACGACTTCACGAAGGACGAGCTCGACACGCTGCTCGACGTGGCGTTCCAGCTGAAGCGGGAGCGCGCGCTCGGGATCGCGCACCCGCTGCTCCGCGACAAGACGCTCGCGATGCTGTTCTTCTTCTCGTCGACCCGCACGCGGGGGTCGTTCGAGTCGGGCATGGCCCAGCTCGGGGGCCACGCCGAGTTCATCGAGTCGAAAACGACGCAGATCGCGCACGGCGACACGGCGAAGGAGATCGGCGAGATCCTGGGCCGATACAACGACGGCATCGCCATCCGCCACGTCGACTGGAAGGTCGGGAACGGTTACATCCGTGACGTCGCCGAGCACAGCCGGGTGCCCGTGCTGAACATGCAGTGCGACGTCTACCACCCGCACCAGGCGCTTGCCGACCTCATGACGATCGTCGAGCGGTTCGGCGACCCGCGGGGGAAGACGGCCACGGTGAGCTGGGCATACGCGGCCTCGTACCAGAAGCCGATCAGCGTCCCGCAGTCGCTCGTGACGCTGCTGCCGCGGTTCGGCATGAACGTCCGGCTGGTCCACCCCCCGGAGTTCACGCTGATGCCGGACATCATGGACCTCGCGCAGGAGAACGCGCGCAAGGCCCGGGCAGGCTTCGAGGTCCTGGATTCGTTCGAGGACGGCATGCGAGACACGCATGTCGTGTACGCGAAGTCCTGGGGCGCGCTCCTAACAACGGAACACGAAGCCGAGGGCGCAAGGGTGATCGACAAGTACAAGGACTGGATCACGGACGAAGCGAGGATGAAGCTGGCCGACGAGGACGCCATCTACATGCACCCGCTGCCGGCCGACCGGGGGGTGGAAGTGGCAGATGCGGTTATCGACGGCCCCCAGTCGGTGGTCTACGACCAGGCCGAGAACCGCCTGCACGGCCAGAAGGCCGTCATGGCCCTGACGATGTCGTAGGGAGGGGGATCGAACGTGGACCTCGCGCACCTGCTGAGGGTGCCGCAGTGGGTCGTGTACCTGCTGCTGGCCCTCACGATGCTGTACCTGTCCCGCCAGACGAGTCGGAAGAAGTGAGTCCCCGCCGCGCGGTGGTCGCGATCGGCGGCAACTCGCTGATCAAGGACAAGGAACACCAAACGGTCCGCGACCAGTACATAGCGGCCGGCGAGACGTGCTGGCACATAGCGGCGATGATCAAAGACGGCTGGGACGTAGCGATAGGCCACGGCAACGGCCCCCAGGTAGGGTTCATCCTCCGCCGCTCAGAACTAGCCGCGCACGAGCTCCACGAAGTGCCGTTGGACGTCTGCGGAGCCGACAGCCAAGGAGCAATCGGCTACGCGCTCCAGCAGAACCTGGAGAACGACTTCGCCAAGCTAGGAATGAACAAACACGCGGTCACGGTAGTGACCCAAGTCGAAGTAGCAGCCGACGACCCAGCCTTCCAGACCCCCAGCAAGCCCATAGGCTCCTACATGAACGAAGCCACAGCCAGGCGCCGCCAGGAGCAAGACGGCTGGGCAGTAGCCGAAGACGCAGGCCGAGGCTGGCGAAGAGTGGTGGCGAGCCCCACGCCACTCCGCATAGTGGAGGAAGCAGCAGTCAAGGAGCTCATGGCGGCAGGCTTCGTGGTGATCACGGTAGGAGGCGGCGGCATCCCCGTGGTCAAGAACAAGGACGGCAACCTGGAAGGGGCAGCCGCGGTAATCGACAAGGACCACGCGTCAGGCCTGCTAGCGACAGCCGTAGGAGCCGAGCTCTTCCTAATCTCAACAGCAGTAGAGAAGGTGGCCCTGAACTTCGGCAAGCCCAACCAAGAGTGGCTCGACAAGCTGACGCTGAGCGAGGCGAAGCAGTACCTGGCCGAAGGCGGCCAATTCGCAGCCGGCAGCATGGCCCCCAAGATCCAAGCAGCCGTGAGCTACCTGGAAGCGGGCGGCAAGGAGGTAATCATCACCAACCCCGAAAACGTAGAACGAGCCCTAGCCGGCGAAACGGGCACCCGCATCCTCGCTGACTGAACTTGGCCTCCTCCATCCGGCCAACGAGGGGTTCACGTGGCACTGGCTCCTGAGGTGGAACCTTGCCGGACACGGGGCAAGCGGCAGACGACGACTCAGGGCTGCCAGCCTTCAGGCGATCATGCTGAAATGGGCTGGCCGGCTGCTGAGCGACTCGAAGGGGAAGCAAGCAGCCCACCGATCAAGGACTGCCTTCGAACTTGCACTCGCTTCCGAGGATGGACGCCCCTCGTGTGCAATGCTAGCCACCGATGCGTGGAGTCGCTGAAGGCCAGCATGCGGGCCCACCTGTTGTGTCAGACCCCCCTGAGACAATGGCAGCGTTGAGTCAGTGCCGGCGTCTCTGGCGGGTGGAGAGCCTGTCCCAGAGCTGAAGAGGGAAGTGTGCTAATGATTGCGAGAAGGGGAGAGACCGAGCTTGCCTGGGCGAACAAGGACATGTCGCTTCACGCTCTCGGCCAGAACGGTTATCAGTGGCTTCCCCCTGACCATCCGAAGACCAGTGAGGTCAGGGAGCTCCGCACCAATCTCTCAGTTGGAGAGACGGGTGTTTCGTCCAACCTTCTTGTTGTAGGCGACGCTCTCGACGCGTTGCGCGCGCTGCGGATGTCCGCCGTATATCAAACAGTGGTCGGGAAAGACATACGGCTCGTCTACATCGACCCGCCTTTCAATACCGGCCAGTCTTTCGCCCAATACACCGACTCTCTAGACCTCTCCATGTGGTTGTCGATGCTACGTGATCGTCTTCTCGAGGTACAGCCTCTGCTGGCACCCCTCGCAAGTATCTGGGTTCACATCGACGACGCTGGGGCCCACCTGGCGCGATGCGTCTTAGACGAAGTCTTCGGTGCTGAAGCCTTTGTGGTTACTGTCGTTTGGCAGAAACGGACGACCCGCGAGTCCCGTTCCGCCTTCTCAAGTAACCATGACTACATTCATGTTTATGCCCCAGCTGGTCCACAGAAGTGGAAACGGTCGCGGAATCTCTTGCTTAACGACGTTAGCACTTTGCGGAACCGGGACGACGATCCGCGTGGGCCATGGGCTGACGCGCCCTTTACCGCTCCTGGATATCGGCCGAATCAGCACTATCCGATTAGGAATCCAGCCGGGAGGATCCTTCTCCCCCCGAAGGGCCGAAGCTGGTACGCGACCGAGCCAGTATTCCGACGGCTGTTCGCAGAGAATAGGATCTGGTTCCCTCGGGGTGGCGCGGGGCTCCCTCGCTTGAAGCTGTTTAAGGATCAACTCAAGGGCCTAGTCCCCTTCTCGCTGTGGGGCCCCGATCACTGTGGCACCAATGACGACGCAAAGCGGCACCTCATGGCCTTGTTTCCGAACGAGGAAGCCTTTGCTACCCCCAAGCCTGAGGCGCTCCTTGAACGCATCATCCACATCGCGTCCGATCCCGGCGATCTTGTCGCGGACTTCTTCGCCGGCTCTGCGACGACTGCCGCTACCGCTCATAAGATGCACCGCAGGTGGATTGCGATCGAACGCTCGGAGTCTGTAGTCCGACAATACGCTTTCCCCAGGTTGTGCATGGTTCTTGCTGGCAAGGACCCTGGTGGTGTCACAGACTTGGTCGGGTGGCGAGGCGGCGGATCCTTCACGGTCCTACAGGTTTCCCCATCAATCCATGAGCGGCCCCTGCTGCCTGCCGGGACCAAGACGGAAGCTTCTCTGGGTATCGACTTGCAGTCTCTCGGCGGTTCGCTCGGATCCACCGCTCGGGACCGTATGCCTAACTTGGATGTGGACAAGCCAAGACAGCTTAGCTTAGACTCGGAAGCCTCCTAGTTGCCGCATTGGGTCCGACGATGACACCGAGCACTCGATGACTCCGCGTGCTCAATCCGGAGCGCCTTCCACATCGGCCTCCGCAGCCGTCGTCCATGGAAACGGCTCAGTTGAGGGCCTTCGCCCCTTTTTGAAATGGGCTGGGGGTAAGACACGGTTGCTGCCAAAGTTGATCCCTTACGTTCCGGATACTTTTCGCAACTATCACGAGCCATTCCTTGGGGGCGGTGCAATGTTCTTCGCCGTAGGTGGCCGAGCGCAGAGTACATGCTATCTCTCAGACCTCAATGATGAGCTCATCAACACTTGGCTTGTGCTTCAGGATAGGGAGACTGAGCTAAGGCAAGGGCTTCTAGCATTCAAGACGAACGACTCTGAGTCCTTCTTCTATCGGGTTCGGCGAGCTATCCCCTCTCAGCCGGTTGATCGCGCGGCGCGGTTCATTTACCTCAATCAGACTGCATGGAATGGCCTGTGGAGAGTTAACCGATGGGGAGAGTTCAACGTCCCTTGGGGACAGCGATCCTTTCGAGGCCTCGATGAGAGACTCGTACGGCGGATTCAGCATGCTTTGATGAAGAGTGAAATTCGCGCGATCGATTTCCGTCAGGCATTGTGCTCCGCGGAAGCAGGCGACTTCGTCTATCTAGACCCACCGTATCTTCCTCTCTCGGACACGTCGAAATTCCACCTGTACACGGAAGTCCGATTCCGTGAGGCAGACCTACGGGAGCTCGCTTCCATCTGCGAATCCTTGACCGCGAGAGGAGTTCGCTGGGTTCTCTCCAATCGAGATACCCCGCTCATCCGCGAGTTATTCAGTCACTCGGTGATCCTCGGCATGCGGATCCGTAGGTCAGTGGCAGCGCAAAATCGTCGGAACATCGAAGCCCTAGACTCGCCGGAAGTCATCGTCATCTCGCCGGGGGACGATGAGCCGCCCCCTGGCTCATGAGTCGCTAAGCCATTCGGCGAGCTTGGACCCAAGATCGGGAGGCCACACGAGACCGACTCCCAGCTGGGAGCAGAGAGTACTCCATCGCGTATCGCTCGGGGCGGAACTTGTGACGAGAAGTGCATGGACATCCGAAGTTCCTGTCCCGAGGATCTGCCGATAGCGCAATACTTGGCCAAGTCCGAGGCGAAGCTGTCGTTCCTCATTTCGAGCATTGATGCTCTTAACTTCAGCCACTATGTATCGGTCCTCTTCCTTCCAAGCTAGGTCGAATCCCGGCTCACCGAGCGGCGACAATGGATCACGTCCACGAGCCCTCACAGCTTCAGCAAGTGCATTTTGCGTGACTGCGTGGGCTCGAGTCGCCCTGTCGCGCTCATTGGGGTCGACGGTGAAAGGCTCGGGCGAAACCGAGGACGCCTTCTCATTAGCCACCCTATAGGTTCCCCCTATCGCTGTTGCCTGAGCGGTCGGTTGGACGCCATCCCGCCCAGCCTCGGAGCTGTAGTCCGTGGAAGAATCGCGCCAAGGGTCCCGCAGATCGTTGGCCTCGAACCATATATCCGGCAGGCCGTCAACGAGGCCACCTTGACCAGACATGTACACCCGAATGGCCTGAGGGACGTGCTCAAGGTCGGCTTCGAGAAGCTCGAAGGGTGGGGCCTTCAGGTACGCGCGGAGATGCAGTTCCTCTTGGCTGTAGTCGAGTTGAACCATCATGAGCCATGGCTGCAAGGGCTCCAACTGGGCCCATTGGGCGTCGGCTTCCTTAGGGATCGCTGCCAACGGATTCCCGGGAAGCGTGACAAGCGGATCTTCCCCCGGGTTCCCGAGCTGCCATGGCCGAGGTGCTCCCTCCTTCGTCCACTGCCCCACTTCGAGGCGCCCACTGCTTGGCTCGAGATAGATTCTCCCGCCCTCAAACCGGCCTCCTGGCCAAGCATACTGGAGGAGTTTCGGACTGCCTTCAACGAAGTCATGGTGGAACATTCGACGGAAGGCGCCGCTCACTTTCGCGGGAGCTTGCAGAAAGTCCTTGGTGTAACCGTGCGATGGCTCTTCGTCATGACGCGCGCGTCGGAAGATGGCCTTGTAGTGCGATATTCCCATCTTCCACCAGACGACGCCAGTAACCTTCGGCAGTGCCATACGCGTTACTGTTCTCCCTTGGGGGCTACAGGGTCAAGTCCCTCTATCTCAGGTACCCATAGGACAATGCCTGAGCCTCCGAGCGTTCGTCAGTGACTGGGGCCGCTTGGTAGGCCCACGGAAGACTGAACTCAGAAGCCCCGCTCGGCCGTTAGTGCCAATCGATGGATACTATCTCCACTGGGTCGGCTATGCCTTTGAGGGTTTCGGGTCGGGGGTCGCCGGTCTTGTAGCGCGTCCCGGCTGCTGTTGTTTGGCTGGCCAGGATCTCCGCTGCTCCGGCTAGGGCTGCGATTCTTGCTGCTTCGTGGACTCCCTTGCCTCGGAAGTTCTTGGCTACTTGCGTTGCCTCGCTGGCGTGGACTCCGATCCGGACCTGGGGGGCGAAGCCGGCTGTGCGGCGGTGGTCGGCCAACTTCCGTTGGATCGCTACTGCGCAGGCTAGGGCTGCCTCGGGGCTGTCGAAGCCTACGAAGAAACCGTCGCCTGTTGCGCTTACCTCGTCGCCTTGGTGTGACGCGAACAGCGCTCTGAGCGTCTCGTCGTGCCACCTGAGCAACGTGTTCCAGGCTTCGTCGCCTAGCGCTTCTACCAGCTGCGTCGACCCGACGATGTCGGTGAACATGAAGGTCTTCATCACCCGCTGGGTCCGGCCCGCTCCGGCCGTCCGGAGCTGCCACGGCAGGAGCTCCTCGACCTCTTCGATCACGATGGCCTGCGTGGGGCACGCCAGCGCGGCCTCGCGCAGCAGTTCCTCCTCCACGCTGTCCGGGTCCACCACGTCGGCCTTGGCGAAGTCGCCCTTGTGCCAGTCGAACGCGGTCGGAGCGATGGTGATGCAGTTGCCGGCCCCGATGCACCGGTGACGGTCCACACGGGCCCGGAGCATGGCTAGAGCACGCCCTCGCGGATTGCGAACGCGGTGGCCTCGCCGCGCGACGACGCGCCGATCTTTGCGAACATCTCCTGGAGCTTCAGCCGGACCGCGTCCTCGCTAGCGCCCAGGCGCGAAGCCATCTCCGCCGTGGTCATGCCTTCGGTCAGCAGACCCAGCAACCGGCGTTCCCCGTCGTCCAGTCCGGCCAGCGAGCCGTTGCCGTCGCCCCCGGCGGCGATGCCGGCGGACACCGGGCCGGCGAGCCTGCTCCACTCGCGGCCGATCGGGCCACGGAACCACCGGACCCGGATCTCCTCGTCCGCCGTCCGCTGGGCGGTCATGGCCAGCAGGATCTGGAGGAACATCTGGATCCTCTGCTTCTCGTGGTCCTCGCCGGCTGCCAGCACAGCCCGCGCCGCCGGGAGAAGCATCTCCGGATAGACGTCCTCCCGCATGGCCTCCTCGAGGGCAGCCGCCACCGCTCGCCCGCTCGCTCCTGCCCCTGGGAGGTCCCCCCGGGCCAGCGCCACCTCGGCCAGGGCGGCGTCGGCGTATGCGCCCCACGGCTGGTGGGCCACGAACGACGCCACGATCTCCTTGGCCTCCGTGGCCGAGCGCTCCGCCAGCGCCAGGAGATCCTCGTCGCCGCGCTCGGCACCCAGCCGCGCGGCCTCCACGGCCAGCCTGGCCAGGACCTCGCACCGCGCCGCCGGCCGCGCCTGCTCCGTGGCCCCCTCCAACGCCCGTTCGAAATGCGAGCGCATCCCTGAAGCGTCCCCCGCGACCGCGCGGACCTGCCCCCGCCACAGCTCCATCCGGCGGGCTCGCAGAGGGGTGGGCGCCGCAGCCGCCGCCTGCGCCGCGAGGTCGAGCCACCGTTCGGCCTCCGCGACGTCCCCGAGGTCCGCGAACGCCATGGCCGTTCCCCCCGCCGCCAGGAACTCCAGCCCACGGTCGCCCAGGGTCTTGGCCGCCCAGTAGGCCTCCTCGCCCCTGGAGATCGCGAGGTCCGGGATCACCTTGGCCCGGGCGAACACGTGCACGCCGTACGCCATCTGCGCGTCCGCGGCGGCGCGCTCACTCTCCTTGGACAGCGACCGCAGCCGCGTGGCGAGGCTGCGAATCTCCTCGATCCGCTGCGCCGCGTTGGTGCCGAGGTGGATGTCCGCGCCGAAGCGCAGGTACGCCATCGCGATGATCGAGGACATCACGCCGCGCCGGTCGCCCAGCTTCTCGAACAGCTCGAGCGCGCGCTCGAGGTACTCCTTCGCGGCCACGATGTTCGGTGCGATGGGAAGGGTCGGCAGGATCTCGTCGACCGTCTCCCCGGCCGCGATCCGGGCCAAGAAGGGGACGTGCTCTCCCGCCTTCACCCGCTCGACGAACCACCCCCGGACCCGGCCGATCTGGATGCACCCGAGCTCGCGGGTCGCCGCGGCCAGGGCCGGCTCGTTGCCCAGCTCCTCGGCCAGCTCGGCGGCGCGGCCGAAGGCCTCGTCCGCGGCGTCGAAGTCGACCTCGGCCGCGGAGGCCATGAACCCCTCGCCCAGCTCGGACCCGACCAGTGCCTGCCCCAGCTCGAGGCATGCAGCCAGCTCGCCTTCACGGTCGCCGCGCTCGCAGGCCAGGTCGCGAACTCGGCGCGCCAGTTCCGCGGCCCGTTCCCCTTCGTCGGACATGCGGAGCGCGGCGGCGCGGCGCAGCATGACGTCCAGCTCCTGGTGGGGGTCGCCGAGGGCGTCCACGAGCGCTCCCAGCTCGGCCAGCCCCTCCAGCCGGTCCTCCGGACGGCGGAGCATGTCCATGGCGTCATCGCGAAGGCAGAGCAAGGCCACCCGGTCCGCCGGGCTGGAGGTCACGGGAAGCGCCACCTCGACCGCCCGCAGGACCTCCTCGGGCGCGTTCGACGCCAGAGCCGCCCGGGCCGCGTCGATCGAGTACCGGGCACAGAGCTCCGTGTCACCCGCCTCGGCGGCGTGGTGAGCGAGCAGCGGAAGGCTCTCCACGGACGGCTCGCCGTTCTCGGTCAGCATCTCGACGATGGCCGCGTGGGTGGCCCGACGGCGCGGGGGCGACAACGAGGCCAGCGCGAACTGCCGGACCTGCTCGTGCGTGAAGCTGTAGTCGGCCGGCGCTCCGGCTGTGTGCTGGTTCAGCAGCCCGGCCGTCACCGCGGGGGCCATCGAGTCGGCCAGCCGGGCCGGATCGCCCTCGGCGTCCGGGTCGCCCAGGCGGGACTTCACGGCCTGGAGGTCGCGGAGGCTGAAGCTGCGCCCCAGGACCGCCGCCTCCGAGAGCGACGTCTTCGTCTCCTCCGGCAGCCGCCCGGACCGGCGCTGGATCAGCGTCTGCACCGCCGACGGCGCCAGGCGATCGGCGTTCTTGGCCAGGGTCCACTTCCCGTCGATCTGCTGGATCATGCCGCCGTCGCGGAACGCGCGGACGAGCTCCTCGAGGATGAACGGGACGCCCTCGGCCTGGGCGTGGACCGTCGAGGCCGCCGTCACGTCGACCTGCCCGCCGAGGTGGTGGCGGAGGAACGCCGCGGTCTCGCCCGGCGTGAAGCGGTCGAGCTTCAGCCGCCGGATCAGCCCGATCCGTTCCATGTCGGCGATGAGGTTCACCGCCTCGGTGACGACCGCCGTTTCCTCCGGACGCATCGCGAGGAGCAGGAAGATCGGGCTCGCCGCGTCCGTGCGCACCGCGTAGCGCAGCGCCCGGAGGCTGTCCTCATCGGCCCACTGGATATCGTCCGCGAAGATCGCGACCGGCTTCACCAGGGCCAGGGCCCGCAGCGCCAGTGCCGCGAGGTCGAACTGCCGGAGCAGCTTCTGGTCCCCGGGAAGGGTCTCCAGGCTGGCGTCGCCGCGGCCGGACAGGGCCTGGAGCGCTCGGCGAAGGACGGACTCGGCGGCCGTTCCCGCAGCCGCCTCCGTGGCCGCTTCCGAGGTCAGGATCGAGCGCATCAGCAGGAAGGGGCCCCGGAGCAGCTCGTCGGCGGCGACGGCGACCGAGATGGAGCCGCGCTCCTGGGCCAGTTGCGTGGCGGCGAGCAGGAGCCGGGTCTTGCCGATTCCCGGTTCGCCCTCCAGCGTGACGGCCGTGAGCCCGCCGAGCGACGAGGCCATCTCGGACTCGATGGCGGCAAGCTCGGAATTCCGTCCCACGATGGCGCCGCTGCCCCGGCGCATCTGGAACGCCAGGGGACACAGCGCCTGGAGGACAGGATCGGACGCGAGCGCGGGGCCGCTGCTCACGGGCTGGAGCCGAAGGGGCGCTTCCGGTTCACCGGTGGAGTATCCCAACAGGCTGGGCGAATGGCAGGCGTGTAAGCGAGGGCGAGGGCGAATCCTGCGGAGCGGAGGTCAGCTCTCCGGGCCCGCCATGGCCGCTCGGCGCGACTCGCGCGCCCACACCACCGCGGCCAGGGGCACGTATACGCATGCGAGCGCGACGTACAGCCACAGGATCGCCGGCGCGCCGCGGATCGCGGCCGTGATCAGCGCGGCGACGATCGACAGCGCCACGTAGGGGACGGCGAAGGCCAGGAACCCTGAGGCGGTCCGCCAGTCGTCCCGCCGCAATGCCCACGCTCCGCCGGTCGTCAGCGCGAAGTAGGAGGCTGCCAGGAACAGCAACGTCGGCCGGGGCACGGGGTCGAGGGGCGGCGGCCACAGGAAGTGGTTGACGAACCCGGGGGCGAACGCCATCGCGATCCCGAACACGAGCGGGACGAAGCCGGACATGAAGAGGAGGAACCGCGTGGCCGGGAGGAGCCGGTGCCGAGCGTCCGGCGCGAAGGCTCGCCTGACAGGCACCTCAAGCCGGGGCATTCGCGCCCTGGCCCGGTGGAGGGATCAGGCCGAGCTGGCCGGCCAGGTCCAGCGTGTCGTAGTAGGAGCGGACCGAGACCATCAGCCCGTCGCTCACCGTGATCACGTCGCAGAAGCGGAACCGGATGGGCCGGCCGGTCGGCGGGACCTCCCCCGCAGGCGTGGCGAGGACGCCCCGGTGCGTTCCCGTCAGCACGATCTCCATGGCCGCCACGTCGCCGGACTCGACGAACGAGCGGAACTCGTGGTGCAGGTCCGGGAAGGCCGTCGCATAGGCGCGAATGAGGCCCTCCACCTGCTGCGCACCCCGCAGTGTGGCGTCCGGCGTGGTCCACTCACAGTCCGGGTCCACCAGGGCCACCGTCGCATCCCAGTCGCGGGCCTCGAAGCGGTCCCACCACCGCTCGATCACGTCGCGTGTCTCGCCCATCTGCCGGCCTCCCGTCGTTTCACCGTGGCACGCAGGATTCGCACGTCACGCCGGGCCGGATTGCCGCGGCAGGTCGCGGGCGACTGGTTCCAGTACACTGCTTTCGAGGGTTCCGCGCGCAGTTCGCTACGAGCAGTTCTCTCACACCGGCCACCCCGGCCGGAGGCCGACGGACAGCATGCAGGTCCGTACAGGCCACGGAAGGAGGGAATTGCAGTGGCAACTGGAACTGTGAAGTGGTTCAGCCCCGAGAAGGGGTTCGGCTTCATCACCCAGGAGAACGGCCCCGACGTGTTCGTGCACTTCAGCGCGATCTCGGGCGAGGGCTACAAGAACCTGGACGAGAACCAGAAGGTCGAGTTCGACGTCACCCAGGGACCGAAGGGTCCCCAGGCGTCGAACGTCCGAGCGATCGCCTGATCGCCGAACCGATCGTCGGGTAAGAGCGACGGACCGTCGCGCGAGAGCGCGGCGGTCCCTTGCTTTCCCCCTCCGTCCGCCGGTTCCCGGCAGCCGCCCCGTCACCGGGTACACTGGAGTGGTGAGAAGGCATCCTTCAGGCGTGTACCAAACGGAACCAGGGAAGATCTTCCGGGTCACCGAGACGGCCGAGGGAGGCCTGAAGGTGGAAGTCCTCGAGAACGACACCTGGGTTCCCGGTCGCGTCCAGCTGGTGGGCCTGCGACTCGCGGAAAGCACGACGACGCTGGACCCCACCGCCATCGCCGCCCTCCCCGCCTAGCCTCCCCCCGTCACGACCGCAAGAAGGGGCGAGGGTTAGCGCCGTCGCCGTTGCGCGCCCGACCCTGCTCTCTCCTTCGCCGCAGCCCTCAGCCCGCAGTCCTCAGCCCGAGCGAACGACGGCCACCCACGTTCGCTGGTGGAGGTGCCGGAGGCATGCGGACGACACGACGGGATCGCCGTTCTGGTCCTTCGGACACGTCGACGTGTCGCCGACGTAGTTGTCGTCTGCCGGGTTGTAGACGAGGCCCGGCGGTTCCCCCGAGACGACCGCGGACGCCTCCTCGCGGACGACGTAGGTGAGCCCGCCCGTGCTGGCGACCTGGTTGTAGTCCCCCTCGAACAGCCCGGCGCGCGAGAACGCGCCGTAGAAGAAGTTCGTCCGCTGCCGGTTGACGCGCAGCGGCGCCGAGAAGGTCTCCCCACCATCCCGAGACTCCTGGTAGTACGTGTCGATGAACCGGCTCATGCCCGGCCCGCGTGGGTCGGCCGCCTCCTGCCGCTGCCGATACGCGATGTGCACGACACCGTCGTCGCTCACGTCCAGGGCGACGTTGTACCGGTTGACGTAGTCGCTCGTGGAACCGGCATTGACCCGCGTGACCGGCCCCCAGGTCAGGCCGCCGTCCGTCGACTTCGTGATCACCGCGTCGTTGACGGGCGAGTCCGGCTCCGTCCGGAACCGGCTGTCCTCCCAGCCCACGTAGATGGCCCCGCTGGCCGGATCGACGTCGGCGGTGGGCAGGCCGGCAGCCCTCTGGTACCGCGCCCCCTGGGTCAGGTTCGAGGCCACCGGGATCGTGGTCTGGGTGAACGTCAGGGGCGCCGGCCACGGCTCCGAGCCCGCCCCCGGCGCCAGCGCGAACTGGATCTGGTCCGAGCCGAAGCTGTCGGCCTCGTCACCCCCGCCGATCGGCGGAAGGGCCGTGACGCTCTCGTAGACGACCCCCAGACTGCCGTCCTTCAGCACGAGCGGGATGGACCCGATCCCCTGGAGCGGCGAGATCGTCAGGAAGTTCGGCAGCCAGTTCTCGGTCTTCGAGCAGTCCCGCTCCAGCGAGTCGCAGTAGTTGTAGACGACCGGGGCGATCCGGTCCCACACCGCGTACACGCGCCCCGGGTGGTGGCCGGCCCCCGTGCCGGTGTCGACCACGATCCAGTTCTTGTCGTTCAGTCCACCGGCGCAGTCGTCCTGGAAGAACGCGGGGTCGCTCCAGGTGCGCCCGCCGTCGTGCGACACGTTGACCGCCAGGCCGCTGCACAGGCCCTCCTCGCTCTCCATGTCGAAGACGAGGGAGTTGTAGAAGGCGGTCCCGTCCGGCCCGAACGCCACCACGGGGTCGGACGCCCGGTCCCACTTCGACCCACCCACGAACCGCGTGAGCCCGGGGATCTCGCCGAACCTCCACGTGTTCCCGCCGTCGAACGTGGCGGCGAAGCCGTTGGTCATGTCACCGCCGTTCGAGCGCCGCCCCTCCTGGAAGCCGGCCACGGCGTTCAGCTTGTTGAGCGGGTTCACGGCGATGGACGGCTCGATCTGCGTGTCCGGCTGGATGACGTCGTCCAGGGCCCCGGGGACGGCCGGCGGCGTGAGACGGAAGCGGGCCGCCTCCCGATCCCGCAGGAGGGCCGCGCCGGTGGTGGCGCTGCGGGCGGTCCCGGCGGCGCCGATCACGAGCAGGACGAGGGCCAGAGCGAGCGCCAGGCGTGTCTTCATCGTTTTCGCTCCCTTTCGGGTCGGGCCGCGGCGCTCGCGCCGCGCAGCAAGACGAGCACGGGTTGCTTGGCTTGCATGGTGTACCCGGATGGAAATCGCCGAAACGCCCTCAGGGACTCAGACGAAGTAGCGCCGCTCCACCGACACCAGCGCGGAGTAGAAGGGATCGATCATGTTGCCCACCCGGACCCGCCCCACCTGGCCCAGCAGCTGGTACGCGGCGGCCTCGGTGAACCCGTGGTGCCGATGGAGGCGCCGAACCAGGTCCAGGTAGCCCGCCCGGATGCAGTCGTCCAGAGCGACACCCTGAAAGCCGGCGATCACCCCGACCCGGTCTTCCGTCTCCAGGACGGGCAGGCGACCGTACTCCGCCTCCTCGGGTTCCAGCAGGTCGAACCGGACGGTCACGTCCGCCTCGACCTCGATCGCCACCCCCGTGACCTCCCCGTCTCCCTGGTCCGCGTGGACGGCGCCCACCGACACCAGTGCCCCGTCCACGTTCACCGGGAGGATCAACGTCGCGCCCTCGCCCAGGTCCGGCTGGTCCGCGTCGCCCAGGTACTCCCGCGACTGGGACAGCGTGAGGCGGCGCTCGGTCGCCGGTGCGACGCCGACCGTCCCCAGGAAGGGCCGAGCGGGGATGCGCACGGTCCGGCCGTCGAGCGTCATCGTGATCTGGCCCTCCGAGATCTCGCAGATGGTCGTGGCCGGCGTCACGGGCGGCTGAAGCGTGTAGCCCTGATCGTGGACCAGGGCGCCCCACCCCGGTATCACCGCCGTCCACCCCTGCCTCGTCTCCGGCGCCGGCACGATCCGGTCCACGGTCATGGCCACGCACATGCCGGTGGTCGCGCCCCGGACCTCGATCGGCCCGGTGACGGGATTGGCCCCCCCGAGCCGCTCGAACACCTCGTCGATGTGCCCGAACACGTCGCCTTCGGACTTCACCAGCCCGCACAGGCTGTCGGCGGTCTCGATCAGGACCGGCTCCCCCGGGTCCACCGTCACCACGGGGTCGATGTCGCGGTCGAACACCATTCGCGTCGCCGTGCGGGGAACACGGATCACCGGATCACCCACCGCTCAGGCACCGCTCAGGCCCCCGCAGCCGGAACGGGGGCGTCGCCGTACGTCTCCTCCCAGGCCGCCGCCGCGGCCCTGAAGCACTCCATGGGGGCCCGCAGGATGCCGGCTCCGATCTGGCCCCCGCCCCTGCCGGCGAGGCCGCCGTCGATGACCGGCGTGATGCCGGTCTTCACGACCTTGACCACGTCGATCCCGACGGGCGTGCCCCGGTAGGCGAAGTACGGGATCTGGTACTCGGGGTGCTCACCGACCGTGATGTCGTACATCCGCCGGTTCATCTCGACCATCGCATCCGGGGAGCCGCCCTGGTAGGCCTGGAGGGCGAACGCGGCCGCCTGGGCGAACCCGCCCAGGCCCACCGTCTCGGCGTGGTGGCTCTCGCCGCCGATCCACTCCACGTCGTCCATGGTGAAGCCCTCGAACAGGCGGCCCTCGAGCTCCGGGTGCGGGCCCCGGAACCACCGCTCGCCGAGCCCGCTCACGCGGATGGCGAAGTCGCGGCACGAGAGGTTCATCGAGGTGACGACGCTCGAGCCCCGGACGCCGTGGCCCGCGTTCGCGGCGGCCTTCGCCGAGGCCATCGACAACCGCAGGAAGAAGTAGTCGCTCGCCCGGAGGAAGTCGAGGGTCTGGTGAACCTCCGTCCGGCGCGTCGCAGGGAAGTCGAGCCAGGCCTCCGTGAGCTCCCGGGTGAGCAGCAGCGTTCCCGCGGTGTTGCGGCTGTGCAGCTCGTCGCCCATGTGCAGGGCCCGGCGGATCAGGGAGCGAAGCGGGACCTCCCCCAGCGACCGGACCGCGTCCGCGACGGTCGGCGCGATCACGTCCCGGATGTAGTTCAGGTTCTCGCGGACCTCCCCGTCGTACACGCCGTAGTTCAGTCGCCGGTGCGACGGCCCTTCGTAGAAGTTGCAGAAGGCCCGGTTGCCGTCGGTCCTGTTCTCCACCACGAAGACCGGCATCGACGCGGTGTAGATGCCGGCCACCGAGCCCACGCAGTCGTGCTCGTGGCACGTCGACACCGTGATCGCGCCGTCGCGAATCTTCCGCTCGGCCTCCTCCGGGTCCCCGGCCAGGCCCTCGTACAGCGCGCCCCCGATGACGGCGCTGCGCTGGCCACCCAGGTAGTCGTCCCAGGCGAGCGGGGCACCCGAGGTCAGCACGGTGTGCGGGGTCATGCCCGGCACCACCTCCCCGGCCGGTCGCACGTCGACGAGGACGGGATCGGACGCGCACATCCGTTCGCACGCTTCCTGGTTGGCCCGCGCTCTCAGGGACCCCCCATGATCTTCCGCAGCCGCCATCTCCTCTCCTCGTCTAGAAGAAGTGCAGGTACTTCTTCCGCTCCCAATCCGACACCACGTTGTGGTACTGCTCCCACTCCTGGTACTTGAGCTCGAGGTAGGCCTTCTTGAGGGGCCCGAACACCTGGTCCGAGAGCGGGTCGACCTCGAAGGCCTTGATCGCCTCGAGCAGCGTCCGCGGGAGCTGCTCGACGCCGCGCTCGGCAAGATCGTCCCGCTTCAGCTCATAGAGGTTGTCCGGGGTGGGATCGCCGGGATCGATGCCCTCCTTGATGCCCTCCAGCCCGGCGGCGAGGGACATGGCGGCGCCGAGGTAGATGTTTCCGGCGATATCGCAGGCCCGGTTCTCGATGCACCGGCGGTTGCCGGGGAACCGCAGCATGCACGACCGGTTGTTGTCGCCGTAGCGGACATACACGGGCGCCCACGTGATCATGGGCATGTACCCGACCCCGATCAGCCGCTTGTAGGAGTTCACGGTGGGGCAGGTGACGGCGGTGATGGCCCCGGCGTGCTTCAGCAGGCCCCCCGCGAAGTGATAGGCCAGCTCCGAGTAGCCCATTCCCCGAAGGTCGTCGGGATCGTCGAATCGGTTCCGCCCGGTGTCGCGGTCGGCCAGGCTCATGTTGTAGTGCGCTCCCGAGCCGAAGTTGTCCGACAGCGGCTTCGGCATGAACGTGGCGAACGCCCCGAACTGCTTCGCCACTTCCTTCAGCATCAGCCGCATGAACGTGTAGCGGTCGGCGCTGGTGAGGGCGTCGGCGTAGCCGAAGTCGAACTCGTACTGGCTGTTGCCGCCCTCGTGGTCGAACGAGAAGACGCCCCACCCCAACTCGTCGAGGTGCTGGACCATCCGGTCGAGGAAGGGCATCGCGTCCATGGTGCTCTCCACGTCGTAGCCCCAGCACTCGGCCCTGTCGTTCGGGTGGAAGGGGTGAAGATTTCCCTGCTCGTCCTCGCGCAGAATGTAGATCTCGGGCTCGAACCCCAGGTTGAGCGTGAATCCCATGTGCCGGGCCTGGTCCAGGACCTGCTCGAGGATCCACCGGCTGTCGTATGGGTAGTGCTCGCCGTGCCACCACAGATCGCTCGCCATCCAGGCGTACCGGCGGTCCCACGGGCAGATGGTGAGCGAACCGAGGTCGGGCACCGCTGCGCACTCGTCCTCGTTCGGCCCCAGAGGCCCCATGCCCTCCAGTGCCCCGACCGTGTACAGCTCGGAGCCTCGGACCATCCGATCGAAGCTCCCGATCGGCACTGCCTTGGCCTTGGACCGGCCGTGCACGTCGACGTAGCTCCCGAACAGGTACTTGACGCCGGCCTCCTCGAGGCGGGCCCTCGCTCTCGCGACGGCCTCGCGGAACTCGTCGGTCTCCTCGACGAGCACCTGCCGAACCTTCCTGGCGAGGTCCCCCGCGCCTGCGTGGTCCCCCGTCCCGTCGCCCATCGACGTCCTGTTCATGGCGTCACCTCCCGACATCCCATCGCGCGGACCTCACCCGGACGTGAGCTGGAAGCCGCGCACCTTGCTTCCTTCCAGGTGCACCAGGGTTCCGCGCAGGATCCCGTCGCCGTAGTCCGATCCCGGGTTGATGCACAGCGTCCGGCCGAGCCGGGCCGATCCCCGGGACTCGTGGATGTGTCCGTGCAGGGAAACGAGCGGCTGGTGGGCCTCGATGGCCTCCCGGACCGCGCGGCTCCCCACCGGCTTCGTGTGTCCCTGTCCCATCGTGCTCCGCTGCTCCCACGTGTGGGGATCCACGTCGGGACCCTGGTCGAGTCCGGTGTTGTAGGGGGGCACGTGGATGTTGAAGATCGCCGTCTCCATGGACGTCACCCGCGCCGCGATCTTGTCGATACGGTCGCGGAGCTCCGCCTCCGGCAGCTCCCGGTGTGTGTTCCAGGGCGTGGTGTTGCTGTAGCCGGTGGAGAGCATCTCGTGGGGTTGCCGGAGCACCGTGACCTCGTTCTCGACCACCCGGAACCGCGGCAGGCCCAACAGGACGTCGTCGATCTCGTAGGGGTCGTCGTTGCCGGGCGCGACGAAGATGACGCGGTCGGTGCCGGCGTACTTCCGTTCGGCCAACTCGGCCCATCTTCGCAACGTGGAAGCCATGAGCATGTCGAAGAGGTCGTCCACCCGTTCGGGATGCTCCTTCAGCTCGGCCACCTCGTCCGGATCAGTCCGGTACGGATAGAAGCCGGCGTCGGCGATCTGGGTCTCTAGGGCATCCACGGAGCCGTCGTCGACCTCGATGTCCCTGCCGGCGAGCCGGGCTCGGTACCCACCGCTGGGCTTGCTGACCACCGGGATCACCATCTTGCCGGTCATGTCCCCGCCCAGGATCGAGACGTCGGCTCCGTAGAAGTCGGCCGCCGACAGGAACTTGCGGAAGCAGGCCAGCGACCCGTGGAGGTCCGTGGCGAAGAAGACGGACAGACGGTGGCCGGAGCGCGTGAACACGGGCATCAGAACGCGGGCTCCGGCTCCTCGACGTCTTCGTACCACCGCACCCGGGGGCCCACCTTCGCCCGCAGGCGCCACTTCAGCGGCTTCGGGGCGCCCTCGATCTGTCTCCACAGGGCGCCGAGGCGGGCTCCGATGAGCTCCCGATCCACCTCGGTAAGGGGGCCGGCGGCGGCGAACTGCCGTACGCGCTCCAGGTTTCGGCTGATCGTGTAGTAGAGGCCCCAGTCCTGGGAGGCCAGGCGGGCGATGTACGCGGCGTCGATGGCCTCCCGGTCGTCCGGCCCGAGGTCGTGCTCGAGCACCAGGGCCACGAGGTCCTTCAGGTCCTTCTGGTTGATCTGGACGATCTGGAGCTTCGACAGGACGAGGTCGGCGAGGGACAGGGTGGGGTGGTCGAGGCCGAACCGCCCGGTGACGTCGATGGGGTGACAGAACTCCAGCCGGTCCACGAACAGGTCGACGTGCAGCCGGAGCTTGGGCTCGCGGAACGCGTACCGTCGGCCCTCCATGGCCACGAGCATGTTTCGATCCTCCTCGTAGCTCAGGCTTCGGAGGAGGTCCCTGGCCCGGGCCCGGTCGGATCCCGTCGTGACCATGTCAACATCGGGCGGGTTCTCGCGCCCCATCGCCTCGAGGAGGCCGTGCTGCCCCTCGCAGTGGAGCCGGCACGCCACCGATCCGACCAGCCGCAGCGTGACTCCGGCCTCGTCGGCCGCCCGGACCAGGTCGAGGGCGACCGCCGAGTAACGCTCCCACACGGCCGCTCCGGCCGCGGTCCCGCCATCCCGGTCCGGATCGCTCACTCGATCGGGATCTGGCGGAACGCGAGCTCCAGCCGGACCCCCTGCCGCCGCCGGACGGCCCGCATGATCCAGTAGATCACGGCACCGGCGATGAGCAGCCCGACGTTCGACCAGATCGAACGCGCCGTGTGTCCCGCCGCGACGGGGTCGTTCCACAGCAGAACGAACATCCACGCCATGAACGCCAGCGCGAGCGCGCACACCACGCTCATCGCGGGAAGCGGCCCGATGCGGTACTGGGCCACCGGCGAGCGGGCGAACATGTCCTTCCGGATGTATGGGAAGAGGATGCCCGCGAACATCGTGACCCCCCAGCACAGCAGGATGCCGAGGATGAGGGACAGCGTCGCGTAGGTGGTGTAGGCGATGACCCACATGAAGAAGATGCTCACTACCACGGTCATCACGATCAACACGACCGGCGTGTGGAACCTGGGGCTCACGTAGCCCATCGGTTCGGGGGCCAGCCGGTCGAACGACCAGGCCAGCATGGTCCGCTGCGCGTAGATCAGCTCCGCGGGGATCCAGAAGTAGATCCACGCCGCGAAGCCCGCCACCACGAGCACGGTCAGCAGCACGTTGTTGGTGAGGATCCCGACGAGCACCGTGAAGAACGGCGTGGTCTCCGTGGTGGGGCCGCTCCCGGTCAGCGCGTTGAACGCCACCGCGCCCTGGAAGTCGTAGCCGAAGGCGTGGTTGGCCCCCAAGGCGAACAGCATCATCACCCCACCGGCCACGATGATCGAGCCGATGATCCCGAAGAGCTGCGCCCGGGAGACCTTCTTGATCTCGCCGGCGATTCCGATCGACTGGATGCCACCCAAGAGTGGCAGCAGCGGCCATACCACGAAGGCGATGGTGGCGCCGCCCGTGTAGCCGTGCTTGGCCCACCCGCCCGCGATGGCCGCGGCGATGACCTTCGCGTACTGGAGGCCCGAGAGCTTGCTGAGGTTGTTCGAGAACGTGTGCTGGCTGCCCATGAAGATCACGGCGAGCGCGACCAGCGTCCCCACGATGGCCAGCACGAACATCACCCGCTGGATGCCGAAGTACCGGCGCATCCCCGAGAGCGGCAGAAACCCGCACACGACGATGATCAGGCTCCCGGTGATGAAGATGCCGAAGGGCTTGCCGAACCACACGGCGATGTCGGCGAGGCCCTTGCTCTTCGCGATGAACCCGAGCGCGCCGAACCCGGCGGACAGCCCCACGGTCACCAGCAGCGACGCGGCGAGGGCGGCATAGAACATGAGGATCACCGATTCGGCGAACGTCGTGGTGAACGCCACGCCCGGGCTCAGCCCCCGGCTCTGGTACACGTAGTTCCCCCCCGAGCGCGGGAACGTCACCGACCACATGTAGTAGGCGATCCCCACGACCACCATCCCCACCGTGGCGATCAGCGTCGACATCGCCACGTTGGCGCCCGGATACAGCGACGGGCCGTACAGCTGGTCGAGGGCGACGGCGATTCCGACGCTGATCAGCCCGATGTTGAAGATGAAGACGTCGTACGAGCCCGCCGCCCGGATCAGGCCCGAGGACTGACGGATGAAGACGTCTTCGGCGCCCTCCACACCCCGCGTGGCGGACCCCGAGGCGGTTACGTCTGCCACGGCACCGCTCCTTCCCGCTCCTCCGACGATTGGCGGCACTGTAATGCCCTTTTAGCTGCGAATGCAATTGCTCTGCGTGCCTGTCGCGGCGAGCTCCGACGGTTTGACGATCAATTCAGTCCGAAAATCGTTGCCCTGTGGCCCATGCGGGCGGTATAAGAGATGCACTACCGGACGGCGCACACGTGGGCGAGACGGATTCCGTCGGGGAAGGGGCAGAAATGTCGAGATCGAGCACGGGGAAGGGGGCCACCCGAACCCGGCGACGGGGGGCGGAGAACGGGGCCCGGGCCGCACGGTCGCCGGAGGGGATCCCCACCGTCAGCTCCGGGCCGGTGTTCCCCTACGACCGGCTCGACCGGCAGATCATCGCGCTGCTCCAGCACGACGGCCGGATGAGCAACTCGGCCATCGCGCGCGAACTGGGCCTGGCAGAGGCCACGGTCCGACGGCGAATCGGCCGGCTCCTCGACTCCGGGACCCTACGGGTGGTGGCCGTACCCAGTCCCTACACCGTGGGACTGACCCTCTCCGCGATCATCGGCGTCTCGTGCGAGCTGGCCCGACTCGACGAGGTTGCCCAGACCATCTCCGGCTTCATCGAGACGCGGTATCTCGGCTACTCCACCGGCTCCTTCGACCTCATGATCGAGGCGTTCTTCTACTCCCATCAGCACCTCCTCGACTTCCTGACGAAGAAGATCGCCGCCATCGACGGGGTCACCGGCACCGAGACGGCGATCATCCTCAAGGTCGCCAAGTTCTCCTTCGAGTGGGAGCTGCCGCTCGAGGACCAGCTGGCGTGACCCCCCCCGGCCGGAGCGGCCGGCCCGGTCTTGCAAGAGTCACGGTCGCGGACCACACTCGAATGCATGCGTGAGGAGGGCATGACGTCCATCGAGTTCAGGCTGAACGGCGAGCCCGTCTCCACGGAAGTCCGTGACGGGGAGACGCTGCTCGACGTCCTGCGGGAGCGGTTGGGGCTGACCTCCATGAAGGACGGGTGCGCGCCGGAAGGCTCGTGCGGCGCCTGCACCGTCATGGTCGACGGCAAGGCCGTCGTGAGCTGCGCGCAGAAGGCCACGCACGCCCAGGGGAAGGACGTGATCACGCTCGAGGGCCTGGCGCCCGAGCGCCGGGACGAGTGGGCGCACGCGTTCGTGGCGGCCGGCGCTTCCCAGTGCGGGTTCTGCTCGCCCGGCATCGTGATGAAGTCGGAAGCCATGCTGTCCAAGAACCCGGAACCGTCGCGCCAGGAGGTCGCCCGGGGCCTGGCCGGGAACCTGTGCAGGTGCACCGGGTACGTGAAGATCGTCGACGCGGTGCAGCTGGCGGCCGGGGCGCGGCGGGGCGAGACGTTCCCGGAGCTGGACGAGACCGGCCGGGTGGGGACCCGGGCCCCGCGCTACCGGGGCAACGAGCTCGCGCTCGGCGACAAGCCCTACGTCAACGACATGAACGAGCCCGGGATGCTGCACGGGGCGGTTCGGTTCTCCGACTACCCCCGGGCCCGGGTGGTGAAGATCGACACGGCGAAGGCCGAGGCGGTGGAGGGCGTCGTGGCCGTGGTGACGGCCGCGGACGTCCCCGGCGAGCGGTACCAGGGCGACATCTATCCCGACTGGCCGCAGTTCGTGGCCGAG
>Ga0137368_10001755_pt1 | contig 23223 bp, 19 predicted proteins | sample SagtaG_13_FD_104917 | JGI IMG/M metagenome (GOLD analysis project Ga0137368, IMG submission 104917) | Vadose zone soil microbial communities from Sagehorn Ranch, Mendocino, California, USA - Sage1_L_100_16 metaG | ecosystem: Environmental > Terrestrial > Soil > Vadose zone | place: USA...
CTCTGCCGAAGGCTATCAGGGCGTTTTGGACGCCACGGCGTAACTCGTGTAAAGGATACAGCTTTAACCTGGAATCACCGGCAGCAGAATGTGCGACGGGTACGCGCTGCTGTGCAAGATCGTCTGGTGCGCGATCAGCCAGCGCGTCCCGGTGGCGCTGCCCTCGCCGGTGTTCAAATTGCGATCGAAGCGCGGGAAGTTCGAGCTAGAGATCTCGACGCGCAGGCGATGGCCCTTAAGAAACACATTACTGGTCGACGCCAGCTCGATGTGGTACTCGGCCACTTCGCCGGGCTCCAACAACTCGGCCCGCTCGAAGCCGCCGCGGTGGCGCGCGCGGATGATCCCTTCGGCGATGTGCATGGCCGCGCCGGTTGGGTGTACGTCGACAAGCTTGGCCGTGAAGTCGGTATCGCGCGCCGATGACGCGGCGTAGAGCACCACCTCCAACGGACCGGTTACCTCCAGGTCTTGCTCGAGCGCCGGGCTCGTATACACGAGCACGTCGTCGCGGCGCTCGATCGGGCGCTGGTCGAGTGGGCCGGGGAGGATCTGGTCGGCGGCGAACTTCATCATCGTCCAGGTCGAATTATTGCCGCCCAGCGTCGGCACCGGATCGTCGGGGTCGTAGTCGTAGCGATCGGCCGGCTCGCCTCCCGGTGGCTCGGGCGTCAGCGTGCCGTCGCCGGCAAGCGTATTGGCCTTACCATTGCTGTGGAGATAATAGGGTGTGAAGACTGTGCGTGCCAGCGGCCACTCGTGCTCGTGGCGCCAGACGTTCGCGCCCATCACGAAGATTCGGATCGGCGGCTCGTCCGCGATACCATTGTTGTCCCCTTTGAGCCAATAGTCGAACCACCGCAGATCCTCCGCATTCAAGTCGACATACGCGCTCGGGCCGAAATCGAGGTCGCCCAGGCGCGACGACTCGGGGATGTGGTGGGTCCAGGGAACGATATAGATCTTCTGATTCTTGCGGGCGCGCACGGAGTAGCCACGCTCGCGCATCCCGTTCCACATGCGAAACATCGCGGCCGTGTATGGATCGTACCAGCCGCCCTGCTGGTAGATCGGCGCGTCGATCTGGTCGAGCTTCGTCTCGATGTTGAGCGCGCGCCAGTAATCATCGTAGGTTGCATGCTCCATCCAGTCGCGGAAATACGGGATCGGCCGCCCGATCGCCTCGACATCGGCATCGATCAGCGGCAGGTGGCGATAGAAGCGCTGATTGCCGAACAGATGCGTGCAGCCCTTCTGCACATAAGCCACGCTGGTCGAAAATGTGATCGCCGCCATCATTGTCAGGGCCCATTGTACGGCTCCGCCGATGCGGTGACAGTCGCGGAAGTAATCGCCCATGATCACCTGCGGCGCCATTGCCGTGAGGTACGGGCTACGGTAGGGCGCAAGCTGCCATTGGAACAACCCGCCGTACGAGCGCCCACTGGCGCCGATCTTGCCATCGCACCAGGGCTGGTGGGCGATCCACTCCAGCGTGTCGTACCCGTCCGGGCCGTCGTCGCGGTATGCGTAGAACTCGCCCTCGGACTCGAACTTGCCTCGATTATCTTCAATCACGCATGCATAGCCTCGCCGCGCCCACCAGACCGCCCAGTCGATATGCGCGTCGCGCGTGCTCTCGTATGGCGTGCGCAGCAAGATCGTAGGGAAGCACCGGCCATCGCGCGGTAGGTAGACATCCGCCGACAGCCGAACGCCATCGCGCATGGATACCTTCAAATCGTAGCAGCAGTGGACATCATGGATCGGCTGGGAGGCCATTGAATCCTCCTGACAAGGCGTGGTGTATATGTACGCTGAGTATAGCGCCTCCAGTATCAATTATCAACTGTAGCGCACGGCCACGGCAGGCCGCTCGCAGTAGGGCGGAAAAGTACTGCACGGCTCTGATTTTGAACTGACCAAGCCGAGAATTCACGCTGGAGCGTCGCCGTTCCGCGCATGATCGCTCGATATCATGGTATGATGGGCTGCGCCTAATGAAATTTGACGACCAAAATCGGCAATCCCGGAATCGAGGCTTTAGCCGACCCCACCCGCCTGAAGGCTCGACTCCACCGAGTTATTACCGAACTTGATTGTCAAATTTCATCATGCCTACGAATGCAGGTGCCCGAGGTATTCCAGGTAGCAAGGAGATACGCTTATGGCGCGGCTTGCCGGTAAAGTAGCGATTGTCACCGGCGCGGCTTCGGGGATCGGCGCGGGCACTGCCGCGGTGTTCGCCGAGCATGGCGCACGGTTGGTGCTGGTCGATCGTGATAGCGCCGGGCTGGATTCGGTGCGCGCGCGGCTTGATACGCCCATGTCTCCTGCGATCGCGGTGTGCGGCGATGTTGCCGATGCCGCGACGATTGAGCGCGTGGTTGCGACGACTATCGCGACATTCGGTCAGATCGATGTGATCTTCAATAACGCCGGCATCATGCCAACCGGCGATCTGCGCGACTTTGCCGAAGCGACCTGGGACGATGTGATGGCGGTCAACGTCAAAAGCATGTACCTGATGTGCAAGGCGGTGATCGCACATATGCTGACGCGCGGTGCCGGCTCGATCATCAACACGTCGTCGGTGATGGCCACACTCACCGAGCCCGGCTACGAAGCCTATACGACCTCGAAGGCGGCGGTAATCGGCCTCACCAAGGCGGTGGCGGTGTCATATGCAGATCGGGGCATTCGCTGCAACTGTATCTGTCCCGGCTGGGTCGACACACCGCTTAATATGCGCCTGGCCAACGAGCTTGGCGGGATGGATCAACTGATTCCGATCATCAAGCGCCAGCAGCCGCTGGGGCGCATGGCGACGACGCGCGAGGTGGGCTACGCCGTGCTGTTCCTGGCGTCCGACGAGTCAAGCGCCGTGACCGGCAGCGCGCTGTATGTGGATGGGGCGTCTTCGGCGGCGATCTAGCACCACCCTGCGCCTACACTCAGCCGAAAGCGATCTCGAACGCCCGCCAACATTCGAGCGGATAGTTTGCTAGCGCGGGGTCGATTCCAGTCGAGATCGCCATTGATACCCGCGATCGTTCCTTTAAGAGCAGAAAGTTCGCCGACGGCTTAATCGCTGTGACGGCGAATTTTTCTATCCAGACGCTCGTGAGCACCTGACGCAGCAAGGCCCGGCGCTGGGTTGGCGTTGCGGCGTCGAGCAGTGTGGGCAGGTCGCCGAGTAGCTGCGTTGCGCGCTCAACGTCGAGGGTGCGAATTGGCGGTGGCATAGCCTGGCTTAGCTGGCGCTGCAAGCGCTCACGGCGTCGCACGTAGTCGTTGCGATCAAGATCGCCCATCTGGTACAAATCTTTCAGGCGCTCTAGTTGCGCCGTGAGTGCGGCAGTATCGGCGGTTTCTGGCGTGGCGCGTTTGAGCCGGTCCTGTACCACTTGGAGCACCCCATCGCGCAGGGTCGTAGGAATGGTCAGGGACCGCAGCACATCGAATACAAGTTCTTCGATCGGCGATGCGGGGATCAGCGGCGCGTGGGCCTGGCGCGCGCCCTGGCGGCCGACCCGGCGATCATGCTCATAGACGAGCCGTTCGGCGCGATCGACGCGATCACCCGCGCGCGCCTGCAAGGGGAGCTAGCCGATATCCAGAGTAAACTGCGCAAGACGATCATCTTTGTGACCCACGATGTCGAGGAGGCGCTGCGGCTGGCCGACAAGATCGTGATTATGCGCGAGGGCACGATCGTGCAATACGACACGCCGCTCAAGATCATCACCCAGCCGCGCGACACGTTCGTGCGCGATCTCACCGGCGCCGACGATGTGCTGCGCCGCCTGAGCCTGGTCAGTGTGCGCGATGCCCTGGCGGCCGGCCGCAACGGCAATGGTGTCGTGATAACCGACAGCGCGCCCTACGCGGAGCCCTTTCGCTCCGACGACAACCTGCGTGACGCGCTCGCGCGGCTGCTGCGCGCTGGCGTCGAGGTGCTGCCCATTGTCGGCCCGAACGGCGAGCAGCTGGGCCAGCTTTCGCTTGATCAGCTGCGCGGTATCGCGCAGGACAAGCAGACAAGCAGACAAGAAGACAAGGCGCGGGTATTGTAGACGGGAACAATCTCCCTGTCTTAACCCCTCTCCTTGTCTACTGGTCTCGACGGTATGCAATACCTGATTGACACATTCCTCCCAATCGCCGGCCCGTTCGGCGAGTACCTCCAGCTCACATCGATCGCGCTGGTGATCGCGCTGGCGATTGCGATGCCGGTTGGCGTGCTGCTGGCGCGCGTCAGGTGGCTGCGCGGGCCGGTGCTGAGCGTGCTTGGGGTGATCTACACGATCCCCAGCCTGTCGCTGCTGGTGTTGCTAATCCCGCTGTTCGGCATCGGCACCACGCCGGCGATCATCGCGCTGGTCGCCTACGCGCAGCTCGTGCTGGTGCGCAATATCGTCGTCGGGCTGACCGGGCTGGACCCGGCGGTGGTCGAGGCGGCGCGCGGCATGGGCATGAGCGGCTGGCAGCGCTTCCAGCAGGTCGAGCTGCCGCTGGCGCTGCCATTGATCCTGGCCGGCGTGCGCCTGGCCACGCTCTCGATCATCGCCATCGGCACTGTCGCCGCGCTGGTGGGTGCTGGCGGGCTGGGCACACCGCTGCTGATTGGCGTCACCACTGGCGACACGCGCAAGATCGTCGCCGGCAGCATTGCGGTGGCGGTGCTAGCCTTCGGCGCGAACGCCATCCTGCGCGCGCTGGAGCGCCGCGCGGCGCTGGCGATCCGCGGCGAGGAGCAGGCGGCCGGCTCGTAGGGCCGGAAGACCAAGAACGAAGGACGACAGTCTTTTGTCCCCCATTATCCGTCCGGCGCGGTCGTGGCCGAGATCTGTGCCCGCTGGACGGATTGCCACTGGCGATCGAACTGGCGGCGCGCAGTAAACTGTTCGCACCCGAGGCATTGCTGGCGTGCTTGAGCAGCCGGCTGGCGCTACTGACCGGTGGGGCACGAAATCCACCGGTGCGCCAGCAGACGATCCGCAATACGCTCGCCTGGAGCTACGACTTGCTCAACGAAACTGAGCAGATGCTTCTCCAGCGCGCGCCCAGCTCGACGACGATATCATTAGCAGCAGCGTGGGCTGCCGCGTGGATGCTGACATTGGACCAGATCATTACGCAAGCGCCTCAACCCGACGGGATCGAATCGTCGCAGACGCCACTTCAAGCGCACGCGTCGTGGTTGTATCATCCCAGACATAACGGATAATATCGCACATTATTGGCTCATCGTCACTTTCCGTGGTGTCGATTCCGGGCGCGGCTTACTGCCGCGGTAGGGCGAAAGGGTAAATGCCAGTTTTCGGCCTCAACCACAGAAAGTGACGATGAACCACATTATTGAACACGAGATGGAGTGAAGTGCTTATTGCGACTAATTCACTGCCTGATGCCTCATAAACGGTCGTTTGTGAGACATCCCTTCTCGGTCGAAAAGTCATATCAGAATTGGGCGTCACGATGGCTTATTTTTCGACTAGTCCTCTTTGACCGGTGTATCGACCGCAGGGAAGAAGTTGGAATAGACGTTTGAGGGATGGCCGTCACTGCCACAAATGTAGAAGGAACAGCCGCCTGTACCCACCCGTGCTGGCCTCGCCGACGCCCTGCGCCGGTTGCGCGAGATCGCCGACCATGGCAGGCACGAGCCGCTCTATATCGAGAACTCCGATGGCAATGATTTCATACTTTGCTGAGATCGCCCGGTGGACCGGTGGCCACGCGACGCCGAGAGACACATTACGTTTCGTGGCGGCGAGCTGAACCTGGACGACCTGCTGGCGGAACTGGGGCGCGCGGATATCCCAACTGAACCTTAACCGCTGGCTGAATGGGCCAATCAGCGATCGTCGAGATACACCGGGTTCGTGAGCGCCTTCATCGCGCCATCGGCGCCGCGAAGCTCCGCGCGCACAAACAGGCTGGCCGCAACTGGTAGATCGGCCACCACAGTTCCATCCGACTCCGCAATTATGTGCTCAAGCAGCACGCCCCGCTGATCCAGCAACTGGAGCCGGTATCCTGCGCCGCCCCGCCAGTGTAGGCGTACAGGCAGCTGGTGGCTACCCGCTCGTGGCAGCACGTCGCCGCCTAACGTGGTAAAATCGGCGCCCGCGCGCAGCTCGAGCAATGGCCCGTTTGGCTCGTCGGAGAGACTGACATGGCCCTGGCGGATCGCCTGAAGAATCGCCTGCTCATCGGGGCGCCCTGGCACATAGGCCCAGATTGTAGGCGTGCCTGGCGCGCGCGGCGGTGCCTCAGCAAGCTGGCTTTTGCGATGATAGTCGCTGCCGCCGATGGCCGGAATACGCTTGCCGCTGGCCAGCTGCCGCGCCCAGAAGTCCAGCGAAGCCTGGTTCAGCACGTACCATGGCCCGTTCCAAACCTCGATGCAATCGTAGTCCGTCACTTGCTCGTAGTCCCACGGCGGGCCAAACGGTTTGGGATGGTTGCACGATACCACCGCGCCATGCTCGGCTGCGAAGCGCATAGACGCGGCCATATCCTCGGGGCGCTGCACGCGGAAGTCAACCCACTCGCCACTACCCCAGACGTTAAAATGTCCTTTGAAAGTGGTGACTTCCATACCGCGGATTAAGATCAGGCCAGGGTCATCCAGTCCTGCGAGCTCGTGCTGGCTGCTGGTCGAATTATGATCAGTGACCGCCAGAAAATCCAGGCCGCGCTCGCGGGCCAACTCGACCCGCTCGAGCGGGCTGCCGTCGCCGTCGCTGTGCCAGGTGTGGCAGTGCAGATCGCCGCGCAGCCACGGCGCAAATGGCGCACGCGGCTGTGTAGCTGGAAGTCCCGCTTCGGGCACAGCAAACTCGCCGGCCGGATCGTGCTCCGGCTCGGTCGCAATCACGATCTCCACCTGGTAGGCGCACCCTTCCGACGCGATCTTGTAAAGCCCCAACATCACATGCCAGCGCCCAGGCGTCAGTGGCCCGGCCATGTATCCAGGTGTCGCCGCTGTCTCGCCAATGCTGACCGACAGCCGCTCGCTGCCGCTCCACCCGCGAAACCCAGCCTTGAGATAGTCGATCCCACGTGAGTCGAACACGCCAAGATCGATCGTATTGCCGCCCTGTAGGTGGGGGCTCGAGCCGATGCGATGGCTGTAGCTGTATGTAATCTCTAGCTGGGTAGCGCCGTCCGGGACATCAAAGGGTATGTGGGCATACGTCTTTTCCTGCTCTGGCGTAAATGTTCCTGCGTGAACAATGCGTCGGGTTGGCATACTATTGTAGCTCCGGTATACGCTCGCCGCTCGCCGGATCGAATCCATGCAGGTGCTGCAGGTCGAACCGCACCGTAAATCGCTCGCCGCGTCCAGGGATGCGATCGGGCGCGGTGCGAACCTTCAGCATCGCCGCGCCGAGTTTGATATTGACGATCACCTCGGAGCCAAGCGGCTCCGAGACGAATACCTCGCCGATCAGGGCATCGCCCGCTTGCGGCGCATTGAGCGCGATATGCTCTGGGCGCACGCCCAGCGCGAGCCCGCTACCATCGGCGGGCAGGCGGTGCCGGGCTGCCCAGGCCGCCAAGTCGATGCTGTAGCCGTCGCCCGCCAGCCACACCTGCCCGTCCGAGCGCTCAAGGGCGCCGGAAAGAATGTTCATCGGCGGGCTGCCGACGAACCCGGCAACAAATAGATTGGCCGGGCGCAGGTAGATCGCTTGCGGCGCATCGAGCTGCTGCAGCCGGCCGCGCGACATTACGGCGATGAGATCGGCCATTGTCATCGCCTCGGCCTGGTCGTGTGTGACAAAAATGGTCGTTACGCCGAGCTCCTGCTGCAAGCCCTTTAGCTCGGCCCGCATGTACATGCGCAGCTTGGCATCAAGGTTCGAGAGCGGCTCGTCCATCAGGAACACGCGTGGCTCGCGTACGATCGCCCGGCCCAGCGCCACGCGCTGCTGCTCGCCGCCGGAGAGCTGCTTCGGACGCCGATCCAAGAGCTGCTCGATCTGCAGGAAGCGCGCCACCCGCTGCACGCGTTCGTCGATCTCCAGCTTGCCGAGCCGGCGCTTGCGCAGCGGGTAGGCAATATTCTGATAAACGCTGAAATGCGGGTATAGCGCATAGTTCTGAAACACCATCGCGATATCACGCTGCTGCGGCTCGACCCGCGTAATCGGGTGGCCGTCGATCAAGATCTCGCCGCTACTGGGTTGCTCTAACCCGGCGATGCAGCGCATGGCCGTGGTCTTGCCGCAGCCCGACGGCCCCAGAATGGCCACAAAGGCCCGATCAGGGATCACGAGCGACAGGTTGTCGACGGCGCTGACCTTGCCAAATTGCTTGCTGAGATGATCGAGTACGACGTTTGCCACCTTACGCTCCTCTTGTGCCGCCGAAGATGCCCCGTACCAGGTAGCGCCGCGTCAGCAAAAACAGCAGCAGCACCGGAACCAGGTAGAGTAGCGCCATGGCTGCCACTACCTCGTAGCGCACTTCGACATAGCCGCCCTGTGTCCTAAAGGTCTCGTAGAATTTGAGCGGCACAGTCTTCATATTCTCATTATCAACCAGAATCAGCACCAGGAGCACCTCGCTCCACGCGGCCAGGAACGACAGCCCGGCGACCACGGCCAGGCCCGGCGCGGCCACCGGCAGCACGATCTCCAACAGGCTGCGTGCGCGCGAGCGGCCATCCATCCAAGCCGCCTCCTCCAGCGCGCGCGGCACACTGTCGAAGAAGCCCTTCATCACCCAGATCAGAAACGGCAGCTCGATCGTCGCGTGGATCAGCACCAGGCCGAGGTACGAGTTACGCAGTCCGAGCGTGCGAGCCAGCCCATAGATCGGCACCATCGTCGCCGAAAGCGGCATGGTCTGCAACAGCAGCAGCCCGTACATGAGCCCGCCCTTGCCGCGCACATCCCAGCGCGAAAGCGTATAGGACGCGAAAGCGACCACCACCACGGTCAAGAACATCGTGGACGTCGCCACCAAAAAGCTGTTGCCAAGCGCAGTGCCAAAGCCGAAGTCGCTAAACAGCAGCCGAAAATTCTCCAGCGTCGGCCGCTCGGGCACGTGGATGAACGCCTTAGCCTGCGGATCCACGGCCGCCAGGAACAGCCAGAGGAATGGCGTCACAAAAAACAGGATGATTACGGCGAAGGCGATATAGATGATCAGTATCAGGCCGAATCGCGGTCGCATTAGCTTTCTCCCGAACGCGTGGACGGGCGCAACATGGCCAGGTAGGCGATCGCGAACACCAGGTTCAGCGCCAGCATCGCAACCGCAATCGTCGAGCCGTAGCCGATCTGGTAAGAACTAAACGCCGTGTGGTAGGCGTACAGGCTGATAACCTCGGTCTTGAGGCCGGGGCCGCCATTGGTGAGCGTGAGAATCAGCGCAAACGCGCCAAATGTCGCGATCGTAATGTTCAGCAGCACGATCAACGCGATTGGTGCCAGGCTTGGCACCGTCATATCGCGAAAGCGATCCCAAGCCGAGCTGCCATCCATCCGAGCGGCCTCATAGATCTCGCGCGGGATGGTCTTGAGCCCTGAAAGAAAGACCATCATCGTGAAGGCGGTGCCGCGCCAGATGTTGGCGATGATCACCGCCAGCATGGCCTGGTTGCCAAGCCAGTTGATCGGCTGCATGTCCAGCGCCACACGCAGCATGTTCAGCGTGCCGTAGTAGTAGTCGAACATCGCCGTCCAGAGAAACCCACTGATCAGCACCGGGCTGACCCAGGCCAGCAGCACTGCCGCATAGACCAAGTTGCCACCAGCGATGCCGGCCTGCTCGGTGTACTCAAGCAGCAGCGCGAGCCCAAGCCCGAATAGAAACTGGCCGATTACCGCCGAGCCGATCACAAACAGCAGCGAATTGCCGACCGACTGACGGAAGGCGCTATCGCGCAGCAGATGAGCGTAGTTTTGCAAGCCGACAAAGCTCGCATGGGCCGCAGCTGGGCCGACCAGCGCCATGTTGGTGAAGCTGGCGTAGACCGCCCATAATCCCGGGCCGATAAAGAAGATGCAGAGCAACAGCAATGCCGGCGAAAGGCCGGCGACGTAAAATCGGGTTGGTTGCATGATACTTTCGGCTCCCAGGCGCGCCCCGGGCGCGCCTGGGAGCCCTCCATAAAAGCCGAACGCTTAGCTCTGCGTCACAACCTCGCTATCGCCTACTGCCTGCTTAAGGTCGTCGACGAACTGCAGCATGGCTTGCTCGGCTGGCGACTCGCCACTGGCGACGCGACCGGTCATCTGTTGAATAGCAGTCTGCACCTTGGCATAGTTCGACGACATCGGCTCGAACTTTGCCTGTTCAAGCGATTGAGTGGCCATCGTCAGGTAGGCGTTCTGTTTGAACTCGGGCACCTCTGCCGCGTCGGTCCGCGCGACCGGATGCGGGTCTTCGAGGTTCAGCTTCGCGACGGTATCAGGGTTGTTCCAGCGCGCGATAAAGTCCCAAGCCAGGTCTTTGTGCTGCGATTTGTCGGCGATGAACCAGCATGTGCCCAGACCGCCGACTGTGAACGTACCCGAGCCGTTGTCGTAAGGAAACAGGTTGGTGCCGACCGTCTGCGTCACCTGGGCTTCGCTGGATTGTGAGGTCCAGCCGCCTCGCACCCAACCGCCCTCGAACAGCATCGCCAGCTCGCCCTTGCCAAGTTTCTCGCGCATTGTCGTCCAAGGCTTCGGCAGCGTCAACACCTCGGCCGGCACGAGCTTATCGGTCACGAAGACTTCCTGGTAATATTGCAGCGCCTTGAGGATCGCTGGGCTGGAGCCGATCCATTTGCCATCCTGGTTCTGCAGCTCGCCGCCATAGGCCCACACCAGCGGGAGAAAGCCATGGCTGATCGTGCCGCCGCTGCCTGCGGCTCCGCCATACAGGACATACGGAATGACGTTGGTGACTTTCGCCTGAACCGCCTTGGCCGCGTCGATGATGTCCTGCACCTTTTTAGGCTGCCAGTCCTGCGGCAAGCCGGCCTGCTGGAACACATCCTTGCGGTAGTAGAGGAAGCGCGTATCCAAGCCGTAGGGGATTGCCCAGACCTTGCCCTTGTACGTCGCTCCAGCTTTAATCGCGTCGGGGTAGTGCTGCCAGCCATCCCACTTCTTCAGGTAGTCGTCCAGCGGCGCGATCAAGTTCCCATCGGCCAACTCGGCGATCTTACCGCCGCTGACATGAAACACATCTGGCGCGCTATCGGTGCCAAGCGCCAGCAGCAGTTTGGTATAGTAGCTGTCCGAGTCAATCTTTTGCAGGTCTACGACGGCCTGCCCATCGGTGTGCGCCTTGTTGAAGTCGGCCGCCGCCGCGTCGACATATTTAGGCTTTTTGCCCGCCTCGTCGGGGTACGAGATATGGATCTGCACAGCGCCGCTAGCAGCCGGGGCGGTGGCGGCCGCGGCGGGAGCCGGGCTGCCAGCCGGCTGCGCCTGCGACGGTGTACTGGCCGATTGCCCAGCCGGCGTGCCGCCGCAGGCGGCGAGAATCGCGGCCGAGGCGGCAAATGCAGCGCTTTTCAGAAAGCGGCGGCGGCTGATCGGCTTGTTGGAACCCGTCGCGAACAGGTCTTGGTCGCGGTTTCGATTCGGTGTCGGAGCCATTGAACATCCTCCTTTTGACCAGACATCTTTGTCCGTGGGCGCGAAAACGTTCAGCGATCGGCGCGGGGCGGCCCGCTGCTGTCCCGCACGATCAGACGGGGGCAGGCGCCGCACTTGCGGCGCCGCACAGGAGCCATTGATCCGGTCGAGCAACAGCTGTGCCCCAGCTGCGCCCAGATCACATGAGCTCTGCGCTACTGTGGTGAGCGACACGCGCAGCTGGTGTAGAATGTCGATATCATCGAAGTCGACGATCGATACATCGCCTGGCACCGCCAGGCCAACCGGTTGGGCTGCTCTATATGCCAGCAGCGCGCGATGATCTTCATCGCGACTAGCGCCGTCGGCAGGTTGGGCTGCGTGAAAAGCGCGCACAACGCCTCGACAAACGTCCCTTTCCCCGGCACACGATACGGCAAGCCTTCGCCCTCGGCCGCGTCTAGGGCCTGCTGAACAGTTGCGCGACTAATGTCAATCTGGCCGACCAGCTCGAGTTCGCTTGGCAGGCGGTCGTGGGGCTTCCGCACGCCGCCAAGAATTGATTGTCGCAGCTGGTGGAGCAGCTGAGCATGTAGCAGAAGCGGGCTGCTCTTTATCAATGAAATAAAGCCCATCGGCTACATCCAAACCTGTCCAGACAGGTTCGAACAAATGCTAGCGCGCCCAAGTACACCCCGCAGAAGAGCCGGCTTGGATTAAGGATACGAGCGCGCTTGATGAAGTACAGATGAACAGCGAGTCAAGAGTCGGCACTGAGTGCGTGCGATAGCGCACGCATTCGCATCAAAGTTGTACTGGGCAAGATGTGTGACGGCTTTACGGATGTTGCTAAGATACCGTATGCAGTGGTGAATGTCAAACTATCGGGTTGGCGCAGGTTAACTTCTTTGCTCTGAGCTTTCAAGGGCCGAAACGGCCCCAAAGACGACAGCTGCGGGTAGGGCAGTGATCCTAACCATCATCCCCCCAGGAGACACCACTCGCCAGCCTCCTGACCGCCATCGGCATCACCGGCCTGCTCCTGCCGGCCCGCCGCACGCTGTCCGATCCCCAACCCTCCAAGCCTCAGGCGCCAACCGCGCTCGCGCGGTGCAGCTCCACAAGACGCTGGCCGACATGCAGCGCCGCGCAATGGCGCATGTGTCCATCGCTTCCGCTCCATCTCAGCACCTACCCGAACGTAATGCGTTTGCCGTTTGCCACTTCTGAATTACATTACTTACAATGTTGTGAAATCGACCAGAATCGTGATCGACACATGACCAGCGACAGCGCCACTCAGAGCGTAGTCGAAGGCCACCACGGTTGGATGATCGGCTCGCTGTGTGATGACGTACAACGAAAACGCATTGATCGATTCGACCTGTACAAAGGAGATGGCAGACAATGGCACATACAAATTTCCGAGCCCATGTTACATAGCTGCGCATGCGCAGCAGCTCTATTTCCCGTAGAGGGCGCGGCGTGTGCTCTGTTGTCCATTGGTATCGCGTCGGCGGCGCCGGCCATAGCGGGCGACGGCTGGATCAGCACCGGCATCAGCGTCCGCATGCTGGTTGCGAAGGGTGAATAGGCCGTCCATAGCGCGCAGTGCGACGTGCGCAGGCGATGCAGTCATCTTACTCTGGCACACGGACGGTTATCTGCATCTCGCCAGATTGGATCGTAGCGGTATAGGGTAGCTGGAGTGCCTTGATGAGGCGTTGTATCGCGTAGTTCTCTGCGAACATGTCGCCGTGCAGGTGTGTAAGGCCGATCTCCTGCGCGATCAGCAGCTGCTGCTGCAGTAGCAAGCTGCCGATCCCCTTCCGCTGGGCATCGTCCATCACGACGACCCCAACTTCACCGGTGCCGCTCTCGCGAGTGTAGACCAGTTCGGCGACGGCGGCCACCGCTTCCGATCCGTCACGCGCCTCGGTGAGGATGAGTGTGATCGAGTTGCCCGCGCTGCCCGCCACCATGCGGGCGACCTCCGCACGCACGAACTCAGGCGAGCAAGGTCGCGCCGTCATGAAGCGCAGCCAGCGCGTCTTCTCGGAGAGGCGGCGCATAAATTCGTCCAGCAGCTCCACATCCGCCGGCGTCACCCGCTGGAGGGTGTATGCCAGCCCATCGCGGGTCTGAAACGCAAGCCCGGTGGGGATTGATACGACATTCGGATAATCACTTGGGTCTTGGTAGGGAGGTTTGGAGGGGGCGTGGCCCTTCCAAGCCTCCCCCACGCGATACCTCTTTAGCCGAATTCGGTCTGAAGGAGTGGTTAGTTGCATGGTATTGCTCCTAGTCAGCGCGCGCCAGCGCTCCGAATACGTGCCTAAGAGAGATCAAGAGATTGCCGAGGGAGGCGCGCAGATCGACGTGATGTGCAGGTTGTCGTGCCATCACTGCTTTGGCCAGCCGGCTGTGCTCGGCCTCCCTGAGACGATCTTTGTATTGTTCGCGTGCGACGAGCTCGCTTAAGATGGGGTTGAACATGGTTGGTTCCTCCAGTTCCGACAAGCTGTTCCCCTGGTCCTGTACTGGCCCTCCGCTTATAAACTTGAGCCTGACTGTACTAGTGGGTCACTTGTCTGGACTATCGCCATTCGGTATGGGTGAAACTGGACAAAGGCCTGTGTCGAATGTGACCACATACTATCGGAAACCTGGCTCGCTGTCGTCGGGGAAACCTCTACAATTATGCGTGTGGCTACTCTACAATCAAACAGAAAACCCGGAGGGTCGCAAAGCCCTCCAGGCCTGGCACATCCGGGTGATATGACTGCGGCGTCAACGTTCGGAGCGATGTGACAATTGGGGCAACCCCTTCTCTACCGTCCAGGTTGCAATCTGCACCCGCGAGTCGAAATCCAATTTGCTGAGGATGCGCGTGACGTAGGTTTCGATCGTCTTCACGCGCACTGTCATTGCCGCCGCGATCTGGCGGTTGGATTTGCCTTGCGCAATGAGCGTGGCTACCACGCGCTCGCGGGCAGTCAAACCGCCGAAAATTTCTCTTTCGCGTCGTCGCTCTGGGATAGCGCGCAACTTCTGCCGCAGCATCTCGGCGGCTGGTAAAGCGCCCAGTTGGTTGAAGATTTCCAGAGCCAGGAGTTGCGCGGCGTGATCGCCATCCATCAGCGCCAAGGCCCGTTCGTATGGGCAACCCAATCGCTCCCATTCGTTCGCCGCCGCACGCCAGTCGCCTTCGATCTGTCGCGCAAAGGGGCGCGCCGTCCATGGAGGAAGTGACGCGTGGTCGCCCGCGCGCCAGCGCCAGAAACCAAGCTCGCCGGTGAACCACGGATGCCGCTTGGCGACTGCCAGATCGTAGACCGCCTGCGCTTCGGCAGATAGCTGTGCACGGTCGCCAGCCAGCCACGCCGCCTCGGCTCGTGCGATCCGAACCGGGCCACGTCGTTGCAGATGGCCGGTCTGCTCCGCTAATTCGAGCGCCTCGTCGAGTGCTTCTGCAACGCCAGGATCGCCACGGCGCGCGCGCAGGCGGCCGATTGCCACCAGCGCCACGATCCGGCTGATGGCCGATACACCCGGAAGTTGCAGTACGCTGGCCGCCACGTCCGCTGCCTCGCTCCAGCGGCCCAAGTGCAGATAGGTCAGCGCCAGCCAGGCCTGCATGTACAGGCGCGCGGCATCGAGGTCGCGCTCGAGGGTAAAGGCAATGCCTTTGCTCAAGTCGCGTTCGGCGCGGAGGAATTGATAGACCTCGCCGGAAGCGGAGCCTAAATTGGCGTAGGCATTGACAATACGCAGCTCCAGCCCAGCCTGTCGAGCAACGGCAAGGCTGTGTTCCAAAGACTGACGTCCTTGCTCGTAGTCGAAAAACATCTGCGCGTACCCTATAACGTTATCAGCCATGGCCAGCGTTTCGTAATCCTGGAAGCGCTCGGCCAACGCAATGGCTTTTTCGCCCCAGGCGATCGCTTGCGCAGTATCTTGGCTGAACATGCGCAGCGTCGCCTGTGTCCGATAGGCCAGCGCCAGTTCGCGGCTGGGCGGCAGGGCTTCAAGCAGTTCAATGGCTGCCCAATTGACCTGCTCGGCTTCGGCAGTCTGCCCGATCCCGGAATGCATGACCGCTAGCAACGCCAGATTCTCGCCCTGTTTCCGCGTGTCGCCTACTGTACGCCAGAGTTCCAGCGCCTTGCGGCGAGCCGCAATTCCTTCGAGTCGCTGGTCGGTGATGTTGCACTCCTGCGCATATGCTTCCAGCAGCAACGCATAGTCGTCGGGCGGAAGGCCGTGAGCGAAGCGGAGCGCACACGCATACTGGGCCGCCGCCTCGCGATGAGCGCTGGCGGCTACTGCCTGGCGGGCGGCGGACGGCGCATATGTGAGCACGGCATCAGGATCATTGGCGGCTTCGGCGTGGTGTACCAGCCGGGCCAGGTGGTTGCCAGTGGCTGGTGATGCTCTCAACCTCTCCAGAACCAAACGGTGCAATACCAACCGCTGCTGAGGCGAGATCGCCTCCACGATTGTCTGCCGTGCTAGTTCGTGGCGAAATGCCAGTACCTCACCCTGCGCGATCAGCGTCCCTATGCCCATACATTCGTCGACGGCCAGCGACTCAGCGCCGACGACCTCTGCCAGCAGCGGCGGCTCGATCCGCAGCCCGATCACCGCAGCGGCTTCCAGCACGGCACGCCCCGATGCAGACAAGCGGGCGGCGCGCGCCAGCACGGCATCGCGAACCGAGGAAGGAATACCGCTGGCCCCGCTGGCGATCGTCTCCGTGACGAAGAAAGGGTTGCCGCCGGTCTGGCGGTGGAGCGCGGCCGGGTCAAGCGCCAGGTCGCCGATCAAATCGCGCACCGCTCCTTCAGAAAGTGGGGACAGCGCGATCCGGCGCGTGGCGGCGAACGTGGCGAGATCGCCGAGCACGAGTCGCAGCGGATGGCGCAGACCGATCTCGTCATCGCGATAGGTCAAGATTATCACAGAAGGGACACGCTGCATGCGGCGGCCCAGGAATTTGAGTACATCGAGCGTGGCCTCGTCGGCCCAATGCACATCCTCGAAGACCACGATAGACGGGCGCTGTACAAGGTCGTTCAAAAAAGAGCTAAAGAGGTCGGTGCGGCTGGCTTGCGCAGTCAGAAGAGTGAGCAGATCACCCTGCATCTGCGCGGCAATATCGTACAAGGGACCCAGCGGACGGGGTGTGAATAACGCATCGCACGCGCCCCACAACACACGGGTTGATGCGCGGTGTACGGCGGTGAAGCGATCGATGAGCGAGGTTTTGCCGATCCCGGCCTCGCCGCTGACGAGCACGATGCGGCCTTGCCCGGCGGTGGCATCTTTCAACGCCGCATCGAGTTGGCACAAAGCGTGATTACGTTCAAGGAGTTCCATTGGCTCTCCCGGCGGAAGTCATGGCGTATTCGAGTAGAACAAGATCCTGGTTTTAGGCATGGTTCAAGTAGAGCCGGGTCAGACTTACAGTTGGGGAGGCGGTTTGGAGGGGGCAGCAGGCTTACTCGACATCACCTGTTCCACCAGCAACTGTAAAGCAGCCTTGAAACATGCCTTAACCACAGCATAGCCATTATATGAAGCTTGCTTTGGCAGGGCAATGATAGGCTGTTGTCCAACTGCCAACGGTACGTGGTCGTTTCAATTTCCGTAAATTTGTATCTATAGGTAGTGCCGCCGCTGTCGTCACTCGCTGCGCTTGCCGCGGGTGGCGGCTCGCGACTCTTGCTGCCAGCCGACTGCTGCCACGAGCATACGCGTTCGTCGCCAATCCCACGTCTGGATGCGCTCCATTGGCATGCCTATCCGTCATCGGTATCGAGCACGCCGCTAGTGATTTATGGTATCGCATCACCAAGGTGCCAGTGCAGAGCCTGCAGTGGTCATGCTGCCAACGCCGCGCACAGCTGGATATCTTGTGCGGCGGCCTTCGCTTCGGTTGCAAAGGTACCTGATTAGGCCCGTTAATCATCGTTAGGCTACACTATCCTTGTGGTCCTCACCGCGAACGAGTCAAGGATAGACAGCTCGCCTCAAATGTCGGTGTTGCCGATATCACGATTGATAATGTGGTTCATCGTCACTTTGTGTGGCGCCAATTCTGGACACAGCATACTGATGCCGCCGCGCAGAATTGTGAATGGCGATATTCGGCTTGGACCACAGAAAGTGACGATGAACCGATAATGTGCGTTACAAGATTCTGAATGACCTCTCCTCTCCTGCCAATCAGTTGTCGACGAGCATCTTGCGCGCAGTGCCAGAAATCAAGTGCCGCAAGCAGATTGTAATGAAAATCGTGTCAGCCTCGCCTACATTACTGGACGCCGACGATCAGGCAGTATGCACTGCCGCAGCCTTGGCCAGCCCCAGTTCTTTTGTGCTTTGCTCCCGCATCACAAACTTTTGGGTCTTGCCGCTAACGGTCATTGGAAAGGCGTCCACGAATTTGACATAGCGCGGGATCTTGTAGTGCGCGATCTGCCCTCGGCAGAACTCGCGGATCTCCTCAGCCGTCGCCAGTGCATTGTCACGCAACTTGATCCAGGCCATGATCTCTTCGCCGTATTTCAAATCCGGTACACCAATCACCTGCACATCCTGGATCCTGGGGTGCGTATACAGAAACTCTTCGATCTCGCGCGGGTAAATTTTCTCGCCGCCGCGGATGATCATGTCCTTGATCCGCCCGATGATGTTCACATAGCCCTCCGCGTCTATCACCGCCAGGTCGCCGGTGTGCATCCAGCCTGCCGCATCGATCGCCTCGCGGGTAGCATCAGCATTGTTCCAATAGCCGAGCATCACGCTGTAGCCGCGCGTGCACAACTCGCCCGATGTCCCAGTTGGCACCACCTGCCCGCTAACTGGGTCGACGATCTTGACCTCGACGTGTGGATGCACCTGCCCTACGGTACCAACCTGCTTCTCCAGCGATGTGCCGGCCCGCGTCTGAAAGCTGGCGGGACTCGTCTCGGTCATCCCGTAGACAATCTGGATTTCGTCCATGTGCATGAGGGTCTTGATTTGCTTCATTACCTCGATCGGACAGGGTGCGCCGCCGATCAGCCCGGTGCGCAGGGTACGTAGATCGTAGCTGCTGAACTCGGGGTGGCTCAGCTCGGCGATAAACATGGTCGGCACGCCGTAGAGCGCGGTGGCTCGCTCGTCTTGCACGGCCTCCAGCGTCGCCATGGGGTTGAACCCCTCGCTGGGGTAGATCATGGTCGCGCCGTGGCTGATGCAGGCCAGGTTGACCAGCACGCAGCCGAACGTGTGATACAGCGGGACAGGCGCGACGAGCCGATCCTGGTCGGTGAAGCGCTGGAGCTTGCCGGCGAAGTAAGCGTTGTTGAGAATGTTGTGGTGGCTGAGAGTCGCGCCTTTCGGATACCCAGTCGTGCCGCTAGTATACTGGATGTTGATCGGATCGTCGAACTGCTGCTGCGACTGGCGCGCGGCCAGCTCACCATCGCAAATTCGTTCGGCTAGCTGCATCAGCCCATCCCACGTCAGCATCCCCGGCGAGGCCTCAGCGCTTAGCCGCACGACCGCGCGCAGGTCGGGCAGCCTGGTAGCGCGCAATTCACCCACCTCGGTGTTGCTCAGCTCGGGCGCCAAATCGTAGACCATCTGGGTGTAGTCGGAGGTCTTGAACTGTGGCGCGATAATCAGGTAGGCGCAGCCGGACTGGGTGAGGGCGTACTCGACCTCGTTGAGCCGGTAGCTAGGGTTGACGTTGACGAGTATGGCGCCGATCTTCGCCGTGGCGAGCTGTACGATCGTCCACTCGGCGCAGTTGGGTGCCCAAATGCCCACGCGCTCGCCCGTCGAGGCGCCGAGGGCCATGAGCGCGCGAGCGCAGCGATCAACCTGCACTTTGAGCTCGCGGTAGGTGTAACGGATGCCCTGGTGGCGCACAATCAGCGCCTGGTTGTTCCCATAGCGTGCCACCGTCTGATCGAACATATCGCCAATTGTGATGCCGAGCAGCGGCGTGTCGCTGCCGCCACTGGTGTAGCTCATGGTATGCGTCATTTTGAATCTCCTTATACAGTTATGACTGAGGATCGAAGAAGGTCGTGTCGTCGCCTACTCTTAATCCACGCGCTCGGGCGTGTAGTGAGCGATCCGTTTGATATTGAGCAGGTGCGTATATGTGATGCTTTCGGTGGTCGACGTGCCGCCCCATGTGCCGCAACCCAGCGTCATCGATAGCCTGAGCCCGGTGGTTAGCCCAAGTACGCCCTGCGTCCCAGGCGAATTGACCAAGACGCGACTGACTGGCATCTGCGTCACGAAGTGCTCAATCAACCCATCGTTCTGTGTGTAGATGATTGCGGTGTGCCCAGCCCCATCAAGCTCAAGCAGGGCACGGCAGGTACGTAGCCCTTCTTCGGCATCGGCGACGGTGAAGAGGCTGAGCACCGGAGCGAGTTTTTCGATAGCCAGACAACGCTCTGCCGCAATTACATCAGCCGGAACGACCAGCGTCTGGATCGCGTATGGGCGTTGGATACCTGCCCAACCGGCCAGCATCGCTGCCGGCTGGCCGATGACGCGTGTTGCGAAGCGGCCAGTCTGCCGGTCGACCGCCACACTAAGAAAGCGCGTGCTCTCGGAATGACTCAACACCGCCGCGCCATGCTCTTCTAGCTCCATAATTAGGCGGGCGCGGACGGCCGCCACGACGACCAGATTATTTTCGGCCCCGCAGATCAGTCCGTTGTCGAAAGCCTTGCTCGGTACGATGCCACGCGCCACGTGAGTAATGTTCGCGTCGGCGCCGATCAGAACCGGAGCATTGCCCGACCCCACACCAATCGCCGGCGTGCCCGAGCGATAGGCAGCCCGCACCATCGCCGCTCCACCGGTCGCCAGTACCAGGCCGACCTGCCGGTGAGCCATCAAGCTCGCGGTAGTTCGATGGTCGTGGCCCGCCGGCACCCACTGCACCAGGTCGGCGGGCGCGCCATGCGCGCGCAATACCTGCTGAATCAGCATGCCAACCTGCTGAGAAACCTGCGCGGCCCGGCGGCTCGGGCTGATGATCAGCGCATTACGCGCCTTGATCGCGATCAAGGTCTTGAAGCTGAAGGTCGCCACCGGATGGGTGGCCGGCACGAGCCCGACGACAATTCCGACCGGGCTGGCAACCTCGGCGATCTGGAGCTGGGCATCAAAACCAAGGACGCCCTGCCCGATCCGCCCAACCAGTTGCTCGTAGATTCCCAGGCTGGCGATACGATTCTTGAACGTCTTGTCGTGGATATTGCCCATTCCGGTCTCGGCGACCGTGGCGACCGCCAGCTCCTCGGCATGGTCGGCGATGGTTTGGGCTAGCGCGAGCAGTAGCCCATCGATCCGTTCCTCGCTCCAGCCCTCGATCAGGCGCTGTGCCGGCAGCGCCCGCGCGATCAGATCTTCGACAAGCGGATTGGTAACTGCTAGCGTGTCCAGCGGTGGTGGAAAAGGGGCGATATTCATTTTGACGATTCTCCTTTGGCTCACTTGCAAGTTTCCAGGGTAATATGGCCTGGGTACACCGGACGACTCACTGCGCCGCCGACCCGTTCAATGTCTACGTTGAAACATCGACCGCTTGCGATCTGACAGAGTGTGCCCACTCCTAGCGATATTTCCATCATAGCCAAGACGCGTGCGGGTTACATAGGGCCACCGAGGGAGTGTTCACTAAGGCAACTCCGTAGGACCTTCGGCGGCGTTGAGCGAACAGCGCCATGGAAATCATTTCGGTTGATCGCTATCGGTACGCACGATTGAGATCGGCTGCTCCAGGCCGCTCATCTCGGCAACGGCGCTCAGCAGCGGCGCGGGACTTCCCCACACATCGCCGAACACAAACACCACAAGTGGCTGACGCGTGCGAGGTGCCTGTTCGCGCTCGTGCAGCGGTTCGGGGAGTGTCTCGTGATCGCCCATTTCACCAATGGCAATCCAAGTCACTGGGTCGTAGCCCTCTGGTATCACGAATGCCTCGCGCGCCTGCCTGTGGTCGAAGCCGCCGATCTGGTGAACCCACAGCCACAGGGCCGCGGCTTGGACGCTCAGGTGCGCGACCGCTTGGCCCAGGTCGTAAAGCGCCGTGCGATTGGGCGCGCCATCGTCCCAGCGCATCTGTGCCGCGGCGAGGAGCAGCAGTGGTGGGTGTCGCGCCCAGACGACATTGCCTGCATGCAGGCTCTGCAGCACGCGGCCGAAGGGGCCGGAATCGGCTCGTGGCACCAGCACAAAATGCCAGGGCTGGCCATTCACACTGCTGGCGATCTTCAGGCGCAGTTGGTTGGCTACTTGCCCTCGCGCCGGCTGTTGCTTATGCTCGACAATTGTGAGCATCTGCTGGCAGAGCCGGGCCTGCGCGAGTTGGCGGCAGCGCTGGTGACGCAGGCGCGACAGCTGACCATCCTGGCGACCTCGCGCGAGGTGCTTGGCCTGCCCGGCGAGTGGGTCGTGGAGCTGCATGGGCTCGACGCGACCGGCGGGTCCGGACGGCCGTGGCGCTTTTCGCCGCCAACGCCCAGCGGGTCCGGGCCCATCAGCAGCTCAGCGACGCGGAGCGCGACACGGCACTACAGATCTGTCGTCTGGTCGAGGGGCTGCCGCTGGCGATCGAGCTGGCTGCCGGTTGGCCGCGGGTGTTGTCGTGCGCCGAGATCGCCGACGAGATCAAGCATAATCTTGACTTTCTCGCCAGTACCGTACTGGGTATTGCTGATAGGCATCGGTCGATGACCGTCGTGTTCGAGCATTCATGGCGGCTGCTCACCAAAGACGAGCTTCGGGCGCTGGCGTGGCTGGCGGTCTTTCGCGGCGGCTTTGGGCGCGCGGCAGCCGACATGGCCGGGGCACCACTCACGCTGCTCTGGACCTTGGTGGCCCGCTCGTGGGTGCGTCGGGTTGGCGAGGGCCGCTACGACATGCACGAGCTGGCCGGCCAGTATGCCTGGCAGCGCCTAGCCACAGACCCTGACGAGGTCGAGCGAGCTCAGCAAGCACATGCGATTTTTTACGCCAGCTTGCTTGCCACTCGATTTGCGGCGCTGACCGGCGCAGGTCAGTTGGCAGCAACCGTCGAGATTGCGGGCGAGATCGACAACATTCGTGCCGCATGGCGCTGGGCGTGCGACCATGTCGATATCGACGCGATCGGCGCAGCTAGCATCCGTTCACGCAGTACTGCCTCATTCGCGGGTTGTTGCACGAGGGCGCTGCCGCCCTGCTTTTTCTGCGAGTTCGCTGACAAATCGCGCACTATATGTTACGGGGGTTTCCCGTGTCACGCTGGATAAAATGTGGTTCATCGTCACTTTTCGTGATTGAAGCCGAAAACTGGCACTGACCATTTTGCCCTATCGCAGCAGTATGCCGCGCCCCGAATCGACACCACGGAAAGTGACGATGAACCACATTATCGGTTCATCGTCACTTCCTGTGGAGCAGGTGACGGGCGGTCGGAGTATAATTATATGCTTACGTTTCTTTATGCTATTTGTCAGGGTTCACAACATCGTGAACCCTGAGTGCAATTCGATAGATGGACAAAGGCTCACAACATCGTGAATATTCTGCGCCGTTGATAGGGTCGCTGGAACTCTACTGCCAGCGGTACTAC